>Ga0184628_10001014_pt1 | contig 14286 bp, 13 predicted proteins | sample PLM4_5_b1_FD_133149 | JGI IMG/M metagenome (GOLD analysis project Ga0184628, IMG submission 133149) | Groundwater sediment microbial communities from an aquifer in East River, Colorado, USA - PLM4_5_b1 | ecosystem: Environmental > Terrestrial > Soil > Riparian zone | place: USA: East River... | reverse complement strand
GAATGACAGTTGCAACCAAAATGACGGTGTTCGATGCCGCCGAACATTGACTTCCGGGACTACGTGGACCTCGGGCATGATTTCCTCCAACCGACTGCCTTACTTACTACGATCTGCTGAGCTGGAACCCCGTCGTGACAGGGACTATCGGACGGTGCCGCCCCATTTGAACTCGGGAGTATTGCCGACCGCCGGCCGGGTCACGGTCCGTATCAGGACTTTGTGTTCTTCCGTATCGCGTGATGGTGCGCCGTCAATGATGACTCTGTCGCCCACCTTCAAAGTGAATTTCGTCACTCCGCCTTCAGACAACTGGGTGACGCCGCCCCATTCTCCTCCCCAGCGGGCAGGCTTGCCGTCTTTGCCGATAACTTCGATATTGATAAAGGAATGTGGGTTTCGAATATCGAACTGAACCACCTTTCCTTCGATCGTGACGGTTTTGTCTTCGATATAACTTCCGGCAAATGAATGGTGGGCGAAAACCGTAACGCCGAACATCAGGATTGCCACGAACATCAAAACGAATAACCGGGACTTCATTTCGCTATCCTCCTAAGGGAAGTGAATTCTTGTACTCTTCCAACTTGCCAACAAGTCAAGGCTTCGCGGCGGTCAGACTCTTGTAAATGGCCTCAACGAACATTTCCGGAGTCCACGCCTTGTTATTTCCAAATCTTAATTCGTATTCATAAGTGTAGCTCGGCTTGGCCGCCTTCACCTGTGCCAGAGTCATCTTCTTATTGATCGCATTCTGTACGCGGTTTCGGATGATGGTCACCATATCGCGATATTCCAGAACGTCGTGTTCGTCGCCGATACGCCCATGTCCCGGAATCACCATTGTTCCACCTTCCTGGAGATGCTTCGGAACCATGATTTCGAGAAGCTGATTCAACCCTTCGATGACTCCGTTGATGCCTCCGCCGTGCTCCAGATCCAGATGGGGAAAGCTCGTCTCATCGAAAATATCGCCGGTAACGATGACTTCCGACTTTCTGAACCACACCATGCTGTCGCCGCCCGTGGTGGCCTCCGGAATATGCATGATGATGACGGGCTCGTCATTCATGTAAAAATCCATTCTCGGCGTAAGAAACGTCTTGGGCGGCCAGCGGTTCACGGAAATCTTGTCCGGACCAATCTCGGTCATGATTCGGAGAAGGCCCCCACTTCCGATGAGGTCCGCCGTGTTTGGTCTCCCTCCAAGTCCGGGACCGGCCTGATTGACCGAACCCGCCTTGACGAAAACCTCATTGGCTCCCGTGTGATCGTCTGCCAGCGTCGTCAGAACGATGTCGCGGATTGGCTTTGTCGAAATCTTGCGGAGGGCAGCCATGACCTTGTCGCTCATCTTGTCATAGCCGGTATCCACCATGAGGACGCCGTCATCCCCGGCCTGTACGGCAATATTCCCGCCGGCTCCCGCAATCAGATAGATGTTTCCCTGAACATGCAGCGTCTGGACTTCCATCTTCGAGAAATCCGGGTTCGCGGGCAGTGGCATCTGGCGCTGTGTCCGTACCTGCGGCTGCTGTGCTGAAATCAAGACAGCAAACCCTGCCGAAACAAGGACTGTCACCAACGTAAACACTGAGATTCTGAATAATAAATTTTTCATTGTTATTGTCCCCGTCCCGCTGGTGCCGGGGCAGCTCCTCCTCCGCCACGCGGTGCTGCGGCTGGAGACGCTGGCGTCGCAGCCGCCGGAGGAGGATGGACAGCGACAGGCAATGACTTTACTTTGGCACGATATTCCGGATACATGGTCTCGGCACCCCCGAGCGTCACTTCCTGAGGGAGGTTATGCTCGGCGGCATACTGTGCGACCCAGGGGTTTTCTCCGGCAAAATAACTGGGAACTGTGCCACGCGCAACCTCCCCTTCATCGGTGTACTCGCACGGCCAGAACGGGTTGAAATTGTTAGGATCGGCATTCAATGTAAAGTCTTCGCTCTTTATCAGAGGTTCGGCGAGGTAGATCGGATCCTCCGTGACACTGATATGCACCAACGTATTGCCATGCTTCACGTAGTGCTCAATCACGGTGACCTCGTCACTTGCGGGAATATTCTCTCGGCGGTGCCAACCTTGCTTCACGTGGGTTGTCGTCACGGTCAACATATTCCCTTCCCAGACGCCCGTCGAGAATCCCATCCACGTATGAGGGGCATATTCCGAAGGACGCGGACGGTCATCCATCCAGATCGTCCGGAACTGTTCATAAGTGTTGATGTTTTCGTGAATTGCAATCAGCTGGCCGGTAATGGGGTCTCGTTCTTCCCACATTCTCATCGCCATCGGGCCACGATGGATGTACTCCACCACGTGAACCTGACACTGGTGCTCCGACAAGGAAAGTCGTGATGACCTGTAGGACAAGCCCCAGACGCGTGCCTGATCGTTGATGGGAAGTCCCACGAATTCCACCAGCGACGGCCCCTGAAGGCGCTCCGGATTGTCTTCGTCCCCGACGTTCGGATTCCACACTCCGGTCAGATCGACCTGCGCAAATGCAGGAATGCTCCCAACCAGCATCACTGCAACAAACAACAGAAGTATAACCGCGACTCGACTGACGTTGTGCATACTCACTCCCTAAAATACCCCCAGCAATTCGCGGACGAATGTTAGTACGTTCGCGGTACGAAGTCTATGACGACGTGGGGCATTTATGCTTAAAGTTGTCCGTGTCCCGCGACCATTGGATATAATGCCGCCATGGCAAGAGGATGGGAAAGCAAGTCCGTTGAAGAGCAGATCAGCGCCCGAGAGGCAGAAGCTCAAAGATCCGCAAAAACAACATTCACCGCGCAGCAACGTGAGTTCCAGTCCAAAAGAGACGGTTTGCTCCTGTTGCGCACTCGAACATTATCCGCAATACAGTCCACCCGCAATGAGGGTTACCGCAAGCAGCAGGAGCATGCGCTGGCTCATCTCGACGCCGAGCTGGCGGAGCTGGAAACAGTCAAGGCTCAGACCTAGCGTTTAGAGACAGGGGAAATTGTCAATGTTCAATTCCCAATTCTCATCCGATGGGATTCCATGGGACAGCGTTCCACTCCCACCTGCTCGGATAAGAATTCGGAATTGAACATTGGCAATTTCCCTTTTGCCCTCCGGATGAATTTTCTTACTGGACCTGAATTGAACCGCTGACGGTTACCCAACCGGAATCTCCATGGCGCTGTAAAGCGACGAAGGTATACGTCCCGGGTCTGGTGTCGCTGCCCACAGGGATTTCCACCTGCCCATGATGTTCAAGCTTCACTGGATATGGATCCCCCACAATGCCGTTATAGGCCTGGAGAACGTTCAAAGTGACGTCATTCGTCTCGAACAATTCCGGAATTTTCATGACATACGTATCGGTACCGGCATGGACGACAGACTTCGATAGCTCCAGGTGATAATGCAATCCCGGATTGTGAGGCAGCAGGAGATCGGGCCGTTGTTTCACGAACGGTGTTATGTCAATCAGATGGCCGCCAGCCGATTTGAATGCAAGTGCTCTACCGGAATTCAAATCATTAGCCGAAGTCCCAATGCCTCCGGAAGAGTATTCAGTCCGGATCGTTTCATCCTGGTAGGCCATCTGATAGAGCATGCCGAACGCCTGGTTCCAGGGAATTGAAGGATTCTCTTCGTCAAAGATAACCAACGTCGTACCTTTCGGAAAATTGGGATACAGTGCACGCACGTCGTTCATTCCGTTTCGCGCACTCTCCGCCGAACCGCCGAGAAGAAAATGACTCGCAGCCACCCGCCTCGCAGCACCTGCATCTATGACCGCAACAAGTGAGACTACCGTCGCGCACGAAGCAAAGGCCAGTGGAGTCGAATATCGTGCACACCATTCGTAGGCCCAATCGATCACCACTCCGGCGGCAATTGAAAATCCAACCATGGGTCCAAATAGATAATATGGAAGAAAATGATCCAGGAGGGGCAGCGTTGGCGCGGCCGTGATAAGGAACCACGCAAGTCCCGTCAGCACATATCTTCGCCGCGAACTAATCAGTGCAAAGAATGCCGCCACACAGACCAGGACACGAACGACCTTAAGGGCATCAACCATCCACCCCTTGACCGGCGGCCACTGACCGTAAGTCCCGCGAGGAATACTGAAGGCCCAGCTGAATGCCACACTGGTGCTGTCTTTCACATTCTTTCCCAGCACCAGTTGATATCCGGGCTGGCCAGCGACTCCAGGCTTGTCGATCAACTGACGCGGGTTAATTCCCCGGATATGAAGATAGCCAATAGCGAAGATCAGATAGCAACCAAGTATGACGAAGTGGGGTACCAGGGATCGTAAACGAGGACGATTCTCGCGAGTGAAAAACAGCCATACTGCAAGTAGCGTGAAAGGCAATGCGACAGCGGTCTCCTTGGACAGCAGACTGCCAACAAAAAGCGCTGCAGAAGCAATCCAGGCGTTTCGATTTCGCCTGCGAAGCCAGGAAACCCAGTTAATAACCGATCCCACATAGAAGAGTGTAAAGACCAGCTCAGGCACGAACGCCGAGTCATAAGTCGTGAACGCATGAGTAACATGCGGAGCGAAAAAGAGAGTCGACAGCCAGGCGGCCCGCCGGCTCTCGGTAAGACGTTCCGTCACGACAAAAACTGCAATCGTACAGGCGAAGAACAGTAGAAATGTGACGACTCGATATGGAACTGGACTAAGACCGACTAGGGGATACAACACGGAAATGACTGTTCGTTGTGCCAGCGGCCGATACCACAGCGTCGGATCGAGAGTGACGAATCCCCGCAAAAACTCAGTAAAGGAATGATAGCGGTTCCCCATCCAGTACAGCGTGTCTCCCATAAAGAAGTGTCTGGGGTTGTTGAAGAAGATCAGAATCTCGGCGATGCCGATGATCGCAAAATAAAAGACGTCGCGCCCAATCCATGAAGGGTTCCAGCGCGGCGCAGACATGCTCAATGGCCCGTGTTATTCGGCGCCGAATCCAGAATGCGTAAGTACGCACGCACTGCATTCGTGATTCCCATATCCAGAGCATCCGCAATCAGCGCGTGTCCGATGGATACCTCAAGAATGCCGGGGATTCTGCAGAATGCGCCAAGGTTCGCAAGATTCAGATCGTGACCGGCATTGACTCCCAGCCCGGCGTTCTGTGCCGCCGCAGCAGCAGACGCGTATCGCGCAAATACGCCTTCAAAATCCGGATGGCCGAATGCATCGGCGTAAGGTTCTGTGAACAATTCCACGCGATCCGCTCCGATATTGCGGGCCAGTGCCCATTGATCGCTGTCTGCGTCCATGAAAAGGCTCACACGAGCACTGGTGTCTTTGATCTCTGCCACGATTGGGCCCAGCCTCTTCGAGTCGGCTCGAAGGTCCCATCCATGATCGGAAGTAAAGGCGGCCGGATCATCCGGAACCAGCGTGCACTGATCGGGTCGGACCCTTCTTACGATTTCCAGAAAATCGGGATATGGATTTCCTTCAATATTGAACTCAATGCCGGGGAAATGTTTGAGAAAGGCCGCAAGTTCGTAGACATCCGAAGTTCGTATATGCCGCTGGTCGGGACGGGGATGCACGGTGATGCCGTGGGCGCCGGCCTGGATGCTCTGTTCTGCAGCATGGATGACGTTCGGGATCCCGTTGTTCCGTGTATTGCGGAGCAGGGCAACCTTGTTGATGTTGACGCTGAGCCGGGTCATCACTCTTAAGAATACTTCCCTGTTAAATTGTTCCAGCGGATGCGCAGGAGATCCGTAAACATCCGTACTCCGTCACGAATAAATCGAATCTTCGATCCTTCAGCATGACGCCACCGCACGGGCACTTCGAGAATTTTCAGTCCCTGACGCGACATGACGAAGAGAATCTCCGGATCGAATCCGAATCCGTCCGTCGTCTGTTTCTGAAACGCAGACTGAACTTTTTCCCTCCGGAATAACTTGAACCCGCATTGTGTGTCGCGGAACTTCAGGCCCAGCAGCATGCGAACCATCACATTGAAAAATTTGCCGCCACTTTCCCGAATCGGCGACTGATGTTTTTCAATGTACCGACTGTCGACGCCACGAGATCCCAGAACAACGTCGGCATTTTCATTTAGAGCCGCATTCAGGAGCTTGTCCAGCTCTTCAATAGGTGTTGAAAGGTCGGCGTCAGAAAACAAAACGTAGTCGCCGGTCGCAGCCAGCACTCCGCTGCGTACGCTATAGCCCTTTCCGCGGTTTATATCATTCTGGATAAGTCGGAGATCCGAATAGTTCGATCGCCGGACAATAGCGGCTGTCTCGTCGGTGGACCCGTCATCGACGACAAGAATTTCGGCATCGAAGGGCACGCTCTTCAGATATTCCGCAATGCTGCGAAGAGTATCTCGAATTCGAGTGGCTTCATTGAAGGCCGGGATGACAAGGGAGACTTTCACGGATTCGGATGTTGCCACAGAACGCGGTATTGTATCATTCGAACTTACAATGAATGACAGGCTCATCCGTGCATGCCGCCGCGAACCCGTCGATCGAACTCCCATATGGATGATGCGCCAGGCAGGACGCTACCTGAAGGAATACCGCGACATTCGCCAGAAAGTATCGTTTCTCGATCTCTGCAAGGACACCGACCTTGCGGCTGAAGTTTCCCTTCAGCCGCTGCGAATTGTCGGCGTCGATGCGGTGATCTTCTTCTCGGACATCCTGATCCCGGTTGAAGCGATGGGTGTGAAGGTCAGCCTCACCGACAAGGGGCCGGAAATCGAAGCTCCGATTCGATCGATGGCCGATGTCCGCAAGCTGCGCGTACCCGACCCGGCGAGTGAAGTTCCCTTTGTCGGCAATATCCTCAAGCGGCTGCGCGCCGAACTACGGAATGAGGTTCCGCTTGTCGGATTCTCCGGAGCGCCGTGGACTCTGGCTTCGTACATGATTGAAGGGGGCGGCACGAAGAGCTTTGCAGAAATCAAGAAGATGGCGTTCAGCGAGCCGGCTACACTTCACGCACTTCTCGATAGACTCGCGACCACCGTCATTGCCTATCTCAAGTTCCAGATCGAATCGGGCGCCCAGGTTGTCCAGCTGTTCGACACGTGGGCTGGCGAATTGACGCGCCGCGACTACGACACGTTTGCTTTACCGGTGGTTCAGCGCATCTTCTCGGAAATTGGGAACACTGTTCCTCGCATTCTTTACATCAACGGCTGCGCGAACATCCTCGAATCGATGGCCACTACCGGAGCCGAAGTACTCAGCATCGATTGGCGAATGCCGATCTCCGAAGCCGTGGCGCGCGTCGGGCACCGAGTCGCTCTTCAGGGGAATCTGGATCCTTGTGCTCTCCTGGGAACAACTGCGAATCTCACCGCAACAGCCGAAGACATCCTGAAGCAGGCCGGGCCATTGGGACACATCTTCAATCTTGGTCATGGCATTCTTCCGCCCACACCGGTTGAAAATGCACGAGCTCTAATCGATTTCGTGAAGGCCTACCGCCACAGCAAATGAAAGTCGGCGTGCTGGTCTTCAACCTCGGTGGACCGGAGACGTTGCGCGACGTCAAACCGTTTCTGTACCGGCTGTTCTCGGACCCGGAAATCATTCGGATTAAATTTACACCGCTGCGCAAACTGGTGGCCTATACGATTGCAACTCTGCGGCGGCGAAAGTCCGAGGGCTATTACGCGCAGATTGGCGGCGGATCTCCAATACGCCGCCTGACCGAAGATCAGGCCCGCGCATTGCAAATGGAATTGACGAAGCGGGGTGTGGATTCGCAGACCTTCGTCGGCATGTGCGCCGCTCCGCCGTTCCTGGAAGAAGCCATCGACAAGGTTGTCGATAGCGGCGCCCGGCAGCTTGTGATTCTCCCCCTTTTCCCTCAATTCTCCACGACGACGACAGGATCCGGATTCCCCGTGCTCAAACGTCTCATTGCGGCCCGCCCGCAGTTCAAGTCCATAGACGTCAGATGGGTGCGGGAATGGTATGACCATCCGGTTTATATCGAAGCTTTCGCTCTCGCGATACAACGCGAATTGGATAAGAGCCGCAACTCTGAAAGGACGCATATACTTTTCAGCGCGCACAGCATTCCGGAAAGCTACGTTCGGCAGGGCGACCCTTACCTGGTTCAGACCGAGAAATCCGTCGAGTTGATCATGGTGTGGCTGCGGCAGAAGGGATATGCCAACACGCACCAATTATCATTTCAGAGCAAGGTCGGACCGCAGAAGTGGCTATCGCCCATGACAAGCGATACCATCGTTCAGCTCGGTGAGCAGGGAATGCGAGACGTGCTGGTGGTGCCAATCAGCTTTGTTTCCGAACACAGTGAAACGCTCTACGAACTCGACATTCTCTACAAGAAAACGGCCGCGGATGCCGGCATTACCAACTTCCGCCGCGTCCCCGCACTCAACAGCGACCCGACATTCATTCGAGCGCTCGCCGACATCGTGGAAGGGGCGTTGCAGGGAGCTCTGCAGAGAGAGGATCCATGAGGTCCGGTCCGGATGTCGTTGTGATTGGAGCGGGAATTACCGGACTCACCTGCGCCTACCGGCTCCAGAAAATGGGCTTCGATGTTCTGGTTCTCGAAAGCAGCGATCGAGCCGGCGGTGTCATTAGAACCGAGGCTATCCAGGGTCATCTCGTGGAGTGGGGAGCTGGATCGCTGCTGCCGACCGAACACACGTTTGGACTTCTTGAAGAACTTGGATTGTTGAAGGATCTCATCGAAGCCAATCCGAAATTGCCACGATACATCGTTGTCAATGGACAGATGAAAGCGGTCCCATTCGGACCCTTAAGTTTTGGAGGCCTGTTTCGCGCGTTTGTCGAACCATTCGTTCGTACAAAATCCGGCACGGAGGGAAATCCCGACGAATCGGTTGCGAACTTCTTCCGTCGGCGGTTTGGCAGTGAAGCCCACGATCGCCTTGCGGCTCCATTTGTCGCGGGAATTTATGCAGGCGATACGGAAAAGCTGAGTATCGGAGCGACATTTCCTCGCATGGTGGAAGTTGAACGCACGTATGGAAGTTTGATGACGGGAATGCTGAGGGGAAAATCGCGGGAAAAATCGAACGGCGCATCGAAAGGCGAAACAGCCTCAAGGGCACGTCGCGCAAGCCGGATATCTTCCTTTCCTCAAGGAATGGAAACATTACCCCGTCGTTTGGCCGAAGGTCTCACACTCCGTTTCAATACTTCAGGCGTGCGCATCGGTACTGATGTCCATCCTAGAGCAACCGTGGTCTCTGTTCCCGCGTATCACGCGGCAGCGATTTTCGAGGAAACGAATCCTGAGATCTCTGCCGCACTTTCGTCCATTGATTACGCACCGATCGTTGTGGCCGCGACTTCGCTTCCCGTTGAAGGCCTGACCGAGTCTCACCGGGGATTCGGATTCCTGGTCGCCAAAGGCGAACGGCTGAACATTCTGGGCACGGTGTTCAATTCGTCGCTGTTTGCCGACCGAGCCCCACACAATCGCCTGCTGCTGACAACGTTTCTTGGAGGCGCAACGAAGCCGGAAGCATTCGATTGGCCCGATCAGCGAGTATGGGATGTAGTCTGTTCGGAATTGAAGATGGTACTCCGGAGTTCCATTCCGCCCGAACCGGTTGCCTTGTTTCGCCATCGTCGCGCAATTCCTCAGTACACCATCGGACACCGGGCCCGCACGGAGGTATTGCGGAACGAACTGAAACGCTGCCCGGGCCTGTTCGTGGCGGGCAATTTTCTCGATGGTGTTTCCGTCCCGGCGTGCATGGAGCAGGGGGATGCCACGGCCCACGCCGTCGCAGAGTTTCTGGGCAAAACGCCATGAAGCAAACTTCACTTCAAATCGCGGGACTGGTTCAGGGAAAATTGACTGGCCCGGAGGATATCGTCCTTGAATCGGTAGCCAGTTTGAAGAATGCGGGTTCGGCAGATCTCAGTTATGCCGAAGCGAAGTTCCAGGCCAGCGCTGCGCAAAGCAGAGCGGGTTGTGTCATTGTTTCCTCTGTTTCGTCTGAAGTGAATCCAAATCGCGCGTTCATAGTCGCAAAGAACCCGAAGCTTGCATTCGCGACTGCTGCAATCGTTCTACTTCGGAAATCGGAATCCGATCCGGCAATTCATTCCACCGCAGTCATCGATCCGGCTGCCACAATCGGTGCAGGGACACGTATTGGCGCTGGTTGTGTCGTCGGACGGAATGTGAAGATCGGCGCCGGTTGTGTGCTGTATCCGCGAGTGGTTGTGTATCCCAATGTAGAAATCGGCAGTAACGTGATTATTCACGCCGGAGCCGTCATCGGAGCAGATGGGTTTGGATTTGTGAAAGACGGCGAAAGGTACGTGCAGTTTCCGCAGATTGGATCCGTTGTCATCGAAGACGATGTCGAGATTGGCGCCAATACATGCATCGACCGCGGATCGCTTGAAACAACGGTGATTCGCCGCGGCACGAAGATCGACAATCTCGTGCAGATTGCCCACAACGTTGAAATCGGCGAACACACTGTGATTGCCGCACAAACCGGAATTTCCGGAAGTTCGATTGTGGGACCTTATTCTATTATTGCCGGGCAGGTCGGAATTGGTGAGCACGCCCGTCTTGATGCGCAAACGATACTTGGAGGACAGGCTGGAGTATTGAACGGCAAACACGTCCGTGGCGGCGAAATACTCTGGGGTACTCCGGCTCGTCCATTGAAGGAGTTCCTCGAACAACAGGCCCATCTGGCCCGGCTGCCAAAATGGATGAAGGAAATTAAACGCAGGTTAGGACTCCGGGGGGAATCCGATTCATGAACAAGATCACAACAGTACAACAGCACATTCTCGATCAGGAACGCCTTTACCCTCGCGCAACGGGCGATTTCACGGCGTTGCTGACGAGTCTCACCGTCGCCGCGAAGATTATTTCGCGCGAGGTCAACAAGGCCGGGCTTGCGAAGATTATTGGTGAGACGGGTGAGACCAACATCCAGGGCGAAAAAGTTCAAAAGCTGGACGAGTTTTCGCAGGACACCATCTGCAGGACCATGGGCCAGAGCGGTCACGTTTGCGTCATGGCTTCGGAAGAATCGGAAAACATTATTCCAATCCCGGACGGGGGAACGCACGGCAAGTACGTCCTGATGTTCGATCCTCTCGATGGGTCGTCCAATATTGACGTCAATGCGAGCATTGGAACAATTTTCTCGGTTCATCGGAAAATCAGTTCAGGAAATGGAGACGGTTCGCTCGAAGACTGCCTGCAGGTCGGCACTGATCAGCTGGCAGCGGGTTACTTCATCTACGGATCCAGCACGATGATGGTGTATACCACCGGGCAGGGAGTGCATGGGTTCACTCTGGACCCGAGCCTCGGTGAATTTCTGCTGTCTCACGAAAATATACGAACCGCTCCGCGTGGAAAGATTTACAGCATCAATGAAGGCAATGCAAGCCAGTGGGACGCAGGGACCCGCCGGTATATTGATCATGTGAAGCAAGCCGACAAGGCGGACGGACGCCCGTATTCATTGCGGTATATCGGATCGCTTGTTGCGGACTTCCACAGAAATCTTCTTAAGGGCGGGATCTTTCTCTATCCGGGACCGAAGGGTAAGTTACGGCTTCTCTATGAAGCAGCACCGCTCGCCATGATTGTGGAGCAGGCCGGCGGCTCCGCGACCACCGGCGATCAACGAATCCTCGAAGTCGTGCCCACGTCGCTCCATCAACGGGTTCCGCTGATTATTGGAAGTTCGGCAGACGTCGCGCAGTACCAGGAGTTCTGGAAAAAGGGATGAAGGGAGAGAGGTGGCGCGTTAGCGCTGGGTGAGGAGAAGTGAAAATTTTCTTACCCTCACCCGGCCCTTAGCGCCACCCTCTCGCTTCAGGAGAGGGATTATTCGCCTGAAACCACTTTCAAATTTGGCCGGTCGGAATTACGGAACTCGAACAATGGGCAAACCGGCAGCAATGGCCGTCGCAGCAGCACTGCATGTGGGGTGACCCCAACCGCCGGCACTTTCGCCGGGCATCTGGCCAGTCTGTGGAGTGATATCGTAAACGATGTTGTCGGGACGTGTTGCATCACCGGAAACACCGCCTGGAACGTAATCCAGTCTGAGCGTATTCCTCGTCCTCCAGGCAATGTTGTGATCAGCGCACGAACTATCGCCACTGACTCCGATTGCCCCAACCAGGACGCGCTTTCCATTTTGCTTCGCGTAAAGAGCGAGACCACCGCCGAACACATTGACGCCGCCGATCTTTTCGCCATTCATAGGATCATTGCTTTGTCCGTAATTTGCGGAATTCCCACGGTAGGCAACTGAAGTATCCACGGGATTGCTTTCCTGTAGTCCGAAAAGAGAGCCTCCGGGTTGTACGGCGGTAAATAGATTTGCAGTCGACAAAACCAAACCAGGCAAACTGAATGCGTTCGCTGTGTTTGCTTTTTGCGCAGATATCACTCGGCTTCCGGGCCACTGATCTCCGCGGTCATGACCGGTAAACGCTACGGCGCAAACTTCGCCGTCACGATTTACAACCGTTGCCCACATTTCCAGGCCGAATCCACCATTGGCCTGATCCTGCGCTGCTTTAAGTGCGGCTTTCAATTCCCACTGTGAAGGCAGATCACGACAATTCGCATCACGGTCGTATTGGTTTTCAGCGAAGGCGAGGCCCGACAGCAGGATTGTTCCCAAGAGAACCCCGCACGACTGACGTAGCAATTTTTTCAACATAATTCTCCTTTAACGGTTAGTGACTAACTTCATACGCGCATCCTGCGATTTCCAGCTCGTCCGTGAATGAAATTGGGAGGTACGGCAGGTACTTATACTCTTTGAAAAGATGAGATTCAATTGATCAATTGGCAGGCCGAATGTCTATGTCGTTGACTGACGGAATCCAAATCACCATACTATTCATCGCTCAGAAGGCGCCGCTTACATACGGCCTCCATGGCCAACAAAGAATTAAATCCGGCTCCAAACGCACTCAAACGTTTATCCGTCAGGAAGGGAATCTAGCAGCTATGAGTTACCAAAGTGTGGAAGATTTGTTAAAAACCGTGGGGAGTCCCGTCGATATGCTGCGTAATTCGCAGATCGGGGCCTACATCTATCCCGTCGTCCCTGCCGAATTCACGAATTGGCGAGATGAACAGCGCGCCTGGCGGGAGACCTGCGTTCTATTCGATCAGTCTCACCACATGGTGGATATCTACATTGAGGGACCGGATGCGCTCAAGCTGATTTCAAAGCTTGCGATCAATTCCTTTGCGAATTTTGGTGTCAATAAGGCCAAACAGTTTATTCCCTGCAATTACGATGGCTATGTCATCGGAGATGGAATCCTCTTTCATCTTGAGCAGAACAAGCTCGTATTTGTCGGCCGTGCGCCATCTGCGAACTGGATTCAGTTCCATGGCGAAACGGGCGGCTACAACGTAAAAATTGTAAAGGACGACCGATCGCCATCCCGCCCCGGCGGGAAACCCGTCGTCCGCATCAGCTATCGGTATCAGATCCAGGGACCGAATGCGGAAAAGGTGATTGAAAAGCTCAACGGCGGGCCGTTTCCACCGATCAAGTTTTTCAACATGGGTGAAATCAAAATCGCAGGACGCACGGTCCGCGCCCTGCGTCACGGCATGGCGGGCGCTCCGGGATTAGAGATCTGGGGACCGTATGTGGAAGGTGATGAAGTACGAAACGCTATCCTGGAAGCGGGCCAGGAGTTTGGAATTCGACAGGTGGGCAATCGAGCCTACGCAACAAACACGCTGGAGTCAGGCTGGATTCCTTCGCCGCTTCCTGCAGTCTACACGGGCGAAAAAATGAAGGATTTCCGGAAATGGCTGCCTGCAACCGCATACGAGGGTTCGGGTTCACTCGGCGGCAGCTTCGTCTCCAAGAATATCGAAGACTACTACATGACTCCATACGCGCTCGGCTACGGTCCATTCGTCAAGTTCGACCATGATTTCATTGGCAGAGAAGCCCTTGAAAAGATGGCCGGCCAGCCTCATCGAAAGAAGGTAACTTTCGCCTGGAATGCGGACGATGTCGCCAAGATATTCCGGTCCATGCTGGAGCCAGGCAGTCAACCCTACAAATACATCGACCTGCCGCTTTCCAATTACGCATCGGCGTCATACGACAAGGTCGTGAGCGGCGGCAAATTGGTCGGCTTCTCAATGTTCAGCGGCTGCAGCTACAACGAACGTTCCATGCTGTCCCTGGGTGTGGTGGATCCGGATATCCAAATCGGTACAGAGGTCGCACTTGTGTGGGGTGAAGAAGGCGG
>Ga0184628_10001013_pt1 | contig 14290 bp, 10 predicted proteins | sample PLM4_5_b1_FD_133149 | JGI IMG/M metagenome (GOLD analysis project Ga0184628, IMG submission 133149) | Groundwater sediment microbial communities from an aquifer in East River, Colorado, USA - PLM4_5_b1 | ecosystem: Environmental > Terrestrial > Soil > Riparian zone | place: USA: East River... | reverse complement strand
CTTTTTCATGCCGATTGCGGCGGATCGACGACGGGCGCCGACGCGGTCTGGGGTGGCCGCCCGTTTCCGTATTTGCGCGCCATTGAGGACAACCTCACGCCCGAAACGCATCGCAAGTGGGAAGTGACCGCGACGAACGAACAACTGCGCGTGGCGCTCGATGCCGACGCGCGCACCAACGTCGGGAAATCACTGACCGCCATCGAGATTCTGTCGCGTGACGACAGCGGCCGCGCCGCCGGACTCAGCGTTCGCGGCGAGCGCTCCTACACCGTGCGAGGCGACGTGCTCCGCTCGGTGCTGAACCTGTCGCTCGGTGGCCGCGGCCTCCAGAGCACCAAATTCACGCTGGCTCGCTCGGGCAACCGCTACACCTTCGAAGGCACCGGCTTCGGCCATGGCGTCGGCCTCTGCCAGCGGGGCGCCGCCACCCGGCTCCGCCGGGGAGACTCCGTCGAGGGAGTCCTGCGCGCTTACTACCCGGGCACGACGCTGACGCAGACAAAGACGCCCTAGGCTGTCACTTCCCTGCCACACTTCGTAAACACTCCGTCATAATGGACGTATCCCATGACAGGAGTAGCCCCCGCGTTGATCGGCAGGGAAGCAGATACCCGGGCGGCCATCGAGGTCAAAGCCCTGCAGGCCTCCGGGGATCTGGACGGGGCTCGGGAGAGGTTTGCCGAGCTGGTGTCGCGTCACCAGCGCCGGGCGTTGCGCATCGCCTTTCACTACGTTCGCGACGCCGCGGACGCCGATGAGGCGGTGCAGGATGCCTTCGTCAAGGCCTACACCCACATCGGCACGTTCCGCGATGAACTGCCGTTTGAAGTCTGGTTCACGCGCATCCTGATTAACGGGTGCCTGGATCGTTTGAAGGCGCGCAAGCGCCGCGAGAAGTGGCTGGTCCCGCCGTCGGTGGACCCCTCCGGTGTTGAGCGGAACCCGGCGGACCTGCTGCCCTCTCGGGGCCCGAGCCCCGAAGAGTACGTGCTTCGGCAAGAGCGCCGCCGTCAGTTGCAGACGGCGCTCGGCCAGCTCCCCGAACGCCAACGGCTGGTGTTCGCGTTGAGTCATTTTGAAGGCCGGTCGTCGCGCGAGGTCAGTCAGATGACGGGCCTCAGCGAGTCGACCATTCGGGTGCATTTGTTCCGCGCCATCCGCCGTTTGCGGGGACTCCTTGTCAAAGGAACTCCTCGAACCGGCGCCGGAAGCAGGAGGGTCAGTCGTGCGGCTCATTGATACCGTGTTGCGTCAAGGTCATCTTTCTGAACAGGCCATCGTTGAGGCCGTGATGTCGGGCGATCGCCCGCATCATCTCGATCGCTGTGACATCTGCGCCGAGCGCGCCGTCCAGCTGGCGCGCTGGATGGACGACGTGCAGACCGATGCCATCGACGTGGCCGATGCGGCGTTTACGCCCGAGCGGCTCCAGGCCCAGCAGGAGCAGATTCTTCGCCGGCTCGAACAGTTGGATCACCCGGCGCGCGTCATCGCCTTCCCCGCCGCGTCGCGGCCCGAACCGAACAACGCAGGCGGACGCCGCGTGGCGGTGTCCTGGGTGGCGGTCGCCGCCGCGGCCGGCCTGGTCATTGGTGTGGTCAGCGGTCAGATGACCGCGCGCTTGAGTCCGCAGCCGGCGGCGCCAGCCGCCGCCAGCGCGGCCCCGACGACGGACCCGACGCTCGCCTCGAACGACGCGACGTCGCTGGATGGATCGTTCATGGCCCAGTCGTATGAGACGCTCGACCTTCCGTCGCTGGAAGTGCTGAATGCGATGACGCCACGCATCTCGCAGGTGTCGCTGCGCAAGTAACCGAGACGTAAAACAGGCTACGGCGCGACAGGCCGTACAATAGACACGAGTGCCGCCCATCATTTTTCGCAAAGGCCTCGACATGAAGGAGGCCGTCGCGGCCGACCTCACCGCGGCTTACCACTCCACGATCGTTGAAGAAATCAAGGCCGCGGGATTCGTCCGGCACTCGGGCCGGCTGACCGTCCATCTCGCCCGTGAATTCGGGTTCTGCTACGGCGTCGATCGCGCCGTGGACTACGCCTACCAGACGCGCAAACGGTTCCCGGATCGACGCGTGTTTCTCACCGGCGAAATCATCCACAATCCGCACGTCAACGATCGCCTGCGGGGCCAGGGCATTCGCATCCTCACGGACCCGGGCGAAGATCGCCGCGCGCTCGGACCGGCTGACGTCGTGATTCTGCCGGCCTTCGGCGTGTCCGTGCAGGAACTGGCGCAGCTCGACAAGCAGGGCTGCACGCTCGTGGATACGACCTGCGGATCCGTGCTGAATGTCTGGAAGAACGTGCGCCGGTACGCCGAGGATGGGTTCACGTCCGTCATCCACGGCAAGGTGCACCACGAAGAAACGCTCGCGACCGCGTCGCAGGCCGCCGCCCGGCCGGATGGCCACTACTTGATCGTGCGCGATCGCGAAGAGGCCGAGATCGCCTGCGAATTCATCCGGCACGGCGGCGATCCCCAGGCGTTCACGCGGCGCTTCGCGGAAGCCATCTCCGGGGGTTTCGATCCCGAGTTGCATCTCCAACGCATCGGGTGCGCCAATCAGACGACGATGCTGATGGCGGAATCGCTGGAAATCGGCGACATGTTCAAGCGCGCCATGATCGACCGGCACGGCGACGTGGATCTCGCCTCGCGGTTCCGCGCGTTCGATACGATTTGCAGCGCCACCCAGGAGCGGCAGGACGCGGTGGTCACGCTGCTCGAGTCAGAAACACTCGACCTCGCGGTGGTGATTGGTGGCTACAACAGCAGCAACACCTGCAATCTCGCACGCATGTGCGCGGAGCGGGTGCCGACGTACCACATCGCCGATCCGAGTTGCCTCGTCTCCGAGGACCAGATTCAGCATCGGCCGATCGGCGCGCCCTCGACGTCCGGGACGCCGGAACGCGTCACTCGGGACTGGCTCCCTGCCACCGGACCTGTGAGGGTCGGGCTGACCGCGGGCGCCTCGACGCCCAATAACCTCGTGGGTGAGGCCATCTCCCGCCTGGAGAGGTTTACCTCCCAGTAGACGGCCCCCGGGCGCCCCCGGTGAGCGAAGTAGCCGGCCATCGGACCGCTTGCGGTGAGCGGAGTCTTGAGCCCATCGGAGCCGCCTGCGGTGAGCGGAGTCTCGAGCCATCGGAGTCGAACCGTAAACGACCCGGGGTAAAAAGGCGTAAATCGAACGTGAGTCCCCTAGCTATGCGTCTCAGCCGTCTTGTACCCGCCAGTGTGGTCGCCGCCCTCCTTCTAATCGCCCCTGTTTTGGGCCGGGAACCGGGTTTTGCGCCACAGTCGCAGGGATCGGCCGCCGGGCGCGGGTCGACGCAGACCCCTCCCCCCACCGTGGGCAAGGGGCAGGCAGTACCGACGCCGACAGCGTCGCCGACACCGGGTCAGCAGGGCCAGCGGCCCCAGTTCAGCGCCGAGCAGTTCCTGGGCGGAGACTGGTGGAAGGACGAGGCGATCAAGAAGGAGATGAAGCTGACGGACTCGCAGGTTCGCAGCATCAACGGCATTTTCAACAACCGGGTCCAGGCGATCACGCCGATCTACAAGGAATACCAGCGCCAGTTGGCCGAACTCGACCGCATGTCAGAGGAGCGGACGGCCGAGGTGTCGGAGTTCGAGATGCAGGTGATTCGGGTCGAATCGTTGCGTTCGAAACTGAATGAGACGCGGACCGTAATGTTGTATCGGATCAACAAGATGCTGGACCCGACCCAGATTCAGAAAATGCGTGAGATTCGGGATCGGCGCCGCGGTGGACGCGGCGGCGGGTCACCCAGCCCCCGGTCGTGGTAACTTTGCCCGGTTCGGGACCACACGGCGGGACCGCCATGTGGCATGAATCGGCTCTCTTTGGAGTAAATCGGATGACTTACGTGTCTCGTACCCTCAGCGCACTTATCCTGCTCGTGACGATCTCAAGCCTGACCGCATCGGCGCAGCAAGCCGCGCCAGCCGGCCCCCAGCAAGCGGTGGTGCCGCCGGCGCCTCCGGCGTCGCAGACGCAGATCGATCGCTACGTCGTGGGCCAGGCTCGCCCGCCGGTGGTCGAAGGATCCGATCTCATCGAGCTGACGCTCGAACAGGCCGTGCTCATCGCGCTGGAACACAACCTCGACCTCAAGGTCGCGCGGATGAATCCGGTGCTGCAGGACTACAACGTCAAGAGCCTGCGGGCGGCCTTCAAACCCCGGGTCACCGGGTCGTACAGCTACAGCAACTCCGCGACGCCGTCGAACAACACGACGGAAGGCGTCGAGACGCTGATCAACGTCAGCCAGGGCTTCAACGGCGGCCTCAGCCAGACGCTGCCGTGGTTCGGCAGCAGCGTGAGCGCCAACTGGACCAACAGCCGCGCGTCCACCAATAACCAGACGGCGCGCTTGAACCCGAGCTACAACACCGGCTTGTCGTTCAACTACAGCATGCCGCTGCTGAACGGGTTCAAGATCGACAGCACGCGCAACAGCATCCGCACGTCGGCTGTCACGACGCAGATCGTGGACATTCAGTTGCTGACCACGATCGAAAACACCAAGAACAGCATCCGCACGTCGTACTGGCAGCTGCGCTCGGCGATCGAACAGATCGAGATTCAGCGCCGTGCGCTGGACCTGGCGAAGAAGTCCCACGCCGACGCCCTGACCAAGATCGAAATCGGCACCGCCGCCTCGATCGACGCGGTGACGTTCGAAACCCAGGAAGCCCAGGCCGATCAGTCGTACCTGGCGGCGCAGATCGCGTGGCGCACGGCCGAGTTGAACTTCAAGCGCCTGCTGGTCAGCGGCACGGATGACGAGCTGTATCGCAAGACCATCAACCCGACGGACCGGCCGACGTTGACCGTCACGAGCGTGGACATTCAGGCGGGTGTGACCAAGGCGCTGGCGGAACGAACCGACGTCATCATCTCGCGCAAGAACCTCGAAGTCAGCCGCATGAACCTCGACGTGACCAGGGGCGCCCTGATGCCGAGTCTCAGCATGAGCGCCGGCTACAGCGCCAGCGGCCAGGGCGGCACGTCGTTCATCGGCGGCGTGGTCACGCCGGGCGGGTATCCAGACGCGCTGGGCAATATGTTCGACCTGAACACACCACGCTGGAACCTGGGCTTCAACTTCAACATTCCGATCGGCCAGATCGCGGAAAAGGCCGCCTACGCCCGCGCGCTCATCGGCATCGATCAGGCGAACGTGCAGTTGAAGGTGCAGGAACTCACCGTGTCGACCGCCGTCATCAACGCGGGCCTGAACGTGGAGAACTCCTACAAGCTCTATCAGGCAGCCGTGAAGTCGCGCGAAGCCGCGGAACGAAACGCGGACGCTGCGCAGGTGCGGTTCGACAACGGCCTGCTCACGAACTTCGAAGTCGTGACGGCGCAGAACACCCTCACCAACGCGCGCCTCAGCGAATTGACGCGCATCATCGCCTACATCAACGCGATCGCCGAATATGAACGCGTCCAGAAGATTGGTGGCTAGCCGTCGGCCCCACTAATGGACGTCAACGGACGTTAACGGACGTTTCAAGGCCCGTGCGTAGAATTCTCGCGCTCATCGTCATCGCCACCGTCGTCGCCGCCGGAGCCTGGTACTACCGCTCCGGCACGACGACGGACGCGGCTGCACCCGGCGCGCCGGGAACGGCGGCCGGCCGGGGCGGCACGCCCGCTCGCGGCACGGGCGGCCGGACCGCCATGACAGTGGACATGGCGCCGGTCACGCGCCAGGAAGTGGTCGACTACATCACCGTGGTCGGCAACCTCATCGGCGAGGCCACCGTCGACATCGTGCCGCGTGTCGCGGGACGACTCGACAACGTAGCGGTGAAGCTCGGCGACCGGGTCACCAAGGGCCAGGTCGTCGCCAAAATCGAAGACCGCGAAATCAAGGAACAGATCAACCAGGCGCAGGCGACGCTCGAAGTCAACAAAGCCAACGCCACGCAGCGGCAGAACGAAGTGCAGGTGCAACAGAACGCGTTGGATCGCGCGCGCGCGAGCTACGAGCGCGGCCTCACGGCGAAGCAGTTGCTCGAGGACGCGGAATCCCGATTCAACGCGGCCGCGTCGCAGGTGGAAGTCGCGAAGGCGCAGCTCGCGCAGACGCAGTTCCGCATCGACGAACTCAAGATCACGCTCTCGAACACGACGATCCTGTCGCCGATTGACGGCTTCGTGAGCCGTCGCAATCTCGATCCCGGCGGCTTTGCGGGCGGCAACACCGTGATCATGACGGTCGTCGACATCGGCACGGTCCGCATGGTCGGCAATCTCGTCGAAAAGGGCTTCCGCAAGATCACCTCGGGCGTGTCGGCGATCGTGCAGGTCGATACGTTTCCCGGCGAGGACTTCACGGGCCAGGTCAGCCGCGTGGCGCCGGTGTTCGATCCGGCGACGCGAACGGCGCAGATGGAAATCGAAGTGCCGAATCCGGGCTTTCGACTGAAGCCCGGGATGTACGCGCGTGTGAAGCTCACCGTTGAACGCCGCCCCGATGCGCTGACGGTGCCGAGAAATGCCATCGTCGATCTCGACGGCAAGCGCGGCGCGTTCCTCGTCGAAGAACTCGTCGCGAAATTCGTCGAGGTCAAGACGGGCTTGTCCGACGGCGAGAAGATCGAAATCCTCGAGGGCCTGACTGAAGGCCAGCGCGTCGTCACGACCGGCGCACTTGCGCTGCAAAACGGCGACAAGGTCGCGCTCGTCGCCGATCCGGCCGCGCGCGGACGCGGCGGTCGCGGCTCCGGGAGCCCCGCTTCAGAAAAGACCGGGCGGGGCAAATGATCAACTTCGAAGTTCGAAGTTCGAAGTTCGAAGTTTAGGGCGTATTTCCATGTCCATCCCCCGCACAGCGATCGAACGCCCCGTCTCGATGTTCATGCTGTCGGCCGTCGTGGTTTTGCTCGGCACGATTTCGCTGTTCCGGTTGCCCGTTGACCTGATGCCGGACGTCACCTACCCCACCATCACGGTGCGCGTGGGATACGCGGGCGTGGGCCCGGCGGAAATCGAACAGCTCATCGTCCGGCCGCTCGAACAGACGCTGGCTGCCGTGCCGGGTCTCGATCAGCTCAATTCGACGGCGTCGGAAGGATCGGGCACGGTCCGCCTCAGTTTCGTGTGGGGCACGAACCTCAACGAAGCCGCCGACGAAATCCGGACCCGCATGGACCGCGTGCGCGGCCGGTTGCCAGTCGAGTCCGATCCGCCGAGCATTCTCAAAGCCGACGCGTCGGCCTCGCCCATCATGAGCATCGGCGTGGAAGGCGACTACGACCGCGTCACGCTGCGCGAGATGGCCGAGACGGACATCGCGCAGCGGCTGGAGCGCGTCGAGGGCGTGGCCGCCGTGACCGTCAGCGGCGGGCTGCGCCGGCAGATTCACATCGAGCTGTCGAAAGAGAAGATCACGGCGCTCGACCTGGCCGTCGATCGCGTCATCAGCACCATCCGCTCTGAGAATCAGAACGTCCCGCTGGGCGAGCTGATGGAGGGCGACACCAGCTACCTGCTTCGCAGCCAGGGTGAATTTCAGAGTCTCGATCAGATTCGGGATCTGGTCGTGCAGGCCAAGGGCGGCGTGCCGGTATACCTGCGGGACATCGCCGAGATCAAAGACACCACCGAAGACCTGCGGGCGTTCACGCGCATCAACGGCAAGCCCGGCGTCCGCCTGCAGGTTTCCAAGCAGTCCGGCAAGAACACGGTCGCGATCGCCGATGGCGTGCGGGCGGAAATCGAGCGCATCAACCGCGACATGCGCAACGTCCGCCTCACGCTCCTCGACGACCAGTCCAAGTTCATCGTCCGATCGATCGATGCCGTCAAGGAAGCGGTCTACGTCGGCGCGTTCCTGGTCATTGCCATCATTTTCATCTTCCTTCGGAACATGCGGTCGACGTTCATCATCTGCCTGTCGATTCCCATTTCGATCATCGGCACGTTCGCGCTGCTCTACTTTGCCGGCTACACGCTGAATACCATGACGTTCGGCGGCCTGGCGCTCGGCGTCGGCATGATTGTGGACGCGTCCATCGTCGTGCTCGAAAACACGTTCCGGCACATGGAAATGGGCAAGTCGCGGATGCAGGCCGCGATCGAAGGCAGCGAAGAAGTGTGGTCGGCCATCGTCGCGTCCACACTGACGCACGTGGCGGTGTTCCTGCCGCTCCTGTTCCTCACCGGCGTCTCGAGCATTCTGTTCGTGCAGCTCTCGATCGTCGTGATGTTCTCGCTGTCGATGTCGCTCTTCGTCGCCGTCACGGTCGTGCCGGTGCTCTGTTCGCGCCTGCTGAAAATGCCGCCGCCCGTCGAGGAACGGCGCGGCCTGGGCGGGCGGCTGTTTACCGTCAGCGAACAGGCCCTGGACGGCCTCGACAACACCTATCGCGCCCTGCTCCACCGCGCGCTCGGCCACCGTTTTTCGGTGATTGGCATGGCGACGGCACTGACCGTGGTGGCCTTCGTCATCCTGCCGTCGATCCCAACTGAATTGGTCCCGCAGACCGACGAGGGCGAGGTCACGGTCTCGGCGCGCCTCGCCAGCGGCACGCGCGTCGAACGCACCGAAGTCATCGCGCAGCGGCTCGAAGAACTGATCACCGCGAACGTCCCGGAAGCCACGACGCTGATTAGTTCGGCGGGCGCGGGCGGGTTTGGCGGCGGATCGGCCTCGAGCGTGAACGTCACGGTGAAGCTGAAGTCGCGCACCGAGCGCACGCGCACGAACGATCAAATCGCCACGGACCTGCGCAAGGTGCTCGTCGGCATTCCCGGCACGACGATCACGACGCGCGCCTCCGGCGGCAATCAGCAGTTGACGCGCGCGCTGGGCGGCGGCAATACGGACAGCCGGCTGGCCGTCGAAATCCGCGGCGAAGATTTGACAGAATCAAGACGAATTGGTGGCGATATTGTGGCGTTGCTCAAAGACACGCCGGGCATCGCCAACCCGCAGATCGGCCGCGAAGAAGGCCGGCCGGAAATGGCCATCCGCGTCGATCGCCCGAAGGCCGCGCTGCTGGGCCTCACCGTCTCGGGCGTGGCGACGACGATTCGCACGAACATCAGCGGATCGCAGGCGGCGATGTTTCGCGAAAAAGGCAAGGAATTTCCGATCATTGTGCGCCTGCGCGAGGCGGATCGTGACCGCGTGGACTCCGTCAACGACGTGCTGATTTCCACGCCGCAGGGCCTGGTGCTCCAGGCCAAAAACCTGCTGGATTTGACGCCGCAAAAGGGCCCGACACAGATTGAGCGGAAAAATCAGCAGCGCATCCTCCGGGTTAACGCAGAGCTGGAAGCCGGCACGGTGCTGGGTGACGGCGTCAAGAACGTGCAAGCCCGGCTTCCCCAACTCGCTATCCCGCGAGACTTTCAGGTAGGCTTTGGGGCCGAAGTTGAGCAACAAGCGCAGGCGTTCAGCCAGTTGCGGGTCCTGCTTTTGCTAGGTGTACTTCTGGTTTACGCCGTCATGGCGTCACAATATGAGTCCCTGCGCGACCCCTTCGTGGTCATGTTTTCGGTTCCAGTGGCGGCCATCGGGGTCGTGGCGGCCCTCAAATTGACGTCAACGTCCTTCAGTCTTCAGGCGTATATCGGAGTAATCATGCTCGGCGGGATCGTCGTCAGTAACGCGATCCTGCTGGTGGATTACACGAACATTCTGCGGAGACGGGACGGAAAGCCCCTCCGGGAGGCCGTGGAGGTGGCGGGACGAACCCGCCTCCGGCCGATTCTGATGACTACGTTGACGACGATTCTGGGCCTGGTGCCGATGTCGCTGGGTCTCGGTGAGGGGGCTGAACTGCAAGCCCCGTTGGCGCGGGTCGTGATTGGCGGCCTGGCCGCGTCCACGCTGGTGACGCTGGTGCTGGTGCCCGCCGTCTACACGCTGTTTGAAGAAGGACTGACTGGACGACGCCACGGGACGGCGCCGTCGCATCCGGAGCGAGCTTAACGACTATGAAAAAACTGGTGGGTTTCGTCATTCTCCTCGTGGCAGCTGGCGGCAGCTGGTGGTACTACGTCAAGTACGGCACACCGCCCGAAAAGCCCATCATCAATCAGGCCACGATCTCGTCCGGCAAGATCGTCGAGGCGGTCCAGGCCACGGGCGCACTCGAGCCGCTCCGCCGCTATGACATCGGATCGCAGGTGTCGGGCGTCGTCAAGGCCATTTACGTGGACTACAACTCCATCGTGAAGGAAGGCCAGCTGATGGCGGAAATTGATCCGCAGCTGCTGCAGGTGCAGGTGGACATTCAGACTGCCAACATCGAACGGCAGAAAAGCGACATCGCGAGTCAGGAAGTCCAGCTCGACGACCAGAAGAAACAGTTCGAGCGGACGAAGAGCCTGTTCGAGCGCGGTCTGCAGAACCAGCAGCAGTATGAGGCGGCTGAGTTGGCCATCAAGACGCGTGAAGCGTCGATTGCCTCCTCCAAGAAGAGCCTCGTCTCGGCTGAAGCGAGTTTGAACGCCGCCAAGCTGAACGTGACCTACACGAAGATTGTGGCGCCGGCGAACGGCGTCGTCGTCGAGCGGCGCGTGGACGTGGGCCAGACGGTGCAGGCGAGCATGACGTCGCCGTCGTTCTTCATCATGAACACGCCGCTCGAGAATCTGAAGCTCACGGCGAACGTCGACGAAGCGGAAATCGGCAAGATCCGCACGGGCATGACGGTCCGGTTCAAAGTGGATTCGTACGGCCAGCAGCAGTTCACGGGTACGGTCGAAGCCGTCCGGTTGAACGCGACGAACAACAACAACGTCGTGACCTACCCGGTCTGGATCAACGTGCCGAACGGCGAACTCAAACTGCGGCCGTTCATGACTGCCGCGCTCAGCATCGTGCTGTCCGAAGTGGACAACGTGGTGCGAATCCCCAGTGCCGCGCTGCGCTTCCGTCCGAACTCGGATGTCTACAAGGCCCTTGGCCTCGAGGCGCCGCAGCAGGGTGGCCGTATTACGAACCAGCAGGGTCCGCCCGAGGCGAGCAACAACCCGCCCGCCGACGGCCGCGCCGGGCAGAACGCTCGCGGGGGCGCCGCCCCTGGGGCAACGCCGGGCGTCGCGCCAGGGGCCGCGCCGGGTAGCCAGCGCGCTCCGCAACAGACGATGGCTGACGGAACGACGCCGCCTGGCGGCCGGACTCGGCAGCCGGGTCAGGGTGGACAGAACGGCGCGGGTGGTCAGGGCGCGCAGGCTGGCCAGACCCGTGGTCAGGGCGGCCAGCAGCCGGGCGGTCGTGGCATGAACGCGAATCTCACCCCGGAACAGCTCAAGGCTTTCCAAGACCGCTTTGGTGCGGGTGCTGCGGGCGGCCGTGGCGGCACGGGCGGTGGCCGCGGTGGCGCAGGCGGCGGCCGTGGTGGCAACAATCAGGGCGGCCGCGGCGGCAACGCTGGCGGGCGGGGCACGCAGCCGGCGACGCTCTCTCCGGAACTCGCCTCCCAGAACGCAGACCGCATCGACCAGCTGTGGGCGCCGATTGTGCGTCGGGATCAGCCGGGTAGTGTGTGGAAGTGGGACGGGAAGAATCTGACTGAAGTGAAGCTGTGGCTCGGCGTCTCCGACGGCACCTTCACGGAACTCAAGTCGGGCGACCTCAAAGTCGGCGACCAGATCGTGACGAGCGTCACGTTGCCGGCGTCGATGCGGCCGGCCGCGACACAGAACCCGCTCTTTGGTAACCAGCCGGGCGGCCGAGGCGGCGCGACCGGCATGCAGGGTATGCCCGGTGGTGGTGGCGGTGGTGCGGGTGGCGGCGGCGCAGGCGGCGGCCGTGCCCCGGGCGGCGGCGGTGGTGGCGGCGGCCGAGGCGGCAACTAACTTTTAGAGCGCGGGTTCGGCCGCGCTCTATGGAGGGCGCGGGTTCGACCGCGCCCTACTTTTTCTTCTGCGAACGGAGCAACCTGACGTGGCCGTAATTTCGCTAAGGAACCTGACCAAGATTTACAAGATGGGCGAGCACGAGGTGCGCGCGCTGCGCGGCATGTCGCTTGACATCGAAGCCGGTGAGTTCGTGGCCGTCACCGGTCCGTCTGGCTCCGGCAAGTCGACGTTCATGCACATCGCGGGCTGTCTGGACCGTCCGAGCGGTGGCGAATACCTGCTGGATGGCAAGGACGTCGCCCAACTCTCCAAGGACGAATTGGCGCGCGTCCGAAATCAGAAGATCGGCTTCGTATTCCAGGGCTTCAATCTGCTGACGCGCACGACGGCGCTCGACAACGTCGAGTTGCCACTGCTCTACCGATCGGTCAATGGGTTTAAGACCGCTGAACGCCACAAGCGGGCGCTCGCGGCCCTCGACTCGGTCGGCCTCGGTGAGCGTTATCACCACATGCCGAACCAGTTGTCGGGCGGCCAGCAGCAGCGCGTCGCCATCGCGCGGGCGCTGGTCAATGAACCTTCGATTCTGCTCGCGGACGAACCGACCGGCAACCTCGATACGCGCACCAGCATCGAAGTGATGGGCATCTTCCAGCGCCTGAACAAGGAACGCGGCATCACGGTGTTGCTCATCACGCACGAAATGGACATTGCCGAGTACGGCACGCGGCTGATTCGCTTCCGCGACGGACGGGTCGTTGCCGATCAGCCGATTCTCCATCGCCGCAACGCGGCGGATGAACTGGCGGCATTACCGCCGCCGGAGCCGGACGTCATCGTGACGCCGCCCGCCGAACCGGCGCACGCCTAGTTTTTCAGTCAGGGGACGACATGTCACTGTTGATGACGATTCGCATCGCGTTCAAGGCACTCAGCCGCAACAAGCTGCGGACCGTGCTGACCATGCTCGGCATGATCATCGGCGTGGCCGCGGTCATCGCGATGGTCGCGCTGGGATCGGGCGCGCAGGCGACGATTGAAGAGCAGGTCAAGGCGCAGGGCACGAACCTGATCACAATCAGGAGCGGCAGCGTCACGACGGGCGCGGCCCGCGGCGGGGCCGGCACCTCCACCAAGCTGTCCGAGGCCGACGCGCAGGCGATTCGTGACCTTCCGAACGTAGGCTTCGTGGCAGAGTCCGCGTCGCAGGGCGGCCTGCAGCTCATCTACGGCGGCATGAACTGGCGCACGAACGTCGAAGGCACGAACGTCGATCTGCCCACCATCCGTTCGTGGCCGCTGCAGTACGGCACGTTCTTCACGCCCGAAGATGTGAAGGCCGCCGCCAAGGTCATCGTGCTCGGCGCGAACGTCTCCGACCAGCTCTTCGGCGAAGGTATGGATCCGACGGACGTCGTCATTCGCGTGCGCAACCACCAGTTCAAGATCCTCGGCGTCATGTCCCGCAAGGGCGCGTCCACGGGCGGCGGGGGCAGCCAGGACGACCAGTCGTTTGCGCCGTACACCACGGTCATGAAGAAGCTGTCGGGCGCCACGTCACTCGGAAGCATCCTCGCGTCGGCGCGGTCGGCGGACGAAGTGGCGGATGCGAAGGCGTCCATCGAGAACGTCCTGCGCATGCAGCACGGCATCGAAACGGGCGGCGCCGACGATTTCACCGTCCAGACGCTCGACGACATCGTCGCGCTGCGCACGCAGACGACGCAGACGATGACGTCGCTGCTCGCGGGCGTGGCGTTCGTCTCGCTGGTCGTCGGCGGCATCGGCATCATGAACATCATGCTCGTGTCGGTGACCGAACGGACGCGCGAGATCGGCCTGCGCCTGGCCATCGGGGCCCGCGGCTCGGACGTGCTGTTCCAGTTCCTGATTGAGGCGGTCGTCATCAGCCTGGTGGGCGGGGCCATCGGGATCGTGATGGGTTATGGGGTCGCCTGGTTCGTGAAGACCTACCAGGGCTGGCCCTCCCAGGTTCCGCCGGACGCGGTCTTTACAGCGGTGGTATTCTCTGCCTTTGTTGGAATCTTCTTCGGGTTCTACCCGGCCCGAAAGGCCGCCGGGCTCGACCCGATTGAAGCCCTGAGGTTCGAGTAAGACATTCGAGTCGACCAGCGAAACGATGGTCGTGCCCCGGGGTTTTTATCCTGCAGGGGCGTTAACATTCGGCGCGGACGGGAACTGCGCCGATATTGCGAGGGAGTACTCCTATATGCGACGTGTAACAGCAATGATGAGCGCGGCCGCGGTCGTCCTTTGGGCGGTCACCGCGTTCGCGCAGGCGAAGCCGGATTTTTCCGGTAAGTGGACGCGTGAAATGCCAGCAGCCGCCGCGGGCGGCGGTGGTGGTGCAGCCGGCGGCGGCGGTGGCGCGGCTCGTGGCGGCGGTGGCGGCG
>Ga0184628_10001012_pt1 | contig 14305 bp, 10 predicted proteins | sample PLM4_5_b1_FD_133149 | JGI IMG/M metagenome (GOLD analysis project Ga0184628, IMG submission 133149) | Groundwater sediment microbial communities from an aquifer in East River, Colorado, USA - PLM4_5_b1 | ecosystem: Environmental > Terrestrial > Soil > Riparian zone | place: USA: East River... | reverse complement strand
GCTCGGCGTCGCCTTGGCAGAGGTGCACGTCGATCGTTCCCCGGTATTCCAGGTGCACGCGGCCGCCGGCAGCGCGGGGGCCGACGTCGGGGTCATCGTGGCCGACGCGGTGGGCAACGTGGTGGTCGTCCCGTTCCTGTCGCCGACCAGCGACGCCTACACCCGCACGTCCCGGATCGAGGTGCTGCTTCTCGACGGCGAGCGGTGCGCGGACATCGACCTCGCCGATCCCCCGCGCCCGTCGCGTGGCGTCAGCGGGCTGGAGCAGCTTCCCGCGTCGGGCGGCATGGCCCGCTTCGAGATCGTCAACACGGCCGAATCGAGCGCGATCGTCGGCAGCGCACACGACGCGCATGGCGTGCGCATCGCGCTCGGCTGCGTCGATCTCATGGGGTCGAGCCTGGTCGAAGGCGGCAGCGTCGAGGTGTCGCTGCCGCTGCTGGACGCCATCCCCAATCCGGTCGGGCGCTTCGCCGTGACCTCGACGATCGCTTTCGTCCCGCCGCTGGCGGCCGCGGCGCTGATCGCCGGCCCGTGGCGCGACCTCGGTGATTGCCCGCTGGATCCCGCCCAGCTGCTCCTCGATTGCACCATCGACGCGCTGTCACCCGAGACGGGCGGCGATCCGCTGGACTGCAAGCCGAGCGCGGTCGCGGGTGGTGAAGGCGCGCTCGGCGACGCGCTCACCGCGCGACGGGGCGTGCCGATCACGGACTCCACACTCGCGCCGACGGCCTGCCGTGGCGCCTTCGACAGCGCCATGGCGCCGAGCCTCGACGCGATCGCGATGGGCCTGTTCGGCAGCCCGACGCCGGCGCTGCTGATCGCGCTGCCTGCGATCGGCGACGACGCAGCGCACGTGCTCGACACCGTCAGGCTGAGCTCGACGCTCGATGTGCAGTCGGCGGGCCGCCCTGACGAATACGTTGTCACGCATACGCTGGCCGGCGCACGGTTCACGTCGTTCACGACCAGGAAAACCGGGGAGGTGGCGCTCACGCCGCTCGCGCTTCCCGCGTTGACCGCGTACACGACCGCGATCACGCGCGACGGGCTGCTGGCCATCGACAGCCACGGCTTCTCGCTGCGCCTGGGACGCGTCGCGCGCGCCGGCTTCGGCGCCGTCGCCCTCATGCCCCGTGGGGTGCCGCCCGATGCGGGGGGCCTGATCGCGGCGATCGCGTCCCTCGCGCGCTCGCCGGACGGCGCGGTGTCGGGGTGCGCGGCGTTCGACCGCGCCCTGTGCGCAGCCGTCGGCAGCGCGGCCGGGTGCCTCGCCACCGCCTGCCCGGCGGGCCTGGGCGCGCTTGCGGCCAGGCTCGACGGGGTGTTCGACGCCGCCGACGGAACCGGGCTGGACCTCTACCTCGCCGGCGCGGCGCCGCTGGTCAGCATGCACGGCGTTCAGCTCGGCATGGACCCGGAAGACCCGGCTGCGATCGACATCGCGATCTGGTCGGTCGATCTGCGCACCGCCTCGGGCCGCGCCCGATTGATGACCAAGTTCGTGGGCGTGAAGCAGTAACGACACCGCGCCCGCGGCGCGGGCGGCTACTCGCCGAGCAGGTGGGCGCGGCGGGCGCGGGCGCGGGCCGCGAGCGGCGACGTGCCGGCGCGGGCGATCACGGCGTCCCACGCAGCCACGGCGTCACCGGTGCGGCGGAGCCCTTCGAGCGCCACGGCCCGGTTGGTGAGCGTCGCGAGCTCGCCGTCGCCGCGGGCGAGCGCGCGATCGAACAGCGCCAGCGCATCGGCCGCCCGCCCGACGCCGAGCGCGACCGCGCCCAGCCAGGCGGTGAGCCGCGCCTCGTCGGCCGCCAGCAGGCAGCCGGCGGGCGCCGCCAGCGCGCGGTCGTACGCCGCCAGCGTGCGTGGCGACGGCGTGCCGTCGAGCTCGAAGGTCAGATCGCCGAGCCGGCGCTGCCATTCGCAGTCGGGAACGGGTGACGAAGTGGGCCGCGCCGCGAGCGGCACCGTGGCGTTTCCCTCCTGGGGCGAGAAGGCGAACGTCGCCGGAATCTCGCGGCTGGCGATCAGCGGCGCGAACCGCGGCAGGCGCCGGACGAACACGCGCGCGTCCGCTTCCCGAAAGACCAGCGCCCAGCGTTCCGGATCCCACCAGGCGACCCGCCGGTTGACACCCGCGTACGACAACAAGGCGGTCTCCACGCCGTAGCCGTCCATCGCCGCGTTCCATTCGGCGCGGGTCAGGTCGCCGCGGCCCAGCAGGCGGTGGAACGCGGCCGGATAGGCGGGCAGCCGCGGATCGACGAACACACGGTGACGGGGGTAACCGCCGGCGGGATCGAACAGCAGGTACGAGCCGGTCTCGAAGTCGTTGTACATCCGATCGCGCAGGCCGTGCGCGTTGACGAACGCGATCGCGGACAGCGGCAGCTCGCGCGTATCGAGATCGATCCCGCGGCCGCCCGACCCCGCAACGCGCGGGCCGACGGCGAGCCCCGCGATCAGCGCGACCACGCCCACCGACGGGATCGGCTCGGGGAGCAGCCGCGGCCAGCGCGCGCGCAGCCGATCGGCCACCACCGTGAGGCTGACAGCCAGCAGGGGCGCCGTGACCAGGGCGACGTCGGCGGCGAAGCGCACCGAGCGGACGGCGAGCGCCGCGAAGACCAGCGCGGGAAGCAGCGAGGTCCAGGCCGGACGGCGGCGCCAGGTGACGGCCGCCGACACCACCAGCCCGGCGCAGTAGACGAACAACGCCGGATCGGACAGCCAGCTCGGCGCGCGGAACTCGTCCACCGGGTGGAGCGCGGGCAGCGTCAGATGCAAGCGCAGGTAGCCGAACAGGCCGGCGCCGATCGGCGTGGCGAACACAGCGCCCGCCGCGCCCAGCGCCGTCAGCCCGAGACGCCGGGCCGCGCCGGTTCCATCCAGCCGCACGCCCGCGGCGGCGCATGCCAGCACCAGCGGCGCCACGAACGCCCCCGCATGCAGGTTGGCCCACAGGACAACGCCCGCACACGTCGCGATCGCGACGCGCGCGGCGCGCCGGCCGGCGCTGGCCGTCAGCGCGTCGATCGCGGCCAGCAGGCCGACAGCGCCGAGCAACGAGAAGATGTGCGGCCGCTCGACGAACCGCTCCCGACCGACGTAAGCCGCGGCGGCGAGCGCGAGCGCGCTGGCGACCGCTCCCGCGCCGCGACGCCGGCACAGCCAGAACGCCGCCGCGAACGCCGCCAGCAGCACGACGGTCTTGGCGACCACGACCGCCGAAAACCCGCCGCGTGCGTGAAGCGCCGCCGCAGCGACCTCGAACAGCCAGGCCGCGTCGATGTCCGGGTGATCGGGGTACGTGAACGAGAGCAGGTTGCGACCGGGCAGCCCGTGGCTCGCCAGGATCTCCTGTCCGGCCTTGATGCGAAAGAACAGGTCGGATTCGGCCATCGGACGCAGCGACAGCTCCGCGACAAAAGCCAGCAGCGCAATGAGCGGCGCCACGCGCACGACGACACGCACGGTAGGCGCTATTCTTACCACCGTGTTTCGCCGGGCAGCGCCCCTGACCCTGATCGCCGCGGTGCTGGTCGCCGGCTCGCCGCGATCGGCCGACGCGTGCACGACCTTCATGCTCGAGCGTGGCGGCGAGCGCGTGGTGGGCAAGAGCTACGACTGGCACATGGGCCAGGGCCTGGTGATCGTCAACAAGCGCGGCGTCGCCAAGCAGTCGCTGCCCGGGAAGCCGGGCGACCGTCCCGCGCAATGGCTGTCGCGGCACGCGAGCGTGACCTTCAACCAGTACGGCCGCGAGTTCCCCGCCGGGGGGATGAACGATGCCGGCCTGGTGGTCGAGGTCATGTGGCTGGACTCCAGCGAATACGAACGTCCGGACAAACGCCCGACGCTGAACGAGCTGCAGTGGATCCAGTACCAGCTCGACACGTACGCCACCGTCGCCGCGATGACCGCCGCGGCGCCGGTGCTGCGCGTGTCGCCCGCCTACGCGCGCGTCCACTATCTGGCGTGCGACAAGACCGGGGCATGCGCCGCCTTCGAGCACGTCGGCGGCAAGCAGGTGGTGACGCCGGGGGCGCGCGCGCTGACGAACCACAGCTACGCCGAATCCGTTGCATGGGCCGCGAAGCAGGGCCGTCCGCCCACGGGCGTCGGATCGCTGCCGCGGTTCGCGCGCGCCGCAAGCCACGCCGCGACGCCCCCCAGCGGCGACCCGGTGGCAGCCGCGTTCGGGGTGCTCGACGGTGTGCGCTGGTCCCAGAGCCAGTGGAACATCGTCTACGATCCGGTCCACCTGCGCGTCAGCTTCCGCACGCGTGTGAGCCGCGCCATCAAGACCCTGGACCTCACGAAGCTCGACGCCTCATGCGCTCAGCCGGTCGAGTTGCTGGACATCGATGCGGACGCGAGCGGCGACGTCGCGAGCCGGCTGCGTCCCTACGACCAGGCGACCAACCGCGCGCTCATCGAACGCAGCGTCCGCCGCATCCGCGACCAGCTTCCGGCGGGCGCCGTCGACATGATGGTCGCCTATCCGTCCGCGCTCCAGTGCAAGGCGCCCTGACAACAATCCGAGAGAGCCGGGGTCACATGCTGAGGATGTAGCGCTGGCCGCCGCGGACGACGGACACCATCGGCTTGCGGCCTCGCGCGACCGCCCGCGCCAGCGCCGCGCGGCTGGCGTGGGTCTCGCCGCCCGGAACGCCCAGCAGATCACCACGCGCGACACCCAGCTTCGCGATGTGGCCGGGCTCGACGACCAGGAAGCGCTCGCGGCTCTCCGCCAGCGCCTGCATCGCGTCCACCGACAGCTCGGGGTACAACCGCTGCAGCGCCTCGAGCTTCGCGATCAGGTCGTGGGCCGCGGCGACCGGTACCTCTACGATCAGCGTCGGCCGGCGTGGGGTGTGGATGCGCGGCGCGAACGTGCGCACGGCCTCGTCCAGCACCGCGTCGATGGCCGCCGCGGCGCCCCGCTTTTCACCGTCGCTGCCGGTGGTCTCGGATTCACCGGCCAGCCCCGATTCGGTCGCCTCGACCGTGCCGATGACGTCGGGCGCACCGACGTGGCGGACCTCGACGCGCGCCACGTAGTCGACCACCGCCCGCCTCACAGTCTGGAAGCCCGCGATCGGAGCTGCCCCCGCGACCAGCCGCCGGCCCATCCCGATGCTGAGCGAAAACGTCACCGCGTTCGCCGGGTCCTCGCCCAGCGCGCGCAGCGACGACTGCACGTCCCACTCGCTCGTCCCCGGCAGCTCGTCGGCGATCACCGCGCGGCCGCCCGTGACCTCCAGCAGGCTGTCCGCGGCGATGCGCTGGACGCGCTGCTGGGCGCCCGGCCCCGTCCAGTCGATGGCGGGCGGCATCTCCACGACCGTGACGATCGTCGGGGCGAACGCCTCCATGCCGGGACGAACTTCGACCGTCGCGCCGCACGCGACCGCGCACAGCACGCCGAGGCCGAGCAGCGGTGCCGCTCGCGCCACCGTCAGAACACCGTGACCAGCATCGCGTACAGCTCGGCGGCGCTGTCGTCCACTTCGAGCACGCCGGGCACCCGGCCGCCGGAGAGCCTGGGCGTGAACAGCCCGATCCCGCGCCGAACCGCGAGGCGAAGCTTGAGCTCGGTCGGCTCGTGGGCGGGCGTCAACGGCAGGTCCACGCGTGCGCCCGTGTGAATCAAGAACCGGGTGCCCGAAATCGCGCTGCGCCCGTCGCGCTCGAAGCCCAGGCCGAGCTCGGCGCCGAGCCCGTGCAGCACGCGCAGCGCATAACCACGATCGTCGGGCCGAAACCATGCCCCGGGGCGGATGACGCCGAACAGGTCGACCGCGAGGCGATCGACCGGGTTCTGATTCTCGTACCGCCCGGACGCCGTCGACGCAAACGCCAGGAGATTGAAGCCGAACCGGCCGTCCCCGATACCGAGCTCGCTGAAGAACGAGGGGACCGCGCGGGTGTTGCCGTCCTCGAATCCGACCGCATCGAAGCTGCTGCCGAACCCAACGGCCGCGGAGAGCCGCGGGCGTGCCACCGGCTCGCGCTCCGACTCCACGACGGCCGCGTCCCACGAATCGCCTGGCGACTGCAACGCCGGCGGCAGCGGCGGCGGCGGGGCTAGCGGCGCGGTCTCGGGCGGCGCCGGCGGCGCGGTCTCGGGCGGCGGCGCGGCCTCGGGTGGCGCCGGCGGCGCGGCCGGTCCGCCCACCGGCGCATCGGTCCCGGCGGGGGGCGTCGCCTGTGCCCACGCGCGCGCGGGCACCGCCAGCCCGGCGGCAGCAAGCAAGAGCGCGCACGCAAACTCGCGAACCGACATCGTCCCTTTTTAACATGCGCTCCCAGATCGATCCCCTTGGGACCCTCAAAGGGTGAAAAGCGCGATCTCCCGGCATCGCAGCTACGCTGCGATGTGCCGCTCGATACCACCCCCCCCGCGACGGGGCTCGGCGAGCAAAGCTCGCCTGCGCCCCACGCGAGATATATGCTGCGCGCAACCGACACGAGCATTGCCGTGGCCGACGAGCCAAACCCCTCCGCTTCCGAGATACCGCCTCCCGACAAGGGCCTGGCGGACATCCTCGTCGAATCCTTCCGGCTCTACCGCGCCCACGCCCGACCGGTGTTGCTGATCTGCGCACTGCTGTTCGTCCCGGCGTCGCTCGCCAAGTCGTGCGTCATGTCGGCGCTGCTCGCGCCCAAGCTGGCCGCCGGCTCGCCCGCGAAGGTGGCCGAGATGGCGCGCGACGCCGAGGCCGCCGGCAGCGCGCTCGCCGATGCCTACGCGCGCAACGCGGACACAGAGACCATCACCCGCCTGCAGCGCGAGAACCAGCAGCGGCTGGAAGAGATCGCCCGCGCTGCCGACGCGCCGGGCGGATTCACGCTCTGGGTGCTGGGCGTGCTCGCCGCGCTGGTGTCCGCGCTGACGTTCGCGACCACGGTGCCGTTGGTGGCCGGCGCGCTGACCATCGCCGTCGCCGACAGAGTGACCGGTGGCCGTACCGGATGGGTCGAAGCCTGGATGCTGTTGCTCGGGCGGCTGGGCCGGCTGCTGGCCGCGATCGTCCCTGCCGCCGGCCTGATCGCGATCGGCCACGCGCTGTGGGTGATCCCGGGGCTGGTGGTCGCGTTCTGCTTCGCGCTGGTGGCGCAGGTCGCGGTGATCGAGGGGTTGGGGGGCGCCGCGGCGCTTCGCCGCAGCGTCCAGCTGGTCGGCGCCGACTGGCTGCGCGTGGCGCTGCTGGTGGCGGTGTTCTTCGCCCTCACCTGGGCCGCGCGGCTGCTCGCCGATCTCGTGGTGGCGGACACCGCGATCTTCCTGACCGGGCTGGTGGGCGATCTGCTGACGCTGGTCGCGATGCCGCTGCCGCTGATCGCGGGCACGCTGCTCTACCTCGACGTGCGCAAGCGGCGCGACAACTTCGGCGACGCCGAACTGCGCGCGGCCCTCTCGTCGCTGCGGGCCTGACCGCTTCGCCCGCGGCTAGTTGCCGAGTACGGCGTCTAGGCGGGATCGCGGCTACGCCGCGATGAACCGCCTAGTTGACGCAGTCGAGCGGATCGATGCAACCTTTCCACGACGGCGCCGTCAGCACGTAGCTCGCCAGCACGTCCATCCCCCGCAACGTCATCCCGAAGCGGCCGTGCAGCCGGTGCGTACAGACCAGCTTGCTCGGAGGGCAGGTCGGGAGCAGCACGCGCGCGACCTCGTAGTCACCCCCCGCGGGCGCGAACAACCCGTTGTCGATGGGGTCGTCGTCGTCGTCGAGCCAGACGGGCTCGTTCCGCAGGCGTGCGATCGCGACCATCTGATCGAACGCGGGCAACACCGCAAACGTCACGTCCGCGTCCTCCATCAGGTTGTCGGCGGAGATCGCCAGCGACAGGCTGGGCTCGCAGTCGATCCCCTGCGTCATCAGCAGCGGCGAGAGCGACTTCACCACGAAATCGACGTCAGCGATCAGCTCGATCACATCGCCCGCCTTCATTATCGTCGTGTCGGCATGAACGGGCCGGCTGGGATCGGGGCTGATGAACTCGACCTTCGCATCGTCGTTCGCCGACGTGATCCGCCACAGCGACGCGCCCGACCGACCGAGCAACGTGTCGCAGGTATTGGCCTGCGGCGGCAGCGCGGCCGCCACGTATCTGTAGCTCCAGCGAGCGGTCGGCGGCATCTGCTCGTGCACCATGTCGGGCGACTGGACGTCGATGCCCGTCCGGCCATACGTCGTCGTGATGTTCCCCGAAAACACCGCGACCGGCTGGGTGGTCTTGATCTCCGTGCCGGACAGATCCTGGTCGTCGCCGCCGCTCCAGATCTGGAATACCTCGCCCTCGTCGAGAAAAAACGACGGGTACTCGTCCCCCGGCGCCAGCGACGGGAAAGAGCCGCCGACGACCGCCCATGCGTGCGCGGAGACCTTCAATATGACCTCGGTCCTCGCCTTCGTTCCGACCACGAGCAGGCGCCCCGCGCCGCCCGGGCTGTCGGGCATCGCCGCCGCGACCGCGGCCGTCTGCTTCTGGGGATAGACCATCACCAGGTGGCGACGACCGAGCACCTGAAGCGGCAGCAGCATCGTCCCGCCCGAGCTGGAAGCGACGTGGTTGCCGTCGTCGCTCTGGATCTGCGCCACTGTCACGGGCTGGGTGGCCGTCAGGCGAAGGCCATCCTTCTGCGGACCACCGCTCTCCTCGATCTGGAGATCGGCGATCGGCAACCGCGCCGCCGCGCCGGCGGCGATCGTCGCCGTCCCGACTGAGCTCCACGTCGTTCCCGCCCACCGCTCCAGCTTCACATCCGCGGTTTCGCCGCCGGGATTGGTGACGAGGAAGCTGGTCGCCGCGTGGACGTCGCTCGCGACGTTGTCCACCTCTACCGTGTAGAACACGCAGCCGGCGAAACCGTTCTTGGCGCCTTCAACGGACGCGCAGGCCGGCGAGGTGCAGCGGTCGAGACTGCACATGCCGTCCGACCCACAATCCTCGATCCGTTCGGCGACATGCCCGTCGGTGCACGCGCGCACCACGCGCCCCTCGCAGACGCGCGCGCCCATACACCCGCGCGAGCCGCCACCGCCATCGACGGGCGGCGCGCTCCCGCCGCCGCCACACGCGAGCAGCGGCGCGAACGACAGCACGAGGGCGCCGCGGGCCAGCGACGCGCGCCGCATGTGTGATGCCCGACCAGATCGCGGTACATGACGGTGCAAGGTGCGTGTCCCCTATTGCAAACGATCGGGTTTCTCGACGGGAATTTCATCAAAAAAAGGTGCGAAAGTGGATGGCTGGCTTATGACATGCCTTGCCAAGCGCGGTGCGCTAGGGCTACGATTTTCGAACCTTGGCGCGCGCGACGACGGTGGTCCTCGCCCTAGCCTTCGGGCTCACGAGTGCCTCCACGGTGCTCGCCGCGCCCGCGGGCGGTAAGCCTCCCGACAGTCCGTTCGACGAACGAGGCGGCGAGGCGGGGGGCGAGGACGAAAACGAAGAGCAGGCGAAGAAGCCGGCGGGCGAGGCCAACAAGGCCGCCACCCGGGACGAGGCGACGACCAGCGACGCCGAGGAGCCCGGTGAGGAGACGGGCGCCGCCGAAGACGAGGAGCCCCAGGGAGGCCTGCACGCCCTCGCCTGTCTGGAGGGTGACTCGGCGGACGGCAAGCGCAAGGGCGTTCAGCGCCGCGACTTCCTCAAGCGCCATCGCTTCGAGATCGGTGCCCTGGGCGGCTGGTACGCGTCCGACGCGCTGTCGTCCACGTACAGCTACGGGGGAGCCGTCGCATTTTACCCATCGGAAGACTTCGGTTTCGAAGTCCTGGTGACGCGCACCCCGATCCATTTCCGGCTGGAGGAGCCGTTCAAGGGTTTCGACGCCGAGCGGCACTTCACCCCCAGCGTCGCCTACCAGGGGATCGCGTCGCTGCTGTGGTCGCCGATCCACGCCAAGTTCAAGTTCAGCGAGTCCACCATCGTCCACGGCGACATCTTCGCGCTCGCGGGCGCGGGCCGTACGTTTCACGAGTCGGTGCTCGGGCTGACCTGGGAGGCGGGCTTCGGGCTCAAGCTGTACTTCTCGCGCTTCGTCAGCTTCCGCCTCGAGATACGCGACTTCCTGATTCCGCAGGAGGTGCTGGGGCGAGGCCGCAGCACGAACAACATCACCATCCTGGGAGGTTTCAGCCTGTGGTTGGGCTGAGGGTCGGCGGCCTGGCGGCGGCGCTCGCGGTCCTGTCGACCGCGCCCGGCGCGCGCGCTGCGGAATCGGAGGCCGACGACGCCGAGGAAGAGGCCGCCAAGGTGGAGGCCGCCGCCGCCAAACCCGGGGGCGACGCCTGCATCGACGAGGACGTGAAGGCGGACCTGTTCGCGAAGCGAAAGCAGCGGACCAGCCGCGACCGGCTGTTCCAGCAGACCAACCGTCACGAGCTGACGCTGCGGACCGGCTACTACGCCTCCGACACGTTCGACGGCGTCGTCTACACGCAGCAGGCGAAGATCGGCAGCGTGCCGATCTACACCTTCGGCGTCTTCGCGTTCGCGTATTCGTACCACATGACCGAGGACTTCGCGGTCGAGGCCACCGCGGCCATCACCCAGCTCACCTCGCGCGGCGGCCCGGAGCTGGAACGGACGTTTTCGGTCCTCGAAAACCAGCCCCGCCGGCAGCTCATGTTCGACGCGGATCTCGTGTATTCGCTGGCGCACGCCAAGATGCGCTTCGGCGGATCGATCACGCACTTCGATTTCTTCATCGCCGGCGGTGGCGGCGTCGTCGACTCGGTCCTGTCGAGCGGCATCGCCGGCAACGGCGGCTTCGGGCTGAAGTTCTTCCTGGGGAATGCGTTCGCGTTCCGCCTCGACCTGCGCGACCACGTGTTCCGGCAGCAACTGCTGGCGGAACAGTTCTGGGTCAACGACATCACCGCGACCATCGGGCTGAGCCTGTTCTTGCCGACAAGGATGTGATCGATGCAAACGGCCATCGCTCTGCTGTCAGTGCTGCTCGCGGCCGATGCCGCCCCGAAGCAGCGCCCTGCCCCGGCCCCGCCTCCGACGGCCCCAGCGGATGACGACAACGCCAAGCCGCCGCCCCCCGCACCGCCGGCGACGCCCGCGACGATCGACGTCGCCCGGCTGCGCGCCGAATACGACAAGCTGCGCGATGCGCTGTTCCGCTCGCGCGCCCGCTCGATGCTGGTCGAAGAAGGGGTGTACGCGTCGAAGCTGGGCGCGAAGATCCACTGGAACGGCGCGCCCGACTTCATCATGCGGCGCGCCGAGGTGCTGCTGGACGGCAACTCGATCTGGGATTCGGGCGAGAAGCCGCTGGTCGACGAGATGATCAGCGTGTCGGAGCGCCCGATCAAGCCGGGCACGCACAGCGTGACCATTCGCCTCGAGATCCGGCCCGGCAAGAAGACCCAGAAGGAGAACGAGGGCCTGGGCTACGAGCTGGAACACAGCTTCGTCATCAACGTGCCCGACGGGAAACGCACCACCATCGACATCTCCGCCGACGACGACGGCGACCTGCCCGAATACGAGCCCGAGATCGAGATCGAGATCGAATCGGAAAAATGATGCTCGGACTTGTGCTCGCGCTGCTGATGCAGAAGGTCGATCCCGCGGCCGCCGCGGCGCCGCCGCCCGATCCCATGGGCCAGTACCTGGCGGATCTGGAGAAGGCGGGCATCCTGACCGGGGACAAGGAACCGGCGACGCTGGAGCGCCTGAAGAGCCAGATCGCCGTGGCCGAAGACGAGCTGGTCACGGGCAACGCCGAGATCGCGAGCGTGACGCTGTTCCGGATTGTCGAATCCCCGCGCTACGCCAAGTTCGACTACGCGCCCGAATACGCGATCGCCGAGCTGACGCTGTCGCGGGCGCTGATCCGGGCCGGCGGCTACAAGACGGCGGAACGATACCTGCTGCGCGTTCTCGGGCGCGGAACGAAGTCGCCGGCGTTCGCGCCCGCCTACCGCGCCATGGTCGACATCGCGCTGGAGACGCGCGAGCAGGCGGCGATCCTGGCCGTGCTGGAATACTTCGGCAAGGACTTCGCCGCGCGCGGCGGGACCCTGCCCAAGGACAGCGAGAAGGAATTCACCTACCTGGCAGCCAAGGTCGCCTACGAGGGCGGCGACACCGCGCGCGCCGAATCACTGTTCTCCGCCATCGACCGCCAGTCGCGCTTCTACGCGGCCGCGCTGTATTTCCGGGGCCTGATTCACGCGCGCCGCGGGCACCTCGCGTCGGCGCGGCGGTCGCTGTGCGAGATCGTCGAGCAGGTCGATCAGGATCGATTCACGTTTTTCATCGACGGCCGCTATTACGGCATCAAGGATCTCGCCTACCTCGCGCTGGGGCGCATCGCGCACGAGCAGGAGAAATACGACGACGCGTATTACTTTTACTTCCGCGTACCGGACGACTCCGAACGCCTGCCCGACGCGCTGTTCGAGGCGTCGTGGTCGATGTTCCAGGCGGGCGAATACGAGGCCGCCAACGCCTTCCTCGAGGAGTTCGATCGGTCGTTCGCCAAGACGCCGCTCGCGCCCGACGTCCTGCTGCTGCACGCGATGATCGATCTCAAGTCGTGCCGGTTCGACAACGTGCGCGCGACGCTGGACAAGCTGGTCAAGATCTACGGCCCGCTGCAGGAGAAGGTCGCGGCGCTGATCAAGGATCCCGAAAAACGGACCGCGCTGTACCGGCGTCTGCTCAGCAAGCGCTCGATCGGCATGCCGCGCGATCCGATCATCGAGCTGCTCAAGATCGACCCGCGGTTCTTCAAGTTCTACGCCGACATCGTCGCGCTCGATCGCGAAGCGGGGATGGTACCCGGCCAGGTGGCGGTGTGGGACGAGCTGACCGCTCACGAACAGGGCACCACGCCGTCGAACGCCTCCGAGGCGGTGCGGCTGGTCAACGACGTCGAGGCGCTGCGCCCGCTCGCCGCCGGCGATCCCCAGATGGAACGCCAGGTCGCGGACCTGGCGGACCAGGCCCGCCGCGCCGCGCGCCTGGGCAACGTCGGGGGCGGCCGCTTCGCCAAGGAGGCCGAGACGATGCTGGCGCTGGCCGTCGAGGCGCGCAAGTTGCGGGCGCAACTCGTCGTCGCGACCAGCACCATCGCCAACAAGGCGCTGGTCGATCTCGACAAGCGGCTGCGCGAGCTGCTGCGCCGCGCGCGCCTCACGCACATCGACGCCGTCATCGGCAAGAAGAAGAAGCTGGAGATCGAGATCGCGAACCTCCGCCAGGGACGTTTCCCGGCGGACCTGTTCGCGACGCTGCAGCTCGAGGGGCTGATGGGCGACGACGAGGAATATTGGCCCTTCGAAGGTGAGTACTGGTCCGACGAATACGAGAACTACAAGTAGAGGCATGAGAAGTCCCCGCAACAACATCGTCCTTGCGCTGCTGATCGCGTTCACCGCCTTGCCGGCGGGGGCCGACGCGGCGGCGAAGAAGAAGGCCGCGGAACAGAAAAGCGACAAGACCGAGGACGCCGACGACGCGGCCGAGCCGGAGGTCAAGCTGCCGCCGATCCTGCTCAAGGCGCTGCACGAGAAGGAGGCGCAGGTCACCGACGCGCGCCGCGAGGCGATCGGTCTGATCGAGAGCTACCTGCGCGACAGCCCCCACTCCAAGGAACAGGCCGAGGCGCTCTACAAGCTGGCCGAGCTGTACTGGGAGGAGTCCAAGGCCGTCTATCTCGAGAAGATGGCGAAGTACCAGGACGCGGTGACCGCGTGCCACAACGACCGCGCGCAGTGCCCGCACGTCCCGCGCAAGACGCCGTCCGTCGACCTGGCACAGGCGCAGGCGGTCTACCTCCGGCTCATCAACAACTATCCGAAGTTCCGCAAGATCGACACGGTCATCTACCTGTACGCGTTCTCGTTGCGCGATCAGGGCAGCCGTGAAAAGGTGGGCGAGTCGATCAAGTACTTCCAGATCATCTTAGACAAGTACCCGCGCTCCCGCTACATCGCCGACGCCTGGATGGCGATCGCCGAGTTCCGCTTCTACGAACAGCAGAACTACAAGAGCTCGCTGGAGGCGTACGAGAAGGTGCTGGCGCACCCGAAGTCGCAGCTCTACGACCTGGCGCTGTTCAAGACCGCCTGGTGCTACTGGAAGCTGGGCGACACGACGAAGTCGGCGCTGCGCTTCAAGGACGTGCTCGATCTCGCCAAGAAGAAGGCCGGCCGCACCGAGGAGCAGCAGAAGCGCGCCGCGGAGCTACAGGGGCAGGCGCTCGACTACCTGGTCGAGCTGTTCACCGAGGACGACACCAAGAGCGCGCACGACGCGTTCG
>Ga0184628_10001011_pt1 | contig 14329 bp, 21 predicted proteins | sample PLM4_5_b1_FD_133149 | JGI IMG/M metagenome (GOLD analysis project Ga0184628, IMG submission 133149) | Groundwater sediment microbial communities from an aquifer in East River, Colorado, USA - PLM4_5_b1 | ecosystem: Environmental > Terrestrial > Soil > Riparian zone | place: USA: East River... | reverse complement strand
TTGGAGTTCTTCACGCTCCTGTCTTAGCAGACACACCTAAAACACCTCGACTAGTAATCGAGGTGTTTTTTTTTGTCACCATATCTTTTTCACATATTTTCTGTCTGCAATAAACGCATTTCCTCGAGATGAAGAGACGCGCGCAGTTTTCTGTTGTTTAAATATAATTTCACTGTACAAAAAGATTTTGAATTGCTATCGAGAATTAAAAGAAAAAGGCAAGAGAAGAACTCCCTTGCCTAGGCTGTTTTTATGAAACTTGTTTTTTCAGGAATCGTTAGAGGTCTTATCACTAAAACCAAAATCTTCCATTGTGACTTTTTCCTCTGTAAATTTACAGATTTGACGAGCAGTTTCCCAAGTCGTTTTTTTATCGTTCATCAATCTAATGAGTGTGGAACGAGAAATCCCAGTTTTTCTAGCGAAAGCATGAATGTTTATACAGTAATCATCGATCCATTGTTTGAACTTCATATGAGCCTATTTTGATTTATGTGTTGCACAAAACAGCGTAATATGTTACGCTAATCGGTATAAGAATAACACAAAGCACTAAAAAGTGTCAAGGAAGGAAGAAAATGAGAAAAGAGATCCAAGAAATTATCGAATTGAGTGACAGAATATGTGCAAGGCTTGATGCGGCAGCAAATGATGAAAAGCGCATGTGTGTTGATATGCAGATGTATTTAGACCACATGAAGTTTGATATTACAAGAGCTACATCAGACTTGCAAGTTTTGTCAGAGAGACTCGGATGATGAGTTTCGAAGCGGCGATAAAATCCATTGATTGGGAAAGTGCCCATCGAAGATTACCTCAAGTTACGAGAGAGCCCTACTGGGGAGAATTTTATCAAGAAATAACAAAGAGAGTGGAGACAGATAATGGAGAGAGAGAAGTATACGAGAGTGACAGAAATTCTGAACAAGTATAGTGGATTACATAATGTTCCAGAGAAAATATTGGATGGGGCAAAAGAACGAGGGACGGCAGTCCATAAATACATAAGTGGATATCTAAATGCTCTGCCTAGCGATATTGCTCCGGAGCTTCAAGGTTATGCCGATAGTTTTCATAAGATTGAAGATAGATTTACATGGGTTGAAGAACCATCAAGGTTTTATTGCGACGATTTATGTATTACAGGCGAGGCAGATCATATCGCTTTGTATAATGGTAAATGTTGCATTGTAGATTTTAAGACACCGTTGAAGGAAAGTAAATCATGGGCATTGCAAGGCGCAGCATATAAATACCTGGCTTTGAAATCAGATATTAAGATTGAAGGAATCGTTTTCATAAAGCTCGATAAATTTGGAAATGAAGCAGAGATTTATGAATATGAAGATAAAATAGAGCTATTTTTAATGGCTGTAAAATTACACAAATACTTTTATGGAGAATAACACATGTCAACATTAGCAAGAATTGAACAAATAGATAACAGTAAATGCCCAACGATGCATGAAATACAGGCATTTACTGTGATGGCAAAACAGTTGCATGAATCAGGATTTTATAAGAAGAGTTTTTCTAGCGAGTCTCAAATTTTGGCAGTAATGCTCATGGGCAAAGAATTGGGCATTCCGCCGATGCTTGCTGTTAACAAAGGCATTCATTTGATTCAAGGATCACCAGAGATTTCGGCGAGACTCATGACTGGATTAATTCGCAGAGCTGGACATTCCATAGAAATTGTAGAAAGCACAAATTTCCGTTGCGAGCTTGTTGGAAAGCGAGGAGACAATGGCGACACAATGAAATGCGAATTCTCTATGGATGATGCTAAGGCCGCTGGATTGACTGGAGTTAATTGGCAGAAGTATCCAAGTGACATGCTTTTTGCAAGAGCTCTCACAAGGCTGTCAAGAAGGCTTTTTGCGGATGTCATTGGCACGGCATATATTGAAGGCGAAATTAGCGATCCTGCGGGAAAGAAGCTCCCCCCCCCGGACATTGAAGAGATGGATTTTCAGGTAATTGAAAACATGAAAGAAACTCCAGAGAAAATCGAGGAGATGCTCAAAGAGTATCACTCTGGTTTAGAGGATGTTGAGTTTGATTTGATGAAAGAGTTTTTCACAAAATGGACAACCCATTATAGTAAGACGTTCAAAGAAGCCTTGAATCGCTATAATGATAAAAATCTGTTCGTGGAGAACTTTAAAAAATGGATTGCTGTACAGAAAAAATAATAGAAATAAAAAACCAAATGAAAGCGCCCAATCATATTCGTGATGGGCGCTTTTTTCTTGTACATTGCTATGCATGTAATCAAGACAATTGGCTTCCATTTGTGGCTTATGGATGTTGTGCATTTTGTAATTGGAAAGACACGGCGCACAATCCATTAAAAATTATTGATTTTTAGATTCTTCTTTTATGACATCAACAATAACCTCGATAGCCTCCTCGGCAATTGGTTCTATAAAAGGAATATATGAGCAAGAAGAAAGCAAGTATATGAAACAAATTGTTTGAATAAAAAGTTGCATAAAAATCTCCTATTAGATTTACTGCAGAAATATAGCAGAAACCCTAAAATGTAAAGTAACTTTACTCTGGAGATATCATGGTTGCGAAAAAAAAGATTCAAACTAAGGTTAAGAAAGTGATGAATGAATTCAAGGAAGGCAAACTTCATTCTGGTTCAAAGAAAGGTCCGGTAGTTACAAATCCAAAACAAGGAATAGCCATCGCATACTCGGAGGCTCGTAAGAAAGGGAAATAAAATGAAAAGTTTAATTATTGGTGTTTTCTTACTCATAACAAATCATACGTTCAGTTGTGAAAATACTAAACGCATGATAGAACATTCTCTTGATGATCTATATGAACAGGAAGCTATGGCTTTAAAAAATTGTCCTGAAGAAAAAGAAATGATCTCTTTCATTAAAGGAAATATTAATGCTTATGAATTCATAAAGTTTTATATAGATATTAAAGAAAAATAGATTTAATTAATAATATATTCTGTAACAATAACAACCCCGGCAGTTCCAGAACCACCAGCTTGAGCAGCTCCTGAAGTTGCTATTGAAGATGCACCACCTCCGGCACCATAGCCTAGCCCATTACCGCCAGCCGCTATAATTCCACCTATACCACCAGCCCCATAAACGGAAGAACCACCGTTTCCTGCAAAGAGAGTTGAGCCCGTAAGCGCCCAATTACCACTAAAGCTAGCACCACCAGGAGTTCTAATGACACCTCCCGATCCTCCAGTACCACCAAGTTTTCCAAAAATATTTCCAGATGCTGCTGCTGTTCCTAATGCACCACCAATACCACCAAATGCTGAAATAAGTGCTCCCACAGAAGTATTTCCACCATTAGTACCTGCGGCACCGGAACTGCCAGTACCGGCAGTTCCGATAGTTATGCTTTGTGAGGCGCCTATACTTGCTGAGGAAAAAGATCCTTTGGCATATTCACCGGCACCACCACCAGATCCTGCTGCAAATTGAGCGCCAGTTGTTGTTGAATTTCCACCCCCACCAGCACCCCCACCAATCACTTCAATATCACAATAAAGCATTCCAGTTGTCGGAGTGTATGTACCGTTTCCAGTAAAAACTTGTATATTTACTGAAAAAGCTCTCATAGCCATTGTACCTGAAGAATTTGTTGCAGGTAATTTGCTATTGGCTGTAGTTATTTCGCTTATCGTATTAGTTGCGGAAGAATATAATATTTGCTGGGATGTTGTGGTTGAAGGATATGTGGCTGTTGAAAATGCAGGAGCAACTGCAATACCTTGACCTTGTAAAACTGTATTAGAAGCACCTGTAGCTATATCAATTGCATTTCGTGTTACCATATAAATCCCTAATTAATAATATATTCTGTGACGACAACAACTCCATCAGCGCCAATGCCACCGGCACCAGGTGAACCTACTGAGTTTGGTCCCATAAAAGCAGATCCACCACCAGATCCATAACCTCTAGCAATTGGAAAATTCAAAAATCCACCAGCTCCCATTTGCGTATTACCACCATTGCCAGAACGAATGAAAAATTCTTGATTAGCATTTCTTACGCTTCCACAACCTTCTGTTCCTGCCTGACCTGGAACTCTAAAAGATCCTCCAGTACCACCCGTTCCACCTAATCCCCCGGCTGTGTTATATGCCGCACCTGTCGCTCCGGCAATTCCTCCAAGTCCCCCATTAGCAGACATAAGAGCACCAAAAGATGTGGCTGTTCCAGGATTTCCATTTCCCCCAGCAACGCCTGTTCCTGCGGCTCCAATGGTTACGCTTTGCGAGGCCCCTATAGTTGACGCAGAAAACACTCCTACGGCATATTCACCGGCACCACCACCACCGCCACCACCACATTGGCTTGCAGATGAAGGAGGGTTAATACCAGCGCCTGCTCCTCCACCACCCAATATTTTAACAACACAGTAAACCATTCCTGTTGTCGGAGTATATGTACCTGTTGCTGTAATGATCTGAATATTTTCTTGCCAAAAACGCATGGCTAAAGTGCCAGAAGAATTTGTTGCAGGTAATGCACTATTTGCAGTTGTTAATTCACCAACTATATTGTTTGCTGTTGAATAAAGTATCTGTTGTGATGTTGTCGACAAAGGATATGTGGCAGTAGAAAAAGCTTCAGCGGATCCAGTACCTTGACCTTGCAAGATTGTTCCACTAGCGCCTGTAGGAATGTTTATAGTGTTTCTTGTAACCATTATGTCACAGTCCAGTTACCAACTACAAAATCCGCCCTCCAAACTGTTGAAGCACCGGCAGTAATGCAGATTAATTCAATGCAATCACCAACATTATTTCCATTAACAGATCCCGTGACACCGACAGTCGAAGATGCAGAAGCAATTAAAATTTGTTGACCGGCGGCTTGTGTAATTGTTGGAATACCAAGTTTGCCAACGATTTTAATTGTATCGCCTAAAACTCCGCTAGCAGGCAATGAATAGCTTACGCCAGCCCCTCTATCAGTTATATAACCATGTTGTACTAATAAAGCTTGTGAGGCGCTTGTGGCATCAACCCAAGTTAATGTTCCTGCTACATCGAGAGTTATATTGGGGCTTGAATACCCAATTGTTACACTTCCACTAAGAGAAACTATACGACCTAATCTAACGTGACCGCCATTGTCAGCTCTATTAGAAGTGGTTGAGCCAATCCAAAGCTGACCATCGACTGCCATAGGCGAACCTCTATCGGTACCATCGAAGCATAGATTATCAGTATGATAAATTGTTTGGTCTCCGCGGACTGAGCTGCTGCCTCCCATTATATTACTCTCCTGTATTCCATTAGTGCTCCCCAGTTGATAGAGGTTGCTGCAATTCCTTGAACAGATAGTAAAACATTATTTCCAGTAGCAGATATAAATATATCGGCAGTCACTAAAACAGGATCTTCAAACTCGTCATGCACTTCTGTTCCTAATTCTGTTGCAGTAATACCATCTGTTCTAAATCCACCGGAAAAAGAATAAGCACCGGAGGATGGTGTCGCGGAATTAAATGCTTGAACATCACCATAAACATAGAACGTTCCAGGTGTGGCACCTAAAGACAATGTGATTAAAGTTGTTAATGTTGCATCGGTTGTTGTTACTAATCCAGTCGCTCGATTTGTCAAAGAAATTGTAATGGTATTTCCTGAACCTGTGTCCTGGATACCATTATCATTATTTGCAGTAGTGTCGTTAGTCAGTACATTTAAAATATTTAATGCAGGTACTGCGGTTCCGCTGTCTGTTACAAAGCTTGTTGGCACAGATGGAGGAACAGGGCCTGATGATGTATTATTTATACCTGCTTGGCTCATGTTTACCTAGCCACTGTTAATGTTTGTGTATAATAAAATAGATCCAGTAGTGCTCGTGGTAAAAAACCAGAAATGTAAGAGAATGTTATATTAGGACCAATTGGTACCAAAGGAATATTGGTTGCTATTGGAGATCCTACCTGAACTCCATTAATTAGGAATGTCACGGAGGTTGCTGCTGCATTTACATTAATTGTAAAGTTTGTAAAGTTTGTATTTGCCAAAACTCCGCTATCGGTAACGGTAGTTATTCCTGAAGAATTGCAAACAATCTGGTATTTTCCGCCATTAACATTATAATTGTATTGGAAATAACATCCATTATTTGGGGTAAATATTACCCCAGAACCGTTACTATCGCTAATTCCAATATATACAGTATAATTATCGGTAACATTACCAAGGGTTACAAGATTTAACACCCATGAACATGATAGAGCGCCGCCTCCTAAAACCCAAGGATAAACGTCTGTTCCGAAAGAGTCTGGATTGGACAATCCAAAAAATGTGCCTACTGGGGTATTCGCTTCTATCTGGAAAAGTCCAGGATTCGTTGATGTACCATTAGCTTGTTCCCAAGGGCTACCGAAAAACCAGTTTAATTTTCCTGACGAATTACTACTTATACTCAAAAAATCATCGAAGTCTTGGATTATTTGATTTGGAACAAAAGGCGGAGGGGTTGCAACAACTGTGACAAAACCATTTGCATCAACAGAAAATTGAGTGCTATTAAAACTTGCAAGTCCGGCATTATTAATGTTGCTTGCAATTTGAGCAGACGCAACTTGAACGTCAAGTTCTTCAATTGTGCTCGCATTTTTTTCAAAGAAAACTGGCTTGGCATGAGTTGCAGCGGCAACTATATTGCCAAGTAATTCAATGTGACCTAAGCCATTTGGAATAACGACATTTGCTTCGCCATCATCACCAAAAATTCCATTGACCGTTCCAGATCCACCACCACTAACGTTTATTGTGCCCGCTTGACTCAAGGTAGCCTCAAATTGTTATAATATATTGAGAAACCAAATAAACGCTGCCTGTTCCTGCAGATCCTTTAACATAAACCTGAGTTCCTGTAGATATTGCTGGATAAGCGCTAGATACACCAGACTTTCCTTCATCATATAACCAAAAGGAATTGGCTGGAGCGATATCAATATCAGTTATTCCATCAATAGAGATTGTAACGAGAACCGAAGAATTGTTTACAAGCTTTAAAATATAGGAAGGATGAGCTAAAGGTGTTCCCAAAGCTTGATATGAACCTGTAAAAGTCGCAGAATCAATACTTCTTAATGGCTCCCATACAACTCTATTGGTATATGTCATTTATTTAACTTCCTGTTCGGAATTTTCTTCCGTTACTTTTGATTGATTTTTAGATTCTTCTATCAAATTCAAAATATGTTTCTTTATATCTTCGAGAAAGGCCAAACATTCATCAGATGGTGCTCCACCAGGAACCATAAATTGGTAGAGACGATCATCAAGTTGTCTTTCAAATGATACTTTATTTTTAATCATATTCCCTCTTTGGTTTTTTTCAAGATATGTTCATTACATATCTTGAAAAAATAAATAGGTCAATCCCTATGTTGGGCGAACGATAAAATATGCATAAGTCGACACGTCGGCAGTTTGCAGCGAGCCTGGGGTTCCAAGAATGACGCTATTAACAGTAAAGCTTGTGGCATTACTGATTGTATATGTCAATACACCTAAGGTTGTAGATGACGCTACGCCTGTTCTTGTTAACAAGATTATGTCACCAGTAGCTATATTAGTATTAAGGATCGTTTGTGTACCACCAGTTAGAACGCCTGTTCCGATAAAGTCTGTGACTGCACCACCATTAACGAGAAGTGTTTTTGCAACAGAAGCGATGGATAAATGACCACCAGTTACGTTAACGTTTCCACTTCCAGAGTTTATTGTCGTGGTTGATGTTGTATTAGTTGAACCAAGAGTTACAGTTTTAGCTGCAGCACCGGTACCTACGTTTACTGTTGTGATAGACGCATCAGAACTTATGCTTAACGCTCCAGTTCCAGAATTTATTGTCATCGCTCCGTTTGTAGAAGTGACGTTTAATGCTCCTGAACCAGACTGAACTGTTGTTGTACTTGTTGTATTTGTACTTCCTAAAGTTACTGTCTTAACAGCGGCTCCAGTCCCTAAATTCACTGTAGTAGCAGAGGCATCAGCAGAAACGCTGATTGCGCCAGTTCCAGAGGAAATAGCGAAGGCACCGTTTGTTGTAGTGATAGATGATGCTGCAGTACCGGCAACTAAGACAAGGGCTGTGGCACCTGTATTATTACCGAGGGTGATTGTTTTTGCAACTGCGTCAGTACCTAGGTTTATAGCCCCAGTTCCTGTAGCAAGAGCAAAAGATCCATTCGTTGTTGTCCATGCACATGCACCAGATCCAGAGTTCACGTTAACAGCTGTAGCACCAGTAATATTACCAATTGTAATCGTATGGGCTATGGCGTTTGTTCCGATGTTTAACGCACCTGTGCCGCAGTTTATAACTACGCTTGTGGCGCCAGTTCCATTACCAACGGTAATTGTTTTAGCTGCAGCATCTGTACCTACGTTGATGGCTCCAGTACCGGTAACCAAGGCAAGCGTAGCATTTGTTGTTGTGATTGTAGAACCACCGGATCCCGTGTTGATATTAACTGCGGTTGCTCCAGTGATATTACCAATAGTTACTATCTTGGCAGCGGCATCAGCTCCAACGTTAATAGCACCTGTTCCAGAAACAAGAGCCAATGTAGAGTTTGTTGTGGTCACTGTAGATCCACCAGAACCGGCATTAATATTGACTGCAGTAGCACCTGTTATGTTACCAATAGTTACGGTGTGGGCGATAGCATTTGTACCAATATTTACAGGACCAGTTCCGGAATCAATAACAATGGACGTTGCGCCTGTGCTATTACCGATACTCACAGTATGTGCAATTGCATTTGTACCAATATTCAAAGCGCCGGTGCCACAATTTAGAACAACACTTGTTGCTCCTGAGCTATTACCGACTGTAATAGTTCTTGCAGCTGCTCCGGTACCGATGTTGATGGCTTGTGCGACTGCATCATTACCAATACCGATAACACCAGCAGAAGAATTTAATTCTAATACACCTGCAGAATCTATAAGAACAGTATCAGCTGAATTTAGAACTATATCCCCAGTACCGGTACTAGTTACTGTAAAGCTTCCTGTGCCAGTGTTAACCGCTACAGCTGTTGCTCCAGTTACGTTACCTACAGTAATAGTACGAGCACCAGCTCCTGTACCGATATTTACTGCGCCTGTAGATGCATCAGAAGCTAAGTTTAGAGCTGTTGCTCCTGTAGTAATTGTTGCAGAACCACTAAGAGAAGCTAATCCGCTTGCGGCAAGTGTTGTGAATGAACCAGCTCCAGGAGTTGTTCCGCCAATTGTTGGAGGAGCTGCAAAAACAGCAGCCAAGTTAGATGGCGTTACAAATAAAGCTAAAGCGCCTGTTGAAGCAGTTCCCGCAACAGCTTCTGGGTCTGTAGCAAGTTGTCCAATACCAGCAACAGTTGTTGTTGATACAGGAGCTCCGGCAATAGCTAGAGCATCTGCATAGGCTTTTGTAGCTACAGGCTCGCTATTGTCTGTAAGGAGAACAGTACCATATGCCGTGGTTGTAGCTGGGGCATTACCACCAGTTTCCCATGTGCCATTAACACCATCTATAAAAGTATAAAGAACAGGAGGAGAGACGGAATTATCAAACCATTCTTGACCCTGTGGAAAATTAACATCCACTCCATCAACTGGAGCTCTTTGTGCATTTATTGGTGCAGGAAAAACGTCAATAAATGGTTGGCTTCTTCCTACAGCTTGATTAATTCTTGTACTCATATGTTGAACCTCTTGTTATTGATTATTTTTTGCTGGGAAAATTCTCCTGTGTCAAGAAATTCCTTTTGTTTGACTCTTGATTCATGATTTGTTATAATGAAAATATATGAAATGCGCTGGATGTAAAAGACTTCTGACTGGAAGACAAAAGAGATTTTGTTCTATACAATGTAGAAATGTTGCAGGAGCAAGAACAAAAAAATGTGTATCTAGGCATTTTTTCTTTTGCAAAACATGTGGCAAAAGATATTTTCGCCCGAAATGTAGAAGCAATATAACCAAATATTGCAGCAAAGTTTGCGCAGGGAAAGCACCAAAACCAAGGAGAAAATGATGGATTGGACAACAAGTGTATCAACAATTTTAACTTTAATGATAGGAAATGCTGCTATTATATTTCCTTTATTTCTATGGAATCGTTCGGAATCAAGGACCGATAACCGTAGAGTTTTAGATTTAATCGAAGCCATTAATAAAGAAATGAAAGACTTTCATGGAAAGCTAGAAAGACAGGACGCCGAATTCAAAGCTCATTTATTGTATCTTCATGAGGGGAAAAAATGATAAACTATATGCTTTTCATGTCAGGAATTTTAACTTTTCTCGTGGTCGTTATGTTTGCCGACGCTTTCACAAAGATAGACAATCTTCAAAAAAATGTTGAAGTCATTAAAACTGTTTTAGTTGTTAAAGAAATAATTTCACAAGAAGCGGCTAACAAATTAATAAAATAGGATATTTATGGAATGGATGCAAATTTTAACAATTGTAGGTGTTAATATTGCTCTTATAGGAGCAGTGATAACAGTTGTCATATGGATGGTCAACAAAATACATTCTAATGTGAAAATAATATGTACTAGACAAAATGAACCTGCGATGAAAACAGATGAACTTTATCAAAGTTTTATTGAATTATTGAAAGAAGGGAGGAAATAAAATGATTATATTACAAATATTATTAGGAATTTTTGTTCTTCATTATTTTTCAAAAGATTGCTAATCTTTGTCTTTTTCTATATCTTGCTGCAGATTTCTTGCCCATAGTGCTGCTTGGTCAGATTTACCATCTTTAGCTGATTGAATAATTTTTTTAATCAGGTTTTGTTTTTTTGGATCAACAAGCATTTTTGCAGCCATATCTTTGGTAAATTTATGGCCAATTAATGCAGCAATAGATTTAAAATCCCCTGTAAGAACGGATTTTAAAGCCTCAATCGTTTTATATCCTTCTAAAATGCTGCGGTTTTTTGAGTTAGTCAATTGTTTAGAAAGATTATTGATAGCATCAGCTCCTTCTGTAATAAACTTAATGTTTTTTGCAGATTCTTGGCCGAGAGCTCTTTCGAAAAGAGCTAAGTTCTCAGGGTCTTGCATTTGTTTTGAGATGATTTTCCAATCAAAATGATCCGCTTTTTGCCCTTTATGTAAAAGCTCCATGGCATCCTGGACATCAACCCATTTTTTCCATGATTCATTTGTTTTCTCAAAAAACTGTCCAAACTTTTTAACCTCAGGAGATCCAGATTCAAAAGTCTTCATGATTGCATCTTTTGTCTCACGAAGAATATGTTCTTTTTGTCCAGGATTTAACCATTTACCTTGACGATTCATTCCACGATAAAGATCAGTAAAGAAATCAGCTGTATTAGCGTTATAGACTTTTGTTAAAGCATCTTTAAGATAATCCACAACCTTTCTTTGATCTGCATCTAAAGCATGTTTTTCAAGATATTCAATAGATTTATTAAGGGAATCCCTGATTGGAGCACTATTTTTAATTGGTATAGATTGAGCAACACTCTCCATAGTTTGATAAAGCTTATTGGCCTCTTTTTCAAGATAAGGAAGACCACCCTTGGAGTATCCAGGCAATCCTTTTCCTATTTCTGATTTAAACAGTTTTTCACTATTAGAAATAGACTCTTCCACTGCTTTTTCGGCATCCTTAGTCATTCCCGCCCAGCGTTTAAGAATGCCGCGCTTTTCTAATGAGTTTTTTGCTAGAGTGATATCTTGTTCAGAGAAACCAGACTTTCTAAGATTTGTAATTAAATTTTGAACTTCAGGAGTGTCCGAAGTAATTGCACGCGCTTTTGAAGGAGATGTTTTGATAAACGCGATCATTTCTGCGGCCGCTTGTGCCCAAGGAGGTGCGCCTAGCTCTTCCATTGTTTGTCCAGCTGCTCCGGCTGCGATAGAAGCTTTTAATCCCCCACCACCGGCAACAGCCGACCCTGAAATCTGTCCAATACGTCTTCCATATCTTCCAGCCGGAGACTTTGGTTCTGTTACAAGTCCGGTTTTTTCACCTATTTTTCGAACTTCAGAACTGCTCGGTAAACGTGAATAGCGAGGAGCAATTTCGTCTCCTTCGCTAAGTTCATAGAGCTCACCTGCTGTCGGACCTTCTTTACGAGATTTCTCAAGAATATCAAATTCTCGCTCGTACTTTTGTTTTTCTCCAGGAAGCATTTCTTTAGGCTGCATACCTAGTAAATCTAGAATATCACCATAAGTACCAAGACCACCAACACCAACACCTTGAGCATATTGTTTGGCGACATCTTCTGCATAATCACCAACACCCATTTCTTTAGGCGCTTCCTGTTCTTTTGGTTGTTGATATTTTGCGTGGGCGCGATTGAAAACTTCTTCTGGTTTATATCCTAATTCAAGAGCTCTTTTATATTTATCTTTAAATGCAGGATCTTTTTTAGATAGACTTTCTATAATCTGTTCATCATTATATCCTGAACTTAAAGCATTCTGGTAAGGATTATTCATTAAAAACCTAAATCTTCAAGAGTTTTTGCATCTTCAATTTTTACATCTTGTTTTTTAGGTTGATTTGGATTAGGTACTTTAACAAATCGATCCCACATTTCTTTCGTTTGATCTCTTGCCATATCATCGGCTATTTGTTCTGCCTGTTGTGGTGATATTTCTCCAGGCTTGTATGTTCTATAAACTTCTTCCATGGCATTAGAATGTAATAGATTAAGTTCATTAACTAACTGAAGATCTTTTAGAATAGCTTCTCGAGCTTCAGGAGAATCGCCTAAGCTGGGAAATCCTTCTAAATATTTTGCGGCATCAAAATTTGTTACTCTCGCACCATAAGTATCTTTAGCATTTCTGAGCTGTCTAACAATCAGCTTGGCAAACTGTCTTTCCTCTGGAGAGGCAAGGGCTGGAAGAATAATTTCACCATTTCTGGGATCAATGTTCCATTTAGACACACCAGTACTAATATATGGATTTAATTCCTGTAATTTTCGAAAAGAATATTTATCTTCTTCTAAATTTCTTTTTCTAGATCTATTTTCATTATAATCTTTTAGATTTTGTTGAGTATACTCATGTTTTAATGAAGCTCTTTCTTTTAAAGTTAATCCCTCAACTTTTTCTGGAAGAGGATATTCAAATTCAGGATTTATTTTTGAAAACTTCCCAGAACCTATATTTTGAGAGAATGGTTCAGATTCAGGAATGTTTCTGAAGCGATTTATTAAATCATTAGCTCCTTGTATGGCATAAGTCTGTCCAGTTCCTTTTTCAGAAGAACGAACGATGTCGGATTGATTTCTTGCAATATCTTCAGGAACACCAGCATCAACCATAGTTTTATAAAGTCCATCGGCTACTCTATTAGATCTCGAGTAATCTGCAATCTTTAATTGATTTTGTGGTTGAACCCCTTCAAGATCTTTATCAGAATATTCTTTTCCAGCATTAATTTTATTAATGACATTGGACATAGCTTTTTGTTCTTTATTTGCCCTTTCCTGTACTTGTTCTTTTTCTTTCAGTTCATAATCTTTAACAGCGCTATTCACCATCTTCTCGCCATATTCACCAAATCTGCCCATCGAACGTTGAACTTGCTTAAACTTCTCGCTAAGTGGCGCATCTTTTAAAGTAGGATCTTTCTCTAAACGATCAAGTTCTTTATTGGCGAAATAAGTATTAGTAAAATCATTCAGACCTTTTGAAATTGAATCAAACATTAAAGATTTTCTTGTAGGACCGATATTGCCCCAATAAGCGCCCATGGTTACCCCTTAGTAAATTTGTCCGGTTCTAAACTGGCTTTCAATTCCTGGTGTCTGTGAAAACTGTGGAGTATAACCACCAGCGTCTGTTCCTCCCCCACCAAACCAACCATTGTTAGATCCATATCCAATTGCATTACCTGCTAGACTACCAATCGCTCCGCCTAATCCCGAAGCATTTCCTTGATCTTGGCTATAAAAATTCTTTCTTGGTTTTAAGGCGTTTTGAGAAAGATTATTATATTGACCCAACAATGAATTAATAGCATTATTTCCCATATCACCTTTCAGTTTAGCAAGCTGAGCTATAAGACCCGCTCCTGCTCCACCAATTGCTTGTCCAAAGCCTGAAGATGCTAATCCCCCCATTCCCATTCCACCGCCAAGCCCAGCAAATCTCTCTGCTAATCCAGGAACGATTTGTTCATTAAATTGATTCATATAAGGCGCTGAAAACTGATCGAATGCTTCGCTACTAGGATTTAGATATTGCATAAGTTGCTGCATGGCTTGAGAATAGCCACCGCCATTTTGCATTTCTTCAGCTTGCCGCTGT
>Ga0184628_10001008_pt1 | contig 14371 bp, 12 predicted proteins | sample PLM4_5_b1_FD_133149 | JGI IMG/M metagenome (GOLD analysis project Ga0184628, IMG submission 133149) | Groundwater sediment microbial communities from an aquifer in East River, Colorado, USA - PLM4_5_b1 | ecosystem: Environmental > Terrestrial > Soil > Riparian zone | place: USA: East River... | reverse complement strand
CTGCTCACGGAGCTCGAATCGTTCCGAGGGATCGTCATCTTTGCGACCAACCTCGCTGCGAACTTCGACCCCGCATTCGAGCGACGCATTCGGACGCACGTGCTGTTCGAGATCCCCGGCGTTGAGGAGCGTAAGCAGATCTGGCGCGTGCAGATGCATCCCTCACGCACGCCTCTGGCAGACGACGTGAACTTCCGCACGTTGGCGGAAACGTACGTGGCCACCGGAGGTGACATCCGAAACGCGGTCCTCAACGCCGCCGTGGCCGCGGCGTCCGAACCGGGTGAGGACGCGTCCAAGGCCATCCATCAGCGGCACCTGGAAGGCGGGATTCGTGATGTGGTCGCCGGAACACGGATCATGCAGCAGTCGCTGTTTCATCCGGACACGTCGCCGACGACGACGGACTCACGCGCGCTCGAACAGATCACGACGCGGATGGGGAGCGTTGGGGCGTGGGCCGCGGTCAGCATCGCGGCACTGGCCGTCGCACTGACCGCGTTAATCGTGGCCCTCCTGCATTGACCGACGCCGTCTCCCGAGTCGCCATGCCAGCGCCAGCGACACGACCGAGACCACGCCTGCGACAATCCCAACCTCACGGCCAGGCCCATGGGAGGGCCCCACGCTGAAGTGAAACCACCAGCCGTAGCCACTGAACAGCGCTGCGGCCGTCCCGATGACCAGCAAGAGCCATCCGCTCGTGCGTTTCACCACATCCCTCCCTGCTAGTCTCTGGCCGAATCGAGAGCCTGCAACATCTCGTCGAGGATGCGGCGCTTCTCGTCCACGTCCCTGGCTCGATTGAACCGCGCCACGAATGGACTCACCTTCTCCCATGGCACGGCCGTGCGAGTAGGGCCGCCCAGCCGCGCGGCGGCTGCGACGAGCCGTTCGTAGGTGTCCCGCGCCATCGCGTCGGCCTTCAGCGGCGCCGCGAAGGTCTGGTCGGGCCGGTGCCCGGCGAAGAGGTGTCCCATCCTCGGTCCGAATCCCTCGTGCGCATACGCGTCCTGCTCGGCGTGGAAGAACACCCCGAGCTGCTCTGGCGTACCGCCCGCCTGAAACTCGTCCCAGAGTTGCGTGCGCCGTTGCGCATCGGTGAAATGGAAGTCGCGGCGAGCGAACCGATCGGCGTAAGGTCCCCTCGCCGGATCGCCGTCGACTCCGTAATCGCTCGCGCCAATCCGCTCGGCGACCGACCGCGACACACCGGCGGCCTGCGCCAGCGCCGTCGTGAGATACAGGTGGACGTCGACCTCGTAGCGTCCGGACGGGTCTACTTTCGCCACCGGGTTGCCGCTGACATACGCGTAACGATTCCACCGCTGCGGGTTCGTCAGCGCTGCAGCGACATCGAGCGCCGGGTCGACGGTCGTAAACCGCCCGCTGCCGCTGGCGTAGTACCGTCCCCCGAAATAGTCGAACCCGGTCGTCTGGTCGCGCTCCTTGCCCGCAAACAGACGCACCTCGGACGGCAGCGCCGTCGCCTGCCACTCTTCGCCGAACGGCAGGTAGTCGTGCCGCTGCAGGACCTGCCCGTTCGCGTCGGTCGTCATCCGCACCGAGCCGATCGCGTCGGTGTGGAAGTACGTGACGACGTCCGTCTGCTGCGCGGCCGCGATGGCGGGGGCGCAGAGAAGAACGCCAAGTCCGATCGTCGTTGCTCTCCGCTTGAGGATGGTCATCGGCGACTCCTATGGCGTGTCGATGAGGGTGACGTTTGCCGACCCGGTGGCGTTGCCCTTCGGATCGACGAGAACCGTGTAGGTGCCGGCGCCACCGCTCGGAATCGTGAGTGTCCCGAGGCTCTTGGTCGCGCCGCTGCAACTGGTCGTGCTGCCAAGACTCGCGCCATCCGGCTTGAGAATGGACAGCGTCCACGAGCACCCGAATACCCCGCTCGTCACGGTGACGGTCGCGGTCATCTTGTGCGTGGGGATTCCCGTGAACGTCAGTCGCGCAACCTGGCCCGGAATGCTCAGTGCGATGGGCACTGCCGCCCCGTTGGGCGCGATCGCCCCGGTCACATCGACGACGTCGTAGAGGCGCACCGTCGCGACGGCCGTGTGAATTCCCAACGGATCGAAGGCGATGGTGTACCCGCCGGTGGCGGGTAGTGCGAACGGCTCGAAGAAGTAGCTCGTGGCCGTGCAGGCGAGATTGCCGGTCGTGGCCACTTCGGATCCGTCGGCCTTGAGAACCCGCACCTTCCACGACAGCGCACACTGCGACGAGCCGGTCAGGGCCACGGTGAGGCTCATCCGATGGCCCTGGATCCCAGTGAACGGCAACAGCATCTTCGTCCCCGGGATCGACAGGTCGGCGTCCACGGCCGGACCGTTCGGGACGATCGGCGTGCCGACGTCCACGACGTCGTAGAGACTGACGGTGCCGGTGCCGGTGTCGGCGGCGGACGGGTCAACGAACACGGTGTACGTACCCGACACAGGCAGGAGCGCTGGTTCGAGGAACAGGGATGGCCCACACAGCCTGTCGCTCGATACGGGCGTTCCGATCGGGTCGAGGATCTTGAGGTAGAAGCATCCGAACGTACCGCTGGTCACGCTTGCCTTCACGCTCATCCGATGACCGGCCATTCCCTGGAACGGCAGACGGGCGTTGCGTCCCGGTGTCGTCAGATCGATCGCCATCGCAGGCCCGTTCGCCTCGATGGGCGTCGTGGCGTCAACGACGTCGTACGCGTTGAGCGTTCCCGTACCCGTGTTTGTGCCGCCTGGGTCCACGACGATGGTGTAGACGCCGGGTTCGGCGAGCACGATGGGTTCGATGAAGTTCGTGAGCGCGCTGCCCGTCTGGCACGCACCCCTTCTGACCAGTTCGGCGCCACCGGGCGAGACGACCGTGACGTACCAACAGCCGAAGGATCCGCTCGTCACGGTTGACCTGATGCTCACGCGACGCCCTGCGAGGCCCGTAAATGTGGCCAATGCACGCTGGCCCGGAACGAGGAGCGGCGTGGGCAGCGGGAGCCCGTCAGGAACGATCTGGCCGACGACGTCATCGACGTCGAAGACCTCGACCGTCACCAGTCCGCTGCCCGCGGTGCTGGCCTTCACGACCACGGTGAACACACCGCTTTCGGGCAACACCACGGGCTCGATGAACCCGGTGGCGCCGCACATGCCGGCGCTGTCAAGGACGGTCGTGTGGTCCGGGCGCAGAATCGTCAGGCTCCAGCATCCGGCCAGCGTGCCAGACGTGAGCGTCGCGCGCACGCTCACGCGGCGGCAGGCGCTTCCCTCGAAGGCCACGTTCCCGGAGCCGCCGGGTGTCGCAATCGTGATGGCGGTCGGCGATCCGTCTGGCAGGCTCAGGCCGCCACACGCGTCGGGCGTCGTCGCCACGTCGTGGTCCACCGCGGCGAGCAGACGCGATCCCACGTACACGTAGTCGCGAACGTGCCCTGTCGGGCCCGGGTTCGTCCACTCGGTGAACAGCGTCCCGCCGGCCCCGCGCGCGTAGAGCCTGGTCTGGCCCGGCGCCACGGCGCGAACACGCGATCCATCGGCGTCGTAGGTGTAAGTCGTCGCGACCCCACCCACCGTGGCGGTCTTCAGCCAATCCTCGGGCGTGTAGGCATAGATCCCTCCTGCAGCCCCGCTGGTTGACGTCAGATTGCCGTTGCCGTCGTAGGCGAATGCCGTGGCCGCCTGCTGCGTCAGTCGCAGCGTGCTCGACTCGTACGAATAGGTCGTACCCGAGCCGCTCTGGCGATTGCCGTGTACGTCGTATGCGTACGCGGTCGAGCCGTACGGTCCGGCTACGCCGACGAGCCGGTCGAGGTTATCGTAGCGAAAAGCCTGCGTGTAGCCGGGCCGCGCGTCTCCAATCGTGCCGACATTGCCCACGCCGTCGTACTGGTCGTAGGTGAGGTGCAACGCCCCGGACGAGATGCTCTTCAGCCAATACCGCTGGCTGTCGTAGCCGATGGCCGTCGCGACGCCGTTGCCGCTGGTGAGCGCCTGCACAGCACCCGAGGGGTGATAGGCCAGGTCGTACGCATAGGTGCGACCCGCGGTCGCATCGACGACGCCCATGATCTGGCGCTCGCTATCGAGCGCGTAGCCGACTCTACGTGCGCTGGGATAGGCGATCTCAGTGATGGCGTCGTTGCCGTCGTACTGATAGTCCGTGTTGAATACGTACGCGCCAATCGCCTGTTGCTGTCTCGACAACCGACCGGTGGTCGCGTCGTACACGAACGTAGTCCTGACCGTGTTGTCATTGGTGGTCAGACGCCTGTTGGATCCGGGCTCGTAGGCAATCCACGTGAGATGGGTCCCCGCGGCAATCCGGTTCAGTCGCCCGTTGGAGTCGTACGAGTACTGGAACACCGTGCCCATAGCGTCGGTCTTGCCGGTGAGATTGCCTGCTCCGTCGTAGCTCGAATAGGTGGTCATCCCCGACTCAGGATGGACTTCGCTGCCCAGGCGATTCCTGTCGGTGTACTGCCACGTCCGAAAGAGATCGTCGGGTGTTTGAACGGTCCAGAGAGGCCCGAGCGCGTGGTACGCGTAGCGCCACGTCCGGCCATCCGCGTCGACAAGACTCGTCAGCCGCGCCTCGTCCGGGTCGCCGTACGCCCCCCACGTCTGCAAGGTCGTGTGTCCGTTTTCGTCGGTCAGCCTCACCGTGCCCGCTCCATACGTACGTGTCGCCGACGTGCCATCAGGATTGGTTCGGCGCGTCTCCCGACCCAACGCGTCGTAGTGAATGGCCGTGCCGATGTCGGTGCTCGCGGTGAAGGGATAACCGTCGTACGTCACACGACCGTCGGTGTCGTACGCCGTGCGCCGACGCACGCCGAGGCTGTTGACCGACTCGATCGGCCGGCCAAAGCCATCAAGCGTGGTCGTCGTCTCAGCGGTACTGCGCGACGTCCGCATCCACGTTCCGCCCTGGTCGTAGTCCACGACGATCGGTGTCGTATCGCCGGGAGGCTGGGACAGACGGAGACGCGACAACGCGTCGTACCGGAACGTGGTCGAACGATTAGCCTGCGTGTCGGTCGCCACCGTGCCGTCGGGATTGATCGTGCGGTGGGCCACGTAGAGCGGTGTCGTCGTGTCTTCAACCTGCCCCCACGCATACGTGTAGCTGGTCGTGTGGTGGTTCCCGTTCTGCTCTGACGCCACGTTGCCCTGGTCGTCGTGCGTCCACGTCGTCGGATACCCGGCCGCGCCAGGAGCGGCAAATTCGGTCGCCGCAGTCCGGAATCCGGTACTCGATTCGTAGGCCCATGTGCGCGTCCACGTCTCGCCTTCCGCGTCCACCGTTTGCGACGTCGGCAGGCCGACGATGAGGCGCGAGCTGGTTTCGGGGGACGACCGGGGATGGGCGTAGGCGAGCCGCGTCGTGCGCGTCAGCTCGCCGGCTTCCACGATCGTTTTGGGGTGGCGATAGTCGCCGTGATTCGCGGTGTTGTAGGTGTAGGTGGTGGTGTACGAATGGTCGCCCCGCCAGATCGTGCGACGTGCCACCTCCGCTCCGTCGAACGATGCGCCACCTGGCTGCGTGATGACGTTGACGTGCTGGTAGGTGCGGTCCTCTGATTCGAGCGAGACCCACGAACCGCCCGACTGCTGCCCTTCGACGAGGATGTGCGTCGGTCCGATGGCGCCGTCGATGAGCTCGTGCCCCGCCGCGCCGACGGGGCCGTTCACGTAGGTGAGTCTCGCCGACGGCGTCGTGACCACGGTCTGCCGGTTGTAGCCGGAGCCGGCGGCATAGTCGTACACGAACTCCCAGGGCCACGTGTGACCGGCAGGCACAGCCGGGGCGGGAATGGCCCGTCCTCCGATCGTGCGACCCGTCAGAAACAGCATGTACTCGTTTGGCGGCACCACGAGCTGATTCGTGTAGTCGTAAGTGATCTCGCCGCCGTTGGGCGTGGTGAAGTGCCGCAGCCGCCGTAAGGGTTCAACCGGTGTGAAGTAGTCGAACCGCCAGCCCGGGCCTTCGGGCGGCTGAATTTCGACCAGTTCGCCCTCACGGTTGGCAGATCCGTCGTAGGCGTACCGCCACGTGCGACCGTCGTAGGTCATCTGCGTCGGCACCCACAATCTGTTCATGACGAAATCGACCGACCGCGACCCGCCCCCGAGCGACTGCACGACATGGAGCTCGCGGACCTGGCTGGATGCGGTTCCGGTCTTCGTCCACTGCAGGGTGACGGTGTTTCCGAACGCGTCCTCGAGGAGCACGAGCGACAGACGGCCGTCGGGATCGGCGGCGTAGGTGCCGATCCGGCCATCGGGCAGATAGATCTTCTTGAGCGTCCGGTCGTACTGCCAGAAGTCGCTCGTGGTGAACCAGCGGGTGCCGCCGGCGCTATTGGGGTTCTTGAGAAACATTGTCCGGCGGGTGCCGCCGTCGGCCATTCGAAGCACAGGGGTAATCCCCCACGTGCCAGCGATGGTGTTCGGCACCGGCGACGTCGCTCCCGGAGTCGCCTGCTCATCCACCTGCATGGGCAGACCGCTCATCCCGAACGTCCATGGCGCGGCGCCGACCGTGAAGATCGTACCGTTGTAGGTGAGCTGAAACTGCAGCGTCTGACCTGCGTTACCAGGCAGCGTCAACTGGGGCAGCGTGAGAACGATGTTGCCGCTCATCGTATCGAGGTGCTCGAACGGCAACAGCTGCAGGTAGTCCCGATTGGGTTGAAACCCGATGCGATCGAATTCCGTTTGGGCCGTCTGTGCCGACGCAGCTGCCGCACAGAGACAGAGAGCGCTGACGGTGCCGAGTAGTCTCATCGAGGACGTCCTCCACGTTGAACGTCTCTCGAGCAACTTGTTTGCCGGCGGTTATTCCGAGCCTTTTGCTGGATGCCGTCAAACAACAGTTGAAATGCGGCACCGTGCCGGTGAGGTGCAATCGGCAATTTCCGCCGGCGGCGCGCTCAGGCGTCTTGGTGCATGCTTGTAGTCGCCTTCATTCAAGGAGTACTGCTAATGAGACAGAGAGTGATGACCCTTGGCGTCGTATTAATCGGGATTGCCACGACCGTCTTCGTCGCCGTCGCCACGCAGAGCAGCGCGGCGCCGCCAGCGACGAGCGAATCCATCGTCCAGATCGGCTTCGACATCGCCCCGGTTCCGCTGAATCTGACGGGCAAGAACCGCGCGCTGGTGGGAACGGGAAGCTACCTGGTGAACGCGGTCGGCGGATGCAACGACTGCCACACGTGGAGACCAACCCCTTTCCCGCCCAACTTCGGGAGCAACTACGAACCCGGTGGCGACCCGTTCGCAGGAGAGCCTGAGCAGATCTACACGGAAGGGTACCTGGCGGGCGGTCGCCCATTCGGTCCGTTCAAGTCTAGAAACCTCACGCCGGATGCCGCCGGCCAGGTCGCCGACGGGTACCTCACGTTCCTGCAAATCATGCGACACGGCTTCGACACGGAAGGGATCACACCCGTACTTCAGGTCATGCCGTGGCCCGTGTACCGCAACATGTCGGATAACGATCTCAAGGCGATCTACGAGTATCTGACCAGCATTCCGTGCATCGAAGGCACGCCTGGAGAGCTGGAGAACGACACCCATCGTTGCGGCACCTAGCTCGATCGGGTCACGCCCGCGCCTGATCGGCCTCGTCGCTCCCGTCGCGTCCGCACACGTTCGCGCGCTGCTCCAGGAACCGCCGTTCCAGCGGGCTGCGCGCGAGCGTGAGGGCGGCCGAAAGTGGTCGCTCGCCCAGCGCCTGGTCGGGTCAGAACAACCACACGCCGCGCGCCATGAACGCCGCGACGAACACGATCGTCACGACGAGCGCGACTTCGATGGCGTTGATTCGACGGTACGCCTCAACGGAAAACCGGGGCAGCGGCGCGCCGCGGCCGCGCGCGGCACGCACGCGAATAAACGTGATCATCGGTGCCAGCTCCAGCAGGAACACGGCCCCGAAGAGCGCGAGCTTCACCCAGAAGAAACCGTTGTGCCAATAGAAACCAGGTTCCTTGCCGCCAAAGAACACGCGGGCCACGCCCGAGGCCAACCAGAGGCCGGCGGCGACACCCCACGCGGTGTCGGCGGCCAGCAACCGCTTCCAGCCCGCGTCATCAAGCCGACCCCCGAGCGCCCGTCCGCGCACGACGACGCCCCCGAGCCCGAGAGCCAGCGTCAGGACGTGGACTGCGGAGAGAAGGGCAGCGACCACTACGGGTGCCATGGCAATCTATGCTACGCCCGCCACGCGCGTCGCATCGCTTCCGCGGACGGCGACGGCGTCGCCGCGCCAGTTCGCCGCGATGTTCGGGACGGCGCAGTGACCACGGCCGCTCGTAGTTCAATCGAAACAGCGCCACGAAGCGGGCGCGAGCCACACCGAAGCCGTCAGGATCGCGACCCGCCGGGGCCTGGTTCGCCTCGATTGAGGGCCGTGTTCGCGGCGGCGATCTATGACGCGGCGTGCTGGATGCGCTGCTCCAGGAACCGCCGTTCCATCGGGCTACGGGCGAGCGCGAGGGCGGCCTGAAAGTGATCGCGGGCGGCGTCACGCCGTTCGCACCGCAGCTCGAGTTCGCCGAGCGCCGCGAAGTAGAACGGATAGCCCGCCAGGCGGTCGCGGCCGTCGATGGCCTGAATCTCCTGAAGTCCGCGTTCGGGCCCCTCGTGCTGCGCCACGGCGATGGCGCGGTTGAGCGCGACGACCGGCGACGGGCGAATCGTGAGCAGCGCGTCGTAGAGCGCGACGATCTGGCGCCAGTTGGTGTCTTCCGCACGCGGGGCGCAGGTGTGGACGGCCGCGATCGCGGCCTCGACGTGATACTCGGTCACCGCCGGCCCTGCGGCCGCCCGTTCGAGCAGGCGCTGCCCTTCCGCGACCAACGCCCCGTCCCAACGCGATCGATCCTGTTCGAACAGCGAGCTCAGATTCCCCGACACATCCACGCGAGCCGGTAGACGCGCCGCGTGCAGGTGCATGAGGGCAGCCAGCGCGTGCGTCGCGGGCGTCGAGGCCAGCGGATGCTCGACGAGCAGCGCCGTCAGGCGCATCGCCTCGTGGCACAACTCGACCCGTACCGCCGATTCGGTGGATGCGCCGTGGTAGCCCTCGTTGAAAAGCAGATACAGCGCGCGGTGGACGGCCGACAGGCGCCGGCGGAAGTCGACGTTCGTGAGGTCGAACAGCCGCTTCGATCCGGCCAGGACTTTCTTCGCGCGCGAGATTCGCTTCTGTGTGGCCGCCTCGGAGCTCAGAAACGCAGCGGCGACCTCGCTCACACCGAAGCCGCACAGGATGTGGAGGATGAGGGCGATCTGCGCGTCCTCGGCGAGGCGCGGATGGCAGCACGAGAACATCATCCGCAGGAGGTCGTCCTCGAGGGCCGACGGGCCAAAGAGCTCGTCGACCATGGAGACGAGCGTCCATTCGCTCTCGAGCAGCCGCCCGAACTCGGGGGCGAACGTGCGCGCCGTGCGCTCGCGGCGCAGCACGTCGATGGCGCGGTGCTTGGCCGTGGTCATCAGCCACGCCGACGGATTGTCGGGCACGCCGCGGAAGGGCCACACCTCCAACGCGCGGCAGAAGGCGTCCTGGACGACGTCTTCTGCCAGCGCGAGGTTGTGGACGCCAAAGACGCGCGTCAGCGCGGCGACCATGCGGCCTGCTTCCCGACGGAACAGATGGTCGTCCAGCTCCACGTCTAGCCCATCTTCATGACGGGACGCACCTCGACGAAGCCGCTGGCCACGTCGAGGATCGGGCAGCCCGACGTGAGCTCCACGGCGGCGGCGAGATCGGCCGCCTGCACGATCGTGTACCCGCCCACGACGTCCTTCGCCTCGGCAAACGGGCCGTCCGTGACGGTCTTCGGCCGCCCCTTGACGATCCTCCCGGTGCGCTCCAGCGGATGGCCGGCGTCCTTGATGTGCCCCTTTTCGCTGAGGTCCTTGAGCCACCCCATCCATTTCTGCATCTGCTGCTGCGCCTGCTCGGGCGATCCTGGCATCCGTTCTCCACCTCGATACAAGAATACGAATTCGTTCATATGTCCTCCTGCGATGTGCGGTTCACCTCGTATGACGTGCGACAGCTTCCGCAACGGACATCTATTTTTGTTCCGGCGCGAACATCTTCTTCACCGGCGCTCTGACGGAGTCCACGCGCGCGGGCCCGGACCGGCACGCCCGGCGCGGTCACCGGGATTGGCCAGCCGACAGCGATCCAGCGAGAGACATCCGCAGCCGATGCATTGCGTCAGCCCCGCCTCGAGCCGCTCCAGTTCCCTGATGCGGGTGCGAATACGCTGGGTCCACCCGGCCGACAGCTTGGCCCAGTCGGCGCGCTCGGGCACTCGATGCTTGGGCAGCTTCGCGAGTTCGATCCGGATCTCCTCGAGCGACAACCCGATCTTCTGCGCAAAGACGATGAACGCCACGCGACGGAGGACCGCGCGGGGATAGCGTCGATGACCCGCATCGGTGCGCTCGGCGTGAATCAAGCCCTGCTCTTCGTAAAAGCGTAAGGCCGAGGTGGCCACGCCGCTGCGCGCCGCCACCTCGCCGACGGTCAGTACGTCAGCCATGACGCCAGCCTCCCACACTTTTTCCTTGACTTCAAGTGCACTTGAAGGTCGAAGCTGATCTCGCGAAGGAGAGACAACACATGAAGGACGCGACTCGGGTGGCAATCGTGACAGGCGCGAGCCGCGGGCTCGGCGCGGTGATCGCCGGCGTGCTGGCCTCGCGCGGCCATGACCTCGTCATCAATGCGCGGCAGCTCGGACCACTGCAGGATGCGGTCGGGGCCATCGTTCGCCCAGGCGGGCGCGTCGTGCCCGTCGCCGGCGACGTGACCGACCCGGCGGTCCGGGCCCGGCTGACGGACACGGCCCGCGAGCTTGGAGGCCTGGACGTGCTCGTGAACAACGCCTCGGAGCTCGGCACCATCGGACCGCTGATGGAGTTCGATGTGCAGCGATTTGGACGGGTGTTCCCCGTGAACGCAGGTGCGCCGATCGCGCTGATTCAGCTCGCCGTGCCGATGCTGTCCGAACGCCGGGGGCTCATCGTGAACATCACGAGCGACGCCGCGCAGGGGGCCTACGCCGGCTGGGGACCGTATGGGGCAAGCAAGGCGGCGCTGGATCTGCTGACGCGAACGCTGGCGGCGGAGCTGACCGGCGCCGGCGTATCGGCCGTGCTCGTCGATCCGGGCGACATGCGAACGCGCATGCAGCAGGAGGCCTTTCCGCTCGACGACATCTCCGATCGTCCTCTTCCGGAGGTGACAGTCCCCTTCTGGCACTGGCTCTTCGATCAGGACCCGGCACGCGTGAGCGGCGGGCGATTCTCGGCGCAGCAGGAGGATGCCCGATGGCTGCAGCGAGCGTAGTTGCGGATCTCGACCTGCCCGCCGAGCTCGAGGCCGCCGAGCCACCGGAGGCGCGCGGCCTCAGGCGGGATGAGGTCCGACTGCTCGTCTCGGACGTCGAAGCGGATTCGGTCGAGCACGCCCGCTTCAGCGATCTGCCGCGCTGGCTCTCGGAGGGCGATCTGCTCGTCGTCAACACGAGCGGCACGCTGAACGCCGCGCTCTCGGCCACAGCCGCCGATGGAACGGTTTTCGAGGTGCATCTGTCCACACGGCTGCCTGGAGGGTTCTGGAGCGTCGAGGTTCGCCAGCCCGGCTCGCCCGCTTCTCTTCCATACGCCCACGCGCGAATCGGGATGACGTTCCAATTGCCGGCGGGCGGACGCCTCTCGCTGCTGGCACCCTATCCGCTCATCGACCGCGTGGACTCACGATCCCGCTTGTGGCTCGCGGCGCTGCGCGTGCCCGGTACGGAGATGGCGTACCTCCGCGAGCATGGCTTTCCGATTCGCTACGGCTACGTCACGCAACCGTGGCCGAGCTCGATGTACCAGACGGTGTTCGCCACTGAGCCAGGCAGTGCCGAGATGCCTTCTGCCGGTAGGCCGTTCACGCCCGAACTCGTCACCCGACTCGTCTCGCACGGCATTCAGATCGCGCCGGTGGTCCTGCACACAGGTGTCTCGAGCCTGGAGGCGCACGAGGCCCCATACGACGAGTATTTCCGCGTGCCGAGACAGACCGCCGAGCGAATCAACGCGACCAGACGCGCCGGCGGTCGGATCGTGGCGGTGGGAACAACGGTCGTTCGCGCGCTCGAGACGGTTACCGACGATCGCGCGACGACCTCTGGCGGCGAGGGCTGGACGACGCTCGTCATCACCGCGGATCGCCCGTGGCGCTCGGTGACCGGCCTGATTACAGGTTTGCACGAGCCGCGTGCGAGCCATTTGGCGCTGCTCGAAAGCGGCGCGAGTCGCCTCCATCTGACCCGCGCCTATGCCGAGGCGCGGCGGCTGGGGTATCTCTGGCACGAATTCGGCGACTCCCATCTGATCCTTGCCGCCCCGCGCCCGTGAATTTGTCGATTGCCGACCTGTCTCTTCGACAAGGGGTGGAGACATAAGATGCGTCGGAGGTGGGCATGAGTGAGGTCAGATCGAAGGACGGAACGGCCATCGCCTACGAGCGATCGGGCAATGGCCCTGCGTTGATCCTGGTGGACGGCGCGCTCTGCAGTCGAGCCTTTGGCCCGTCGCCCAAGCTCGCGCCGCTGCTCGCCCAGCATTTCACCGTCTATGCGTACGACCGCCGCGGCCGCGGACAGAGCGCCGACACCCAGCCGTATGCGCCGGCGCGCGAGGTTGAGGACATCGCCGCGATCATCGAGGCGGCCGGCGGATCGGCGGCGCTGCTCGGCCTCTCGTCAGGCGGCGCGCTGGCGCTCGAAGCCGCTGCCAGCGGCCTTTCGGTCAGCAAGGCGGTCGCCTACGAGCCACCGTACGTCGATGACAGCGGACAGCGCGGTGGAGCCGCGTACGAGGGTCACCTCCAGCGCCTGATCGCCGCAGGACAGCGCGGCGAGGCGGTGAAATACTTCATGAGGGACATGGTCGGCGCGCCGGCATTCGTCATCGTGATGATGCGGCTGATGCCGTGGATCTGGCGCAAGCTCGAAGCGGTGGCCCATACCCTGCCCTACGACGCCGCCGTGATGACCGCGTTCAGGATTCCGCGCGCGCGCCTGGCCGCGATCGGAGTGCCGACGCTGGTGATGAACGGGTCGAAGACCGATCCCCGGCTGCGAGACGCCGCGCGCACCATCGTGGATGCGATTCCCGGCGCGCGTTATCGCGAACTCGAGGGACAGACGCACAACGTGAAGCCCGACATCCTCACGCCGGCGGTGGTGGAGTTTCTCGGCTGACGAACATGCGATTCATCATCATGCACAAGACCAACGCCCACTGGGAATCGGGCGCGATCCCGAGCCCGGAGCTGGTCGCACGGGTTGGAACGCTGCTCGTCGCGCTGGCGAAGACGGGTGCGCTGCTCGGTGCCGAAGGCCTTCGCGCCACCTCCGAGGGCGTGCGACTCAGGTTTTCAGGCGGCAAGCAGACCATCGTCAACGGCCCATTCGAGGGAGATCACGAACTGCCGGCCGGCTTCAGCATCGTGCGCACGCGCTCGCTGGACGAGGCGATCGCATGGGCCACGCGGCAGGGCAAGATCCTCGGTGACGTCGAGATCGACATCCGCCCCGTCACCGAGCCGTGGGACATCGGCATGGCGGCGGCGCCGGCAGACCTGGACACGCGCCGCTACATGGTGCTCCGCAAGGCCACTCCTGCGACGGAAGACGGCGTGGCGCCCACGCCGGCACAGCGGGTCGAGGTGGCGGACCTCGTCGCAGAGACCGCCGCCAGCGGAGTCCATCTCGCCACCGAAACCATGCGTCCGAGCCGCAGGGGCCGGCGGTACAAGAACTCGCGCGACGGCGTCAGCGTCTTCGACGGCCCGTTCATCGAAACCAAGGAGATGATCGCCGGCTACGTCATCGTGTCGGCAGCGTCGATGGAGGAGGCCGGCCGATGTGCGGTGCAGTACCTCGACGCCGTCGAGGCCGACGAAGTGGACCTGCGCGAACTCGAATGAATTACTTCTTCGCCATCGGTCCGATGACCTGCTTCTGATCCACGAACTGCAGCCAGATGGACAGGCGCGGCTCCTTGCCCACGTTCGCCGTCGTGTGCCCCTTGCCGGTCAGGTCGTCGATGTACTCGATCGATCCGGCGGGCAGATCGACCTTGCCCTCGGCGACCTGGAGCTGTCCCCCGCTCGTCAGGTTGATGATGTACCGGCGCTCGGGACCGACGTGGTAATCGCTGAAGCTTCCGGGTTGCGACACGCTGATCCGCGCGCCCGTCACCTTCTCGAGCATCGACTGCGCGTTGAGCGGGATCTTCTCCACATGGGAGAGGCCATCGGTGCCGGTGTACACCCGATGCATCATGAACGGCGT
>Ga0184628_10001007_pt1 | contig 14383 bp, 8 predicted proteins | sample PLM4_5_b1_FD_133149 | JGI IMG/M metagenome (GOLD analysis project Ga0184628, IMG submission 133149) | Groundwater sediment microbial communities from an aquifer in East River, Colorado, USA - PLM4_5_b1 | ecosystem: Environmental > Terrestrial > Soil > Riparian zone | place: USA: East River... | reverse complement strand
GCGGCGAGCCCGACGATCGACACCGCGACCCAGAGATTACTGGCGCTTGACGCAAAGGCAATCGGCAGCACGGCGACGGCACACAAGAGCATCGCCGTTTTGCGCGCGGCATTCGGCGTCCATCCGCGCCCGATCAGGCTCGAGGACAACCAACCACCGCCGATGCTTCCGACATCGGCCAGGAGATAGATGATGACCAGTGGCGGACCGATGTTCTTGAGATCAAGCCCATACGTGCGGCTGAAGAAATCAGGAATCCAGAAGAGATACAGCCACCAGATCGGATCGGTCAGGAATTTTCCAATCGCGAAGGCCCAGGCCTGCCGATGCGGCACGATCTGACGCCACGTCAGTGACGTCGCGCGGTCGGGCGGATCGCTCCGTATGTAGGCCAGCTCGGCGGGTAACACGGACGGATGCGCCTCCGGCGCCCTGAACAGGAGCGCCCAGGCGACGATCCACGTGACGCCAAGCGCGCCCGTGGCGACGAACGCCCAGGCCCAGCCGTAGGTCACCGTGATCCACGGCACCGCAAGCGGCGTAATCAGCGCGCCGACGTTGGTGCCGGAATTGAAAATGCCAGTGGCCAGCGCGCGCTCGCGCCGCGGAAACCATTCGGCGACCGTCTTGATCGCGGCGGGGAAATTGCCGGCCTCGCCGATCCCCAGCAACGCGCGCATCGCGATGAAGCCGGCGACCGACGTGGAATACCCGAGCCCGAAAAACGCCAGCGCCGGCGCGGCCACGGATCCGACCGCCGGCGCCCACGCATGGCCGATCGCCGCGAGGCTCCAGACGCTGACGGCAATCAGATACCCATTCTTGGTGCCGACCCGATCGATCACGCGACCGGCGATCAGGAATCCCACGGCATAGGCCAGCTGAAACGCAAACACGATGTCTGCGTAGTCGATCTCCGACCAGCCGAACTGCCCTTGCAGCGTCGGTTTCAGAATGCCGATGACTTGTCGATCGACGTAGTTGATCGTCGCGGCGAAGAACAACAGCCCGCAGATGATCCAGCGGACGTACCCGGCGCGCGGCGGCTGCGAGGATGTGGGCACGAAGGTCCGTTTCAGATGGTCGGGTTACGCCGGTGAATCGCGAATTCGCGGTGGCGCAGCGCCTCCGCGGTGGTCGGCTTGCCGGATGCCACGTCGAGCACCTCGGCAAACAACATCGCCGCCGCGCCATCGAGCGTCAACGTGTCGGCGATCACGCCGCTGACATCCACGTCGATGTTGTCGGCCATCTGCCTCGCGGTTCGGGCGTTGCCGGTCATCTTGATGACCGGCGCGATGGGATTGCCGGTGGGCGTGCCCAGGCCGGTCGTAAAGACGACGACCTGCGCTCCTCCGCCGACCATACCCGTCACGGATTCGACGTCGAGCCCGGGCGTGTCCATCACCGTCAGACCGGGCTTCGTGATTCGTCCCGCGTACGGCACGACGTCGACGACTGGCGACCGCTCGCCGCCCTTGTGCGTGGCGCCCAGCGACTTCTCCTCGATCGTCGTCAAGCCGCCGCGAATGTTGCCGGGCGATGGCTGCGTCCCGCGAATATCCAGACCGAGCGCCATGGCCTCGGCCTCGACGCGGCTAATCACGCGCAACAGGTCGCGCCCGACTTCCGGCCGCGACGCGCGCGCCGCGAGAATGTGTTCGGCGCCCATGATTTCGGCGATCTCGCCCAGCACGGCCGCCCCACCGTGGTCGACCAATTGATCAGCCAACCGGCCCAGCGTCGGATTCGACGCAAGGCCGGACGTGTAATCCGACCCGCCGCACTTCAGCGACAGCACCAGCGAGCGCACGTCGCACCACTCGCGCTTCACGGACTCGAGTTCGGCCGCCATCCGCGCGGCAATCTGGCGGCCGCGCTCGATCGTCCGAATCGTGCCGCCGGTTTCCTGGATCGCGATGATTTCCGCGGGCTTACCGGCGCGCCGCGCCGACTCCGCCAGCGTCTGCGCGATGACCTGTTCGCAGCCGAGCGCGACCACGAGCACGGCTCCGACGTTCGGATGCGCACAGTAGGCCGCGAGCGTCTGATGCGTCACGCGCATGTCGGGCCCGAGCTGTCCGCATCCGGCCAGGTGCGGCAGCGCGACGATGGCGTCAGGCTGCACTTCGGTGATGCGCTCGCACACGACGGACGAACAAATCACGGTCGGCACAACCAGTACGTAGTTGCGCACGCCGACGCGACCGTCGGGCCGCACGAATCCGAGAAAGCCGGGCCGATCAGACATCCGCGGGCTCTCCGGTCACGACGGGCGCCGACGGCTCGCCGGTGTCAGCCGGCTCGGCCAGACGCACACCCGGCTCGGCCGACGCCTGCGCGGCCTGCAGATCGCCACGGCCGCGGCTGCTCGCCACGTTGTGCGTGTGCACGTGGCTCCCCTGATGAATCAACGCGATCGCGAGGCCGATCGGACTGCCGTATTTGATGACCGGCTGCCCCACGGCGATATCGACGAGCGCGATCTTGTGGCCGGCGGGAATCGCTTCGCACGTCCGCAACGTCTCCGCACCAATCTGGATCGATCGCCCGGCATCGAGTGCCTCGAGCGCGGTCGCGACGTTGTCCCGATCGCTGATGACGAGCACGGCCTTCACTGGTTCACCCCGCTGGCCAGAAACCCGCCGTCCACCGCCAGCACGTGACCCGTCACAAAGCTTGCTGCGGGCGACGCCAGATACACGGCGGCCCCGACGAGTTCATCGATCTGGCCGAACCGCCGCATCGGCGTGCGCGCCAGGAATTCCTGGCCTCGCGGTGAATCGAGCAACTCACGGTTCATGTCGGTGCGAAAGACGCCGGGCGCAATGGCATTCACCGTCACGCCGTGCGGCGCCCACTCCACCGCCAGCGCACGCGTCAGCCCCGCCACGCCGGCCTTGCTGGCCGTATACGCGGCCACTTCATACAACCCGACAAACGACGCGAGCGACGCGATCGTAATGACGCGGCCCCGGCCGCGTTCAACCATCGGCGCCCCGAACGTCCGGCACGCGCGCAACGTCCCGGTGAGGTTCGTGTCGATGATGCGCTGCCAGTCATCGTCCGTCATCGCCAGCGTCGGCACACGTTTGGTCACGCCGGCGGCGCAGACCAGAATGTCCACCGCGCCGAACGTAGCCAGGCACGCCGCCCGCAGACCCTCGAGTGACGTCGTGTCCCCCACATCGCAGGCGAGTCGCAGCGAACGCCGGCCACTGGCTTCAATCTCCGAGGCCACCGCGGCGACGCGATCCGCTCGTCGTCCTGTGGCTACGACATTGGCGCCGGCCGCGGCCAGGCCGAGCGCAATCGCCCGCCCGATGCCACTGGTGCCGCCAACGACGACGGCCGTTTGATCCCGAAGGTCGAAGAGTCCGGTCATTCAGGATGTCTTTCGCGCACGCGGCACAACTGCTGCCGCCGACCGGCGCCGGCCGGCCTCCTGCGACTGATGCTGGCTGGCCAGCACAAGGTGTTCGTGCATCGCGCGCCGCGCTTCGTCGCTGTCCCGAGATCTCACGGCCCGATAGATCCGCTGGTGCATTTCGGCGGCATCGCGCATGTCGCGGTCTGACGCGCGCGAGGCGGTCTGCCGGCGTCGCTCGTAGTAGAGCGCCGACACCATCTCGACGATCGACGCCACAATCTGATTCCCGGAAGCCGCGGCCAATGTGCGGTGGAAGCTGATGTCGTGCACCAGAAACTTCTGCGGGTCGTCCATCGATGCGAAGAGACTGGCGACATCTTCGGCCAGCGCGGCCAACTGCGCCGGCGTGGCGCGCTCGGCCGCGAGGCCCGCGGCGCCGACTTCGAGAATGCGTCGCGTCTCGTACATTTCCTCGCCGGTGAACCCGTGGAGGGCCGCGAGAAACCGCAACGGTTCGCTGCCGAGCGTCGGCGGACCTGCGGGAATGTAGGTGCCCGATCCATGGCGCGACTGCACGACGCCCATGGCCGCCAGCGCGCGCAACCCGGCGCGCACGGTCGGCCGGCTCACGCCGATCTGCTGCGCGAGATCGCGCTCGGCCGGCAACCGGTCGCCCGGCCGTAGCGACCGCCGTTCGATCAGACGGCGCACGTGCGTCACCACCTGCTCGGTGCCGCCGGCGGACATCGGCGAGGCTTCTGCGGTGGCTGCGGATTGACGCTTCACAACTGAGATCCCATTATCGTGCAGTCCATGTGACCACAACCGGCGCACGCAGCCGATCGGCCCAGCCGGCGAGGTAGGCGTCCCACAAGGCCGGCGTCGTGATGTTGCCGCCGCGGTCCCACGCCGAGCCCGTGTAATACACCGCGGGCGCGCCGGCGGCGATGCGCGTCACCAGCAACACGCTCCCGTTCGCTTCAGGTGCGTCCACCAGATCGCGCGGATCGACCAGCACCGCGCATCCCAGGAATCCCATGTTGTCTTTGAACGGTTCCCATGTCCGCAACACGCCGAGATCTTTCCGGACCGCGATGTCGGCGCCGGCGTTCTTGCGAATGCCGGCTCCCTGTTGCAGCGGGCGCGGCGCCGGCACCCGGTAGGTGCTCTCGAAGCGATTGAGGCGATGGCCCGCATCAAGCTGAATGCGCTTCACTTCGCTCAGCTTCTGGCCGCCGGCGTCCCAGACGTCGTACGTCAGTTCGAACAGCACGCGAATCGGCCCATTGGCCAGCACGCGAGACCCGCGGAAATTGGCCGACGGAAACAACGCGCCATTGGCCCACACGCCATTGCCACCGCAGCCGCGCGTGTTGCCGGCCGAATACAGGTCGGCGCCGTCGCCATGATCGGCATGATAGTCGTCGGTCATGTACCAGTCGTTCGCCACGAGCTTGGGCGTGCGCTTCACCCAGACGTCCACCGCGCTGCTCGTCAGCGGTTCCAGCGGCCACGTTTCCAGCGCCGCCCCATACATCCGATGCGCGACCAGATCGTTTTCCCAAACGAAGTCGTCGCGACGCTCGCGCACGAACCGTCCGTACGCGCGGTACTCAGCCGCCGTGGCGATGTGACGATCGCCCACCGACAGCGTGAACGTGCGCCGTTCAGAGGCGCCGAGATCCGCCTGAAATACGACGAGTTCGAACGTACCGTTGTCGTCGAGATCCACGGCCTGCGTCAACAGATCGCGTCCGCCGCGATCGTCGCGCACGTGAATCCGCCGCACATCGTCAAACGTCATGGCCTTGCGGAGATCGGCCACGGACAACTCGATCGTCTCCGTTGGCCGTGCAATCGCCAGAGGATTGGACACCGTCACGACGGCCGTCGCCTGCGGCGCCTGCGCGGCGAGCATCGTCGCCGCCGTGATTCCGGCCCCGAATAGTCCGACTCTCGCCATCGTCCTGGCCGCCGTTACCGTCGTTCTCGTCGTTGCCGTCGTTACCGGTGTTCCCGGTGTTCCCGGCGTTCGCCTCATGGCTGTCCTCCCGGCGTTTTCGCCTGGCCCTTCGGCCGGTAATGGAACGTGTTCAGAGTCGAGTCGATGTCGAACGACCGCAACATGGTGATGACCTCCGCGCCGGCCAGCAGCACGGGACCGTAGCCTTGCATCGCATCCAGCCGCGTCGGACGGTTGTAGTAGTAGACCGCGTCGTAGGCCGCGGTCGTCGCGTAGCAGATGCCCTCGACCATCCCGTCCGGCCGAATGCGCTGCTCCACCGCTTTCCAGGCCGTCTGCGCCACCGGCGCGTAAATCAGCGGCAGCCAGCCGCGATTGACGCCGCGCGCGATCGAAAACGCGATCATCGCCGTGGCCGAGGTCTCGAGATAACTGTCCGACCGATCAAGAACCTGGTGAAACAAACCGCTCCCGCTTTGGAAAGCGGCGTGCCCCTTGACCGCGGTTTGAAAGATCGTCAGCACCTTCGCCCGGTTCGGGTGATTCTCAGGCAACACGCTCAGCAGCTCGGCCGTCGCCATGACGACCCAGGCGCTGCCACGCGCCCAATGAATCGGGCGGTCCGCCTCGCCGGCATTGACGAACCAGGCGTGATCGAACAGGCCCGACGAGTCCATCAGGTGTTCGGCGTACTTGATCACCTGATGCGTGGCGTCGTCAAAGTAACGCCGGTCGCCGGTGAGATCTCCCATCTGTGCCAGAAACGGGATGCTCATGTACGCATCGTCAGACCACACGGTCGGCCACTGCGGACGTCGACGCGCCAGCGTGCCGTCAGGCAACCGCGTCATCTTCTTTGAAATGAACTCGGCGACGATATCGATGGCGACGCGATATCTGGGATCGGGATTCTTCCGATAGGCCTTGATGAGCGCGGAGCCAATCGCACCGCAATCGTCGAGTTCCTTCATGTCGAGCAGCCGGCGGTAGCCGTACGACTGCGGGCCGAAGGCCGCCGCCTGCTTCTTGAAGTACTCGAGGTGGTCGAAAATGAAATTGAAATTCTTGACGACGTACGCTTCAAACGTCTTGTCGCCGGTCACGTCGGACGCGAGCAACATGCCGGCATCCACGACGCCCATCGAGTAGGTCCAGTCGTTGAACTCCCCACCTCGCAGGTCGATGCCGACGGTCTTACGCGGATCGCCCGGATCGGTCAGCACCTCGCCAGAGGCGGTGTCGATCAACCGATACGGCGTCTCTTTCACGAATCGATCACGCACGCGGTCGAGCATCGCCTTGATGTCGGCCTCGACCGGAATCGTGTAGTCCACGCCTGGCGCCAGGGACGGTACCTGAAAATTCGGCGCGCTTCGCCCGGTGGCATGCCAGTCGACGGCGGCAGTGGCGGGCGGTGCCGATTGCCGGCAGCCGGACGCGAGCAGGCCCGCGGTCACCACGGCGGCCATGGCGGTCGGTGCTGCGAGATGGCGATGGAAGTTGCACATCATGATGATCGGCCCACACGCTTGCGCCACGCAGGATACTCGGTCTGAAGCAGCGCCGAGGCGTACGGGCCAATCCAGCTATAGCCCGAGCGGCGCTCGAGCTCGATCTCAGACAGGTTGTAACGAATCACGCCGTCGCGACCCGAGAAGATCGGTTTGTTCGTACCGATTTCATAGAACCGCGCCCACAGAGGCGGCGCGCTCGGATCCGGCACGAGCACGTTGTCCATGCCATTCACAGCGCCGACGGCCGGTTGCCGATCGATGCGTGTGCCCTTGATCTGGACGGCCGTCAGCCAGGAGACAGCGCCTTCGATGGCGGCGACGACACGCGCATCCGGCCGATCGGCGCGCATCAGGAATCGCACGATGCCGACCGTTTCTTTGCCGCTCGTCGACACATGTTCATAGGCACGTGCGGGCGCAGGCTTCAGCGTCACTTCGTCGTGTTGCTGGCACCAGCCGGTGAGTTTTCCATCGACTGAGATCTGTGTCCGGAGCAGGACGTCGATTCCGCGCGCGACGGCCGCCTTCGCACGTGTCCGCACAGGCGGAGGCGCGACGTCCAGCGGCGCGCGACCTTCGGCCACGTCGTCCAACACCAGCAGCACGTTGACCATCGCGTCATCGTTGAACGTGATGTGACGCGAATAGTCCGTGCGCAGCGGAAAGTATTGCGGCCAGCCGCCGTTGGGATACTGGGCCGCGAGCAACCAGTCGAGTCCGGCGGCGATCGGCGCGCGCCACTGCGAGTCACTCGTGGCCGCCAACACTTTCGCGAGAAAGCGAATCTGGGTGACGGTCGCGCCGTTGTCAATCGTGGTGTCGTTGAGCGCACGTTCGTCGGCGAGCGCCGCCCGCTCGGCCGTCGACAGGGCCTTCGCCATGTCGATGTTCTTGGGCCAGCCGCCGCTGGCTCGTTGATAGCGGACGACGTTGGCCGCGATTTCGGTCGCCGCGGCAGTCTTGTACCAGGCATCCGGCTGGCGAAGCACCGCATCCCACGCGACCGCAACCGGTGCGGCGGTCGCCGGCGCCAGTTGAGCGCTGCCGGCCGCGGCCACACGACCGGGGGCCGCCGGCCGCGGAAGCGCCCGCGCCTGCCCTGCCGACGGATGGGCGGGCACCGCGCGTGGATCCCAGTGATCCGCGCCTCCCAGTACGCGGTCAATTGTTGCGGCGTTGGCGTCAGCCTGCGTCCAGTGCTGCGCCCACGCCACGCGCCCTTTGCCGGCGCCACCGGGACCGCGGCTGTCCCATTCGGCGTAGCGCGCCGTGCGTTCCCGTTCGGGTTTGTCCCAGTTGTGCCAACCCTCCGGCCGCACGACGTCCGACATCGTCGTTCGCAGAAACGCGACCTGCGCAAAGTCGCGCCACGGCCGTCCCAGATAGGTCCGCGCATCGGATTCGCCGGTGATCGAACCGTCCGCGAACACGAAGCCGAACGGTTGATCGGTCGGCGTGGACGCGGCCGTCACGTAGCCATTGCCCCACACGTGCACGTCGCAGTGATCGAAATACGCGGTCGCACCGCCGAAGATGAAATCCACGTGGCCGGCAATGAACGACTCGGCCAGATAGTGCCGGCCTCGATTCAGCAGCACCGTGTCCTGCCAGCCCACGAATCGGCAGTTCCGGAAGACCACGCGGTCGCCGTCCACGCGGACGGCCAGTGCCTGGCCCACCGGACCCGCGCTGTTCTCGAATGTCAGATTCTCCGCGGCGAAGTCGTCCGCATCGATCCAGACGGTCGGTGTCCGGAACGTGCCCATGGGCAAACCGTCAGCGCCCGGCATGGTCGCGTTCAGCGCGTAAGTGATCACGGTGCGCGCCGGGTCTTCCCCCACCAGCGACACGAATCGCTTTTCGCGTTGCACCTGGACCAATTCTCTGTAGATGCCAGCCTTGATGAAGATGACCCAGCGCTTCGCTGCGCTGGTCGTCTGCGGAGCCGCATTGATGGCGGCCTGGACCGTGGTGAACGTCCCGCTGCCGTCGGCGGCCACCACCGCGTCGGGCTTGAACGCGGGGACCTGGTTCGCGGCGTGGACAGATCCCGACCCAGTCGCCAACAGAACGGCAAACACCGCCGCATGTGTCAGAGACCAGAACGACTGCACGGATCCTCCAGAGGTACAAGTGGGGCGCCCACCATCAGGCAGGCGCCCCGTCAATTCGATCGACCGGTCTCCTTAGAACGTCCAGCGGAGCCCGATTTGAATATCGCGCGGGTTGTTGCGGTCGGCCGTAATAAACCCGAAGGTGGCATTCCGCGGAGTGGCGTCCGGGCTGAACAGGACCGTGTAATTCAGCGCGTTGATGAGCTCCACGCGAAGTTGCAGCCGCTGTTTATTCGGCAAGCTGAAGTTCTTGTAGATGCCGATGTCCATCAGGTGCAGCGCCTCGTTGCGCATGCCGGCCAGGGTGCTCGGGAAATACCGGACGTTGTTGCCCACCTGGATCCGCGTGTCCGCGCGCTGCTTGACGGGATCGTCCACGCCGTTGGTCTGGACCAACGCGTCATGGAAGTAGAAGCACGACGTGTCCCAGCCCGGCGTGTCCAGGCCGGCGATCGCACCGTTCACATTCTGCCCGATGTTCGACTTGAGGGCGTTAATGTCGCAGGCCCCGTCGAAATAGACGGCGCCGAACGGGATGGGGAATCCGCTCTGGAACTGGTAGGTGCCGGACATCTGCCAGCCGCCGGCCAGCAGGTCCACCGCCGTGTTCCAGTTCTTGCCCCAGTGCTCATCCTTGCCGAACGGCAGCCGGAGGCTCGTGCCAATAGACACGCGATTCGGACGGTCGTTGGGTGAGATGCGATCCTCGAGGATCTGGTCCTGGGGATTCAGATAGTTCAGCTTGTCGCGGAGCTCCGAGTGCGTGTACTGAACCGTGAAGGAGTTGCCGCTGCCGAAGCGCTTCTCCAGCTGGATCGTCTCCGCCGTATAGCTGTCCGATCCCACATATTCTTCGACGGCAAACGTGCTGAAGTGCGGGTAGGGCCGCAACAACTGATTGCGCGCGACCGTGGCGCCGTTGAAGGCGCTGCCCGGCAGCAGACCGAAGAACGGATTGGGGACGGTCCCGCTCAGGAACGTCTCGTTGACGGCGTCACGTGAGCGGGACGTCGACAGGTACTGCACCGGAACGTTGTTCCACTGGCGGGCCACCGGCAGATGGCTCCCGCGCGATCCGATATAGGTGAACGCGGCCAGCCAGCCGTCGCCCAGGTCACGCTGGACGGCCAACTCCCAACGCGTGTAGAACGCGCCTTCCCGGTCGGGCTGATAGAGTGTGCCGAGCTGCTGGCCGAGCTGGCTCGACAGCCCCAGCGCTGAACCCACCGGCTGAATCAACTGGCCCGATGGAAGCGGATCAGACAGCGTCGCCCCGGTAAACGTCAGACCGCCGTCGTTCGTGACCAGCACGGGCGTGGCCTGTGAGAAGCCGGCCTGATTGATGTTCTCGAAGAAGTAGTCGTACGAGAACTCGCCGATGCCGCCGCGCACGACGGTCTTCTCGCCAATGCGGTATGCGGCCGACGCGCGAGGCAGGAACTTCGTAATCATGTTGTTCACGGGACCATCGGCGAACATCAGTCCGCCCTTGACCTTGAACTCCGACACAGGAATCTGCGCGATCGGGTTGAGCGCATACGCCGCGACGGCGGCCGCCTCGATCGGGCTCGCCGATACCGTGTCAAAGCCGCCCAGGTTGCGGTTCTGCGATTCGCTCATGCCTGAGTTGGCTTCGAAGCGCAGCCCCAGGTTGACCGTGAGGCGGTCGCTCACGCGCCAGTCGTCCTGCAGAAACAGGCCGTGGTACATCTGCGTGAACGATCCGGGCGACGCGATCTCGAACTGACTCGACACGGAGCCGCCAGCCGTCGATGCCACGGGGCCGGTCAGGACCGAGGGCAGGCCCAGCAGGAACTGCGCGAACACCTGGCCGCGGTCGTTCAGCGGCGCGGCATTGTTGAGTTTGGTATACGCGCCGTTGAACTGGAAGCGGCCGCCCGGGAATCCGTTGTTCGTGATGTTCCACACCTGATGACGGAAGTCATAGCCGGCGTGGAACGTGTGGTCGCCATAGATGCGTGTGACCGTGGGCGCCAGCGAGATCGTCCGCATGGGCCGATTGAAGCCATCGCCCCAGTCCGACCGCATCGATCCCAACGAGCTGATCGTCGAGCCCGAGTTGGTTTGGCTGAAGGCGCCGAACGTGATGAACGGCAAATACTGATAGCCATTCATCGCCTGCAACGCCGCGGCGGAAAAGCCGAGTGTCGCGGGGTCAAGCGTCTGCGCCGGATCGCGATACTCGCCGAAGCGCGTGAAGCTGCCGTGGAAGTCGATCAGCGTCGACGACGAACGCACCGAGGTCCAGCCGCCGTTCACGCCCAGATTGTTGCGGTAGTCGTAACCCTGCGTCACGAGGAAGCCGTTGATGGCGCCGTTGGTCGCGTTCTGCGCATCCTGCGCCCAGTTGTACCGATCTTCGCGGCGCTTGTTGAAGTAGGCGCTCGCAAAAATCCGGTTGCCCGAATTGAGATTGTGGTCGAGGCGGCCCAGATAGGCGTCGTAGTCATACGGGCGCAACTGGTTGGTGAAATAGTTGAGCGTGTTTCCCGGCAGGTTCGGCAAGGGATACATCGCGGCGTAGGCGGCCGCCACCGGATTGATCCGATTCGCGGGAATCTGATTGTTCAGGAAAGGCGTGCGCGTGGCGGTGGATCCGGTCGCCGTTGCCGGGTCGTAAATCAGCGTCGTGAACTCGCTGAAGTCACCCGCACGCATCGCGACCGTCGGCACCGTGTACTTGGCCGGTTCCGGCTGCACGTCGCGCAAATGCTCGTAGGCGACCATGAAGAACGTCCGGTTCTTCACGACCGGGCCATTCACCGAGGCGGTGACGCGATTGTAGGTGCGGGTTGGCTTCTCGGCGCCGGCGCGCTTGGTCAGCAGCGGCGTGGCCGTCCGGCTGGCGTCGCGATTGAAATACTGGGCCGCCCCGTGGAAGTTGTTCGTGCCGCTCTTGAGAGTCAGATTGACGGTCGCGCCAGCGGTGTGGCCCGCCTGCGCGTCGTACGCGTTGGTCTGCACCTTGAACTGCGAGATCGCGTCCGAAGGCGGCGAGAAGCCGACGCCGCGCGTGTTCGACATGTTCGGCGCGCCGTCAATCAGGAATTCGTTGCCGCCAAGCACGCCGTTCGAGATGATGCCGCTCAGGTTGGCGTTGTCCATCGGGCGGGCGAAGTGCAGGTCCGACGAGTCCATGATGCCCGGCGCGAGGCGCGTGAGCATGTAGGCCGTGCCGTCGCCCAGGGGCAACTGCGCAATCTGCTTGGCGTCGATCGTCGTGCCGCTCACGCCGCTCTGCGTGTTCAGCAGTGGCGTGGCGACCGTCACGGTCACCGTTTCCGTCAACCCGCCGGGTTCGAGGAGGATCTCGACCGACGTGACTTCGGCGACGCGGACCTGATAGCCGACACGCACCACGGACTTGTAGCCCTTGAGTTCCACGGCGACGGAGTACATGCCGGGTATCAGATACGGCACCTGAAACTGTCCCTTGCCGTCGGTCACGACGGTCTGGACGACCCCCGTTTCGAGGTTCTTGACGACGACGGATACACCCGGCACGACGCCGGTCGCATCCTTGATCGTGCCGGCGATGGTGCCGCGGAAGTCCTGAGCCCACACGGGCGAGGCCAACGCGCACACGATGCACAACACCCACGCAATCCGACGCAACACCGATTGGCTCATAAGAGTCATCCCCCCGCTCGGGCAGCCTGGTGACACACCGTGCGGCCGCGCGGCATGAGGTAATACCACTTTGAATCTTGGCAGGTCAAGTGGAAACTCCATTTTCGCCAGCAGGCCTGAATATGCGGCAAATCGCGCACCTGACTGCCAGCCACAGGATCTGTGGCTTGACCACTCGCCGCTGGCGGCGGCAACTAGCGGGAAATCCGGCCGTTGCGCAGTTCCCCGTTGACGACCGTGTTGGTCCACGCGAGGTCGCGGACGCCCTCGATGACATCGCCGCTGGTCACGCCGTCAAAGCGGCAGTTGGTCACCCGCACATCCTGAATCGGCGAATGGGCGTAGCCCCGGAGCAGCAGACCGTACTTGCTCTTCTTGCTCGTGACGTTGGTCAGCTCCACGTCGCGCAGGACCGGCGGATACTTTCCGGTATCACCTTCCTCGTAGAAGAAATCCGCCGTCACGACCGCCTCCGCCACCTCGCCCACCGTCACGTCTCGCATGTAGACGTGCTCGATGACGCCCCCGCGGACAGAATTCGTCTTGAACCGGAGGGCGCGGTCGAGCCGCGGACTGTCCATGCGACACCGTTCCGCAAAGATGTTCCGCGCGCTCCCGGAAATCTCGCTGCCGATCACCACGCCGCCATGGCCGTCCTTCATCACGCAGTCCCGAATGACGACGTTCTCGACCGGCACGTTCACCCGCCGGCCATCGTCGTTCCGGCCGGACTTGAGCGCGATGCAATCGTCGCCCGTATCAAAGGTGCAGCGCTCGATCAGCACGTCGCGGCAGGACTCGGGATCGCATCCGTCGTTGTTCGGCCCGTGCGTGCTGATCGTCACGTCGCGAACGACGATGCTGGAACTGAGCACGGGATGGATTTCCCACATCGGCGAATTCACAATCGTGATGCCCTCGATCAGCACATTCCGGCAGTTGTAGAACTGGATGAAGCTCGGCCGCAGGAAACTCCCGTCGCCGTATATGCGCTGCGCCACGGGCAGGGCCTGCGCAATCTGCCCGACCAGTCGCATGCGAGCCGCCACCTGCGATTCGGCGCCGGCGCCCGCGCCACCCTTCCACGACCACCAATGCGCCGCATCCGCCTGGCCATCCAGCGTGCCGCGCCCCGTCACGGCGACATCCGTCTTGCCATGCGCGTAGATCAGCGGCGAGTAATTCATCAACTCCATGCCCTCGAACCGCGTGAGAACCAAAGGTAGATAGGCGCGCGGATCGCGGTCGAACAACAACGTCGCGCCGGCCGCCACATGCAGGTTCACTTTGTTGTCGAGGTGAATGGCCCCCGTCAGGAAGCGGCCCTCGGGTACGAGCACGCGTCCGCCGCCACTCGTCGCGCAGGCGCCAATCGCGTTCCGGATCGCGGCGCTGCAATTCGTGACGCCGTCGGGCTTCGCGCCGTACCGCGTGATGTCGAAGGTCCGGTCGGGAAACACCGTTGGCACGATCCGCGCGACGATCGCATCGGCCTGGGCCCACGGGCTCGTGCTCGCGGCCGCGCTTTGCGCCAATGCGCGCCAATCGACCGGCAGCGCGAATCCCGCTCCCGCCAGGGCCGCCGTGCGCAGAAAGGTCCGTCGGGATTGGTCACGCATGGGGTGGATATACCACAAAGTTGCCAAATGGTATGACCACTTGCTATCGTGCCGGTGCGTTACACCATGCTGACCAACACGCTGATTCGATCGCCACAACAGGCCGGCCTGCACCAACTCTATCGTCGCGGGGATCGGGGGCTGCAGGATCT
>Ga0184628_10001006_pt1 | contig 14386 bp, 8 predicted proteins | sample PLM4_5_b1_FD_133149 | JGI IMG/M metagenome (GOLD analysis project Ga0184628, IMG submission 133149) | Groundwater sediment microbial communities from an aquifer in East River, Colorado, USA - PLM4_5_b1 | ecosystem: Environmental > Terrestrial > Soil > Riparian zone | place: USA: East River... | reverse complement strand
CAGTCGAGGACCGGATAGATCATCGTCGGCGACAACCGGCGCGGGGATCGTTCAAGCGTTCCAGGCATGCTCATGGCGGCTCGTTATCTCAAGGTTTTGCACGCGGCATGCGCCGCGGTTTCTGAGGCTGGGACGCGTGCTCATCACTCTCCCGCGCCGCTGAAATGCGCTCGGCGGGGAACACGAGTTCGGCCGCCGTCCCGTTTCCGAGCGTGCTGTCCAGCCGCAAACGGCCGCCGTGGATTTCGATCATGGATTTGACGAGGGCGAGGCCAAGGCCGGTTCCTTCCTGGCGCCTGCTCAATGTCGTTTCGGCCTGAACGAAAGGTTCCAGCACGCGCTCGATGTCTCCTGCGGCGATGCCAATTCCACTGTCGCGCACAGCAACGACGAACCCTTCAGGGTCCAGGTGCGCGGAGATCTCCACGACGCCGCCCGACGGCGTGAACTTCACCGCGTTGTTCACGAGGTTGAGCAGCATCTGCTTCAGCTTGCGCTCGTCGCACCAGATCATCGGCAGATCGGCCGGGATGCGCATATTGAGCTCGATGCCGGAGTCGCGCGCGCGCGGCCCCAGCAGGCGCTCGATCGCCTGCGCAACCTGCTGAACGTCGACATTGCTTTCGAACAGCACGAGCTGGCCGGCTTCAGCTTTGGCGAAGTCGAGAATGTCGTTGATGATGTCGAGCAGATGGCGGCCGCTCGAATGAATGTCCGAGATGTAGCTGCGATACTGATCGTTGGGAAAGCCGCGCTTGTCGCGCATCATCAGCTCGGAAAAGCCGATGATCGCATTCAACGGTGTGCGCAGCTCATGGCTGATCTTGGCGAGGAATTCGACCTTGACCCGGCTGGCCTCCTTGGTCGCATTCTCGGCATGCCTGAGCAATTCGAAGCCGCCGTCGGCAAGACGCCACATCTCGCGCTTCTTGAAGCAATCCTCGATGGTCGGAACGAGAATATCGACGCCCTTGGACTTGTCGATGAACTCGCCGCCCTGCCGCATGTCGGCGCGTCTGGCCATGGCGACGCAGATCAGATCGGGGCGCGCATAGAGGAGCTGTCCCGGCAGGTTCGCACCCGCCGCACCCTCCCCCTCGATGTCGCAGAGCACGATCGACGCGTTGAAGGACTTCAGCGTCTTGAACATCTCGACCGGAGTTGCGACGGCCGTCTCGAAGCCGTTCGCCTTCAGATGCTCTGCGAACAGTATCGCGCACGCACGATCGGAATCGACGATCAGCACACGCTGCGGCGTTTCGGGCATATTATCCTGCATGACGCAGCACCCGTCTTTCGCCCGCCGTGGGATTGCGTCGTCGCAGTGACGCCTCCTCGTCTTCGATATAGGCGGGAACACGGATGGTGAACCGTGAGCCGCGCCCATAGGCGCTTTCGACCGTGATCGCGCCGCCCATCATCCGGCAAAGACTCTGGCTGAGCGCCAATCCGAGACCCGTGCCGCCATATTTCGTCGCGGTCGAGGCTTCAGCCTGATTGAAGTCCTTGAACAGCTTTTGGACGTTGTCGGCTGTGATGCCGATGCCATTGTCTTCGATGCAGAGGCGGATCCAATCGCCCGTGGTGCCGCGCTCGCGCGCCACGTTCAGGGTGACGCGGCCATCCTTGGTGAACTTGCCGGCGTTGCTGAGCAGATTGAGCACGCTCTGGCGAAGCTTGGTGGCGTCGGAAATCATGATGCCGAGATCGGGCGAGCGCTCGATCACGAACTCATTGTGGTTGGCGACGACGAGGCTCCGGCTGGTGGCGACGACATCATCGATGAAGCTGGCGACATCGAACGGCTCGACCACGAGTTCGGTCTTGTCCGCTTCGATCTTGGAAAGATCGAGCACCGAGGTCACGAGCGACAGGAGATGCTTGCCAGCCGCGTTGATGCGCCGTAGGTCCTCGATCTGTGCGCTGTCGCGCTTGAGTTCCGCGTCCTCGAGCAGGATCTCGCTGTAGCCGATCACCGCGTTCAGCGGCGTCCGCAGCTGGTGGCTCATCTTGGCGAGAAAGATCGACTTCGCCTCGTTGGCGCGTTCGGAGTCTTCCATCGCCCGGCGCATGCGGGCGGCCGTGGCGCGGTGCCGCTCGGCCTCGCGTACGAGCACGGATTGCGAGGTCACGACGTTGGCGTAGTAGATCGCCATCATCGACACATAGATCGTCGCCGAAACCACCGAGACGATGCCGACGCCCGTGAGCTCGGACAGCGGGATGTATTCGGGGAACGAGCCCCTCACCGCATAGGCGAGGTAGAAGCCCGCGATGTTGATGCTGAATACGCCCAGCACGAGGACCGGCCGCTCGCCGAGATAAAAGAAGCCGAGCAGCAGCGCGGTGAGCAGCCAGGGAAGGAAGGGCGACGAAACGCCGCCATAATAATAGGAGCCGTACAGGGTCACGAAGGTGAGGTTGATCACCGAAAGCAATGCGAGTGTCTGAAGCCTCCCACTCAACTTAAGCGCGAATGGGAGCGTCCAGAAGGCGGTGATGCACGTGACGATGACCCAGAAGGGAAATCCCTGCTGGTGCGAGGCGAAATAAAGATAGACCGAGATGGCGTGGCCCAGCGCCGGGCCCACGAGATGCGTGAACGCAAAGATGCGGGCACGGCCGAGCGTAGCTTCGTCGGTTCGCGCCTGCGGTGGAATGAACCAATCCAGACTACGCAAAACAATCGATGACGGCATGCAACTCCCCCAAGGGCGACGCGCCAACCGCAGTCAATCGCCGCCATTTGAGGAAAATTTACCCCCTCACCGGTAAACAGAGAGTGTCGCCATCGCCTTCAGCCGGGATACCGCATTGCGCAACGCTTCTCCTTGCCGAGTAGATTCGGCGCATCCTTCAGCCCTTGCAGCTCGGCCTACTGGGTTTGTTAACCATGTTATTGCTACTGTCTGTTTGAGAATCACGGCTGGCAGCCGCCGAGGCCGGGGGGGTGTTACACCATGAAACGAATACCGACTTGGCTCGTCATGGCCGGAATCGGCGTGACCGCCGGCAGCACGGAGAGCGCAGCCTCCGGGTTCATGGTGCGTGAGAACAGCGCGTCTTCGCTCGCGACCGTCTTCGCGGGCAACGTCTCGCGCGCCGACGAAGCCTCGACCGTCTTCAACAATCCCGCAGGCATGAGCTGGCTTGAAGGAACCCATACGCAGATCGGCGGAACGGGCGTTTTCCCCAGCGTCAATTTCGAAGGCGATGCCACGGTGTTTGGCACGCCGATACCGGCGGACAATTCGCGCAACAACGGACAGTTCGCATTCGTGCCGCACGCCTACGCAACCTTCGATTTCAGCGAGCGGCTGAAGGGCGGTCTCGCGATCACGGTGCCGTTCGGCAACACCATCGACTATTCGGAAGAGTGGTCCGGGCGCTACGTGAACATCAAGACGGCCGCGCTCTCGATCGATATCAACCCGAACATCTCCTACAAGATCACGGACCGTCTCGCGATCGCGGGCGGCGTGTCGCTGCAGTATCTGAGCCTCGACCTGTCGAGCAAAATTCCGCAGTTCCTCATTTTCAGCGATCCGGCCGCCCCCGATGGCGGCTTCCTGCTGGAAGTCGACAATTGGGGGTGGGGCTTCAACCTCGGCCTGCTTGCCGAACCCTGGGACGGCACGAAGATCGGCCTGGCCTATCGGTCGGGCATCAATCACGGCATGACGGGAACGCTGAATTTCGACCCGACGACGAGCCCCCTGCTCGGCCTCGTGGACGGACCGGCGAATTCCGACGTTTCCGTGCCGGCCACGATTACCGGCGGCTTCACGCAGCAGCTGACCGAGAATTTCAGTCTCTCGGCGGATGTGCAGTTCACGCAATGGCATACGTTCGACCAGGTGCTGGTCAACAGCGCCAACCCGGACTTCCTGTTTCACGAAGAATATCGCGACACCTGGATGGTCTCGATCGGCGGCGTCTACCGCCTGAACCCGCAATGGACCTTGAGGGCCGGTGTCGGATTCGACGAATCCCCCGTGGTCGATGCCTTCCGCGATACGGGCGTCCCCGACAAGGACCGCTACATGGTCGGCGTCGGCTTCGGCTACAACATCACGCCCTCGGTCTCGCTGGATGTCGGGTATGCCCACTACTTCGCCGCCGGCCACGCCACCATGAACGAGAGCATCAACCGGATCGAGCCGATCACCGGACTGGTGATCCTGAACGGCCGCTACGATAACGCCATGAACTATCTCTCTTTCTCGCTGCGGACGGCCCTCTGATACCGGTGGCTTAGCCCGCGCCGCGGGCTTCGCAGTCCCTCCGTTTCGACGCCCGCATCATGATGCCGGAGCGTTCAGTCCGCGACCGCCCGTTGCTGAAGGAACAGGCAACGAGAGCGACAAAGCGGCAACACCCCCTGACCTTCCCAAAAGTTCATTTACGCGACGAACACGCTTGCGCTACGCTTGATCGTCCGCGTTTGAGTTGCATCAACGAACAACCACACAGCATCCGATTAAATGAGTGCTGGAGGGAGGCAGAACCAGAGGGGGCCAACGCCATGAGAACACGAGGAATAACATGGCGATCCGAGCACTCTATGTTACGTCGGAAGTCTTTCCCCTAGCCAAGACGGGTGGGCTTGCCGATGTGTCCGCCGCACTACCTGCGGCGCTGAGAGACGTAGGTATCGACGTCAGGCTGGTTGTGCCGGCCTATCCGCAGGCGCTGAATCGAGCGCCGAACCTGAGAGTGGTCGCGAAGCTGGGCGGCGAGTCCGGCTATGGGGAAGGGCGACTGCTCGAAACCGTTTTGCAAGGCAGCCGCGTCCCGGTCTGGCTCGTCGATTATCCCAACCTCTACAATCGCGACGGCGGCCTTTACCAGGCTTATGAAGGCCATGATTGGAGCGACAACGCGCAGCGCTTCGCGGCGTTGAACGCGACCGCGCTGGCGATTGCCGATGGCCTCGTCGACAACTGGCGCCCCAATCTCATTCACGCGCACGATTGGCATGCGGGGCTCCTGCCCTTGTTGCTCTCGATGCGCGAGAAGCCCCGTCCGGCGACGATCTTCACGATCCACAATCTCGCCTATCAGGGCCTGTTTGACGCGGAGGAGTTCAAGAATCTGGACCTGCCGCCCTCGCTGTTCGAAAACCTCGAGTTCTACGGGCGCATCTCGTTCCTCAAGGCCGGGATATCGGGGGCCGACGCGATTACGACGGTCAGCCCCACTTATGCGCGCGAGATCCTGACGCCGGAATATGGTTGCGGTCTTGAGGGGCTGATGAAGGCCAAGGAGCCGATCATCAGCGGCATCCTCAATGGCGCGGACTACGGCATCTGGGATCCGCGCAGCGATCCCGATCTGGTGGCGCATTATTCTCCGCGTTCGATGGGGGGCAAACTCGCATCCAAGCGCGCGATCCAGCAGGAACTGAACCTCGATGCCGACGACGATGCGCCGCTGATGGCCTTCATGAGTCGGCTGGTCCACCAGAAGATGCCCGACGTCGTGCTCGAAGCGCTGCCCTCGTTGATCGAGGACGGGATGCAGTTCGCATTGGTGGCGGAAGGCGAGACGGCCTACGGCAAAGGCTTCGCCGATCTTGTCGAACGCTACAAAGGCCGTGTCGGAACGAGGTTTGGCTACGGCGAGGCCGTTGCGCATCGCCTGCTCGCGGGCGCCGACATGCTGGCCCACCCTGCCCGGTTCGAGCCGTGCGGTCTCGTTCCCATGTACGCGCTGCGGTACGGCACGCTTCCCATTGTGCGCAACAGCGGCGGGATGGCGGACAGTGTCGTGAACGCGACCGCAGACACTATCCAAAATGGAACCGCGACAGGATTCTCGTTCAACCAGCCGACGAAAGAGGAGTTCGAGGCCTGCGTGCGCCGGGCGCTCAGCTTCTATCGGCAGCCGATCGTGTGGCGTAAGATGCAGGCGAGCGCCATGGCGCAGGATTTCGGATGGCAACGCTCCGCGGCAGAGTACGCGCGGCTCTACCATTCGGTCGCCGGTATTCCGATGATGGATGTTGACGGGGGGGACGAAGAACCGGAGCACACACGCGTTCGCATTCCGGCCTAGGCCGCCGGCGGAGTGCGGCAAGTAACAGGAGGTCATCATGATCGACCCCAATCTGATGGCGAGGATACGTCAGCGAGCGTACGAGATCTGGGAGGACGAAGGACGGCCGGAAGGACGCGCGCGCATCCACTGGGTGCGCGCCGAAGCGGAATTCCGCGAACGGCTTTGCGCGGGGCACCTGTCGAATCCGGGTGCGAGACTGAGACTGCAGAAATCCTACGAACCGTCGCACGGTCCGCGAACGGATTTGAAGTATTGAACGTTTCCTGAGTGTCGAGAGAATGAGCGGGGACGCTCGCGCCCATTGCGAGCGTTTCGGGCGTAGTTTCACTTCGGCGCGGAACGATGAACACCGATCCTCTGGTGCACAATCCCGAGTCCTTCGCGCCTGCCCTGGGGCCGGATGAGATCAAGCGCGAGCTCGCGCGCAACATGATCCAGCAGATGGGGCGCGATCCCAGTTTCGCGACCACGCAGGACTGGTTCTATGCGCTGGCCTATTTCCTGCGCGGGCGCCTGAGCTCCTCGCGCGTGCAGACGTGGCGCCGCAATTTCGCCAACCATGCCAAATGGGTCTACTACTTCTCCCTCGAGCTGCTGCCCGGGCGCATGCTGAAGACCAGCCTGATCTCGCTCGGCCTGCTCGAGCCATGCCGGCAGGCGCTGTCCGATCTCGGCGTCGATCTCGACGAGCTGTGGGACATCGAGACCGAGCCCGCGCTCGGCAATGGCGGGCTGGGCCGGCTCGCCGCATGCATGCTCGAGTCGATGGCGACGCTCAACTACGCCTGCTTCGGCTACAGCATCCGTTACGAATACGGCATGTTCCGGCAGAAGATCGAGAACGGCGAACAGGTCGAGCACCCGGAAAACTGGCTGAAGAACGTCAACCCCTGGGAATACGCGCGTCCGCAGGTCACCTACCCCATCCAGTTCAACGGCCGCGTGACCCAGATGAACAATTGGCGCGGCGAGATCCTTTGCCATTGGTCGGGAACGGACGACGTCATGGCGGTCGGTTACGACCTGCCCGTGATCGGGCTCGACGGCCGCACGATCAGCTCGGTGCGTCTGTGGTCCGCGAAGGCCACCGAAGACTTCAACCTGACCTACTTCAATCGCGGAAACTATATCGACGCGGTGCAGGAGAAGAGCGAATCGGAAACGCTGTCGAAGGTGCTCTATCCGAGCGACACGACCAGCATGGGACGCGAGCTGCGGCTGAAGCAGGAATATTTCCTGGTCAGCGCCTCGCTTCAGGACATCGTTTCGCGCTTCGAGCGCCAGCACGATTCGTTCGACAATCTACCCGACCACGTCGCCATCCAGCTCAACGACACCCACCCGGTTCTGGCGATTCCCGAGCTGATGCGGCTTCTGGTCGATGTCTACCGCCTCGACTGGACGCGCGCGTGGGGCATCACGGTGAGGACATTCTCGTTCACCAACCACACGCTGCTGTCGGAGGCGCTGGAGACGTGGCCGGTCGATCTGATCGAGTCCCTTCTGCCGCGGCATTTGCAGATCATCTACGAGATCAACCAGCGCTTTCTGCGTGACGTGATCCACCGCTATCCGGGCAATATCGAGATGATGCGGCGCCTGTCGCTCATCGAGGAGAACGCGCCGAAATCGGTGCGCATGGCCCATCTCGCAATCGTGGGCAGCCACAAGGTGAATGGCGTCTCCCGCATGCATACAAACCTGATGCGCCAGACCTTGTTCAAGGATTTCGACGCCTTCTTTCCCGACCGGTTCGTCAGCCTGACCAACGGGATCTCGCCGCGCACCTGGTTGAACGAAGCCAATCCCAAGCTTGCGGCGCTGATCAATTCGCGCATCTCCCGGTCGTGGCTCCACAATCTCGAAGAGCTTCACGCGCTCGAGGCGTTCGCGGACGATGCGACGTTCCAAAAGGAGTTCTCCGCGGTCAAGCAGGCGAACAAGCAGCGGCTCGCGCGGTTGGTCCGTGAACGCCTTGGCATCGATATCGACCCGACCTCGTTGTTCGATCTCCAGGTCAAGCGCATACACGAATACAAGCGTCAGCTCTTGAACGCGTTGCAGGTGGTTGCGCGCTACAACAGGATCAGGATGTCGGGTCATCAAGGCGAGCAGGCGCGGACGGTGATATTCTCCGGCAAGGCTGCGCCGGGCTATGTCATGGCCAAGCGCATCATCCGGCTGATCAATGCCATCGCGGACACCGTCAACAATGATCCGGCCGTGAACGGTGCGCTGAAGGTGGTGTTCGTTCCCAACTACGACGTGCAGACCGCCCAGGATCTGATCCCCGCCGCGGACCTTTCGGAACAGATATCGACAGCGGGCACCGAGGCCTCAGGTACAGGAAACATGAAGCTCGCGCTCAACGGGGCGCTCACCATCGCCACCCACGACGGCGCCAACGATGAAATCGCCGAAGCGGTGGGCAGCGAGAACATGTTCATGTTCGGGCATGCGGTCGAGGAACTCAGCCAGCTGAAGGGGAACGGCTACGATCCTGCCGTGATCTATGAATCGAACCGTGAGCTGAAGCGCGTGCTCGACATGATCCGTGACGGCTATTTCTCGCCGGAGCAACGGAACCTGTTCGTGCCGATCTTCGACTCGCTGGTGCGCCAGGGCGACTACTACATGGTGCTCGCGGACTACGAAGCCTATGTGGCGTGCCAGGCGAACGTCGATGCCGCCTTCAAGGATGGGACGGAGTGGACACGCAAGTCGATCCTCAACGTCGCGAGCGTTGGCCGCTTCTCGGTCGACCGGCTGGTGCAGCAATACGCATCCGAAGTCTGGAACGCGAAGCCGATCTCCGAAGGCGGCAACGCCTAGAGCGGCTTGCGTCCGTAGGTGGCGCAGATGCGGCCGAGTTCATCCAACGCCTCCAGCAGGACAGGATCATCGACATTGGCGGACAATTTGCGCCGCCAATTGGGAACCTCGAATGTCGTGCCGGGCACATTGAGCGGCTCGCGTTCACCCAAGAGATCGTCGGGCTTGGCGAGAAAGAGCTGCGACGCTGACGAGGCGAGAAACGCATGAACGGCGCGGCACAGATCCTGTGTGTCGACTGAACCGTCGTCCTGCATCGGGACCGCAATCCCTGTCTCCGTCAGCGCTTCAAGAAGGCGCGCACGGTCGACATCGCGCTCGGCCTCGGCGTGCTTCGCCTCGCTCTCTGTGTAGATGCCAAGAGCGAGCCGCTGGGCGACGTCGCGCTTTTCCCAGAAGCCGGCAAACGGCGTGAGATCGTGCGTCGAGACGGTCGCCATCGCCTTTCGGCGATAGTCGGACGGCGGCTTGAAGCGGCCATCGGAGGCGCGCTCGAAATAGAAGACCGCGCAGCCGGGGATGTTCATGTCGTGGATGCGCTGGCGGAATCCCTCGGGGACCGTGCCGAGGTCCTCGCCAACGACGAGACAGCGATTTCTCGTGCTTTCGAGCGCGAGAACCCCCAACAGATCGTCGAACGGGAAGCGGACATAGCAGCCTGATTTCGCTTCGGCCCCGAGCGGGACGAGGAACTGGCGCTGCAGGCCGATGACGTGATCGATCCGCAAGCCGCCCGCGTGCCGCATGTTGGCGCGCACCAGTTGCGCGAACGGCGCAAGATTGCGGCGCAGGCGCACCGGATCGAGCGGCAGCACACCCCATTCCTGCCCCTTGGGCTGGAAATCATCCGGTGGCGCACCGCAGCGCAAACCGGACACATAGGCCTCCTGGTTCATCCACGCGTCTGCGCCGTCAGGATTGATCCCTATGGCAAGGTCGCGGATCAGACCGACATCCATCCCGGCGGCGCTTGCTTCATCGGCGGCCTTGCATAACTGCTGGTCCGCGAGAAACTGAACATAGCGGTGATAAGCCGTGCGGTCCTTCGTCCGCGCATCAAGACTGCGCATGGCGTCCTCGGGTCGGCGAAGCCCGGGCGGCCAACTCTGCCACGGCAAGCCATTCTGCTCGGCGAGAGCGCAGAACAGCGCGAAGTGCTCGAGCGGCTCGCCCTCGTCCATGACAAAGGTGGAAAACTCGGGCGGTTCGGGCCGTGCCTTGAAGCGCGTGAACAGCGCCTCCAGCGCCGCGTGCTTGACCCGCGATACGCCGGTGTAATCGACGAGATCACCCGCGCGCAGACTCGAAACCAACCTGGACAACTCATCGATCTCAGCGCTTTCGCGGGCAGACGGCGCGCCACCGATATCGATGTAAAGCGGATTGACGAACAGCCGGCTGGACGGCGAGTACGGGCTCGCATCCTCAGGACGATCGGGGAACAGCGCGTGGAATGGATTGAGCGAGATCGCCGAGCCCCTGGCCTTGCCGGTCGAGGCGCAGAGCCGGGCGAGATCGCCGAAATCGCCAATGCCCCAATCGGCATCCGAGCGCAGCGTGTAGAGATGCGCAGCCAAACCCCACAGCCGCCTCCCGGCGGCGAGCGGCGGCGGCAGGTAGCTCGTGTCGGGCACGAGCGCCAGCGTCGCGTCTGCAGCACTTTCGCCCGAGATCGTGACGCGGTGATAGCCAGGCGACTGTGACTCGATCGGAAGGCGGCGATGCTCGATGCGCCACCCGTCGACGTCGCGGGCGCCGAGAAGCGGCAGCGCATCCGGGCGGAAATCGCCGGAAGCAGAGCCTGCGTGCTCCAATTTCACTCGCCAATGATGGGGGCGATGGGCTGATTCAGCCGGAAGGAACAGATCGATCGCGGGCGATTTCGCCGGCGTCACAATGAAGGGTGAGAGCGGGCGCCGCCACGGTTGCTCTTCCAATCTCGCAAAGCTGGAGCGTACGGCCGCGATGGACGACACGTCGAAACCGAGCGCGCTCAGCACAAGGACCTTCGACTCGACGGTGGTTTCGTGCTTCACGCCCTTGATGTCGTAGTACCAGGGCTCCAACCCCGCGACACCCGCGAGCCGATCGAGCAGTTCCATCCAACTCATGCGGATGCTTCCTTGAAAAGGACGAGGCCATGGGAGCCGACAACGAATTCGACACCTGAAGCAATACGCGTTTCACGGTTGCCGTCAGCGTAGCCGCTGTCGAGGACAAGACTCCAAGATACGCGCTCCGAAGGCAGAAGAAAGGACGCGTCTGCGGCGCCGGCGTTGAAAAGACAGAGAAATCGTTCACCGTCGCCAAAGCTACAGCCGAACGACGACAAATTCGGATCGCGCCAATCGCTGTCACTCATTTCTCGTCCCGAAGCATGAAGCCAGACGATGTCCTTGCGCCCGTTCACGTCGGGTAGGCCGCTGAAGAACGTCTCGCGGCGAAACGCCGGGTGGCGCCGCCTGAGATCGATCACCCGCTGGACGAAGCGCAGAAACGGCTCGTCCGCAGAGGCCCAATCGATCCAGCCCGTCTCGTTGTCCTGGCAATAGGCGTTGTTGTTGCCGTTCTGGCTGTGTCCCAGCTCATCGCCTGCGAGAACCATCGGCACGCCCTGCGAGAGAAGCAGTGTCGCGATGAGGTTGCGCCGGTGACGGTTGCGCAAGGCAAGGATCGCGGGATCGTCGGTCGGCCCTTCCGCGCCCCAATTGCGGCTGTGGTTCTCGCTGATGCCGTCGGCATTGCGTTCGCCGTTCGCCCAATTGTGCTTCTGCGCATAAGAGGCGAGATCACCCAATGTGAAACCGTCATGGGCGGTGATGAAGTTGATGCTGGCGAGCGGTCCACGGCTGGCGAAGATGTCGCTCGATCCGGCGACGCGTGAGGCGAACTCGGCCACCTGTCCCTGGTCGCCGCGCCAGAAACGACGCGCGCTGTCGCGGTAGCGGTCGTTCCACTCGCACCACGGCAGGGGGAACGCGCCCAAACGGTAACCGTCGGCGCTCGCATCCCATGGCTCGGCGATCAGCTTCAGACGCGAAAGCACCGGGTCCGCGGCGATCTCGGCAGTGAGTCCGGTGTCGGGCCGGCAATTGCGATCCGATCGTGCGAGCACGCTCGCAAGATCGAAGCGGAAACCGTCGACGCCGAGTCGGGCCCAGAACCGGAGCGAGTCGAGCACAAGGCTTCGAACGATGGGGTGTTGAACGTTCAGCGTGTTACCGACGCCTGTGTAATTGAGGTAGCGCTGGGGATCGTCGGGCATGAGCCAATAATAAGATGCGTTGTCGATGCCGCGATACGACACGGTTGGACCGAACGCGTCGCCTTCCGAAGTGTGGTTGAACACGACATCGAGGATCAGCTCAATTCCCGCTTGATGCAGCGCGTCGATGAGGGCGCGAAACTCGCTGCCTGCATCGGCCGCGGCATAGCGCGGCTCGATCGCGAAGAAGTTGATTGGGTTGTAGCCCCAATAGTTGCGCAAGCCGAGCCGTTTGAGGTGTGGTTCGTCGCCGATCGGATTGATCGGCATCACCTCGACAGCGGTGATCCCAAGCTCGCGGAGATGCGCGATGACCGGCCGTGATGCAAGACCCGCGAGGGTTCCGCGAAGTGGCGCGGGGATGTCGCCGCGGCGCATTGTGAAACCGCGCAACTGCATCTCGTAGATGATCGTGTCCCGCCACGCGATGCTTGGTTGCAGCGGGCTGCCTGATGCCATCTCGCCGGTGACGACGCATTTGGGCGTGACCTCGGCGCTGTCGCGTGTGTCGAAGCTGAGATCGCCGTCCGCGTGGCCGGGCTGAAAGGCGAAATGCCGGTCATCGAGAACGAAGGTGCGATCCAGCACGCGCGCATAAGGATCGATCAGCAGCTTGTTCGCGTTGAACCGATGCCCCCGCTTCGGATCGTAAGGACCATGGACGCGGTAGCCATAACGCTGTCCTGGCGCAACGCCAGGCACATGCCCGTGCCAGATGTCTCCGGTGCGCGAAGGGAGCGCGAGACGCGCAACTTCGCGGGTGCCTTCCGGATCGAAGAGGCAGAGCTCGACCTTCTCGGCATGTGCAGAGAATAATGCGAAGTTCGTGCCGGCCTCATCCGGAATAGCGCCCAATCGCTCGTGGCCCGGTTCGATGCCGTAACCGTGCATCAATCGGGCTCGAGGATCAGGGTCGCCAGCGGCGGCAATGTCATGAACAGCGATTGCTCGTGACCGTGCATCGGCGGCCCATCGGCCACGATCGCACCGGCATTCCCGGCATTGCTTCCCGCGTAGTGCGCGGAATCGGTGTTGAGCACTTCCCGGTAAGCCCCCGCCTTCGGCACACCGATTCGATAGCCGGAGCGCACCACGGGGGTGAAATTGCAGACGACAATGAGGAAACGATCGGGATTCTTTCCGCGCCTGATATAGGAGATCACGCTCGCTTCGTTGTCGTTGCAGTCGATCCAGGCAAAGCCTGCGCCCTCGCAATCGAACTCGTGCAGCTCCTTGCGCGCGCGGTACAGGCGATTGAGATCGCGCACGAGCGTCTGAACGCCGCGATGCTCCGGGTGCTGCAGCAGATGCCAATCGAGCGATGTGTCGTGGTTCCATTCGGCGGATTGGGCGAATTCATCGCCCATGAACAGCAGCTTCTTGCCCGGCTGGGTGAACATGAACGCGTAATAGGCGCGCAAGTTCGCGAATTTCTGCCACAAATCGCCGGCCATCTTGCCGAAGATCGAGCCCTTGCCGTGGACCACTTCATCGTGGCTGAGCGGCAGGATGAAGTTCTCGTGGAACGCGTAGAGAAGGCCAAACGTCAGGTCGTTCTGGTGGAACTTCCGGTGCACGGGATCGCGCGAGAAGTAGCTGAGCGTGTCGTGCATCCAGCCGAGGTTCCATTTGTAGCTGAATCCGAGCCCGCCGATTTCGGGCGGACGCGTGACCATCGGCCACGACGTCGATTCTTCGGCGATCATTGCGGCGCCGGGGAAGCGCGTCAGCACAAGATGATTGAGGCGGCGCAGGAACTCGATGGCTTCGAGGTTCTCGCGGCCACCATATTTGTTGGGCAGCCATTCGCCCGCCGCGCGGCTGTAGTCGCGATAAAGCAGCGACGCCACCGCATCGACGCGCAAGCCGTCGATGTCGAACTGGTCGATCCAGTAAAGCGCATTGGCGATGAGGAAATTGGCGGCCTCGCGGCGGCCGAGATTGTAGATGATCGAGCCCCAATCGGGATGCCGGCCGAGGCGCTCGTCGGCGTGCTCGTAGAGATGCGTACCGTCAAACAACACGAGACCATGCGAATCTTCGGGAAAGTGCGCCGGCACCCAATCGAGCAATACGCCAAGATCGGCGTCGTGGCAGGCGCGCACAAAGGCACGGAAGTCGTCGGGCGTGCCGTAACGGCTGGTCGGCGCGAACAGTCCGAGCGGCTGATAGCCCCACGATCCGTCGAAGGGGTGCTCCATGATCGGCATGAGCTCGATATGGGTGAAT
>Ga0184628_10001005_pt1 | contig 14393 bp, 14 predicted proteins | sample PLM4_5_b1_FD_133149 | JGI IMG/M metagenome (GOLD analysis project Ga0184628, IMG submission 133149) | Groundwater sediment microbial communities from an aquifer in East River, Colorado, USA - PLM4_5_b1 | ecosystem: Environmental > Terrestrial > Soil > Riparian zone | place: USA: East River... | reverse complement strand
TCGCAAGCAGATCAATACCAAAGTCGATCACAGCTTCAACACCAGGAACAAGCTCGCATTCAATTTCAGCTATCAGTGGGCCGACGGAGGCAATTCGCTATCGACCTGGCCAACCGGATACGATGGACAGACACAGCTGCGTCCTTATGAGTTGACAGCGAATTTCACATCAACGCTATCGACCTCTCTGCTCAACGAAGCGCGATTTGGAATAAGAATGGGCAGTCTGGTGATTTCTCCAGCGTGGGAGCAAACCGCGGATAAAGAAGCTCACGATGCCGCGCAATCGTTGCTGGTGCAGGCGAATGGATTTCCTGTCGCGTTTGTACCGTCATCCGTCGGTGGTTTTGCGGCGCCGAATTACGTTTGCATGTCTCCGGCTTATAACGGATGCGCGCAACAGGGAAACACCAGTCCTCTCTATGATTATGCCGACACGCTGAGCTGGACAAAGGCGAGGCACACATTCAAATTTGGCGTGGACATCCGGCATAGTTACTCCAAGGGCTGGGCCTCACCAACGGCCCCAGTCCCGTCCGCAAACGGCGGGGCGGGAGTGAATCCGAGTCTGGCGTTCCAAAACGCAACGAACTTTCCGAATTTGGTAACCACCAATCAGACCCTCGCGAACCAGCTTCTCTATTTTCTGAACGGATCGGTCAATGAGGCCCGCCAAATATACTATTTGAAAGACTCCTCGACCCCTTTGACCTGGCAGGATTACAACTCCAATCCTCGCAAAATCCTCGACGTCGTTCAGAATGAATTTGCCGGATTCATCAAAGACGACTGGAAAATCCGCCCATCACTGACGCTCAATCTCGGGTTGCGTTACGAATACTACGGCGTGCCGTATGAAGGAGCTGGATTGGGTACGTCGCCAATCGATGGCAGCGCAGCGCTGTTCGGAGTGTCTGGCAGAAGCTTCACGAACTGGCTTCGGCCCGACAACGGCGTAGATTTGAGCCTGGCGACGACGGCCGAGTTTGTCGGACCGAAAACAGCAAATCCCGATAAGTCCCTTTACAAGAACGACTGGAACAACGTTGGACCTGCTGTGGGCTTCGCCTGGTCTGTGCCCTGGTTTGGCGAAGGGAAAACCAACGTGCGCGGCGGATATCAGATTACCTATTCCGGTGGCGGTCAGGCGCAGCCTATCGACAATTTCATCTTTTCCAATCCGGGCTTTCAAAGCAACCCAATGACAATGCAGCCGGCGGACGGAACCAGCTATTTCAATCTTACGAATCTGGCAAGCGTCATTCCGGTCGCCCCGACGGTACAGCCGATGCAACCCATTCAAGTCCAGAAACAGAATCAGGCTCTTGCCGTTTACAACAGCAACATTGCGACCCCATACGTTCAGAATTTCACGCTCTCGGTAACACGGAATGTCAGCCGGGACGTTACACTCGACGTTCGGTACGTTGGTACCCGGGGTTTGAAACTGTGGGGTAACTTCGACATCAATACTTCGGACATCTACTACAACCAGCCGTTGCTGGATGCTTTCAATGCGGCTCGTAACGGCGCCGATCTCAAGCCGTTGTCTGCGCAAACACCCGCCGAGCAGGCAGGTCTGTTGCTGTTGGATCAAATGTTCCTGGGACTGAATGTCCCGGGCAGCACCGCCATAACGGGATGCAACCCAGCCGCCCCAACTGCGCCATGCGGCCCGGTAAACGGCACAACGATGCGCGGAGCCGCAGAAATGCGGTTGAGTACCACCTTCCGAACGGCCCTCGCCAACGGCGATTTCAATACGCTGTCCAAGGCGCTGGACGTTTTCAACGGAACTGGAAACAGCATTGTTAACGGTGCCGGTGGCGAACGGGGCACCGTGCTCAAGAGAGCCAACCTCGGATTCAATGTCCCTGGCGGAACCACAATCGCCGGAGGCCCGGTTGTTCCGGCTGGAATATTCCCCGCAAACTGGATTACGGCCAATCCGCAATTTAGTACAGCCAGTCTGTATTCGGATTCGGGATCGTCGAACTACCACTCGGTCCAGATTCAGGGTACGCTCCGCCCCATACACGGGTTCAGCTATCAAGGCACCTATCTTTTTTCAAAGTCTCTGGGGATATCTGCTTCCACTTATACAAATCCCGCGGATCGGAACGCGGACTATACGACGACTGGAAGCGATCAGAGACACAACTTCCGCAGCAACGGTACCTTCGAGCTGCCTATTGGTCCGAACAAGCTGCTACTCGGCAACAGTACCGGCGTGCTGGCTCGGATCGTCGAACGCTGGCAGAGCAGCCTGATCTATAACTTCAGCTCCGGAATTCCGGTCAGCATCACTGCGGGCAATATGCTCTACGGGCTTGGCGTTCCGGATATCGTCCCGCTGCCGGACGGATCCATTCCAGAAATTCCGAAGGGCGGCACTGCCCAGTTTCCAACGACGAACTTAGGGACGAACAACACGAATACCGGTAGCTATTTCGAACCTGGAAAGTACGTGAAGATTACCGATCCTCAGTGTGCTCAAGTTGCGGCGGCATTGACGACGTTCTGCACCATCACGTCGGTTGCGCTTGCGGACCCCAATGATCCCGCAAACCCGCAGCTGGGGCCAACCGGATCGCCAGTCGTTGTCCTGCAGAACCCACAGCCGGGCAGGAGAGGCACGTTAGGACAGAAAACCATCGAGGGCATTGGAACATGGAGTCTTGATGCGAACCTGAGCAAGACGTTTCGCATCAGTGAATCCAAGTCGGTGCAAGTGCGTATGGATGCGACCAATGTGACAAACCATCCTGGAATGAACGCTCCCAGTCTGAACATTACGAACACGACCGTGTTCGGGCAGATTACCGGTAAACCCAATAACGTTCGGCAATTCCAGGGCCAGCTTCGGTTCTCGTTCTGAATTAGGGCGGCGGATGAGGGGTGGAGATCCAAAATCGTTTTACCCCTCATCCGGCCCTACTGATTTGACTCACAACCCGCGCCACTTCCTCTTTGCTCGCCTGATGGATTGACATATCCTTCTGGCCGTCTGCTCTCTTCACCTCAGGAGGAATATCGTTCATGACTTTCTTTCAGTCGAAGCGTCTCTCGACCACCTTGCCGTTTTTGGTTTTTGCAGCGGTTCTCATGCTGTCGGTCTACATTTCCGGTGCTGGTCCGCAGGCTCCGGCAGCAGGTGCGCCACAAGCGCCAGGTGCACCGCAGGCTGCTCCTGGTGCGCCGGCACGAGGAGCAGGAGGAGCGCCTGCAGCGCGAGGTGGAGGGCGAGGAGGAACACCGCTTGGAGATGGTCCATTTGATATCGGTGAAGGCGACAACAGACTCCATGTGACCGTGATCACCAAGGGCCTCGATCATCCGTGGGGCATGGCGTTTCTTCCCAATGGAGACATGCTGGTTACCGAGCGCGCCGGACGTCTTCGCGTAGTTCGCAAAGGAGTGCTGGATCCCACACCCATCGACGGCCTGCCGAAGATTCTTGTGAAGTCGCTGGGAGGCTTGCTTGATATCGCGCTGCATCCCAACTTTGCGCAGAACCGGCTGGTCTACCTTGCGTACTCGAAACCGGGAGACAACGAACCGACGAGTTCGGCGCTCGCTGTCTATCGCGCGAAATGGGACGGCGGCGAGGCGCTGACTGAAGGTAAGGACATCTTCATCGCCGAACCGCACTTTGGAGCGAGGGGGCTGGCAGGCCGCGGCTGCTGCGGAGAGGGGCCTGCGGATGGTAACAGCTACGGTTCCCGAATCGCGTTCGATAAAGCCGGATTTCTCTTCATCACGAGCGGAGATAGGAACATTGGGGAGCTGGCACAGAATCCTCTAACGGATATCGGTAAGGTTCTGCGCATCAAAGACGACGGGACCATTCCATCGGACAATCCGTTCGCCGGAAAGATCGGCTACCTTCCGGAAATCTATTCGCTGGGCCATCGCAATCCACTTGGATTGACCGTCGATCCAAATACCGGAGAGATCTGGTCCACCGAATTTGGGCCGCGGGGCGGCGACGAGCTGAATCGAATCCAGGCGGGTAAGAATTACGGATGGATGGACGTGACCAACGGCACGCACTACGACGGAACACTTGGCCGTCTCGGTAAGAACAATGTGGCTGGCTTTGAGGATCCCGTGGATTTCTGGGTGCCGACATGCGCGGGGCCGTGTTCGTTCAATCCCGGTAACGTCGCCGTGTACTACGGCGACAAATTCCCGACGTGGAAGGGCAGCCTGCTTGTCGGTTCGATGGGCAGCTGGGAGGGCGATACGAATTTCATCATGCGCGTCGTGCTCGACGATAAAGGGAAACTCGCCCGCCAGACGAAGATCATGACCGGGTTGGGACAGCGCGTTCGCGATGTCCGCATCGGACTGGACGGTTACGTCTATGTGCTCACCGACGTGGCAACGCCTAACGGCGCAATGCTTCGGCTCGAACCCGGGAAATAGGCCTCCCTTCCTTTTCATGAGAACGCTTGCTTTCATCGGGGCGATTCTCAGTGCAGTCGCGCTGCAGCTGGCCGCACCGTCAACTGCAGCGCAGGCACCAGCCGGTTCGGACACTCCACTGTTGGCCGACGGAACCGTGAATCTCGGCCCGGTTCGCGGTGAAAAAGGAGTTTGGGAACTCAACTACCTCGAGAACATGGCAGACTACGTTGCCGGGGGCCGCAGCAATAGCGCGAGAGGCTCGGCCGGAGAATCGCAGGTTCCGTTTCTGCCATGGTCTGCAGCCGTATACGACTATAACGTTCGAAATCTCGCCAAGTACGACCCCGAATCGTTTTGTCTTCCTCCCGGAGGACCTCGTCTCTTCACCGCCCCGTACCCGATGGAGATCATTCAACTCCCGAATCAGAAGCGCGCCTTCATGGTGTTCGAGGTATCCAATATCTGGCGTGAGATTCATATGGACGGCCGGGCGCATACCGAATCCAAAGGCGGGACATACCTCGGCGACTCTGTCGGACTTTACGAAAACGGCGGCAGGACGCTGACAATCGACGTGACCAACTTCAACGAAGGAACCTGGGTGGACTTCGCCGGTCACCCGCACTCCAGCATGCTGCATGTCGTCGAAAAGTTCTCGCGTCCGGCAAAGAACATCCTGCACTACGAAGCGCTGATCGACGATCCAGGCGCCTATACGCGGCCATGGACTGTCGCCTGGGACATGAAGTGGTGGGCAGACGGTCAGCTGGACGAATACGTCTGCGAAGAAAACAACAGGTACATCTGGTCTTTGAAGGACGACTTTGGCATGCCGATGTTCTTCCGCAAGTAAATGGGGGCAGCGCCATTATTGGCGGCGTTGTCCGCCCGGGGCCGGAGAGGGTGGAGGAACTGACTGTAGTCTTACCCTGTTTCGCTCCGCAGTCAGTTGCGTTTCCAATGATTGCAGCTTCATCCATTGACTGCGCGTCAATTGCTCGCGCATTTCCAGAGTCATCGCTGCAGTTTCTCGCTCCACTTCACCGCGCGACTGAATCACACGATTGGTCTGATTCGATACGGCCGCGTGATCGATGGATTCGGCTTCCAGTAACCGGGCAAGCTGCATTTCTTCTTTCTCGAGCTGCCCGCTGTTATACACGATGGCGCGCGAATGGTTCTCGAATGCGCGTCCAATCTTTGTTTTCTGGTCGTCCGATAATCCCAGTTCCATAACAACAGCATTGTTGGTCCACCAGGCCCCTCCGCTGACGAGCGCGCCGTCCGGTTTAGGAGTTACGATTCTGCGGGCCACCAGGTTTTGAGCCCGCTCTTCTTCCCTTAGCCTGTTCGCTTGATCGGAAGTGATGCCCTGTGCGTGCGCTGTCGTTGCAACCAGAAAAAGTCCAAACAAAATTGCCGGGCCTGCATTGTGATTTCGTTTCATCGATGACCTCTTTCTTGGTTTATGGATTCATGTCCTGAAGCCCCAGCATCAAGGGCTCCATGGGGGCGGGGACGGTTCGCGCGAGATGGAGATTCACGCGATTCATCACCACGCCTGGATCTGTCTCGGTGGACATCGCCTCCGGAAATTCTTCCGGTTTGTTCCCGGTCCTGAGGAACGGAAGCAAGAGCAAAACAGCAGCTGCAGCAGCAACCAAAACCCAGCGTTGCCCCTGCAGGCCGGCTCCGGACGGTTTCGAAACAGCGATCGAAGGACCCAGAGCCATTCGATCCTCGATTTGCTCACGAACGGCATTCTGAAACAGGGACACTGCCTCGCCGAAACGGTTCAACTCCGAACGGCATTCGGGACATTCGCGCGCATGTTGTAGTTCCCCATTCGTTGCCTGACTAACAATGCACCGGGCAATTTGATCCTCTGAGAGATGCCTGCTCATTGTGATGCTCCTAAACGTTTCCGGATGCCTCGAACTGCCCTGAAGAGGTGCACTTTCACCGAGTTTTCAGTCAATCCCGTGGATTGAGCGATCTCCGCAACATCCAGATCTTCCAGATAGCGGAGAAGGAAAACGGTTCGTTGCCTGTCCGAGAGGGTTCTGGTCGCTTCCCAAACGGACTGGACCTGTTGCCGGATCGATGCATTTTGCTCCGGAGAAATACGCCGGTCCGGCCATTCGCGCAATTCTCCGTTGTCTGTATTCTGAATCCGCTTCCAGAACTGGAAGCGCCGGCTCTTCGTGTGATTGCGAACCAGGTTGACGGCAATTCTCATGAGCCAGGTATTGACGCTGCAGTCCCCTCGAAACGTACCCCGGCTTCTAAACGCATTCCAGAAGCAGTCCTGAGCCAGAGATTCCGCGAGATCCATATCGCGAAGCGACGCAAACAGGAATCGAAGCACTCGCGGCCGGTACTGCTGAACCAGGCTGTCAAAGTCGTCAAATTCCGAAGCCGGGTTCTCCATACGCATAGTAACGAACCCGGATGTTGTTGCTGATCCCATGCATTCCTATAGACAGGTGTTTTCGTGGGAAATTAACAACCGGCCGAATTTTTCATAGCAGCCAATCGCAAACAGACACCAGACGCGCGCGCAGGGGTTCGGAGCGCGCTGCAAATTCTCGCTGATGCTGTTCGTAATCGGCGCGGCCTTGAGCAGTCTCGACCGGTATGGCCGAAAAACCAAGTGCGCTCAGGTCATATGGACTGGCGCGCATATCGATTTCTCGAATGTCTCGCGCCAGTTCAAAGCAGTCGGCCACCAGTTCGCTGGGAGTGAATGGACTCAGCTTGAAAGCCCACTTATAAAGATCCATGTTCGCGTGCAGGCATCCGCGCTGCTCCAACCCGCTGACGGATTCCCTTGTCAGTTGATGGCGATTGAGTGGACGGGCCGGCGCTGTGAAAAATCGAAAAGCATCATAGTGCGTACAACAAATCGGATTTTCTTCGACGATGCCAGCGATCTTGTCTGAGGGGAACCTTAACGGGTATGCGTTGTGACGGATCTCATCGGATGTCTGCTGATAGACCATAGCCCATTCATGGAGGCCAAAGCAGCCGTAGAACGCCGGTCTCGCCTGGGTCGCTTTCAACAGATTTCGAATGTGTTGAACGGATTCCCGACGGTGCTCGCGCAGCTGTGAAGCATCCACTGCGACACCCTCGGCGGTCTGACGATATTCCGGCCACCGGAGAAACTCTTCGGCATCCGCTCCAGCCAGAATGAATTCAGGGCCCGGATGCCAGCGCCTCAGCCAGGTTGGACGAAAGGAGTAGTAGGTGAAGAGGAAATCGTAGACGGGATGCTTTTCGCAGCGAGCGGTGCGGGCCTGATGCGGATCTGTCCACTGACGCACTCGGGTTTCGTGAGCCGCCTGCAGTTTCCGCCAGGAAAATGGGGCCAGACGGGTCATTCCCCTTTTTTCTGCAGAAAAAAAGGGGAATGACCCGTCTGGCCCCATTTTTAGCGGAGGTACTTCTCGAAGAAGTCCATGGTGCGCTGCCAGGAGAGCTTCGCGGACTTCTCATCGTAGCGGGCGCCGGTATCGTTGTTGAAACCGTGGTTTGCGCCTTCGTAGACGTAGCCAGTGTGGACAACTCCCGCTGCGGTCAATGCCGCATCGTAGGCCGGCCACCTTCCGGTGATTCCCGCATCCAGGCTGCCATACTGCAGCAGCAAGGGCGACTTGATCTTTGCGATGTCTGCGGCGTTTGTAGGCTGATTCCCATAATACGCAACACCACAATTAAGCTCCGGAACCCGGAATGCCAATGTGTTTACCATACCGCCACCATAGCAGAATCCTACGGTGCCGACTTTTCCCGTTCCTTCCGGATGCGTTTTCGCGAAACCTGCCGCGGCAACGAAGTCTTCCGTCATCTTCATGCCATTCACCGATTGAAACTTCTGCGTTGCAGCAGTTTCATCACCGGGATAGCCACCGACGCTTGTCAGACCGTCCGGAGCAATCGCGAGGAAGTTCGCAAGGCCCACGCGGCGCGCAATGTCTTCGATATGCGGATTAAGTCCGCGATTCTCGTGAATCACCAGAACCACTGGCAATTTTCCGGTCGCGCTCTTCGGTCGAGTCACATATGCCTTGATGGTCGTGTTTCCCTGGGGCGATGGAATCTCGACGGTCGTGATTCGAAGACGCGCATCGTCCTTTGGCACCTGCTGGCCCAACGCCCAATTCGGACGAAGCAGTTCCAGCATTGCGGCCGCTGTCAGGCCGCCCACTGCATACTTCTGGGCGCGATCCAGGAATCCTCGACGGTCGATGTGACCGTGAATATACAGATCAAAAATGTTGAGCACTTCCTGAGGGAAGTCGCTCGCTTTCGCTCTTTCCATGGGTGTCTCCTTAAGTAGCCGTTTCGGCTGGTGTGCACGGAAGAATACCACCAACCGGGCCATGTTATGATTTTTGATCTCACGAGTTTTTCCACTATGAAAAGAGCTGACGAGCGGAGCGAGTGCAAGCCCGACAGGGCGCAGCCATTGAGATTGGACGGCGTCCGTGTCGCTACGACTGAAAATCGATATCCGGAACAGCTTGCGCGGCTGCTCGAGCGAGAAGGAGCGATGGTTTATTCGTGTCCGCTGCTCCGTGAAACCCCCGTGGAACATGTCGGAAACGCACGCCAATTCATGGAATTGTGCGAAACAACAGTCGTCGACTTCATCGTTTTCTATACCGGCGTCGGCATTGAATTCCTGTTTCGTGCGCTGAACAAACCCGATGTGATTGCGCGTTCACGAATCATCGCTCGAGGCCCAAAGGCCGTGAATGCACTGAAGAAATTCGGAATTCAGGGCTACGTGATCGCCGACGCACCAACAACCGAAGGCATTCTCGAGACGCTGGAGCGGGAGGAGCTCCGCGGGAAATCGGTACTCGTTCAGCTCTACGGTCAGGACAACGTCGAACTCCGCAAAGGCCTCGAAGCCAGGGGAGCGACGGTAACCGGTATTTCCCTGTATCACTACGAACAGGCATCCGATACGGAGGCGGTATCCGAACTGGTGCGCAGGATCACGAATGGGGAAGTCGACGCCATCACTTTTACCAATGGGCCACAGGCTCGCTTCCTGTTGAAATCGGCCGCGTCGCTGGGAAGCAGCGACGAACTTCTGAAACATCTTAAGAAAGGCGTTGTGGTGGTCTCTATTGGAGAAGTCACCTCCCGGGCGCTCAAAGAAATGGGCATTGAGCCGCACGTCATTCCCGAAGAACCCAAAATGGGCCCGATGGTGAAAGCCCTTGCGGATTTCTTCGAAGGCAGGAGGAAGTAATGTTCTATCCCGCCTTTATCGATCTTGAAAACCGGCCGGTCCTGGTGGTGGGCGGAGGAGCTGTCGCAGAGCGGAAAGTGGAGACTTTACTGGCAGCGGGAGCTTTGGTCACCGTAGTCAGCCCGCAGGTCACAAAACAGCTGGAGGATCTCGCAAGCACGAAACGCATCACGTTTCGGCAACGCGCTTTTGTTTCTTCGGACATCGACGGCGTCTCGCTGGTCATCTCGGCTACTGATGATCCGTCGACACAAGCGGAAGTTGCGTCGATCGCCTCTTCGAAAAACATTCTGGTGAACACGGTCGACAAGCCGGAACTTTGCACCTTTATTGTTCCAGCCATCCTTCGACGTGGCGATATCACCGTCGCTGTATCGACTTCGGGGAAGAGCCCCTCCCTTGCCGCCGAGCTTCGCGCACGGCTCGACCGCGTGTTGACCGAAGAATTTGCCCGAACAGCCAGTGTACTCGGAGCGGTTCGACAGGAAGTGCATCAGCGCTTTACCGACAGCGATGACCGCAAACGCGTGTTCGACAGCATCATCGGATCCGGCATTGTCGAATGGATCGCCAGGTGCGATGACGCCGCAGCACTGGAACGTGTCCGCCAAATGATTCAAGAAATGACCGAGAAATCCTCATGACAGCGCACGGAGTCGTTTACATCGTCGGCGCCGGACCCGGCGATCCCGAATTGATCACCGTCAAGGGACTGAGGTTTCTTCGAGAGTCCGACGTCATTCTTCATGACCGCCTGATCTCCACGGGATTGCTGACTCAGGCTCGCGGTGATGCCATCGTCATCGATGTCGGCAAACGCTTCGGACATGAGGACCGCCAACAACCCGAAATCCATCGGCTGATGATCGAGTTCGCGCAACAGGGCAAGACCGTCTGCCGGCTCAAAGGCGGCGATCCATTTGTGTTTGGACGAGGCGGTGAGGAAGCGAGCGCGCTGATGACCGCCGGCATACGTTTTGAAATCGTACCAGGGGTCAGCAGTATTACGGCCGCGGCCGTCGCAGCAGGGTTTCCGCTGACGCATCGGGAACTCAATCACGGGTTTCTTGTCATTACGGGTTCCCGGTCGGCAACCTTTGATTCCGCGGAATGGTCGGCAGCACGCACACTGGTAAAATCCGGGGGAACCGTCGTGATCTTCATGGGTCTGGTGCGGCTAGAGGCCATCATTTCGAGTCTTGGGGAACACGGCTGTTCGCTGGATATTCCGGCAGCCGTTATTTCGAGGGCCACCTGGCCAACAGAGGAAACACGAGCGGGCACGCTTCGCGATATTTTTCAAAAGTCCGCTGGCTTAAGCCCTCCAGCACTTCTGATTCTGGGCAATGTGGTAGCCCTGTCCCATGAAAAATGAAATTTTAGACTTCGCTCTGTCTCTTGCCGGTGCCGCAGAAGCCGCGATCATGCCGGTCTTTCGGAAGTGCACCGTAAGTTTCAAATCCGATGGGACGGAAGTCACGGAGGCCGACAAACGCGCTGAGGAAGTGATGCGCGAGGCGATCGGCAAACGGTATCCAAAGCATCTGGTGCTCGGCGAAGAATTTGGCGGACCAAAGGACCCGACAAGTGAAGCTCTATGGGTATTGGATCCTATCGATGGCACTACTTCCTTTGCGGCAGGTCTGCCGATCTTTGGCACGCTGATCGCCTATCTTGAAAACGGCGAACCCCAGGTCGGAGTGATTCACTTTCCAGCAATGGGGGAGACAGTCTATGCCGCCAAGGGAAGCGGATGCTGGATCCATGTGCGAGGCGAAGCAGGTCCGCAACAGGTGCGGGCGTCTCAAACATCCGCCATCTCCAACGCGTTCATTTCGGCAGGAGGTACGAAGCCATCCGACATCGAACCGCCTGCAACAGGATCTTGTTACAAACTCAGCAGTCTGATTCCGAAACCGCGAAAGTTTCGTTTCATCAGCGATTGTGTCCAGCATGCACTCGTGGCCCAGGGCCGGATTGATGCGGCCATCGATCCGGAAATGAATCCCTGGGATATTGCCGCCCTGATTCCCTGTGTGGAGGAAGCCGGAGGAGTCGTTTCAGATCTCGGCGGCATCCGGGAGCATCTCACCTGGAAATCCAGTCTCTTGAGCAGTTCGACGCCCGAGCTTCACGCGCAGATTCTGCGGGTACTGCAGGGCGCCACGATTTAGCTTGCGGTAGGGAAAACAGGGGTTGAAAATTCAACATGCGCCGGGCGTGGATGGCTTTCTCACTGCTGTTCGGATTTCTCCTTTACACTCCTGTCTTCGCTCAGGTCGAGCCGGACTCCCCCCAGCAACGCACGCAGAGCGAACTGGAGGCGAAACAAGCGTTGGAAGCCCAGCAGAAAAGTCAGAAAGCTCTTTCTGATTTCATTAAGTCGGCCAGAATTCAGACTGGCACTTCAAACGGCCTGAACTCTCTGTTTTTCCAGTTTCGAATGGCAATCCCGAAATTCCGCGCCGCAATCGATGAATACCGCTGGGTGTTAAGCATGCAAGGCAAGTTGGACGCGCATCTTAAGGAAATAGGAACGCAGACCGATGTCATGCTGAAATATCTGAGCGCTAGTAAAGTGAATCATCCGAAGACGGATCCTGCGGAGTTCAAGGAATATTCAGCAGCCGAACTTCAATGGGAAACACTCAATTCGGCGGAACGAATCAGCGCTTTTCTCGACTTTGCAGTTGTTGCGGAACGGCAGGAATCGGTGACCCCCAAAACCCTGGAATTCCTATATACGCTGGATGGCGAATTGTTGCGCCTCAAATGGCTGACGACGCACGTAAGATAGCGAATATGAACCGGCCTTTCCTGATCTGCGCACTTTTCTTTCTTACCCAGACCAACGCGTTCGCGCAAAATGGCCCAGGCGGCCAGCCCATAGCGAAATCCAGTCAGACCGAGTCCGCGACACTGCAACAAGAAACACAGACTCAGAAAGAGATGACGAAGAGTCAGCAGGCTCTGCGCGACTTCCTGAACACCCAAAGCACGAATCGCAATATAACACCGGGTGCTTCGGCAGACCTGGACGCCAAGTTTCTGGCGTTTCGGATGGCTGTTCCAAAATTCCGAGAAGCGACAGAGGAGTATGGCTGGAATTTAGGCCTGAAAGGCGACCTGGACAAGTATCTGAAGAATATCGAAACTCAAGCCGATATCTTGCTTCGCTACCTGAGCGCCGCAAAGATAAATCATCCTCGCCCGGACGCCCAGGAATTCAAGGATTTCTCGCAGAGCGAGCTCGAATGGGAAACCCTCAACGTCGCCGAACGCATCAGCAGCTTTCTCAATCTGGCCGTCGCAGTGGAACGCAAAAACGTTGTTACCGCCGAAACCCTCGAATTTCTATTCACTCTCGATGGGGAATTGCTGCGTCTGAAGTGGCTGATATCGCATACGAAGTAACAAGCACGATTTTGTTGGGGAGTAAAAAAGGGGCCTGACGGGTTGTACCCCTTTTTTTGAGAAAAAAAGGGGTACAACCCGTCAGGCCCCTTTTTTACTCCCGTCCCTCCTACATCGGCTTTTCGCCTGAAGTCAAAATCGCAGGCATCGGAAGTTCGATCCCGTCTTGTTTTCGGAAGCCTTCCGCTCTTCCAGAAATCTCGCTTTCGATTTTCGCCAGGGCGTCGGTTGTCTGCATCTTCAACAGTGCCGCGGTTCGAACCGCAGCTCGACACATGGTTAGAAACAGCTCCGCCCCTGCCTTCAATTTCCAAACCTGCGGCACCACATCCACCTTGATGTTTTCAAAGCCAGCTGCTTTCAACGAGCGGGCGCTCTCTGCCGCATCACTGAACCTGAAAAATGGAGGACCTTCCGGAAGGGGAACATTCATATTTCCATGCGACCGTACAGCGCCGAGAACGATTTCAAATCCCGCAGTCTTCGGTGGAGCGTCCCAAACAGTGAAGGCAAAACGGCCACCGGGCCGCAAAACTCGGAAGGCTTCGGCGATCGCCCTGTCCGGCATGCCAAGATGCAGCATGCCGAAATTCATGACCACGGCGTCGAAGGAACCGCCAGGGAAATTCAGGTCTTCCGCATCTCCTTCATGGAATTCCAGCCGCGGGTCGACATGTTGCGTCATTTCTCTCGCGAGCGTGATCATTTCCGAAGAGAAGTCGATCCCCACAACCGAACAACCCAGACGCGCGGCAGCCACCGCAACGTAACCCGGACCGCACGCAACATCCAATAACCGAATACCGCTTCTGGCGCCGGCTGCATTCAGCAATGGCCCCACGGCCTGACTGGTGACTGCGCCAAATCCGGAATCATATTGGCTGGCTGCTTTCTGCCAGCCTTCGTGCTCAAAATTGCGAAACACATTCACGTGGTCGTTTTCCATAAGGCAAATCGTTGAAATCGAGATGGCAAAGAAGTAATATGAGCGGCGCATGCTTAAAGCTTCAACTCCAAAATTCCCGGCCCTATCACCCCAGTGAAATTTCCAGCGATTACCAATCCCAAATGAGAGCTTTCACGAGGTAATAATGTCTGTTCGTCTTTTTGTTGGGAACCTTCCCTACGAGGCAACCGAAGAAGAAATCCGCGCCCATTTTGCAGGTGCAGGAAATGTCCTGAACGTGTTTATGCCGCTCGATCGCGAGACCGGAAGAAAACGCGGTTTCGCATTTGTCGAGTATGCGGACAATGCACAGGCGCAGGAAGCCATTCGCCTGTACAACAGTCAGAATTTCAAGGG
>Ga0184628_10001004_pt1 | contig 14407 bp, 14 predicted proteins | sample PLM4_5_b1_FD_133149 | JGI IMG/M metagenome (GOLD analysis project Ga0184628, IMG submission 133149) | Groundwater sediment microbial communities from an aquifer in East River, Colorado, USA - PLM4_5_b1 | ecosystem: Environmental > Terrestrial > Soil > Riparian zone | place: USA: East River... | reverse complement strand
GCGCCGTACTGCGAGATCTGGTCACCGAATCCGACAGGCTGCAGAGCTTATTGGATCGATGCATCAACTCGGGTGATGTTTTCACCAGGGTGGAGTTCAGCGTTCCTGTCACACCGCAGCATGCGAAAAGAATTGGCATCAACCTTTCTCCGATTACCAACGAGAAAGGAAGTGTAGAAGGGGCAATTTGTCTTCTGTCCGATCTTACGGAAATTGTGGATCTGCAGAATCAGGTCAAGCTGAAGGAAAACTTTGCCGCGCTTGGAGAGATGTCCGCCGGGATCGCCCACGAATTCAAGAACTCCATTGCAACGGTCCTGGGATACGCCCAATTGTCGGCCGGGGAAGCCAACGTGGAAGTGCTCCATAAGTATGCGAAGGAGATCGAAAAAGAGTCCGATTCCATGTCCGCGATCGTGACCGATTTTCTGAATTTCGCCAGGCCCGTCAATCCGTCGATTCAGGATGTCGACGTTGACGCGTTGCTGGAAAGCGTCATTGGCGACCTGCGCAATTCCCGTCCCGGTGACTATGAACTGCTTCGAACATCCCGCGAGCGCGCGATCGTGAGCTGTGACGCCACCCTGGTTCGGCAGATGTTCATGAACCTGCTGCTGAACGCGGTTGAGGCGGTGACAGAAAAGTCGGACGTGAAAGGACGTATCGCCGTTGGTATGGAGAATATCCACGAACGGGATATTCGCGGCGTTCGCATCGTCATCGAAGACAACGGCCCGGGGATTCCGGTCCACGAATTGGCGAAAATCTTTTACCCCTTTTTCACGACTAAACCTCGGGGCACCGGTCTCGGATTGTCGCTGGTTCAAAAAATCGTCATGGCTCACAACGGCCGAGTCGAAGTCCAGAATGCGACACCGCATGGCGCTCGATTCCTGGTCATGCTCCCCCTTCGCCAGTAAGTACCCTCCGGAAAATGGCAGCCTGCGTGCCATGTCCTGAGCATGGGCTTAAATCGCGGCGCGGCTTTGCTCGAAACTCTCGTTGCCTCCGTAATTCTCGTCTCCGGTGTGGTGGCCGTAGCATCGATATTCTCCTTCACCACAGGAGCTACTCTGCGGAATCGGCAGGCAACGACGGCGACGATGCTGCTCTACGACAAGATGGAGCAACTTCGAACGATGGGTTCGCCAGCGGGAGGCAGCCTGGACCCGCTGAATCCGATCGCGGGTTTTAGCGACAATCCCGGAGGAGCCTTCCTTCGGTTATGGCAAGTCCAGGATTCCGAAACTCCATCCCTCACCATTGCGGTCTTTGCATCGATCGGGCCGGCCCCGCCACTGGAACTCGCGCGCGCAACGGGGCCACGCTAACCCATGCACCGGGGATTTACGCTGCTGGAACTCCTCATTTCACTTTCGATCACTCTGGTGATCGGCGCAGCCGTGTTTCAGCTGTTTCAGCAAAATGAACGCGTGTTCCACGACCAAAATCTCGTGACGGAAATGCAGCAGGGAGCAAGAGCCGCCATCCATCAGGCCGCGGATGAAATACGAATGGCAGGACAGGGTGTACCTGTTTATTCGGAGAGCTTCGGGGAAACTCCCACTGAAGAATCCGTTTCGATCCTCTCAGGTTCCAACGCCACTCGAATCCACTTTCGAGCAGGTCTCGCGCCAACTGCGACGTATGTGATCGCACCGAAGCCCGTTGTATTTTCGCTCGGAACGCCGGTCACTGTCGTGGTTGACGATGCCACAGGCCTGTACGATGCCGTTGGAGGAACCCCCGTCGGGCGCTTTGTATATTTCTGGGGCGCAGCCGAACTGGATCGATGGAACTGGGCCCGTGCATCGATTCGCTCCATCACTCCGTCGACCGGAAGAGTGGACGTCACGGTTGCTGCTACCGGCCCGATTGGAATAGCCGGCGTTGCCGCGGTATTTCCTGCTTCTCCCTCCATGGCGTTGGAGGAGGCCATTGCGCTTTACTTCGACAGTTCCAGTAATTCCATGCGTCGCACAACAGCGACGAGCATGATCGATCCCATTCGCCCGACATGGGCTCCGGCCAATGAACTGGTCGCAAGCGTCACTCAACTGCGGTTCGATTATTTCGATGCTGCCGGCGCCTCCATCACTCCGGATTCGCTGGCTAACCGCGCTCGAGTTGTCTGCGTCGATATACGGCTCGTCGTCCGAACCGCACAGGAATTGAGAAATCGGTCGCGACCCGAATTCGCGATATCCGTCAGGACCAATATTCGAAACGCGCGGATGCATTGAATTCCAGCTTGTCGCTTCAGTTATGATGTCGCTCCGTGCGAATTCTACTCGTTGAAGACAAAGACAGCCTGCGCCAGATGTTGACGACCGCGATCAAGAAGTCCGGATATTCCGTCGATGAAGCGGCGGACGGACCGATTGCCATCGAGAAAATTCGCAAGCGGCCCTACCACCTGGTGATCACTGATCTTCGACTTCCGAACCAGTCCGGCCTGGACGTGCTTCGCGCCCAACGCGAGGTGGATCCGACAATTCCAGTTCTCATCATGACGGCCTTTGGCACGATCGAAGAAGCCGTGGAAGCAATCAAGGACGGGGCATTTGATTTCCTGACAAAGCCCGTCGACATCGCACACCTGTCGCTGTTGATCGAACGTGCGCTGCAGCACCGCATTCTTCAGCTGGAGAATACATTGCTGAAAGAGGAAGCCCAGGAGCGCTATGGGATTCCAAAGATCATCGGTGAAAGTCCAGCGATCCAGCGTGTCAGCACCGATATCCAGCGCGTTGCCGCAACGGATGCGACGGTGCTGCTGACCGGAGAAAGCGGGACGGGCAAGGAGGTATTCTCCAGGGCCATTCATCAACTGAGCCCGCGTCGCGACAAGCCATTCGTTACCGTCAACTGCGCCGCGATTCCCGACACACTGATTGAGAACGAACTTTTCGGTCACGAAAAAGGATCCTATACGGGCGCGAATGCGCGGAAGGCCGGGAAGTTCGAGCTTGCGGACCAGGGCACCATATTCCTCGATGAAATCGGCGAACTGCACGTTTCCGTACAGGCCAAGGTGCTGCGGGTCATTGAGGAGCAGTCCTTTGAACGGATCGGTGGGCTGGAAACGCTTCGAGTCAATACGCGGGTAATTGCGGCCACGAACCGTAATCTTCAGGAACAGGTGGAGCGAAAGGAATTCCGCCAGGACCTGTTTTTCCGCCTTTCGGTATTTCCCATCCACATCCCTCCGTTGCGCGAAAGAACGTCGGACTTGCGGCTGCTTGCTCAGTTTTTCGTCGAGAAGTTTGCAAGGGACCTGCATCGCCAGGGGTTGAAGCTTAGTGCAGAAGCCGCACGGGCCATCGACGACTATTCATGGCCGGGAAACGTCCGTGAACTTCAGAACACCATTGAACGTGCGGTGATTCTTACCGACGGAAGTGAAATTGAACTGCGCAATCTCAATTTCGCGTTCCAGCGGCCTTCCATCTCCGACGACTTCGCCCATGTGTTCGACCTGTCGGGTTCCTTGTCGGAAGTGGCAGGGCGTGCAACACGAACGGCAGAACGCGCAAAGATCCGGCAGGCGCTGGAACTCTCAAGCTGGAACAAGACAAAAGCAGCGGAGATGCTGGACGTTTCGTATAAGACCCTGCTCAGCAAGGTGAAGGAATACGAACTGGAATAGCCAAGGGGATGGATCGGGGAATTTGCCATTGTTCACTGTTCAATTGCCATTTGTCATTTGTGGAAGGGGAGCATCTCTTCAAGTCGTTTTCCAGGAAACGATCCCCTTCCGCAAATGACAAATGGCAATTGAACAGTGAACAATGGCAAATCCCCGTTCCCGTAACTATTTGGTGCCCCAGTGGAGGGCGGCGATACCGCCGGACAGGTTTCGATAGCCGACATCCCTGAACCCAACCGACTCCATCATGGATGCAAGCTCCCGCTGCGCTGGAAACCGGCGGACGGAAGTGGGCAGATACCGGTAAGCGGTACTTTGCCCGGAAATCAGCGCACCCAGATGCGGCAGGATGTGGTGAAAGTAGAATTCGAACAACTGTCGAAATACTGGAACGACAGGTCGCGAGAACTCCAGGATCAGCGCCATCCCCCCCGGTTTTAGAACCCGTTTCATTTCCGCGAGTCCGGATTCTGCGCTCTCCAGATTCCGAAGGCCGAATGCGACGCATGCGACATCGAACACGTCGCTGCCGAATGGCAGGACGAGCGAATCGGCCTCGATAAATGGAATGAATCCATCCTGACCGGCGACACGCGCTTTCTCCAGCCCGCGGATGAGCATGGGATGACAGAAATCGGAAGCCACCACCGGAACATTCAATCCACGATTCAGCTCAATGGCAAGATCGCCGGTTCCGCTGCAGAGATCGAGGCAGATGGGGTTGGCCTTCCCTGCCAGGCTCGCACCTGCCCTGGATACTGCAACCTTTCTCCAGCGGCGATCGATCGACACCGAAAGGAAATGATTCAGGAAATCGTATCGCGGCGCAATCTCCGCGAACATCTGCTGAACCGCCTTACCGTCGACTTTTGCTTTCATGGATCAATGCGGAGACGACTTCGCGAACCAGCGGCAACGGCACTTCCCGAGTGATCTCCACGCGGCCAATCTCTCGAGGCAAAATGAAATGGACGGCACCATCGCGAACCTTCTTGTCCTGCTGAAGCGCCTTGATGAGTGGAACCATCTTCATTCCATCCAGCGAAGGCAAATCGCCGATGCAACGCACGGCGGACTCCACCTTCTCCGAATCCGTCCGGCTCATGCGTCCCAGGGCTGCGCTGATGCGCACTGCGGCAATCATTCCATATCCCACGGCTTCGCCGTGCTTCAATCGCCTGAAGTTGGCGGCGGACTCGAGGGCATGCCCCACGGTATGACCCAGGTTCAGGACGCGACGCAGATCGCCTTCGCGTTCGTCAGCAGTAACGATATCTGCCTTGATCTGGGCACAGCGCGCAACCATGTTTTCCACGGCGCGGGGATCCCGCTTCCGGAGCAGATCAATCTGCTTCACAAAGGAATCAAAAAGGCTGCGATCGGAAATCACCCCATACTTGAGCGACTCATACAAACCGCTGGAGTACTCGCGATCGGAAAGCGATTGCAGTGGCAACGGATCGGAGAGCACGAGACTGGGCTGGTGGAATGTCCCCACCAGGTTTTTCACGGAACGAAAATTGACTCCGGTCTTTCCGCCGATGCTGGAGTCCACCTGTGCGAGGAGTGTGGTTGGAACCTGGACGACGGCGATGCCTCTCATGTACAGGGAGGCAACAAACCCGGTGATATCCCCGACGACTCCGCCTCCAAGCGCGATCAATGTGGATTGCCGGGTCATACCCAGCGCTGCAACGCGATCGAGGAGACGGGAGACCGTCGTCATGGTCTTGGCCCGCTCGCCGTCGGGTACCAGCACCACCGGAAAACGTTTTCGGAGGCTTTGACCAACGGCTTTGAAGATTCGAGGTTGCGACACAATAAGAAACGGGCCGCCGAGGCCGGCCCGTTTCAAATGATCTTCGAGATGATTCAGCAAACCCGGCCCAACGATAATGCTGTAGGCCGAATGGTCCAGGCGGACCGGAATTGTGTACAGGGAAAACTCCTACCGTTGTGCCACTTGCCGGCGTGTCTTGTTCTGACTCAAAGTCTTGGCTTCCGGCATATAGCTCAGGGCAGCGAGTACCTGTGGATCTGCATCGAGGAGAACTCGCGCCGCTTCAGCTACGCCGAGGCGGTCCTGAAAGACCTCGAATTTGATCATGCGTTTGAGGTATTCCCGATTGGCTTCGAAATCGGCTTCGGAGAACACGATTCCCCGGGACTGTATGTACTTCTTAAAATCCGACAGCATGGAATCGGAAACCTGAAACAGCGGCGTGATGGTCGGATTGGATGCTAGGAAACCACTCTGGCCGTTCACAAAGCCGAAGTAGGCATACTTGTTTGCCATCAACTTCTGGAAATCCGTCGATTCCGGAATCTTCACGATGTGATCGGGAGTGATTCCACCACCGCCGTAGAGCGGCCGGCCGTAGTCGGAAAACTTGGTTTCCGCAGTGGCTGGATTCGCCGGCGTGTCGCGATGGTTGTAATAGTCGAACTGTGAAATCTGCGAATAGTCCCGTTGAATCAATCGGCCGCTGGGAGTCAGCCATTTCTGCGTGGTCAGTGCCAGCCCGGTCTCACCCTTGTTACCCAGACGATAGACGGACTGAACCAGTCCCTTGCCGAAACTGGTTTCGCCGACGATCAGGGCTCTGTCGTGATCCTGCAGTGCGCCGGCGACAATCTCGGAAGCACTGGCGCTTCCCTGATTGATGAGGACAACGATGGGATACGTGTTGTCGGAATTGTTGACCAGAGAAGGATACGTTTTCGTCGAACCCGGCAGGCGCCCAACGGTTTTCAAAATGGCCTGATCTTTTTGCAGGAAAGTGGCGCTGACTTCGATGGCCTGTGTCAGAAGTCCACCGGGATTACTGCGGAGGTCAAAGACCATCCCTTCAAGTTTCTTCGCATCCAATTGCTTCAAAGCGTCGCGCAACTCGTTCCCAGACGTTTCGGCGAAGCTGTCCAGCTTGATATAGCCAATGCCGGGACGGATCATGTAGAAGTTGTTGATCGTGTACTTGGAGATCGCATCGCGGATGACGGTCAGTTCAAGCGGTTCGGCGACTCCGGGGCGAATCACGGTGATATGAACCGGAGTACCCTGTCCACCCTTCAGCTTGTTGACGACTGCGGAAACATCCAGGCCCAATGTGGATTTACCCTCAACAAGGCTGATGACGTCCCCTACGCGAAGGCCGACCTTTTCTGCGGGAGATCCTTTGAATGGCGGAGAGATTACGGTGACCTTGCCAAATCGCGTCGTGATCATGATGCCCAGGCCGTAGTAACGACCGGTCTGGTCTTCCTGAAGCTGGCTGAACGCCTTGGGATCAAAAAACTTGGAGTGTGGGTCAAGAGTGCGCAGCATGCCATCGATGGCTCCGTAAATCGCCTTATCCGAATCGATGGGTGCCGCGTAGTTGACTTCCACGGTATCGAGGACTTTGTTAAAGAGTGCAAGTGCCGCCTCATCCGCTGCAGTGTCCGCTTTCTGCACGCTCCTGGATTGAGCATGCATCGAACCACCAAGAATGGCAGACAACACCAGGATCACCACCAGGTTGAAAACTCGCGACTCCGTAAACTTCATCGGCGTACTCCTCTTTGTATCAAGCGAATAGCGAGGGCAGTATAACAGATGCCCGTCGAATTTCAGACGGATCAAAACGAAGGACGATTCATCTATCTGATGCTATCATTAAGCCCATTGGAGGCTGGCAGATGGGTCCGCTCGGTTTACCTGAAGTCATTGCGATCTTTATAATTGCCCTCGTGGTCTTTGGACCTAAGAAGCTGCCGGAACTCGGTAAATCGCTGGGCCGCGGACTCCGAGAGTTCAATAAGGCCAAAAATGAGCTCAAAGCTACCTGGGATGAGCAACTTCGAGAAGCGGAAAACCAGATTCACAATGCCAAGGAAACTGTCCACGAACCCGTTCGCGAGACGATTGCTGCAGTAAATTCAGCCAATCCCCTCAATGAAATAGGCCGGGAAACAGACCATGAATCCCGTGTAAAACCTCCGCAAACGGATTCCAGCTCTGAACTCCCCGGTGAACCTCCATCGTCGTCACAGCCCACTGGAAGCTGAGGATAAATGGCGCATCCCACCGATAACGAAGAAGAACTCCAGGAACAGGGCGAGCTCCAGGGCCAGATGTCCTTCCTCGACCATCTCGAGGAACTGCGCAAACGTCTGATCCGGATCCTCATTGCCGTTGGTGTGGCATTTGGCGCTGCCTGGTATTTTCATGGCAGGATCACGCGGCTTATTCAGATCCCAATCGCTGCCGCAACGTCGGCCAAGGAAATCACGATTCGCCAGGAACTGGATCTCGTCTGGGCCGTGATTCGAAACAACGCCAATCCACTCGAACTTTCTTCGATCCAGCTCAACATGTTCAAGCTGACGGACGGCTTCAACCTCGCCATGAAGGTTTCCGTTCTAGCCGCTATATTCCTGGCTGCTCCTTTCATCATGGGGCAGGTGTGGATGTTTATCTCTCCCGGCCTTTATAAGAAGGAGCGGCGCTATGCGCTGCCCTTTATCGTTTTGTCTTCCATTCTCTTTCTTCTCGGTGGCTTGTTCGGTTACTTCATCGCATTTCCATTTGCCACGAAATTCCTGCTGAATTTCGGAACCGAAGATATGGCAATGAAGCCCATGCTTTCCGGATTGGAATATCTGGACCAGTTCATCGCCATTGAACTTTGTCTCGGCGTTGTATTCGAAATTCCAGCCCTCATCTTCGTATTGAGCCGCTTTGGTCTGGTGAGCGCGTCTTTTCTGCTGAAGAATACCAAGTACGCATTGCTGATCTCCTGCGTTGTCGCTGCCATCATTACTCCTTCGTCGGACATTCCGAATATGCTGGTCGTGGCGGTACCGATGATGGCGCTGTACCTGGTTGGAGTTGGAGTGGCTTTCGTGTTCGGCAAGAAGCGCAGGAAAGAAGAAGACTAGAGCTCAGGATCTACTTTGTCGTCGTTACCGATGAGACGCGCCGATCGATCTCCGGCAGGCTTGCATACACGGTATCACCCACCTTCTTGAGGCTCTCTCCGCTGACTTTATCCAGCGTATCCGATTGCTTATGCCAGTCGGGATAATCGAAGTCGATCAGATCTGCGGCGGGGACCTGCGCGTTGAGATAGGGCAGGTGGTCGTCTTCCACGATCAGGGACTCATTGAGAAATTCGCGGCTGAAACCGAGAGCATGAGCGTTATTCCAGATGATGGTCGTCAACCATTCGGTGGACTGGCCTTCCCTTTTGATGTTCAGATTCTTGTCACCAATCATGTCCACCAGTACGAGCGCCTTGAGTTGCTGAAGCGTGCCAGCCTTCTTCCGACGATCAACGTCGTAGCGGCTTCCATAGCGGCTGTCCGTGTCGGACCATTCCACCACCGCTTCTTCACCATCAAAGAACAGAAATTCGAGATTGCTGTCGAGCTTCAGCGTGGTGGTTACCCGAGCCATCTCCAGCAGCCACGCCGCACTTGATGCTCCGTCGCTGGCTCCGACAAACTTGAATTCATCAAAAAGTTTGGTGTCGTAGTGTCCTGCCAGCGAAATAATCGATGGACGTGTACCCGCATGGACAGCACGAATATTAAACATCCTGCGACGGCCACGCGGTGTGACAGCCTCAAATTCGTCGACCTCGGCTTTCAATCCGGCCTTCTTCAATTCGGCAAGAATATAGGTTCGTGTCTTGTCAATTGCTGCGCTGCCCGCCGGGCGAGGTCCGAAGTCGACCATGGCCTTCATATCTGCAAAGGCACGGCTTGCCACAAAAGGAGATGGTTTCACGGATCCTGACTGTGCCCAGACAAGCGCACCGCAAAGAACTGCCGCCAGCGACAGCAATCCGACCGTGTAAGTCGCTTTCTTCATATTGGCCTCGGAAAATGGACGGTAAGGGGCTCGAACCCTCGGCCTCGGCGATGCGAACGCCGCGCTCTCCCAGCTGAGCTAACCGCCCCGACGAAATTCATTTAAGCATTCGGTTGCACGAAGTGTCAATCGAACCAACGAATTGGCAAGGCCCCTATGCTACGCTCAATCGTCGGGAAGTTCCGCAGTATGGAGGGCTTTTGGAGAGTGCTATTGAGGCGTTAAGACAGCTACTGAATGTTCGCGAGCTAATACAGTGGGGCGGAATCATTGGCATTACAGGAATCGTTTTCGTCGAAACCGGACTCTTCTTCGGTTTCTTCCTGCCTGGTGATTCCCTTCTGGTCACCGCTGGAATACTTGCCGCCGCAGGCCAGCTGGATATTGTGTGGCTGCTGATATTTCCAACTATTGCAGCGATAGCCGGAGATCAGACTGGTTATATCATTGGACGAACTGCCGGCAACGCCCTTGCAGAGCGCTATCCGAAATTCAGAACTCAACTGGATCGTGCTCATGCCTTTTATGAAAAGCACGGAACCAAGACCATTGTCATCGCGCGCTTCGTACCTATCGTCCGCACATTTGTCCCAGCCGTCGCCGGCGCCGCGAAGATGCGTTATCGAAGCTTTGTCGTCTTTAATATTATTGGTGGAATTCTCTGGGTATTCAGCACGACGCTCTTAGGTTATGGTGTTGGAAGTGTGATACCGAATGTCGACAAATATCTGCATCTGGTGATCGGCGTAGTCATTTTCCTGTCGCTGATACCAGTAATGCTGGAGTGGTACAAACACAGGACTCAAACATGAAACAACTAGGGCGATTGCTACTAATTCTCATTGTGACCCTTCCACTAAAGGCACAGGACAGTCCTGCCCCGTTCGTCCTGAGTGTGAACTCGGACTTCATGGAGCTACATGTGTCCGTCGTGGATGAAAAAGACCGAAATGTCGTTGGCCTTTTGAAGGAGAACTTCAGGATAACGGAAAACGGCGTCCCTCAGCCGATAACCGTATTCAAACATGAGGATACTCCGGTAAGTCTCGGATTGGTCATCGACAACAGCCGAAGCATAGAAGCCCGAAAAAAGCGCCTCGATTCGGCGGCACTATCCTTTGTCCGTCAAAGTAATCCGGACGATGAGTCCTTTATTGTCCATTTTGATTCCGACGCCCGGCTGGATCGGGACTTCACTACCAAACTGCCGGATCTTGAAGAAGCGCTTGCTGCATCAAAGCCCTTTGGTCAAACCGCTATCTATGACGCACTTATGCTCGCACTGGACCACATGGAGAAGGCGAGCCACCAGAAGAAAGCATTGCTGCTGATAACCGACGGAATCGACAACGCGTCCAAAACCAGTTTCAAACATGTTCTCGAAACCGTGAAACACAGTCGAGTCGCGATCATCGTCGTCGGACTGCTGAGCGCTACCGAAGGAGATAAGGCAGAAGAGGCGCTGAGGCAAATTGCCGATGCCAGCGGGGGCCGCGCCTATTTCCCCGACGACGTGGACCAGGCACGCTTGATGATGGAACGGGCGGCCCACGATTTACGAATACAATACACAATTGGCTATGTCCCGAGCGATCCCACACATGACGGAACCTGGCGGTCCGTGCGACTAGAAATCATCCCTTCTGCGGGTTCCAAGCAGAAACTCGATGCCGATTACCGGCATGGATACTACCGTCCTGCCAAGTGACCCAATGGGAACGTCCGCAAAGACGCCAGCAAAGGTCCTTGCGCTTTCATTGTGCGTATTAGGTGGCTTCAGTATATCCATCCTCGGAGAAGACAAGTACCCCGGGTGCAAAGCGGCCTCTGTAGAAGTGGACTATGGGAGCGGACTCTCGATTCCTGACAGCACCAGAACGCTGATCGAGTCGTATCGGAAAGATTGGAAAGATCTTTGCTCCTTAAAAGACGGAACGAAGCCATCTCTGTCTGTAATCTTTGTGAAGGCAAAACAGATCGAGACTGATTTCAAGAAAGTATTTGATTCCTTCGACGAGTCCATCATCAACGAAACGAATTTCGATTCTCGTCGAAGCGCTGCAATCAACGATCTGGTCTCTAATAAATTTCCTGCATTCGTTCCCGCGTTCAAGGGCGCATATGGGGAACACGAAATGTTTTCTCCATCCATCGAGGAGTTCAGGAAAAGCGCTCCACTTGGAAATGCCGAAGACCGGACATTCTTTGAAAACCAGCCCTCGCTGGAAGGAGATTTCCCTCCTTACATCAAGAAGACATGGGACTACGGCGGATGCGATCAGTTCGGCGAGTTTGACTGGACCGGCACCTTGAAGGATATCGCTCGCGTGAAAAAGCAGGTGAAGAACGCCGCGTATTTGAAAGAATCATCCCTGTTTGAAGAGGGCCTGTTTCGGGAACTCGGCACCAGCTACGACATTTGCACCTGCCAGAAAAAAGAAGCGGTTTTGAAAGACCTACGCGAAATTCAGAAATATCTTAAGAAGGAAGCGGCCTATGCGCCGCACATCCCGAAAGTCCAGCAAACCATCGACTCCATTCAATCCGGGAAAATCAAGGTGAAATCGGAGGCGGAGAAGCACTGCTCCGGTGGGTAGCCAGCCATCTTAGCGGCTGAGAAACTTGTCGGCAATCACCAGGAACTCGGCCGGGTTCTCTTCGCTTGGATAATGACCGGCGCCGGGTACGGTAGCAATTTCAGCCTGTGGCAGCGCCTTCTTCAACTCTTCCTGAGTCGCCAAGGGGACAACTGTGCTACGGCCTCCCAGGATATAAATGATCGGCGCTTTGATTTGACGAACAAATCGCCAGAGTTCGGTCGGAACAAACCCATTGGCGATCGCCGGATCGCGCTTCCAGATCACACGGCCATCGGCACGTTTCTTTGTGCCGTAGTGAGAGTACGCACGGAGAATGTCTTCCGACGTGCGAGGACTCGACGTTTGAAGTTGTTTAAGCAATTCATCTTCGGAATCCCAGCCTGTTGCGTCCTCCTGCTTGAGTTGTCTTGCCACATTTTCGGCAAGTTGCGAGGGACGCTCCGGCCCAACATCTTCGGAAATAATTGCTGCAACAAGGTCCGGATGCAGCCCGGCAAATACCTGCGCCACTCGGCCACCGGTCGAGTTTCCCCAGATGACAATATTTCGAAGGCGAAGTTGCGCGGCAAGGCCTTCGATGTCCTTCACATAGTCTTCAACGAGGTATGCACCTTTCGGATCCCACGCGGAATCGCCGTGACCTCGCATGTCTACAGCCATGACGTGATACTTCGAAGCAAAGTGCGGCGCTATGTGGTCGAACGTATGCGCAACACGGCCGATTCCATGCAGCATGACGAGAGGTGGTTTCTCCGGAGCCCCCCAGTCGAGATAGTGAATTCGCAGGCCATCGACTGTGACGAAACGATCGGCAGGCCCGGGCGCTTGATACAGGAGCGCGGTCAGGATCAGGACCGGTATCGTTCTCACTGTGTAAATTCCTTCTTCATTGCGGCCCGATCCAGCTCCTTTCCTCGAATATAGACCCTGGAAATACGCCGCGTGTTTCGGATGTTCTCCAGCGGATTCGCATCAAGAACGACAAAATCCGCGCTTTTGCCCGCTGCGATCGTTCCCAATGAACTCGCTCTCACAATTTCAGCAGACGTTTTTGTGGCGGCGGCGATCACCTCCGCCGATGTCATTCCGGCCTCAACCATGTCTGCCAGTTCGGTGTGCATGGTCCAGCCGATCGATACACCAGAGTCGGTGCCTAAACCGATATTGGCGACATGCGCGTCATTGATCCTCTTCAGGTTGCGCGCCTGAATCGTAAACAGACGGACTTGCTCTGCGCCATCGTCCGGCTTTCTCGCCGCGATTTCCGCGCGGAGCTGCTGGACCTGCGCCGCTGGCAACGTCTCCGCAATCAACGGCAGATCTTCCAATGTGACCAGCCTGTCGGGAAGGTTCGGCGTGAAGAAAACTCTCCGCTGTCTAAGCTGCGTCAGGAATTCATCATCGATGTCTTTGTCGCGGACTCCATGTGCAAAACCGTCGACGCCGGCCCGCATGAGCTCCTTCGCATCTTCGAGGTAGAAAATATGCGCAAGCGCGCGCAGATTGTGTTTGTGCGCCTCGTCAATGATTGCACGGTAGACATTGGGTGGCAGCTTTTTTACAGTGCCGTTTCGGTCATCAACCCAGAATTTGACAACGTCGACTTTCTTCGCCGCAAGTTCCTGAACAACCTTTCGGGCTTCAGCCTCAGTTGTCACGCCGTATGCCGCGTCTTTTCGATACTCCGCAGCAGGACCCATCAGCGGCAACGCGATTCCAGGCCCGGACGTGAATAGCAGAGCCGCTCCTGGCGTTGGATTTGCCCTCACCTGAAATGGAATATCCCCGCGATCCACACCAAGACTCATAGTCGCGGCAACACCGTAATAGGCGAGCCGCTTCAAATGATCCACAAGATTCTCTCGTGTGTAGGTTTCCTTCTCGGTCCGATTGGTTTTAATAATCGTGTAGCCAGGATGGCTGTGTGCGTCGACGATTCCCGGTATGACGGTCTTGCCGGTTAAATCCACACGACTCGCACCAGCGGGCACCGGTATTTGTCCCTTCTTGCCAAGGCTGCGAATGCGATCGTTTTCGATCAGAAACGCCGAGTTCTCAATAGGACCGCTGCCATCACCCGTAATCAACCGCGCCCCCTCAAACAAGGTGACGCTGCCAGCATTCTGAGAAATGCTTTGTTGCGCTGCAAAAGCAAGAACCACGAGAAGAGAACAAAGAGCGGAGGTCAAAAGCCGCATAGACTCTCCTTCACATTAAATGTGGTGAAATAGCGCCGGGAGTATACCGCGTCTCAGGGGACGTCGCCAGAATCCTGGACACCGGATCCGCCAAGCCTTTCGGGTT
>Ga0184628_10001003_pt1 | contig 14423 bp, 11 predicted proteins | sample PLM4_5_b1_FD_133149 | JGI IMG/M metagenome (GOLD analysis project Ga0184628, IMG submission 133149) | Groundwater sediment microbial communities from an aquifer in East River, Colorado, USA - PLM4_5_b1 | ecosystem: Environmental > Terrestrial > Soil > Riparian zone | place: USA: East River... | reverse complement strand
TCACAGCTTCTGTATGCCGAGCCGCTCTTCAAGGGGATGAACGGCAACTGGAATGGCCTGTTCACCAGGGCGCGCGTGCTGCCTGCCGCGCTGGAAGCGACGATCGACACGCTGCGCGGCGCCGGTTCGGAGCGCGAGGCGAACGGCCTGTACTCGGTGCTGGCGTCCGGCCCGGGCATCTTCGGCCTCGGCAGCCAGAGACCGGGATGGAACGTCGGGAATCCTGACGACGTCAACGGAGGGACCAATCACTTCGGCTCGCCATTCAACTTTCCCGAGGAGTTCGTGAGCGTGTACCGTCTGCATCCGCTCATCCCGGATCTGATCGAGTACCGCGACGTCACGACGCCGAATGCGATCCAAGGCAAAGTGCCCGTCGTCGAGACGTTTCGCGCCAAGGCCACGGCGTTCATGCGCGATCGCGGCCTCGCGAACTGGGCGCTCAGCCTGGGCCGGCAACGCCTTGGGCAGCTCGCGCTGCAGAACCACCCTCGGTTCATGCAGAACCTGCGCATCGAGCGCCTGAAGAGCCCCACGCAGCGGATCGACGTCGCCGCGCTGGATCTCATCCGCGATCGCGAGCGCGGCGTGCCGCGATTCAACGAGTTCCGCCGCCAGTATGGCTTGCGTCAGCTCTCGAGCTTCGACGATTTCATCGACCGACGCGTGGCCGGGAATACACCCGAGGGGAGAGACCAGGCTCAACTCGTGGCAACGCTACGAGAGGTGTACGGGCAGCATCGCTGCGATGGGTCGAAGGTGATTACCCGGGCGCAGCGAAACCCCGACGGCTCCGCGATCACTGACTGCCTCGGCCATCCCGATGGTTCTCTCGTCGACAACATCGAGGACGTCGACACCGTCGTCGGCTACCTCGCCGAGACGACGCGCCCGCACGGGTTTGCGATATCCGAGACGCAGTTCGTGGTGTTCATCCTCAATGCGTCACGCCGTCTGTTCAGCGACCGGTTTCTCACCTCGAGCTTCCGCCCCGAGTTCTACACGACGCTCGGCGTCGACTGGGTCAACAACAACGGGCCGGAGGCCATGATCGAACCCGGCACCATCAACGGTCACGGCGGGCAGCCCATGTCGCCGTTCAAGCGCGTGCTGATGCGGACCGTTCCCGAGCTTCGGCCCGAGCTGGAGCACGTCGTGAATGCGTTCGACCCATGGGCGCGCGATCGTGGGGAGTACTACGATCTGGGATGGAAGCCGAGGCGAGGCGCGGAATCAGACGAGGCGTTTGCGGCGCCGTGAGCACCGGCTGGCCGCATGTGGCATGACGCCTGGAGCGGCGGAGGCTAGCAGGAGCTGATGCGGTGGCCAGGGTGCCACTCGAGCTTGGTATGGGTAAGGGGCCGGCATGAAAGAAGCCGTCGCGGTCTTCCAGCACTTCGAGTGCCCCGACGGTTGTCACAGCCAGAGCTGGCTGTTATTCTTCGTGTCCAAGCTCGACACCGCTGACCTCTTTCAGTCTGCGCCATGGTCCAGGTCTTTCTCAGCTATAGCCACGACGACGATGCCCACAAGGCTCGTGTACATTCCCTTGCCGATCGCCTGGCCAACGAGAAGGGCCTTCGTGTCGTCCTCGATCGCGATACGGGCCCAGGGGGTCCGGATGAAGGATGGCCCGCATGGTCGGAGCGTCAGGTCCGCGAAGCGGACCGCGTGCTGGTCGCCTGCTCTCGTGAGTACTCCCTGCGCTATGAAGGGAATGATGGCCAGTCCGACCGTGGCAAGGGAACGGTCATCGAGACTCGCGCGATCCAGCAGTTCCTGTACGACAGCAAAGGGATCAACGCACGGTTTAGAGTCGTGCTGTTCGATCCTTCGCACGAACTCCACATACCGCACCAGCTGAAGGGATATCACCGCTTCTCACAGTGGGAGGAGTCCAGCTATCAGGAACTCGTCGCATGGTTGCGATTGAGCGCTCAAGAAGCGGAAGCCGCTGCTCCGGAAGGACTCGTGTGGCCGAAGCCTGACGCCGCCCACACGCTGTCGTTAGCCGATCGCCGGCCTCATTTCGATGCGGTCCGGGCGGCCCTGTCTGGTCAGTCCCTCCACCGCATTTTCCTCTTCGAAGGTGAGGGTGCGTCCGGCAAGACCGAATTCCTCAATGAGCTTAGTTCGTACGCAGATCGGATCAAGGTTCCGTGGACTCGCTTCGACTTCAAGGGGGCGCCACCGATCCAGGAGTTCTTCAGTACCGCGGTCCTCGACCTCGGCGAGTCACGCTTGCGCGATACGAAGGACGCCAAATTGCCGTCGCCGCTGTCGGAACTGGTGGGCGACCTGAAGCGCCTGACCACCCCGGTGTTGTTCATCTTCGACACGTTTGAAAAGGCGTCCGAGGAATCGCAGGCGTTTCTCGAGATCAAATTCCTCTCGCGCGTTCGCACACTGCCCGCCGTCATCGTCATCGTCGGCGGCCGCAAGATTCCCGACCGAAGTCAGCAGCCGTGGAAGACGCTGGCGGACTCGCGAACACTCGAGCCGATCAAGAGTGCCGAGGACTGGCGCGAGTACCTCGATCGTGTGCACAACGGCAAGCTCGAACTGCACCAGATCCAGACGCTGACCATGGCCACGCAAGGGCGCCCCGGAAACATGCGCCCGCTGCTCGAGACGCTGCTGTCGAACGCGACGCCCACCAAGCCGGGCACGGGCGAATGAGTGAAGGTGCCGATGGACCTGGACGAGACACTTCGCCGCCTGAATGCCGCCGAGGGTGATCCCATCGCCCTTGCCTTAGCGACCGCAGATATCGTTCTGGCGTCCCATCAACCCGAAGTGGCGCTGGCGCTGGAGGCATCCGCTGTTCCGCACTGGTTCGACGAGTCGGTACTTCGCTTCCTGCTCGGTGATGCTTTGCCGTCCGGCAACGATTGGTTCGATCAACTGGTGCATCTCACGATGGTCGAGCCGTTCCGCGCCCACTCGGCCTGGAACGTTCACGAGGTCACGCGTCTGGCCTTGCGCAAGCGCCTTGCGCTCGATCAGACTGAGCGTTTCCGATCACTGAGCCGGCGCGCGTCAGATGTCGTCGATGGGGAAGCTGCGCCTCAGCGCATCGAGCGGATCTATCACCAACTCACATGCGATCCTGATCAGGGTGTCGTCGAACTCGGGCGGATGTGGAAGAAGTGGGAGAGCCTGGACCAACTCGAGCCGCTGCAATCGCTCGCCAAGAATCTCGACGAGCTGTGCACCACCAGACTCCTCGCACCGAAAGCGCGCGCGCACGCGCTGATGGTGGTCGGCAGTATTCGCGAAGATCGCGTCCCGATGCGGGAATGGGAGGCGACCGCCCGCGAGGCACTCGAACTGATGAAAGCCAGTGACGATCAAGTTGGCCTCGTCAACGCACAGTCGTTGTGGGCGAAGGTGCTTCGTGCGCAGGGCCGGTTCGGCGAGTCGCTGGAGGTCTGTGAGAGTGCGCTCGAAGGTCTCAGGCGGCTCGGACCGTCTGTCATCGGCGAGGCGGCGTACTCCGATGTGGAGGTGGACCTCCTCACCGGCAAAGGAAAGACGCTTCGGGAGCGGGGACAATCTCGCGAGGCGCTGGCGGACTTCGAAGCGGCCGCGGCCATCCGGCAACGGGTGAGCGACGAGGATTCGGAGAACGAATTGAAGCGCCGTCGCCTCGCGGTGGCGCACGTGAACCTTGCCGACACGTTGCGAGACACGCCACGATCAGACGAAGCTGCGGCGTACTTCTTCCGTGCGATGGAAGTGATCCAGTCGCCACGCGGCGCAGACTTCGGTGCGGAGACGGCCGAACAGGAGGTAGCTTCGCTCCAGGCGCGTTACGGCGATCTGCTCCTCACGGGAGGAGACGAGGTTGGCGCACTCAAACAGTTCGAGAAAGCCGAGGCGACACTCCGTCGGCTGACGACCGCTGATCCCGATCAACTGAGCTGGAAGGACGACCTCGCGCAGATGTACGTGCGCATCGGCAACATCTACTGCTCCCGCGGTGAACTCGAGAACGGCGATACGCGCTTCACATGGGCTCGGGACATTCTCGCGGCTTTGGCCGAGCGCGATCCGACCAACCCGAGTTGGAAACACAGCGTCGGTAACATCTGCGCGGCGATTGGAGTTCTGCGACAGGAGCAGAGTCGCTGGAGCGAGGCGGTCAAGGAATACATCGAGGCCGAAAGGGTCCTTGGCGAACTGGCCCTGTCAGACCCGGACGCGGTGTCGTGGCAACTGGCGCACGCAACCGCTCGTCAGGCCTTGGGACAACTGTTCGAGAAGGTCGCTCCGGCCTTCGAGAACGAGACGGAAAAGATCAATTTCCTGACCAGGGCCGTTATCCAGTTCAACGGTGCCCAGACGACACTGTCTCGACTCGTCGAGCGCGATGCGGGGAATAGCACCTGGCAGAGCAGCCTGGCCTGGGTCTATCGGCAAAAAGCCGGTGTGTTGGAGACGCTTGCCGAATGGATCGAGTCGGGGGTGAAGGTGGAGGACGTCGACATGAGTCCCCAACGGCTTTACGAGTCTTCGCGCACCGCGTATCTCTCCAGCCTCAACATCATGAGTCAACTGGTCACGCAGACGCCCGGCAACACGTCGTTCAGAAGGGAGCTTGCACTGTCGGCCACTGGCGCTGGCCGTCTGTCCGAGAAACTCGATCAATTCAAAGATGCGGAGCTCTCGTACGCAGGTGCGCTCCTCCTCGCGGAATCGCTGCACAAGCAGGATGAAACGAATTCCCGTTGGGCGTCTGATCTCGAGACCATCAAGACCGCCGTCGCCCGGGTGAAGGCGCGTCTCGCCGAATCGGAGAACGCTACCGGGCAAGCACCTCCGCGATCGGAGTAATCCGAACGTTCTCCGCCGGGATCCGCAGCTTCAGTGCACCGATCGTCTTGTCCTCAGCCAGTAACACGCGGAATCGGACGACGCGTTTGCGGCGCCGTGAGCACCAGACCGCCTCTGATCCTTCATCTGCGCGTGAGCGTCAGCCGCAAGTCAGTGGAACCACAACTGGCGACACTGGAGCACGGAAATGGGTAGCCCGACGGAGTCCGGCAGTACCACACAGTACCTGTGCCTGATGCCTCGACCGATGACAGGGGGTAGCTACTGATCCTGCCGCTCGCGCTCCCGATGACTTCCATCCACGTGCCTGACGACAACTGCTCCACGATGTGCCCGCCATGAGCCTCGTCGTTGTTGTTTTCCAGAAACAAATTGATGGTGTCGATGGCCTCTGAGGCGAAGAACTGGTTGCAGCCAATTCCCGAGAAATGCCTCGAGCCAGACGTGCAGATCGGACCCGTCAAGAACGTCGCGTTACCGAGCGTGACGACGTATCGCCCGTCGCTCGCGTAGTCGATCGCTGCGCTGTACGTGCGGGTCTTCTCGGCCTCTGGGAGAGCAGCGCACTGTGAGCCGATATCGAGCGTGAGCGTATATCGGCCAGCCAACGGGTGACTCGGATTCAGCAGACCACTTGGCGGCGCGCTCGCCGCTGGCGGCACGAATGGCGTCGGCGCCTGCGGAGGCTCGTCGCATGCCGGGAATGCCAACGTGCCGAGCATCATCCCGTAGAAAGCGACTTGCCGAAACATGATCTGAAATCTTGGTAGGGTCCTTGCCTCACGCCAAGCTCATGCGAGCGATTGAGCTGATCGGCAGTCGCGTCACCTCAGCCCTACGCGAGAGTTGGCCATCAAGGTGTGAGTTAGCATGGCGGAAGGCATGGAAGAGAGTGGCGCACCGGACGACCGTCAAGTGGACGAAGCGCTTGAGGAGACGTTTCCCGCCAGCGACTCATCGTCCAGTACGGTGGTGACGGGGACCCACGTCGGTCCCGTGCCGCCATTGCCGTCAGTCGTCGACAACCGGGAGGCGAGCCAGTTCGAACTCGTCGTCGACGGCGAGATGGCCACGCTCAAGTACGAACGCACGGCGACGTCTCTCGTGCTGGTACACACCGAGGTGCCTCCACGGCTTCGTGGTCGCCACTTCGGCGATGTGCTGGCGAAGGCGGGCATCGACGCAGCACATGCCGAGGGATTGCCGTTTGTGGCGCTCTGTCCTTTCGTTCGAGCGTACTTGCGCAAGCATCCGCGTGCCACGTGAGCGTGGTATGAGGGATAGGGGGCCTGCGTGACAGAAGACGTCTGGGTGCCGACGTTGGATGAATCACTTCTCCAGGAACAGACCATCAACGTGGTCTTTCCGAAAGGCGTCTCCATCATACTCATCAAGAAAGACGGCCAGATCTACGCGATCAGGAACCGATGCGCGCACATGTCGTGCACTCTCGCTGGCGGTCGTCTTGACGGTTACACGCTGCAGTGCCCATGTCACGACTGGAAGTACGACATCACCACCGGTGAGTTTCTCGAGGCGAGAGAGATTGCCATCCCGACCTACAGATGCAGGTCTCAAGATGGAAAGGTACTGATCAAGCTGGAGGAACAACGATGAAACACGTCTCGATGTACACCCTCAGCACGTGCCCCTGGTGCCGGAAGACCAAGAAGTATTTTACGGACCACAATGTCCCGTTCAAATACGTGGACTACGACCTCGCATCGGTGCCGGAACAGGAGAGGATCGAGCAAGAGATGAGGAGCAGGGGTGGTCCGCTTTCGTTTCCCTGGGTGCTCATCGGCGACGACCTGGTCGTCGGCTGGAACCCGGCGAAATACGATGAGCTACTGGCCATGAACAAGGCGAGTTAGCGATGGACGTCGAGGCGCGAAAACGGGCCTTCAGATACTTCTTCGCGAAGGTTGTCGAGCCACTTGGGTACAAGTTCACCCCCGACGACGAGCTTGCGGACTTCCTGCTGGAGCAGGAGACTCATCTCGAAGAGGCACACGGAAGTCCGTTCTGCCCATGCCAGGGACGAACGCAGAACCACGAAGAGAACATGAAGATCGTGTGCCCATGCATTCCCTACCACCGGGACCACTTCGATTACATGAAACGCTGCTGGTGCGGACTGTTTGTGCACAAGGATGTGACCGACCCCGATAGCCTCCCGCAAATACCGTATGCGGACTTCAGAAAGGCCAAGGATGCTGGTGGAAGTGGCGAAGGCCGGTGAGATCGCTCCGGGCGGCCTGAAATTCGTTAGAGCCGGCGAGAGAGAAATCGTCGTCTGTAATTGCGATGGAGCCTATTACGCTGTCGACCGCCGGTGTGGCCACATGAACGGCCCGCTCGAGATGGGTGCTCTGGACGGCACCATCCTGACGTGCCCCATGCATCACGTCCAGTTCGACGTCACCACCGGGCAGGCGCTGAATCATCCGATTCCTGAACACATCCCCGAGCCGCTTCCTCCGAGATGGGCGCAGTACATGAGCCAGTTCGCGACGCTCATGCAGCAGTTGAGCGTGTGCAACATCAAGACCTTCCTCGTCACGATCGATGGAGGTGTCATCCGCGTGGAAATCGAGTAGACGCTTGGTCATCTGCCAAACGTTTCCTATAGATCGTTGCCTTCCACGTTGACAGGCCAGCCAGATCACGGGCACCACGCACAGGCCGTCCGCCGGTGGTGCGTCGTCGGAGCCTGCCTTTCGGCGGTGTTCGGGTCCTATATCGGACTTGTCCCGTTCCAGTTCGCGTTTCCTGCAGACGCTTCAATACTCGAGACATTCCGGCGGAGCGCGGAGCAGGGTATTGGCTCGCGGGCAAATTTCCTCGCGAACATCCTGCTCTTCAGCCCCGTGGGCTTTTTCGGCGCGGGAGCCCTCGTGGGCCGAAGCAATCGGAGGTGGATCACCGTGGTCGCCGTCGTGTGCCTGCTGGTCGCGACTGGCGTGCTCGGCCTGGCTGTAGAAGTACTTCAGGTGATGGTGCCGTCGCGCACGCCATCGCTCGCTGACGTCGCCGCGCAGGTGACCGGTACGATCGCAGGTATCGGCTGCTGGTTCGCCGCGCATCGCGACGTGCACGCGTGGGCTGCCCGACGGACATCGGCCGGTGTCGGACCTCTGGAAACATCCCTCTGGGTGTACACCGTCGTTCGCGTGCTCGGGCTTCTTCTCCCGCTGAACGTGACCGTCAGTCTGTCGACGCTGGTCAACAAGTACCACCGCGGGATGATCGTCATTGACCCGCTGCAATCCTTTCGCAGCGACGACTTCCTGCAGGGGGCGGCAGCAGAGGTCGTGCTCACCGCACCGATTGGGCTCCTGGCGTACCTTCTCGCCGCACGACACGGTGCGCGCAGACCGATACTCGTCGCTGTCGTCGTCGGCGCCGCGTTTGCCGCGTCAACGGAACTGGCTCAATTGATCGTGATCTCGCGGACCGCCGACATCATGGATGTCGTCACGGGCACGATCGGAGCCGTGGCCGGTGCCGCCGCCGGCGCGATCTTCATGGGCGTGCCCACGGTACGGGAGGCACCGGTTCCGCATCGTGTCTGGGCGGTTGCAGGACTCCTGCTCTCGCTTGCGGCCTATGCCGCCTACAATCTGAGCCCCTTCGATTTTTCCAGGCCCGACGACGTGGCGACGCGCGTCTCGATGCTCTTTCAGCTTCCGTTCTATTCGTACTACGTTGGCCCCGAGCTCGAGTCCGTGCGCGGCGCCATGCTGAAGGTGCTGCTGGGTGTGCCCGTGGGGGTGTTCTGTGGGCTAGCGGCAGGCGCGCATCTCAACTCGTACCCACGAGTTGTGACACTTGTCGCCCTCCTCGGTGGCGTCACCTGCTTCCTCGCGGTCGAGGCAGGTCAGGTCCTGTTGCCGTCACGTTATCCCGACAGCACAGATGTGTTCCTCGCTGGGTGTGGGTTGTGGAGTGGCCTCGTCGTGGTTCGTCTCGTTATCAGTAGACGGGGCCGCGTGGCCGCCCCGCCTGAATCGACACTCGAGACCTACCCAGACCATTCGAGCAACTCGGCGACCTTCAAACCCTGAGCCTGTTCTTCAAGTGTGTCGATAATGTGCAGCCGACCACGGTGAGCGAGAGCACGTCTCGGAGGACACTGAGGGGACAGTTCGGGGTTGCCTGTGAAGGCCGATCGTGATCATAACGGCGCGAAGTCGCGTGTGATCTGCTGCAGCACCCTCTGATCGACGACGCGGGTGTCGCCTTTGTCGGGCTCCTTTTCGGAGTAGACCGTCAGCTTCACCGCGCCGCACATCGGACCGAGCGCAGCAGGATCAAACACGTAGAGCCCTTCGGAGATCGCCTCGGACTCCGAGATGCGGTGTTCGACCACGAACGGGTGGATCGGCGTCACTTCCGTGTCGTCGCAGAAGGCACGCATCCGTAAGAATCCGGACTTCGCGCGCGCCATCGGCGGCAGCGCCATCCCTTGCGTCATCGCTGCGCCGCGCGCCACCTTGGCCCACAGCCCTTCCGCCATCTTGGGCGTGACGCGCACCAGCAGCGCGCGCGGATACGCGGCAAAGTATTCCGACCAGTTGCCGAAGTCCATCACCGGACTGCGTGTCTGATCCTTTGTGGCGTAGATGTGAACGGGCGTGATGAACCTGACGTCAAAGTCGGTTGTGGTGATCGGGTAGGGACTCAGGCTGCCGGCGCGACCCTTCACCGCCTCGCTGAGCGCACTGACGGCAACCGGCCGCGGGTCGAGCGGCAGGTGCGTCGCGTCTGGCGGCATCGCCTCGGCCATCTTCTTCTCCGCCAATGCAATCAGGTCGCAGGTCTGGTCAATCCTGACAACTCGCGTATTCGAACGGCCATCCGGATCCCGATCGTCGACCGTGGTGAATCCAATCAGGCCACCCGCCGTGAAAACCGGTCCCCCGGCACTCGCACGCACGAGCGTCAGATCCGACAGAAGCAGACGCGGTCCGACGCCAGTCACATACCCAGGCGTCAGACGCTTTTCCCCTGTCATCTCTGCGCCGACGGTGTACAGCTCCTGCCCGTTCGCCACCGACGGCCTTGTCTGGCCGCATCCGAGCGGCAGCGGCCGCAGTGATGTGACCCCCGACGGATTGATCCAGAGGATGGCGATGTCGCGCACGGGATCCGACGCGAGGACGGTCGCCCTTGCCTTGATGTCGGTAAACTGCGCCTCGGCGGACGTCGAGGTGCCGATGACGCGCTGATTGGTGACAATCAGGCCCCGAGCATCGACGACAAATCCCGATGCGAGCTGGGTCGGCGTCCACAACGCGACGACACTCTCTTGCCACTGAGATGCAAGAAGCGAAGGACCCGTGTCTGACGGTGTGGCGGATGTTGCCGCCGCTGTACCGGTACCGACCGACGCGTTGCCGACTGTCAGTGCGAGCGTGGCGTCACGGCCGGCGACGATGTCAACGCGCTGCGACCATTCGTAACTCTTGCCCTCGAACGCCACCGGCTGATCGGACGCTATGGCATAACGCCCGGGACGCAGCGAGACGTCGGCCGTGCCAGCCAGCGTGGTCAAGATGCGTCGTGGCGCCGTGCTTGGCGGCTCTTCGCTGATGAGCAGCGCGTGGCGTGCCACCGGCGTCATCTTGCCGCCGGCGTCAGCCAGCGTGACCGTGATGTGGAGCGTGCTCAACGCCTGGCCAGACGCCGCCGGCGAGCCCATGACCAACAATGTTGTAACGAGCAGCGCACGACCCATAAAGCCATCGTCCGCTCCAGGCGACCCGATGTCAACCGCTCGCCCCGAGCACCTTGAAGAGCCGGCGGCAACAGCCACCTGAACTAAGATTCCTCGAATCTCGAGTCCGAAGGAATCGATCGCTGTTGGAGCTGAGGACAAATGCTCGTGCGTGTTTGTCGGACGTTCGCGTTTCTCCTTGCATTGGCTGCGGGCGTTCCCTGCGGGGCATTCGCGCAGGCAATTGCCGGCGCCGTTCGTGATACGTCCGGTGCCGCACTGGCCGACGTCACCGTCCAGGCCGAGAGCGCCGCGCTGATCGAAAAGGTCCGCACGTCGGTCACCGATGGCAGCGGCCAGTACCGCATCGAGAACCTTCGCCCGGGCGTGTACACCCTCACCTTCACACGCGAGGGCTTCCGTCCCTACGTCCTGGAGGGAGTCCAGATCACGACTGCGTTCACGGCCGGCGTTAATGCGCAGCTCGCGCTCGGCCCGGTTGCCGAAACCATCAGCGTGACGACGGCGATTCCTGTCGTCGATGTTCGTAGCGCCGGCGCGGCCACAACGTTGCCGGCCGACATCGTGAAGGAACTTCCGACTGTTCGCAGCTACAATGCGCTCGTCGTGCTCGTCCCCGGGGTGGTCACCACCACGAACGACGTCGTCACTGGCACGACGACCATGCAATTTCCCATTCACGGAGGTCGGAGCAATGAGGGACGCCTGACGCTCGACGGCATCGTCGTCGGCAGTCCATCCAATTCGCCGACCAGCTATGTGGTAGACGCCGGCGTCACCGAAGAGGTCACCTTCGCAGGCGCGAGTGGCTTGGGCGAGACGGAGACGGGTGGGCTCGTCATGAACCTCGTGCCGAAGGCCGGCGGCAACTCCACGCACGGCTCGCTCTTTTTCAGCGGGACCGGCGAGAAGCTCCAGGCCGACAACCTGACACCGGCCCTGCAGAACCAGGGCGTCGTCGCGGCAAGCCCGCTCAGCAAGGTCTACGACATCTCCGGCACGTTCGGAGGGCCGATTGCCCAGGATCGCTTGTGGTATTTCGCCTCCGCGCACCGTGGCGGGAGCACGACGGAAAGCTCGAACGTGTACTACAACCTCAACGCCGGGGACCCGGCGAAGTGGTCGTATGCGCCCGATTCGAGCCGGAGAGCGTACTCGGACCGCCTGTTCGAGAATGCCAGCGCACGTGTCACGTGGCAGATGACCCGGCGCAACAAGGTCAGCGTCTTCTGGGATGAGCAGACGCTCTGCCGAACCTGTACGGGCGCTACTCCTTCCGGTGTCGATCCCGCGCGCGTGTCGCCTGAAGCGGTCGGCGTCTTCGGGCGCCCGATGCGGGTCGTGCAGGCCACGTGGTCGGCCCCCCTGTCGAATCGCCTGCTCGTCGAAGCCGGCTTCGGAGCCACATATTTCGGCTTCGCGAACTTCGAGCGCAACCCGAATCCAACCCGCGACCTGATTCGGGTCGTCGAGCAGTGCGCGAGCGGGTGCGCAGCCAACGGCAACATCCCCGGGCTGGCCTATCGTTCGCAGGACTTCAGCGACGCGTATAACGGTTCTTACCCGTGGACGGGGTCGGTGTCATATGTGACCGGGTCACATAGCCTGAAGGTCGGCTATCAGCACACGTTGATGACGCAGGACATCGTCTGGATGACGAACAACCAGAACCTGACGTACCGGTTCAACAACGGGGTACCGAATCAACTGACGCAATCGATCTCGCCGTGGATGAACCGCTCTCGCACAGGGTGGGATGCGGTCTTCGCGCAGGAACGCTGGACGCGCGGCCGCCTGACCATGCAGGCTGCCGTGCGATTCGACCGCTCGCGGAGCTGGTTTCCTGCGCAGCAGGAAGGCCCGTCCAGATTCCTACCGATGCCCATCATCATTCCGGAAACGCGTGGCGTGGACAGTTACAAGGACATCACCCCTCGGCTGGGGGCGTCCTACGATGTGTTCGGCGATGGCAGCACGGCGCTCAAAGTACACCTTGGCCGATACCTGGAAGGCGCGGGCACAGGGGTGGGCATCTATACCAGTACGAATCCGACGCTGCGGATGCCGCAGACCACATCAACGCTCGGCACGGCAGGTGTGACGCGGGCATGGACCGATGCGAACGGCAACTTCGTGCCCGATTGCGACCTGATGAACCCCAACGCGCAGGACCAGCTGGGGAGCGGGGGCGACCTGTGCGGCGTCGTGTCGAACACCAACTTCGGGCAGCCCGTGCTGACCAACAACTTCGATCCGGCGCTCCTCAACGGCTGGGGCGTCCGGCCGTCGGACTGGACTATCGATGTCGCGATTCAGCGGCAGATTCTTCCCCGTGCATCGGCGACACTCGCCTACAGCCGCCGCGAGTTCCATGGCTTCACCGTAGCCGACAACCTGGCGTTGCAGCCGTCCGACCTGACGTCGTTCAGCGTGGTGGCACCGGTGGATCCTCGCTTGCCGGGCGGCGGGGGCTACGAGGTGTCAGGGCTGTACGATGTCGCGCCTGACAAGGCCGGTCAGGTGAACAATCTCATCGCGGATTCGAGCAAGTACGGACGCTGGTATCAGTACTTCAACGGCCTCGATGCGACGCTCAATCTGCGGGCCGGCGATTTCACGTTCGCGGGGGGGACGAGCACGGGACAGACCGTAGCAGACAACTGCGAGGTGCGGGCGAGCTTGCCGGAGCTCTCGACGACTACAGCAGGCGCGAGCCCGCTTGGCCCCGGGCTCGGCACCTCCATCGTGAGTCCCCTCAGCCCGTACTGCCATGTCGCCTTCGGCATCCAGACGCAGTTCAGGGGCCTGGCCTCATACGAGCTTCCGGGAATCGGCGCTCAGCTGTCTGCAACACTGCAAAGCAAGCCCGGAGCGATGCTGGCCGCGAACTACGCCGTGCCGAACGACGTCGTGGCTTCGTCGCTCGACCGGAACCTGTCCGGGAACGAGTCCAACGTCACGGTGAATCTGGTGCCCCCTGGGACGCGCTTTGGTGATCGCATCAATGAGTTGGACGTCCGTGTCGCCGAAATCCTACGGCACGGCCGATCGCGAACGATGCTTGCGCTCGACATCTACAACGCGTTGAACTCGAGCGCGGGCCTTACCTACAACAACGCGTTCGTCCCGGCCGCACCCTGGCCGCGGCCCAATACCATCCTGACGCCGCGCTTCTTCAGGGTTACCGTCGAGGTAGAGTTCTGAGATGGCAGGCGGATGCTGACCTTGCGACGTGACGTTCGGCGCAGGGTGTTGGCGGCGATAGTGCTCACGGCGTGCGTCCTCGCCCCCGCTGCGAACGCGCAGGAAGCCGACCGCCCGAAGCAAGTACTCGTCCTGAACTCGACGAGGTCCGATGACCAGTTCTCGGTGGTCTGGGCACGAGAGCTGCCAAGGCTGCTCGCCGAGGGCCTCGGGGAGCGTGTGGACTTCTACTCTGAATACTTTGATTTTGTCAGGTTCCAGCAACCTGAATATGAGAGCGCATATCTCGACTTCTTACGTCTGAAATACGCGGACAAGCGTATCGATCTGCTCATCTTGATCGGAGACGTCGTCATTGACTTCATGAGGCGTCATCGGAACGAGCTCTTCCGCGGCACGCCTGCGGTGTTTTATACGCTCACCACCCCGGGCAGCCGTTTCGCCAATTCGACCGGCCTGATTAACCAGCTCCACTTCAGTGGTTCGCTCGATCTCGCGCTGGCGCTGCAGCCCGATCTCGAACGTGTGTACGTCGTGAGCGGAGCGAGTGCGTTGGACCGGAGGAACGAGAGCCAGGCGAGAGCGGAGTTCCGCCCGTTCGAGGGGCGTGTCGAGTTCACGTATTTCTCGGGCTTGGTGATGC
>Ga0184628_10001002_pt1 | contig 14424 bp, 10 predicted proteins | sample PLM4_5_b1_FD_133149 | JGI IMG/M metagenome (GOLD analysis project Ga0184628, IMG submission 133149) | Groundwater sediment microbial communities from an aquifer in East River, Colorado, USA - PLM4_5_b1 | ecosystem: Environmental > Terrestrial > Soil > Riparian zone | place: USA: East River... | reverse complement strand
GATCGATCGGCCCCACAGGTTCACGTCGATGTTGTACGGCCCCTCCATCGTCGCGGGGACCGGAATGCCGCGCTCGCGCGCGAAGCCGACCTCGTCGGACTTGCTCAGGCTCCATTCGCGTGCCGGGCCGATGATCGTCAGGCTGGGATCGAGCGCGTGGGCGCACTCGTCCATGCGGACCTGGTCGTTACCCTGTCCGGTCGATCCGTGCGCGATGGCCGTCGCACCCTCGATCTGCGCGATGTGCACGAGATGTTTGGCGATGAGCGGCCGCCCGAGCGCGGTCGCCAGCGGATAGCGGCCTTCGTACACCGCGCCGGCCTGAAGCGCGGGCAGAATGAAATCGCGCGCGAACTCCTCGCGAAGGTCGAGCACGTGCGCGCGCAATGCGCCACTGGCCAGTGCGCGGTCGCGCACGTCGTCGAGCTCCTTGCCCTGGCCGAGATCCATCGTGACCGTGATGATCTCGGCGCCGTACTTCTCGGCCAGCCACGGAATCGCGACCGACGTTTCGAGGCCGCCGGAATAGGCGAGCACAATCCGCATTGCTTTCCTTATCCTTTCGCGATCGACGTCAGCATTTTCTCGATCGACTCGGCCGCGGCGGCGCCGCGGCACACGAGGAGGATGGTGTCATCGCCGCCTAACGTGCCGGCGACCTCTTTGAACTGGGCCCGATCGATCCACTCGGCGAGCCCCTGCGCCTGCCCGCGATCGGTTCGGACGACGAGCATGGCGTCGACGCGTTCGAGTCCGCGCATCAGGGTCTTCACGGCTCGCTCGAGCCGGTCATTGGTCCCCGTGCGCTCGGCGCCCGGGCGCACGTACGCGCCGTCCCCTGCCCGCTTGACCAGCCCTAAGTCTTTGAGATCTCTTGAGATAGTGGCCTGGGTCGCGTTGATTCCCCGCTCCTTGAGCAGCGCGCGCAGCGCCTCCTGCGACGCGATGGCGTCGTGGTCGATCACGTCAAGAATCTGGGACTGCCTCCAGGACTTCATCTTTACGCGGGGGGACTTCGTCCCCGCCGCTCCCCCCTTACGCGCTCACTCGTGGGGCCCCATCGCCCCACGCCGTTCGCGCGGGCTCACTCGCACAGCTCGTTCGCATTGATATTCAGCTGACGTTGTGATTATACATTGACTGCATAACGAGGCAACACCGAAGTTACGTGTACTTGCAGGCCACAATCCGTACAAATGACGCCAGTCAGGGTATTGACTGCTGCCTTTATACATTGTATATCTACACATCTGGATGAATACTTATTCACCGGTAGTACGAGTTGGGATTGCGGGAGCGACGGGTTATGCCGGCCAGGAGCTGGTTGCCCTGCTCGCCCGTCACCCCAACGTCCGCCTGACCAACGCGATGTCGTCGAGCGCCGATTCGGCCGCCCGGCCCCTGCCCCGCCTGAACCGGGTGTTTGACGGCCAGGTGGAACCCCTTAATAAGGATCGGCTCGCGAAAGAGACGGACCTCACGTTTCTCGCCGTTCCGGAAAACGCGGCTGCGGAACTCGCGCCGCCGCTCGTGGAGGCGGGCGTCCGCGTGATCGACCTCTCCGGCGCGTTCAGGATCACGAGCGACGCCGCGCGCAATCACTGGTACCCGGCAACCAAGGAACTGCCGGCCGGCTCGGCGTACGGACTCACGGAGTTCTTCCGAGACGACGTGAAGACGGCGAGGCTCGTAGCAAATCCTGGCTGCTACCCGACCGCCGCATTGCTCTCGTTGCTGCCGCTCTCGAAGGCCGGCCTGCTCGAGCCCAACGCGGATGTCGTCATCGACGCCAAGTCCGGAATCTCCGGCGCCGGACGCGCGCCGAGCGATCGCACGCACTTCTCGGAGAATCACGGTTCCGTGGCGGCGTATGGCGTGCTGAACCATCGCCACGTGGCCGAGATGGAGCAGGCGCTCGGCGCAATGGTGACGTTCGTTCCGCACCTGGTGCCGCTCGACCGCGGGATTCTCGAAACGATCTACGTGAAGATCACGCCCGGCACGACAGCGGAAGAGATCGTCGATGCGTTCCAGCGCGCCTACGTGGACGAGCCGTTCATCAGGCTGACGGGCGACGCGTTGCCCGAGATCAAGCACGTGGCGTACACGAATTTCTGCGATATCGGCTGGCGCTACGAACCGTCCTCGCGACGCCTCGTCATCGTGTCGTGCATCGACAACCTGGTGAAAGGCGCGGCGGGTCAGGCGCTGCAGAACTTCAACGTGGCATACGGATTCGACGAACGGACGGGACTTCTGTGAGCGGCGCGCTTGTTCTGAAACTGGGAGGAGAGCTCCTCGAGACTCCGGCGGATCGCGCGAGGATTGCGGCCCTGGCGTCGGCCGTCGCCGCGCATCGTCCGCTCGTGCTGATTCACGGCGGCGGCAGGGCGATCGACGCGGAACTGGATCGCCGCGCGATCGCGCCGAAGAAAGTTGACGGCCTTCGCATCACGGATCGGGCGACGCTCGATGTGGTCGTGTCGGTGCTGGCGGGCACGTCGAACACCGAGCTTGTGGCCGCGCTGGTCGCGTGCGGAGTGCCGGCTGTCGGCTTGACCGGTGTCGATGCGGGCCTTGGCCGGGCGACGCGCGCGGCCGCGCACCGCTCGACGTCGGGCACCATCGTCGATCTCGGCGAAGTGGGCGATCCGGGCGACACCGATCCGTCGCTGATCGAGCTGCTGCTCGTGCACGGATACGTGCCGGTTCTCGCGAGTCTCGGGATCGCGGAAACGGGCTCGGCCGCCGACCCCGGGATTCTCAACGTCAACGCCGACGTGATGGCGTGCCGGATCGCGGCCGCGCTCGGCGCGGGCGACCTGGTGATCGCCGGCGGCACCGCGGGCGTGCTCGACGATCGCGGCGAATCAATCCCGATGCTCGACGCCGCCGGCATCGAGCAGGTGATCGCGAGCGGTACCGCGACGGCAGGCATGGTCGCGAAGTTGTCCGCCTGCCGCACCGCGCTGCTCGAAGGCGTCTCCAGCGTTCGCATCGTAGACGGCAAGGGCCTCGACGCGCGGCACGGCGTAGACGACGCGCCAGGAACGACGCTGGTGCTGAGCGGTGTGGCAGTCGCAAAACGAACCTGAGCACCCGAGAACCCGAGGACCTGAGAACTGACAATGACGACATCTACTGCAACCGACATCAAAGTTCTGGAATCGCAGCACGTGCTGCAGACCTACAAGCGGCAGCCCGTGGTATTCGAGCGCGGTGACGGCACGCGCCTGTTCGACGATCAGGGGCGCGCGTATCTGGACTTTGTGTCGGGCATTGGCGTGGCATCGCTGGGGCACGGGCATGCGGCGCTGGCGAAGGCGATTGGCGATCAGGCAGCAACGCTCGCGCACACGTCGAACCTGTACTTTCATCCGCTCCAGGGTGAGCTCGCGGCGCGGCTGTCGGCGCTCACGGGGCTCGAGCGCGCCTTCTTCTGTAACAGCGGGACTGAAGCCAACGAGGCCTGTCTCAAATTCGCGCGCCGCTACTGGCACACGCGCGGCGAGACGACGCGGACGAAGTACGTCGCGTTCACGCACTCGTTTCACGGCAGGACGATGGGCTCGCTGTCGGTGACCTGGGACGAGCACTATCGCGCTCCGTTCCAGCCGTTGATTCCGGGCGTGTCCTTCGCCGAGGCCAGCGATCCTGCATCGCTCACGACGCTCGTTGACGACACGACCGCGGCCATCATCGTCGAGCCGGTGCAAGGCGAGGGCGGCGTGCGGCCGATTCCGCCTGCCACCATCAAGGCGATCGCCGAGGCCTGCGCGCGCACAGGCGCGCTGCTCATCGCCGACGAGGTCCAGAGCGGATGCGGCCGGACGGGCAAGTTTCTCGGATCGCAGACGCTCGGTCTCACGCCGGATCTGATCGCCCTGGGCAAGGCGCTCGGCAGCGGCATGCCGGTGGGCGCGGCGATGTTGTCTCAAAAGGTTGCCGACACGATTTCGCCCGGCGATCACGGCACGACCTACGGCGGCAATCTGCTCGCGTGCCGCGCGGCGCTGGTGTTTCTCGACGAGCTCGATCGCGGCCTGCAGGCGCACGTGCGCACGGTGTCCGGTCATCTGTTCGAAGGCCTGCGCGCGCTGCAGAAGAAGCATCCGGTCATCAGCGACGTCAGAGGCCTGGGCCTGATTGCCGGCCTCGACTTCGCCAAGGACCCGACGGCCGTCGTCGCGGCCGCGCTGGAACGCGGCCTGCTGGTCAATCGCACGGCGAACACGGTGATCCGCCTGTTGCCGGCGTACATCGTGACGGTCGAGGAAATCGACGAAGCGCTGTCGTTGCTGGATGCCGCGATTACCGCGGCGCTGTAGGAGGGCGGGCCTTCAGGCCCGCCAACGGAGCCGGGTCTGAAGACCCGGCCTCCATTGGAGGACACGAGCGTTGACTGACCTGATCCTGAGAGCCGGCACTCCCGAAGACGCGGAGACGCTGTACTACCTGATTACGTCGCACGCGCAGGAAGGACACCTGCTGCCGCGCGAGCTCGAAGAGCTCCGCCGCAACGCGCACAGGTTCGTGATCTGCGAGGTCGACGGCGACATCAAGGCCTGCGCGGAGCTGGCGCCGCTCTCCAAGCGCGTCGCGGAAGTGCGGTCGCTGGTCGTCTCGAAACAGTTCCGGCGCGTCGGCCTGGCGGCCCGCCTGGTCGGCGAATTGCGCCGGCGCGCGCAGATCGCCGAGTTCGAGATGCTGTGCGCCTTCACGCACGACGCGCGGTTCTTCGTCCGCCAGAACTTCTCCATCGTTCCGCACCTCTGGCTGCCGGAAAAAATCGCGACCGACTGCGTGACCTGCCCGCTCTTCCGGACCTGCCAGCAGTACGCGATGGTGATGGCCCTGAGCGACGTCGCGCGGTTTTCCGCACCGGCCAAAGTCCGCCGCTTCTCCGTCGCATGAGTCCCAACGTGGCCATCCGAGACATCGCGGGCGGCGTCACCGCCCCAAAGGGATTTCGAGCCGCCGGTGTGTCGTGCGGAATCAAGAAACGGAATCCCGCCAACCCGGCGCCGCTGGATCTCGCGCTGATTACGACCGAGCGCGCCGTATCGGCGGCGGCCGTCTTCACGACCAACAAGGCCGTGGCGGCGCCCGTGATCGTGTCTCGCGATCACCTGTCGCAGTCGAGCGGCCACGCAGCGGCGATCGTCGTGAATGCCGGATGTGCGAATGCCTGCACCGGCGCCGCGGGCCTCGAGGTAGCAAAGCAGATGGCCGCCGCAGCCGCATCCGCCGCCGGATGCGACGCCGATCAGGTACTGGTGGCGTCGACCGGCGTCATCGGCGTGCCGTTGAGCATCGACAAGATCCGCGTGGGCATCACCGCAGCTGCGGCGGCGCTCAGTGAAAACGGCAGCGACGCCGCCATGCGCGCCATCATGACCACCGATCCGTTCCCGAAGGGCAAGGCGGTGTCCGTGCAGACGGCCGACGGCCGAAGCTTCGCGGTCGGCGGCATCGCCAAAGGCTCCGGGATGATCGAGCCACGAATGGCGACGATGCTGGGATTCCTCACGACGGATGCGGCGGTGGCGCCGGCGGTGCTTCAAGCCGCGCTGTCGCGGGTGTGCGACGAAACGTTCAACGCGATCACCGTCGATGGCGAGTGCTCGACGAACGACTGCGTGTTCCTGCTCGCATCCGGCGCCTCCGGCGTTGCAATCGATCGAGACGACGACCCGGCGTTGATGGAAGGCCTGCGCGCGGTGGCCGGCCACCTGGCGCGCGAGATTGTGCGCGGCGGCGAGGGCGCGACCAAGCTCGTGACCGTGCACGTGACCGGCGCGGCCACGCGTGGCGATGCCTGGCTTGCGGCGCGGACGATCGCGAATTCTCCACTGGTGAAAACGGCGCTGCATGGCGGCGATCCGAACTGGGGCCGGCTCGTCGCGGCCGCCGGCCGCTCCGGCGCGGCGTTCTCGCTGGACAAGGCGTCCGTCGCGATCGGACCCGTGATGATGTTCGTCTCCGGCGTACCGCATGACGAGCGCGCGGACGAGGCCGCGGAGGTGATGAAGGCCAAGGAGATCACCATCGCGGTCGACCTCGGCGCCGGCGGCAGCCACGCCGCGAAGATGTGGACGTGCGACTTCAGCGCCGAGTACGTGCGCATCAACGCGGAGTACCGCACATGAGCCCGCAGGCACGGAAGGCCAAGCCGGACGGGTTTCCCGTTCCCGCCGCCGATCGCACGCACGTTCCCGTGGCGACGAAGGATTTTCTGTCCGTGCTCGACCTGACGCACGACGAGCTCGATCGCGTCCTGGATCTGGCGGCGGAGTTGAAGCGCGATCGCACGGAAGGCCGGCCCTCGATGCAGCCGCTCGCGGGCAAGCACATCGGTCTCATCTTCGAAAAGCCGTCGTTGCGGACAAGAACCACCTTCACGATTGCGATTCGCGAGCTCGGCGGTGAAGTGATCGAGCCGCGGTCGAGCGTCGTATTTGAGGGCCGAGAGACGCTCGAGGACGTTGCGCGCAACTTCGAGCGCTGGCTCGCGGGCCTCGTCGTCCGCACCTTCGGCCAGGATCGGCTGGCCCGGCTTGCCGCCGCCGCACCGCGCCTGCACATCGTCAATGCGCTGACCGACGAGGAGCATCCGTGCCAGGCGCTGGCCGACATGCTGACGCTGCGCGAGCAGCTCGGATCTGTCGCAGGCAAGACGCTGGCGTTCGTCGGCGATGGCAACAACGTCGCCGTGTCGCTCGCGCACGCGGGCCTGATGCTGGGCATGAACGTCCGCGTCGCGTCGCCCGCCGGCTACGAGTTGCCCGCGGCTGTCGTCGATGCTGCCCCGAAAGTGGCGCGTCATGGCGCGGTGCTCGAGCTCATCAGCGATCCGCGCACCGCAGTTGCCGGCGCCGACGCGGTCTACACCGATACGTGGGCGTCGATGGGGCAGGAAGATCAGGCCGGCGCCCGCGAGCGCATCTTCGCGCCATACCAGGTCAACGACGCGCTCATGGCGCAGGCGGGCCAGGACGCTCTGTTCATGCACTGCCTCCCGGCGCATCGCGGCCTCGAAGTCACCGACAGCGTGATGGACTCGCCCAGTTCCGTCGTCTTCGACCAAGCCGAGAACCGGCTGCACGCGCAGAAAGCGCTGCTCGCGTTACTGATCGGGCGCTAAGCCGCTATCAACGCACACGGAGAACACGCGACACGGAGGCATCGGAGTGACTAGGGGGTTGCCCCCAGGTGTCCCAGGTGTCCCAGGTGTCCGTGATCTCAGTGTCCCGTTGTCTCCGTGTGCGTCGATAGGCATACTGAGCACCCATGCATTGCCCCAACTGCGGCACCCAATACGCCTTCTTCGAAAAGAAGTGCAGCCGCTGCAACATCGATCTGGTTGTGGGCGACGCGCCAGAGGGCCAGCCGGAGATGTTTGCGGCATCGACGGACGAGGATGAATCGCCGAAGTACGGCGAGCTGCCGGACGCAACGCTCGTCTCTGTCTTCAAGACCTCAGATCCCGGCGTGTTGCCGCTCGCGACGATGGCGCTCGATGGCGAGGGCATCGATTACTTCGTCAAGCACGCCGGTAAATCCGATTCGCTGGAATGGATGATGTCGCAGAATCCGACGGCGCGGCCGATCGCGGTCGAGATCATGGTGGGATCCGACGTCGCGTCCAAGGCGCGCGACCTGCTGGTTGATCTCGAGGGCGCGATGCCGGCCGTTGCTCCGTCCGACCTCAACACGGCCACCGATTTGGCCTCATCCGAGCCGCCAACCGTCACGCTTGAAGATGCGGTGGCCGGAACGGTCGTTGGCGCGATCACCGAGTCGCAGCTTCAGGAACTGACGAGCCGCCTCGAAGAAGAAGGTCCGCAGCAGTACTTCATCACCGGCGATACCGTCGATGGGCTCCAGACGGCCGGCGCCGACGCCGCGCTCATCGATCTCCTGCGACAAGCGGTCGGGGCCGACGGCTCAGGCCGCGCGATCCGCTGGGTAGTACGGTAAAGTCCCGCATCTCTCAGAAGAGTGCGCAAAGTCCCCCGGCCATTTTTGGAGGAATCCGTGAATCGACGCTATCTCCATCCCGCCCTGCTCGGTGCTCTGCTTGTTGCCGCAGCGCTCGTACCCGCTTCCATCGCGCCGGTCCGCGGTGAAGCGAGGTCGGACCAGGCCCAGACGCCGGGCGTCGTGGCCATTCGCAACGCGACGCTCGTGACCGCGTCGCACGGCACGATCAACAACGGCACGATCGTGATGCGCGACGGCAAGATCGCGGCGCTCGGGACGAACGTGCAGATTCCGGCGGGCGCGCAGATCATCGAGGGCAAGGGCAAGTTCGTCTCGCCCGGCATCATCGACGCGCATTCGCACATCGCGAACGACGCGATCAACGAAGGCGCGACGGCCGTGAGCTCGATGACGGGCATGGGCGACGTGCTCAACCCGCTCGACATCGCGATCCAGCGCGACCTGGCCGGCGGCGTGACGACGGCGAACATTCTGCACGGGAGCGCGAATCCGATCGGCGGCAAGACGGTCGTCATCAAGCTCAAGTGGGGCGTGAGCAAAGCCGAAGAACTGCTCTTCCCCGGCGCGATGCCGGGCATCAAGTTCGCGCTCGGCGAGAATCCGAAGCGCCCGGCCTCCGGCATCAACCAGCAGGGTCCGCGAAGGTACCCGACCACTCGTCAGGGCGTCGAATACGTGATCCGCGACGCGTTCACGCGCGCCCACGCCTACCGGAAGCAGTGGCAGGACTATCAGAAGGCGAAGACCGCGAATCAGGACGTGATGCCGCCGCGGCGTGACTTGCAGCTGGACGCGCTCGTCGAAATCCTCGACGGCAAGCGGCTGGTGCACGTGCACTGCTACCGCGCGGACGAGATCCTCATGATGATCCGCCTCGCCGAGGAGATGGGCTTCAAGGTGGCGACGTTCCAGCACGTGCTCGAGGGCTACAAGGTCGCGAAAGAAATTGCCGCGCACGGCGCCGGCGGCTCCACCTTCTCCGACTGGTGGGGCTACAAGATCGAAGCCGAGGACGCGATTCCCGGCAACGCGTCCGTGATGACGGCCAAGGGCGTCACCGTCTCGATCAACTCCGACAGCGCCGAACACGCGCGGCGCCTGAACACCGAGGCCGCGAAGTCCGTGCGATGGGGCGACATGAACGACGACCAGGCAGTGGCCATGGTCACCATCAACCCGGCGAAGCAGCTGCGCATCGATCAGCGCGTGGGATCACTCGACGTCGGCAAGGACGCGGACGTCGTGCTGTGGAACGCGCATCCGCTCAGCACGTACGCCACCGTGGACAAGACGTTCATCGACGGCATCGCGTACTACGACCGCGACGTGGAGATCGCTCGCGTGGATATGGTCGAGAAGGAAAAGGCGACCATGAACGGAGGTCGCGGAGGGAACGGCGGTCGCGGAGCCGCAGCCACGCCTCCGACGCCCGGCAACCTTTTCAACCTCGAGAGCCAGGCGATCGACGTGAAGCTCAATGCGAGCGGCGGCACGTGGTCCATCACCAACGCGCGTATCGTCCCGGTGAGCGGGCCCGTGATCGAAAAGGGCACGATTGTCATTCGCGGTAACAAGATCCAGGCGATTGGCGCGAACGTGGCTCCGACCGGCACGAAGACCATCGACGCCCGCGGGGCCAGTGTGTATCCCGGCTTCATCGATGCGAGCACCGACCTCGGCATCAACGAACCCGGCGTGCGCGGGTACGAGGACGTGAGCGAGATGCTGGACTTCAACCAGATGCTCCGTACGCGTGTCGCCTACCAGTCGGACAGCGACGCGATTCCAATTGCCCGGGTCGAAGGCATTACGACCGCCGCGATTTTCATGGGCGGCGGCGTGATCACCGGCGAAGTGCCGCTGATGAATCTCGACGGCTGGACGTGGGAAGAAAACATGGTCCGCTCGAGCGCCGGCCTTGCGCTGAGTTTCCCGGGCGGCGGTGGTGGAGGTCGCGGAGGAGGGGGCGGAGGACGCGGAGGTGGAGCCGGCGGCGGCGCGGGCATGGCGGAGCTCGAGCGGCTGCTGACGCAGGCGCGCGCGTACGGCGCGAACGCCACTCGCACGATGGACTGGAACCTCGAACCGCTGGTGCCGATCGTTCAGAAGAAGCAGCCGTTCTTCGTGAGCGCGGGCAGCGAACAGGCAGTTCGCGACGCCATCGCGTGGGCCGAACGCCAGGGCATCAACATCGTCATTCGCACGAGCCCGGCCGCCGCGGTGGCGACGGCGGATCTGCTCAAGGCCAAAAACGTCCCGGTGATTCTCAACAACGTCCTGGCCATGCCGCAGGGTGAGGATGCATTCCACGCCGCGAACTACCAGGCGGCCGGCCAGCTCTCGAAGGCCGGCGTCCTGTTCGCGTTCTCGAGCGGCGGCTACGACAACGCGCGGCTCGTTCCCTTCCAGGCCGCGATGTCCGTGGCGTGGGGACTGGATCGCGATGAAGCCATCAAGGCGCTCACGATCAACGCAGCGAAGATCTTCGGCGCCGACAAGGCGCTCGGCACCCTCGAGGCCGGCAAGATCGCGAACCTCGTGGTCGTCTCGGGCGACCCGCTCGAGATTCGCTCGCGCATCCAGCACGTCGTGATCGGCGGACGCGAGATTCCGCTCGAGAGCAAACACACCGAGTTATTCAAACGCTACATGGGAAGGCAGTGAGGACACCGACAATGCGTAACCTGAAACTCGTCACTCTTCAGCTCACTGCCGCCGCGACGGTTGTCCTCACCTTCAGCCCCCTCGGTGCCGCGACCCCGGCCGGGCCGGTGTATGCGATCAAAGGCGCGCGCATTCACACCGTCTCGGGCGCGCCGATCGCCGGCGGCACGATCGTCATGCGTAACGGCGTCATCGAGGACGTCGGCGCCAACGTCACCGTGCCGGCCGACGCCATCGTCATCGACGGCGCGAACATGAACGTGTACCCGGGCCTGATCGACATGGATAATGCTGCGCCGCTGGACACCGGCGATGGCGCAGCAGGAGGTCCCGGAGGAGGCGGAGGGCGCGGAGGAGCTCCTGCGACGTTCGCGACACTCGAAGAGGCCGAGCGCGCGAAGCGCGCGGCCATCATGCGGCCGAATTTCATGGCGGCGACGAACCTGCGTGGAACGTCGGCGGAACTGCAGCAGCTCGCGAACGCCGGTATCACCACCGTGCTGGCCGCCCCGTCGACGGGAATCTTCAAAGGTCAGAGCGCGCTCGTAAACGTCGCGATTCCGGCCGACGATCCGCAGATCAGCACGCTCGCCGATTACCGTACTGGACTTGCGGTCGTGAAGTCGCCGGTCGCGATGCACGTGAACATGTCCGGCCGTGGCGGTGGCGCGGGTTATCCAGGCTCACTCCTCGGCACGATCGCGTTCACCGAGCAGGGCTTCCTCGATGCGCAATGGCAGCGCGACGCTGAAGCGCAGTACGTGCGCACCGGCGCCAAGGGACCGCGGCCGATCGTCGAACCCGCGCTCGACGCGCTGAAGCCGGCGCTCGCAAAGCAGATGCCGGTCGCGTTCGACGTCAGTGAAGCGCGCGAGATCGACCGCGCGCTCAAGCTGGCCGCCGAGTTCGGCCTCGATCCCATGATCGTCGGCGCCGCGAGCGCCGCCGAGCGCAAGGCGGAACTGGCGGCGGCGAAGGCGCGCGTGATCCTCAGCCTCAACTTCCCCGGCGGACAGGGCGGCGGCGCCGCGGCTGCCGGTGGCGGAGGAGGCGGTGGCCGTGGCGGTGGTGGCGGCGCGCTGTCGTTGCGTCAGATGAAAGCGCAGGCCGACGCGCCCAAAGTGCCGGCGCAGCTGGCGCAAGCCAATGTCGCGTTCGCGTTCTCTTCAGGCGGCGCGACGCCGGCCAATTTCGTCCGCAATGCCGGACGCGTGATCAAAGAAGGCGGTCTCACCGCCGACGCCGTTCTGAAAGCGCTCACGCTCGGCGCCGCGCAGATCGCAGGCGCTGCCGATCGCGTCGGCTCGCTGGAGAAGGGCAAGATCGCCAACCTCATCGTCGTCGAAGGCGACGTCTTCGACGGCGGCCGCGTGCGTAACGTCTTCATCGACGGACGTCAGGTCGAGGTCACGGAGCCGCCCACGGCGCAGACAGGACGAGGCGGGCGGGGCGGAAGGTAGCAAGTCACCGCACGCCCTTCCACTCGCGCCACTCGAATCGCTGCGCGCGATCGGTGAAGACGATGAACGTCCCGTCAGGCGACCAGCTGGCGGTGCGATTCCAATCGAGGGGCAGGCTTGGAAGCAGCAGCGGCGTTCGTGTTTCCCTGGCGGTGTCGAGAATCTGCGGCCTTCCGCCGCCAAATAACAGGAATCTGCCGTCGGGCGACCAGGCAACGAGCGCGGGCGTTGCCGCATTCTGACCCGGCGTCGTAGCCACGACCTTGCGGTCGCCGGTGGCAAGCGTCATCACGACGATCTCGCACGGCCGGGCGATCTGATTGACGGTCTCGACGCGCTCGGTCGATGTGGACAAGCAGGCGCGCCCGGAGTCGTAGCGGCGCGCGAGTGAGTAGGCGAGCTTCCGGCCGTCCGGAGACAGCAGGAGTGAATTGACTTCCTGATCTCCCTCGAACGTCGCGACCACTCGGCTTCGTCCGTCCGCCAAGGACTTCGCCAGAATCAAGCGATAGCTGGCGTCGAGGTGAATAATCTCGTCCGTCGCAGGGGCGTACTGCGGCAGGCCCAGTATGTGAGGGAGCTCCGTCAGCGTAAGAACCTCGGTTGCCGTCCCGGTTTGGACGTTGACCGACATCACACGCCGCGGGGAACCGGTCGCCGGACCGGAGCCTGGTGCAGGGACGGTGAATAGCAGTTCAGAATTCGATCGCCAGGAGGGAGCGAGCCCCGGAGAGTCGTGCGAAGTCTCGAAGAGCAACCGTTCGTTCGCTCCGTTGCTGTCCATTACGGCCACACCGGCTCGCCGCGACTGCTGCGACCAGTAGGCGATCCGCTTGCCATCAGGGGAGACGGCAGGTGTGTGGCTGATTGGACCGTCCTGCGTCAGCCGTTCCGGCTGATCGCTCCGGCGCACGGCGGTGGCCGGATCGATGTCGATTCGAAGGATGTTCGACTGGTTGGTGATCACACTCGCGACGAGTCCGTCCGGCGTCCAGGAACGCAGATCGAACGACGGAAGTTCGTCGAACGTCGATAGCCGTGGCGGCGCGGCTACTGGAGCGGCCGCGATCTCGGCGGAATAGAGCCCCCACCGGCCGTCGCGGTTCGACACGAAGAACTCGACCCGGTCGTCTGGTGAAAGCACCCCGGACCATTCCTCGCTGCCCGAACCCGACGTGAGCGTCCGCTCGACGCCAGACGCGAGGTCGCGCACCATGAGCCGTTTCGACACATGACGCCAGACGATCTGCCGAGCACTGGCGAGCGTGATCTCCCGGCACAGATCTGCGGTGGCGTATGGCAGTCCACCCGCTCCCGCGAGATTCAGTGCAAAACCTGAACATGTCAGGCGGCTCGTACCCGTAGCCAGCGAGACCAGATACGTATCGTCCACCTTTGGTGCCGCCGCGGCATTGTGGTGAATGACAGACACCTCGCCAGTGGAATGCCATCGCAGGACGCGGTGCCTGGAATCAGGTGCTCCAGGCAACGGAACCGTTCGTCGCGTACCGTTCGCCACGTTGATGACCACAAGCTCACCCGCCTTGTCGGGCGTGGAGACGACATGCGCCAGCAACTCCCGGCCATCCGGGGACCACATGAGGTCGAACGCGCCCTTTGCCTGCAAGCCGACGAATCGCCTGGCACCCGTGGGGGCGTCGAACAGCTGGAGGTCGTAGGTATTCAACGGCTCGACGGGAATGGCCACAGCGATCGTCCGCCCGTTCGGAGAAAACACGATCGGCTTCGTCAACGGCCGAAAAGTATTTTCGGCAGCCATCTTGGTGATCTCGATGACCACTGGAGGAATACCGGCTTCGACCCTTCCAATCACCAGAACCCCTGGGACAAACAGGTCACCCGAGTTCTGACGGGAACGGATCGACTCCGCCATGACGGCCTGCGGAATGGCCTCCGACATCATCGCGGCAAATTGCTGGCCATCCGGTGCGAATGCAGAGAACTGAAGGAAGAAGCCCGGTGGCCTGAAAAAAATGGATCGCCCTGTGGCGTTCTCGAGATTGCGCAGATAGAGCCCGCTGCCCTCGAACTCGGATGGGGTGAGCCTGAATCCGAGCGCGCGCTTGCCGTCTGGCGAGACGCGAATGACGCCAAGACCGCCGAGTGTTCTGTCAGTGGTAATCAGGCGCTCGCGCGAGTCCGGATCCACTGCCTGCGCGGGAGGCTGGAGTCGCTTCAGTTGCGCGCGCGCATACTCCGCAGTCTTCTGGTCCTTGCTCTGTGCGAGCTTCTGATAAATCTCGATCGCACCCTTGACGTCGGCCTTGGCCTTTTC
>Ga0184628_10001001_pt1 | contig 14429 bp, 13 predicted proteins | sample PLM4_5_b1_FD_133149 | JGI IMG/M metagenome (GOLD analysis project Ga0184628, IMG submission 133149) | Groundwater sediment microbial communities from an aquifer in East River, Colorado, USA - PLM4_5_b1 | ecosystem: Environmental > Terrestrial > Soil > Riparian zone | place: USA: East River... | reverse complement strand
TCGTCCACCTTCGCCCGGCTCGACGCCATCTGTTGCTCGAAGCGGATACCGAGACGTCCATACGCATGGAGCAACCAACGGAATCAACCCTCGCCGCGCCGCTATGAATCGCAGCATTCTCATCGTCATCTGCGACTTCCTGCTGGTCAGTCTGCTCGTATTTTCGACGGTGGATATTAACGATGCGGTCAAGGAAGGCAGAACAAAGCCCATCACGTCGACCGTCGCGACTAATCAAGTTGACGCCAGCAGTGATCTCTCCGCCGTGATGCGCACCGCACTCGAAGAGGAAAAGAAACAACGCGACGTCTTAATGGGGGAATTAAGCCGCAGTCGCGAAACGGTGGGTGAACGGGAAAAGCAGTTGCAAACTTTCCAGCAACAGCTTCAAACCGCGGAACAGCAGCGCGCGAATCTCCAGCAACAATACTCCGCGGCGCAGACGAATCTTCAGAGCTTGACCGAACAAGCTCGCGCCAGCACGACCGACGCGACCATCTCGAAGGAAAAGCTTGCCGCGATGGAAGCTGAGTTGCGCAAACGCGCGGAGGAAGCCGTGGCATTACAGCAACAGCTCGCTCAACTTTCCCAAAGCAATCAGGCGACACTGACCGAGAAGCAACGGCTCGCCGGCCAGCTTCAGCTTGCTGAAGTCGAGAAGCGTTACGCTGCAGAGCGCACGGCCGCCTTGACCGAACAAGTGAAAGTCGAGCGCGAAGAGAAGGCAAAATTGGTCGAGGGCGTGAAAACGCTAGCGACCAACTCAACACAACTGGCGCAGGAACTTCGCGAAAACCGCCCGCTCGCGCCGAACGCCATCTTCGATGAGTTCATGGCGAACCGGGTGCGCGCAGACTTCGCCGCGCGTCGCTTGGGGTTGTTCGACACCAACAAGCGCAAGGAAGCCGTCACCGTTTTGGTATCCGACGGCACGAATATATTTGCGCTCTGCCACGTCGAGGACACGCCGCTGACATTGTGGAATCCGGGCGCGCAATGGGATGGACTGGCCGGCACTCTCGCTCGCGGCGCGGCGCAAGTTCCCGTCCGGGCGTTGTCGTTTCATCTGCAAGACCCGCGCGTCGTGTTCATGCCCGTCAGTACGAATGAAGCACGCCAGCTCGGCGGAAAAATTTATCGCGTCTCCGCGACGCCGTATAGATTTCAAGACGCCGTGTTGGTTGGCGGCACCGGCGAAGGCTACTACGGCGAATGCAAATTCGAGATTGATCCCTCAGCGCCGACATACGTGAAACTCGACCGCAGTGTGGTGAAAGGACTGTTCGGAAAATTCAATCCGTCCCGCGGCGATCTGGTTTTCAGCAAAAGCGGCGACTTGCTCGGCATCATGGCGAACAACACTTACTGCCTTCTCATCCATAACTTCCCAGCGAGTGCCACGATCAACTTCGGTCCGGATGTGCGCGCCCAAAACACCGGCAACACGCTCGCGTCGCTTTACTACGTCGTGCAGCAGATGCCGTTCAAGTTACAGTAGCTTTCGTCAAAACATTTGTTCTTCATTGAATCTGCCGAAGAAAATCTGCCGTGTTACCCGGATGACTGCGCGTGTTTGGACCGCAAGAGTTTTTCACTGTTATCCGACCTTGGTGATTTTGAACGGATTGCTTCTCGTCTGTTCGGTTACGCGCGCCGACATCTGGAGCACCGCTTACTATCCGGGCTGGACGCAAAGCGCGATGCCCGCTTCAAACGTTGATTTTACCGCAGTGAGCCATGTGATTCATTTTTCCGTCGTGCCGAACTCCAACGGCACGCTCAACAGCAACATCAACGTTCTCCCGGTCGCCAATTCCACGGACGTCGTCACGCGCGCACACGCGGCGGGAAGAAAAGTGCTTATCTCCGTCGGTGGCGGCGGAAGCCAGAGCGGCTTTCAAGGTGCGACCACTGCGGCCAATCGCCCCACATTTATCACGAACCTCGTCAACTTCATGACGGCGCGCGGCTATGATGGCATTGATCTCGATTGGGAGCCGCTTCCTTCCACCGACTTTGCCCAATGGACAAATCTCGTGAACAGCCTGCGCTCCGCGCTAAACGGGTTTTCGCCGCCTAAACTTCTGACCGTCGCCGCTGGTGCGTACCCGCCTTATGGAGATTCTCCAACCGCGCACTATCTCATGTACGCCGCGCTCCAAAGTCAGTTCGATCAGATCAATATCATGACCTACGACCTGTCTGGCGCGTATGACGGTTGGATCACTTGGTTCAACGCGCCGATTTACGACGGCGGCACGCGATTCGTCAGCACCGGCGCATTGGTGCCCTCGACGGATGGTGCGGTTTCCAACTTCATTTCAAAGGGCGTCGCGCCTGCGAAACTCGGCATCGGCATCGCGTTTTATGGTTACGTGTGGAGTGGCGGCACGGGCACTTCGACCGGCGGCGCCGCTCAACCACGTCAATCCTGGACTACTGCGCCTACCAACACCACGCCATCGTATGACAGCATCATGACGAGCTATTACCAGGCGAACCTGTATCACTGGGACACCAACGCGCAATCTGCTTATCTCAGCCTGGACAACAGCGGCTCGGTGAATGACAAATTCATCTCCTACGACGACGAACACGCGTGTCAGGCCAAGGTCAGCTACGCGCGCAATCGTGGTTTGGGCGGCGTGATGATCTGGGAACTCGGCAGCGGTTACCGGCCCGGCCAACCGATTGGCCAGCGCGATCCCCTGCTGCAAGCCGTCAAACATTCCCTCGCCACACCGCGTTTCGTCGGCATACAGCGTAGCAGTCAAAACATCCAACTCGACTTCACTGGTCTCCCGCTGGCCAATTACCGCGTTCAATGGGCGAGCAACCTTCCTCCAAACGTCTGGCACACGCTCACAAACAACGTGCCCGGCACGAACGGCACTTTGCGAATCACCGATTCCGGTGCGATTACGAATGCGGCGAAGCGCTTCTATCGCATCCAGACTCCGCCTTGATCCGCAATGATCGGGACTTTTCGGAGGAAACTGCGACTTGTTTTCAAATTGCGGCTTTGGCAGCGTCCATAGCCACGTGCTCCACCCATCAGAGTCCGGTATTTTTCCTGGCATGAAAAGAATTCGTATCCTCGTTTACCTGCTTGCGATGATTGCGCTGGGTTCTTCCGCGCGCGCCGCGATTGGTGAACAGGTATGGGTGCAACGTTACAACGGGCCGGGAAACGGGAGCGACAACGCTTTTGCCATCGCAGTAGATACCAGCGGCAACGTCTTTGTTACCGGACAATCTCCAGGTACCAGCACCTACGATTTCGCCACGATCAAATATTCGAATGCGGGTGTTCCCCTCTGGACAAACCGTTACGAAGGGCCGGGCAATGGAGATGATGTGGGTCATGCGATTGTCGTGGATAGCTACGGCGATGTAATCGTGACGGGACAGTCGGCTGGCACCAATACCACCGATGATTACGCGACGATCAAGTATTCAAATGCCGGAACGCCTTTGTGGACCAATCGTTTTGACCACGCTGGAGGCCATGATTACGCCACGGCTGTCGCGGTGGACACGAATGACAACGTGTTTGTAACGGGATATTTCATTGGCGGTGGCTGGGCGACCATAAAGTATTCGGGTCTCGGAATTCCACAGTGGACAAACCGTTACGTCGGGCCGGTATCTGGCAGTCACTATGTAAGCGGCATTGCGGTTGGTGCGAACGGCAATGTATTTGTCACTGGATCTTCAGCCGGCAGCGGTAGTGGCGACGATTTCGCAACGGTCGCATATTCGAACTCAGGCGTCCCCTTGTGGACGAACCGATACAACGGACCGGGAAACGGCGATGACACCGCCAACGACATCGCTTTGGACAGCAACGGCAATATTTTTGTGACCGGCGGCGTGACCGCCGGCGGCTTGATTGAGTTTGCGACACTCAAATATTCAAACGCCGGTTTGCCCTTATGGACCAATCGTTATCGTGGTCAGGGCACCAGCACTTACGGCGGCGCCGGCGAGATGGTCGTGGACAGCAACGGCAACGTGTTCGTGACGGGAGCATCAGTGGGCAGCGGAACGTACAATGATTTCGCGACCATCAAATATTCGAATGCGGGCGTGGCCCTGTGGACGAATCGTTATAACCGGCTGTACGATGACGTGCCCATCGCTTTGGTGTTGGATGCCGTCGGCAATCTATTCGTCACCGGATACACGATGGCCGACAACCTCCGCTTTGATCGCCTGACGATTGGATATTCCAACGCCGGCATTCCGTTGTGGACCAATTCCTACAACGGACCTGGAAACAACGATGACTCCGGCAACGCTATCGCCGTCGATGGCAATGGCAACGTGTTCGTGACGGGCTATTCTTACGGCACCGGCAACCACGATTACGCAACCATCAAGTATGCGGGCGTGCAACCAATCCCGCTTACCGCCCAACAAGTCAACAACTCACTGGTGCTGAGTTGGAGCAACGCAACTTTCCGTTTGCAGTCTGCGCCCACCACCACGGGCACGTTTACCAATATTCCCAGCGCGACAAGTCCTTACACCAATGCAATCACCGCCCCGCCGCAATACTTCCGACTCAAACTGAATTGAAGCGCCTCGGCTGCTCTTCGATTATGCAATTTAAGAAGTCAATCCGCTGGATGGCTTTGAGCCTCGCGCTTTCAACAACTGTCTTCGCGCAACCTGGCGCAAATCCCCCAACGCCCGACACGACAACAAACGCAGCTCCTTCCTTTCCTCCGCCAACTCCAATGTCGCAAGCGACGTTGGACAAAATCAGCGCGATGACTCCGATCTTTGATGGCAAGACGCTGGCCGGTTGGAAAGCGAGCGTGAAGGGCACGAATACGGTGGACATCAACAAAACCTGGACGGTCAAGGACGGCGCGATGGCGAGTCTTGGTGGAGGCCGCGGCGTGCTTCACACCGAAAAGGGATACGGCAATTACCGGCTCATCTTCACCATGCGGCATGTCGGCGGACCGCCCTCGGACCATCGGGCGTGCGTTTTGATTTATTGCACTGCACCGGCGCAAGGCGAACCGGCGCTCGACGCGCTGGGCGGAATTCAGTTTCAACCGCCGAATGGCGGCAGTTGGGATTATCGCCCCGGCAAAAACAACGGCGGTAAAGGTCTGTTCACGCGCTTGCCGCATCCGAAGTTCGGCGAACACGATTGGTTTCAGGTCGAAATTCTGGTGAACACCAACGGAAGCGCCCGCATGGCCGTCGCTCAGCCTGTCGGTACGAAGGCTCACGAAGTACTCGTTTTCAAAGACCCCACCGCCGGCAGGAAAGGCCCGATCGCCTGGCAGATGCACAACAAAGGATTGTTCGACGAGTACAAAGACGTGCGGATTGAGGAAAATCCGAACGAAGACAAGCTTGTCACCGCCGAATGAAAATCCAAACAGCGCATCATGTCATGAATGGGGAGACACTCCATTAATGCGGCAGTGTACTGATTCTCCGCGCGCGATTTCGAAAGTATGGGAATTTGCGGGCAATGCATTCGCTGTGGCTGTCGCGAATCCTCTATTCCGTTAAGGATTTCCAATGTGCGATGGCGGCGAATTTAGAAAAACGCATGAGGGTTGCCGTGGTACCAGACGAAGATCTTGGCGTTGAGGGCGAGGTCGATGTCCACGTAGGAGCAATTGTCGCCGAGGGGATCGCCAATCGTCAACGCCGTCACATGAAACGTGCCGCCGGAGGAACTGGCGATCAGGGTGCCTTCACCGGTCACAGGGACTCCGGAAGTCGTGGTCGTCGTGAACGTGAAGTTCCCGAGGTCGGTTTTGGCTTTAAACGCAAACGCGGTTAAGCCGAAGGTGGCGGTGTCTCCTTTCTGGAGCAAAGGACAGTCAGTGGGGAGATCCCGCGAGAACGAGATCTTGCACTCGTAAGCGGTAAACGTGGGGATCTGGGCGTTCGCGTTGAGCGCCGCGCAGAACAGAAAGACGGGTGAGAGGTATGTGAACAGTTTTTTCATGGTTTTATTTTTTAAAATGACTTTTTGTGACGCTGCATTACTTCGATTCCGTTAAGGATTTCCAATATTGGAGTCCTTCGCCGTGCGAATAATCGCATCGGCGTCCGCTTTCAGGAGGTAGCGTTGGCCCTGCAAAGTTCGGGCGAGAGAAGTGATCTGTTCCACGTAGGCGTCGTGATCCGTGAAGCTTGCCTTCAAGTCCACGTGCCCGCCAGCCAGCACGCGGAACGTGCCAAGAAGCGTGCCATCATCGTAGGACGGAGCGGCCGGGATGTATTGGTTCTCGCCGATCGCCACCTCGGGAAGCCGGTAGGCGGTGGTATTGACGGGCTGGGTTCCCACGTAGCGGACCAGGGCGTTACCACGGGAATCACGCGCGATCGTCGGATCATTCGGCGCGCCCAGCCAGATGCTCGGCGGCGGTTGGATGCCATCGCACCAATTGTTAGCAGCCACGAAGAGCGCCCGGATGAACGGCACCCAGTTCGCCGGGTTGGCGGCACTCGCATCGGGCAGACCGAACTCCACGCAATCCACCGCCCGAATGTGTGAGCCTCCGGCGAACTGATAAACCCGGTAATTCGCTTCTTCATGCCGCGTTTTGTAGGCGTCGAGGACAACTCCGTCGGTCTCGGTTTGGAACTCAATTTCCAACCCCGCCCCGGGGAAGGCCGCCTTTTCGGAGGATGAATATCCCAGGCCATTCCCAATCGGATGATCAAAACCGTTTCCGACTCCGCCCACCAACGAGAAGTCGAACAAGCCCTTGCCCATCTGGAGGCGCAACAGGCCTTTGAGAAGGTACCCCGAGGCCGAATAGGCGAACGCCGCGGTGCGCTTCGTCTTACCCAGAATCTGGAGCGCAATGGGATCCGATCGCAGTGCCTTGACATAATCCACCACAATCTCGAACTCATCGCCGGCCGAACTGATGAACTCCGACGATGTGTTCAACAGGCCGTCAGACCACGGCCATGTGGGATCACTGACTGGGGAGCGCCGTCCGATGCCTTCTGGGGCGGAGCGGACCGTCGCGTAGGAAAGACCTGAGCCGAAGATGAAATCATCGGTCAGCGTATATCTCGCATCGGCCTGCTCCTGGCCGACGGCGGTGACAATCGTGCTGGGGACAAGCCAGTCGAAGAGGAGCGTTCGTTTGCCTCGCGCGGGGTCAACCGGGGCAATGATCTGGCAAGGCACCCGATAGGCCCGCCCATTCGAACTCACCCCCTCAAACATCGCCTCATATCGCCTGTATTGGACTCCATTGAAGTTACCATGCGGCACTTGGATCAACGTGCTGCTGTCAATCCGGCCTGCGGCACTGGCCGATGAAATCACCGCGATCGCAGCCGTGAATACCGCCGCGCAGCGCCGAATCCCTTGAAATGATGAGCCGCGAGGACTCGAATCAGGCCGGCGGATTTCGGAAGAGTTATGGATCTTAATGTCTGTTTTCATGGGGGATTTCTTCAATGTAAACGTGCGTTCACCTGCTACACCGGATTAATTGGATAAAGGTTACAGGCCGCGACACCGATTTTTGAAAAAGGCAGGCGCGAAAGCTCAAGCCGTGCTCGACCTTAAGGACGCCACCGCGGCAAGCAAGGCTCGATTGCGTGGCAGATGCACAACAAAGGTTTGTTCGACGAATACAAGGACGTGCAGATTGAGGAGAATCCAGGAGAGCACAGACTAATCACGTTGAATGATCTGTTACGGCCCCACCGTCACGCATCGGCAATAGTCAATTGCATCGGCAGATGTCAAAACAGATGACGTCGTGCTGAGCGGATTAAATGGCGGCGAGACTCCGCTATACGTCAGCAGAGGACGGGCACGGAAAAATTGCGCTGGCGAGGTCGCAGCCGTGTTTGTGTACCAAGTTTGTCCTCCCCAAAGATACCTGTTAGTGACCCCAACCCACGTAAAAAGATTTGTCGAAGCTTCTATAGCGACCACTTCGGGCGAGAAGCCAGCGATGCGAAAGGAGAACTTTCCGGTCGATGTCCAGGTTGGGGAGTCCAGCTTGACGCTGGATTGGCTAACGCAAGCTGCGAATTGCATCGGAATGGAAGTCGTGTTTGTTTGAGCAACCCACCCAAAGTTATTCGTGCGTTTCCAAAAATAATTGCGCGCACTGCCAATTGTTGGAGGACTGTAAATATCAAGCCCGACCTTCTCTGTTGGTCCCATGCCCGCGAACTGAACGGTCCATGTCATCTTAGTCGTCCCGAGAAGAGGAATGCCTTCAGGAGGAAAATCCTCTTCACCGAGGATCAGCGTGGAACGTGGTGTTGGGGGAACAGGCATCCAGCCGCTCTCGTAGATAAGATTGCCCGGCTCGAAGAGTTCTCGTGGCGAATAGTGAGAACAAATACAGGAACTGCTATTAAGCCCGTCAAAAAGATAGAAACGTACGCGAACCTTGACATTGCCCCAAAAAGACCCCGGACCCGCGGTATTGGTTCCCCAGAATTCGAAAGCAAAGCGCGTAATCGCACCAGTGGCGTCGGCGAGGTCAATCTCATTTCCGACTTCCAATGTCCCGGGATCGAATTGTACTGCCAGGTCGGTTTCACCGTTGTAATAAAATGGCTGGGCGGCCAGGGACAGGTGCAATCCAAAACACAATCCAAGAAGACCGGCACGCGTCGAAGTTCCAGTTAAAACTTTCACCTGATTAATGGCCGACGGGTTTCAGTAGTATTCTTGCCAAGGATGAACATTCCATCCTCGCGCCGACGCTCCCGCAAAGCCTCCTTCGTGTCAAGGTTCATCCCGCTAATGAACAGTGAATGAGAATGCGGAGTAGGAGAACGCCGTTAGCTCCCCTTGCTGCCGCAGCGAACGAACTGCAACATTCGACGCTTTGCGACTTGCGGCTTCAGCCGAATTGACACCTGGATACACGTTGCCAAACTTCGTCCTAATGATTGCTTTCCACGACGGGCCGCAACCCACGAGCTGGCGAACTCGTTTCATCAATCTCGGCTCTCTCATCCCACTGCGAGTTTTGTTCGCCCTGGCATTTCTTTGCGCTTTCCACGCGCGCGCTCAGGACCGACTGCCGTTCGAATCAAACTCACCTTGGGAAACAAACGTAGGCATTGCCACCCTCGATCTCGCCACGAATTCCAAACAAGCATGGCGACTCATCGAAATGGTTGGGCCCGTCTCCGTCAAATCCGGCAAGTGGTCCGAGCTGGAGCGAAATGCCGCCGGTGCGGATATGTGCCGTGAATTCAGCAAGCGTTATCCCGCCGACAGCAATGTTGGTCTCGCGGACAAGCGTCGGCGTGAATATTTGATCCGCACCATTGAGCTGGGGAACACCAATCGCATTGCGGAATTCGAGGATCTGTTCCCCAAAAAGGCTACTGAGCTGGCGCGATTGCGCGCGTATCGAGCCTTTTCACTCGGGCCATCCGCCGTTCGCGCAGAATGGGAAAAAAATCTGCGGTCGCTCACACCGGGAAGCCCAGACATTGAATTTGAAATGCTTCTCCTGGCGGAACAAAGCGAGCCGGAGAACGCCCGTCGGCTGGCTGAGGAGTTGATCAAAGTCAGCCTGAGTAAGAATCTCAAAGAGCGAGCCTCGAAGATCCTGAAGAGATACGAACCCGTGGGCCAGCCCATCCGCCTGAAGGCGACGCTGGCGGATGGCGCTCAACTCGATTTGGACCAATGGAAAGGGAAGGTCATCCTGCTGCACTTCTGGATGGCGAGGAGACCAAACGATTTCGTTCCGTCCGCGGACGACTGGGGATTTGTGGCCGTCAGGACAGCATACGAAAGGTTTCATGCGCGAGGACTGGAAGTGCTTGGCATCAATCAGACGCGCGACCCGGCGCTGGCCCGTTCGGCGATAGCCAATGCGAAAGCTACGTGGCCACAATATTTGGCGAGCACCAACCTCCCGCCGGAATTGCGCGTGGTCGCAGGCATGGCTCCCGGCCAGGTCGGCGTGGGCATACCTGGCTTTGCTCTCGTGGATCACGACGGAATCCTGCGCGATCGAGAGATTCCGCGCGAAGAGTTGATTGAACGCATCGAAAAGCTTCTCAAGTAACCTCCATGCTCCACCATCAATCCTCCACCCTCGCCGCAATCCGTTTCCTGATTTCCTAAGCCTGGTCGCGATTTTATCGGAGTTTCAAATTCCCGGTGGAGCGAGACTCCGGGCGAGCCGGTTCGCGAGTACGCGACCACCGGCAAGCGCCGCCCGATCGCTTGGCAGATGCACAACAAAGGATTGTTCAACGAATACAAGGACGTGCGGATCGAAGAGAACCCGAAGGAGGACAAGCTGATCACTGTCGAGTGAGGGGAAAGCCAAGGTTCATCGTCACGTTATTTCAAGTTCCATCTGATGCTGATAAGGCGGCGCAAACACGCCCACAATCACCCACGGGTTTGGGGCGAAGCCGTGAAATTGTTGCGTCGTTCCGAGAAAGAAATGCAAATCGCGCTTGCCGAATTCATCCAAATATTTTGCCTTCACTTTTTCCAACGCAACGGCTTCGTCAACGTGGCGGCGCAGGCAATTCCAATAGAGTTGGCCACATTCCCAATCCAAGACCTGCATCGTGCTTTTCCGCCCATTCACATCTTCGATTTGATATGAAAAGGCATAAGGTAGTTTTGGGATGATCTTGAAAGTCTCACGCCAAGCGTCTTCAGCGAACATCTGCGTCTGCTTCGTCTGCTCGCGCATCTGCGCCACCTTGCCAGGCTTCCAGTCGCGCTCGTCGTCTTCCCAGATGAAGCCGCGAATCTTTGCGGGTTTGAAAACTGCGAGCGACAACTTGTTTTCCTTCGCTCCTGTCATCAATGGCTCTAACCGGTCGTAAACTTTCGCTGTCTTCAGCAGCAACTCCCGTCGCTCTCGCCAATTGTCGCCCGTACCCATGTGGCCAACCGGTAGCATCTTTGCGAGGTCAGCAGGGTGATGAGTTTCTGGACGTGGATCAGAACGGCCACGGATGAAGTCTGTTTCAATCCAGTCAAACTTTTTATACTGCTCTTCTTCCTCCAATCGTCGGAACGGCACGGGATAAATCCGCATCCACGAACCGTCAGCGCGCACTCCGGCAGTGCAGACCGTCTCTCCGTATTTGCGAGACAACGTCGGATAGGTTTTGACTGTGATGAGGACGCGCTCCTTGGCCATACCCTTTTCTACAAGTGTCGCGCCTCCAGTCGTGTGCCCTTCATGCGCTCAAGCGCCTCAGCCACACAATGCCGGTGGCACTGGCAAGCTTGCGCCTCGTAACACGTCAATGCCACGCGCTCACTTTGCTCAATCCAACCGCGAATCTTTGTCAGTGCCGATCTCTGCTTAGGCAAGTCGTTCCGCTCGTAGGCTGTGAACAAAGCGTCATAGTCCGTCTGAGTCTTCAGGTCGCGACGTTCCTCAGAATCAATGCCCAGTTCCGGCAAATGTTCATAGCGGATGCCGACGCCCTCACAAGCCTTGCTCAACGTGCTTTTGGAGTAACCATACTTTCGGCTCAAAGGATTCCGGCGCACATCACAGAGCACAGTCACAGAGTTTTTTAGAAGGAGATTGAGGTACGCTTCCAAACTCCGACCTTCGTAACCAATCGTCACGAGTCCCGGTTTTGCTTTTGGCGGGCGGGCTTCAGCAACTCGCTTGCGTGATTCCGCGTCCGGCAAAACGGTTGCGACAATTTCACTGCGCGTCGCGTAATAAGGATACTTCCGATACTGCTCCGCAATCAGGGAATTGCCTCGCAGCGTGGCATGCCGCCGGCAGAATCCGGCCACCACTAGCGGCAACACTGCTTCCTTGCGAGCCGTCTTGCGTCCGGACTCTGTGAGTTCCCATTGAAGATCGTTTTGCACCAGCAAGCCTGCTTCCATCATCCGCCGCTTGTCCGCATACGATGTGAAGGAAAATCCGCCGTATTTGTACGGCACAAATTCATAACTTGGTTGCTTCTCGCATTCTTGCGTGTAAAGAAACAATAGTTTTTGAAAATCCAAATTGCTCACCGGATCACGAAGCGCGTCCAGCATGGTCAACAATAGGCGTTGGCGGTCAAACAAAGTCACGCCAGTGAAAATATCCGCTTATGCTGGAATGGAAAACAAAAAGCCAACCGATCTCTAGTTCAGTTACTTGCCTCGGCACAATCCCACGCCATACGCCTCCCGCCATGCAATCATCAAGCGTCATTAACTTTGCCGTTGTCGGTTGCGGCAGCCCGTTCACGCGTTGCTTTCGGCCCGGCGGCGTGCGCGGGTTGGGACGGACCTTCGCGCGGCCTAAACCTTCAAAACCTCTCTCGCCTCCGCCATGCCGGGGGCGGGGCGACCGTATTCGCTGGCCGTGACGCGGGCGAGCGCCAGCAGTTGACGCCAGCGGAAGGTGGGGCGCGTGGCGGTGAATTCTTCGGTCACAGTGCGGTAGTATTTCTCAGCGTGGAGCGCGCCGTCTTCACTCACGGCGTAACGCAACATCAGGTCGAACACGGGACGCGGGGCGTGGCCGAGTTCGCCATAGCGGCTTACGATCGCTGCTGCGTGGGACTGGAGGTTTTGACGGATCGCGTCGTCGGCCTCGCGCAAGAGCGCGTCGGGTTCGGTGGATTTGATCTGGTCGAGATGCCACTTCACCGGCACCGGTGGCCAGTTCAGGAAATCGCCGCCGCGTTGCGTGCGGTCGAGGGCCACTTGATACGCGCCGAGAATGAGGCAGGCGAATGTATTCCGGGCGTTGCTCACGCGGGCGAGGTTGCGCCAGGCGCACGCGGAATCACTGGCGTGAACGCCAATGCTGTCGCCGTGGACGCTGCCAGTCGGTTTGCCCGGCGACTCTGCATTTGGTGGACGGCCGTGGTCACGGAGGACCAGTTGATTGGCGGCGAGGGAAATGGCTTCACCAATCGCGGCGGGCGCGAAACCTTCCGCCAGTGCAGCGGCGGCGGCTTCGGCGGCTTGCTCGGGGGTGGATTTGAAAATGGTCTGGCTGAGATCATCCACCCATTTGTCTTCGGCGGCGCGAGCGCCGGGCGCGCGGGCGAGGAGTTTGTGCTGTTCGAGCATCTTTGGTAGAAGCGTGCGCGGCCCGTCCCAGGCCGCGGTGTGCTGCCACGACTCGGCCTTCACACAATAGCGGACGGATTGACGGAGGAGCGTGTGCGCCTGCTCCTTGCCGACGAGATCAAGCAGATCCCACGCGCGATACGGCAGGACGACGCGGTGGACTTCGGTGTTGTCCTGCACCGCGAAAAGGAGATCGTTCAGCGCGTCAGCGGGTGAGCGTTGCGACAACGCGGCGAAGGCTTGCTCCGCTTCCTCGCAATTCTTGCGGCGCACCGCGTCGCGCAAGACGTCACCACCAGCGTGACCTTCGGGCAACGTCGCCGGTTTGACCGGGTGAAGGACTTCTTCTTTGCGCCCGCCGCGTTCCTGGATGCGATTGGTGTTTCGGTAAAGGACTTTGAAAACGGGCAGCGGCTGAAGGGCTTGGGGCAGCTCGCGCGCCATGTGCAACGCCGGCGCCAGCGCCATCATCGTGTGGAAGCCGACGTAGTCTTCACCGCCGAAAGTGCGCGCGTTGGCGAGCGCGGCAGCAGCAACGAGGCGGTCCAGTTTCGTGCCGGACTTGAGCTTGTTCGTGAGTGCAGGAAGAAGCTTGTTCGCAGGCGTCTCTTGCATGAGACGGACGAGCGATTCGAGCGGACCGAAGTCGAGCGTGCCAGGCACATCAGCGGCGAATGCGGGCGCGAGTCCGAGTTCGGTTGCCATACCGTAGCCGACGCTGGCGACCAACATGCCGCGGCCAACATCTGCGAGAAATTCACGACGGGTGTGAGGAGTGTTCATTTTTGTCCTCCGCAGAATTGGACGACTCGGGGACATGCAGCGTCATAGGCCCGATCACTCGTGGCGTCAAGGCCGACATTGGCTTCTTAATCTTACTCCTACTCGTAATCTTAATCCCTTGCCGGTCGGAGATTATGATTAAGAACAAGATTAGGATTAAGACAGCGCCGCTTGCCTCCGCGCCGTCCCTCGCCATACTCCTCCCGCCATGCGGTCATCGAGTGTCATTAACTTTGCCATCGTCGGTTGCGGCGGGATTACGTTGCAAAATCATCTGCCCGGACTCGCCTTGTGCCCGGACGTGAAGGTCGTCGCGCTTTGCGATTCGGACGCCGCCACTCTCGAACGCGCGCGACAACAAACTGGCGTCGCCACCACGTCCACGCGCCATGAAGATATTGTAAGGCGCGATGACGTTCACGCCGTCATCATTGCCACGCCGAATTTCACTCATGCGCCCATCGCGCTGGACGCCATTGCGAACGGCAAACACGTTTTGTGCGAGAAGCCGCTGGCGTTGAATCATGCTGACGCGCGAGCCATGGCCGCCGCTGCCGAGCGCGCAGGCTTGCGGCACATGACGGCCTTCACC
>Ga0184628_10001000_pt1 | contig 14432 bp, 6 predicted proteins | sample PLM4_5_b1_FD_133149 | JGI IMG/M metagenome (GOLD analysis project Ga0184628, IMG submission 133149) | Groundwater sediment microbial communities from an aquifer in East River, Colorado, USA - PLM4_5_b1 | ecosystem: Environmental > Terrestrial > Soil > Riparian zone | place: USA: East River... | reverse complement strand
GTCAGTGCGCCCTGCCGGGCGCACCCAAAAAAAGGCCAGGGAGGCTGAACTCCCCGGCCTTGACTTCAACTCTCTTAGCTCCTGTTTACGGCACGCGGAGCCGATAGAATTTTTCGGGCACGCTGGGATTAGGCGTGATGATCACGGTGCCGGTTACCGGCCCCTCGTCGGCCCAGATTATCGGCGAGGCCAGGTTCGTCGAGGACTGCAACGTGCCAGGTACCGAGGCCGTGATGACCAGCGTCCCGCCAGTGCCAGTGCCGATGGTGAGTTTCGGCGGCTCAATGATGGTGCCGAGCAGTTCGACTTCAGCGAGCTGCGCGCTATTGGCGGTGAGTTCGTTCAGAACGTTGAAGAACTGCATCCGATAGCTGGCATACTTGGTGGTGTTGGCAAACGGAACATGCCAGACGTTTTGCGTCAATGGGTTGATCGCCGCGCCCGCCGCATTGCGGCCTGCCGGGAGCGTCAACCGGTTGGAGGTAATCAGCGACCAGGTGGCGCCGTCATTCGAGCCTTCGAGAACGAAGTTCACCGGATCGCGTTCCTGGGCATCGTTGGCGGTGTAAAACCTCACCTTGGACACGATGGAGACACCCGCGGAGGGTGTGACCACAAATCCCACCGGCCCGGTAAACGGCAGGCCCAGGTCAAACGCATCGTAGTTGAGGCACTTGGAGGTGGTGTTGTTGATAAAGTTAGTGACCGATTCGGCGGCGGGCGAACTTCCCGCGGTAAGGACGATCGGGTCGCCCGGAGTCGTCACATCCGTGAGGGTCAACGCCCCTGCCTCGGCCACCCGAGCGACCGCGGAAGTGACCTGGTTGCCGAGCACGTCCGTGACGCGAGCGGTTAGTGCGTAGATGCCTTCCGTCACGTTAGGCCAGGTGACAGTATAGGGCGCCGAGGTCGCCACGCCGATGAGGTTAGTGCCCTCGAAGAATTCCACCCGCAGGATGGCCGACGCTCCGGCGACCGTGGCGGTGACCTGCACGTTGCCCGCAGGGAAGGTCGAACCGTTCGCCGGGGAACTGATCGAGATGGTAGGCGCGGCTGGCGGCGCTACGACATAATCCCACGTCTCCACATCACCGCGACCGCTATTGGAGGTGCAGGGGGCCGGAGCGTCGGTATTGCTGGCCGGGGCGCGGGTGCCAGCCTCGATTACAATCTTGTCAATGAGCGTGCCGTCTTCCCGCTGCCAGATGACAAACCGATGCAGGCCTACCACCGAGTTTGTAAAGGTAATCGGGTCGGAACCCGTATATCGATCGCTACGCCACGACCAATCGGTGCCGGCCCAGCCAGCGATGCCCGAATCGTCCGGGGCGGCGTTCATCGCGACCAGGTAATCCCCGGTGGGATCGTCCGGGCCGACGGTCTGGTTGAAGCCAACAAACAAGGAATCGTCATCGCCGGAAACGGTTCCCTCGTTCCAGCCTCGAATCCAGATAATGTGCCGTCCGGTGCGGTTGAAATTGATGTGGTAAACCATCCGGGCGCCGTCGCGATACAAGTTAGGAGCGGTGCCGTTGGCAGTGCTGCCGCCGCTGCCGTTGGGCACGACCATATAGCCCGCGCCGGAGTAGTTGCCCCGGGTGGTCTGGAGCTGGAACATGTCGCCATCCCCGGTGAAATCGTTCACCTGGGCATTTTCGGCTTCCATGATGATATAACCGTCGGCCCGCTGGGAGAATCTGGGGGCGGTACCGGAACAGAAGAAGTAGTCGGTGCTGTTTGCGAGGAGGGTGTTGGGATTGCAGGCGAGGTCCTTCACGTTGCTCACCACGACCCGGTAGGTTGTGCCGGGAACCATGTCGCCCGTGGAGAGCGTGACCGTGCGCTCATCGGCAGCCAGCAGGGCGCCGTTCACGCTCACCGGCGCTCCACCCGGGAAGGTGAAAACCTGGTAGTTGATTGTGGCCTGGGCCGAGGTCGCATCCACCCATTCGCTGAACAGGAGCTTCACTTCGTTGGTTGCGATGTTGATTTTGGGCGTCGTGAAGAACGCGACCGTGGGCGGCGTGGTGTCCGGGGTTACGGTCAGGATGGCGACAGCGGAGGTGAGGGTTTCGCCATAGCCATTGGAGACCCGGCAGGTCATCTGGGCGCCGTTGTCGCAGAAGGAAACGCGCGGCAGAGACAGCGTGGCGTTCGTGGCATTTGGAATGTCCACACTGTTCTTCCGCCATTGGTATAGATACGGCGACCTGCCGCCAGCGGCGGTAGTAAACACGGCTGTGGTCCCTTCCGGGACCGTGGTGTTGGTAGGCTGGAGGGCCAGGAAGAGCGCCCCGTCATTGACCGCAGTGAAGGAGGCCATCACCGCGTCCACGGTACGAGCTGCATCATGGCTGGTCAGGGCCAGTCCGACCTGCAATGTCGCCGGCAACGCACCTTCATCGCTGGCCGTGGAGTCGTACCAGGTCCAGAAGGTCCAGTTGGTGCCGTTGGCGCTGTAGTAGTAATAAATGTTGTTCCCGATGCGCTGGAGGCGCAGCCAGGACGGATAGGGAAGGATGGTGGGACGGGCAGCGACGCCGCCTTGCACGCGCGGATTCAATTGGGAAGCGAGGTCGTTCGATGAATCCGAGATACCGCCAGTGTTCGTGCGGACCTGGGCGGAGAACACATTCGCGCCCGGCGACACCGGGGTAAACACGTTGAAAACATTGCGGGAGTTGCCGTCCAGGCTGGCACGGGCCATGGGGCCCATTTTGGACCAGGCGTTCACGGCCGGAAGGAACACGCCCTGGACCTTGTAGTCAAAGTTTCCCGTGATGGTCTTGGAGAGGAAGGCGCATTGGTCGGAGTTGCCCCAGATGTCCGAACCTCCCGCGGTCATGAGGATCTGATCGCCCACCGCAGCGGCGCCGAAGGCCTGTGCGCTATTGATGCGAGTAAGGGCGTCAAAGTTATTCGCCCGGAACGGAACTGTCTGCGTGTTCATTACGTTGGCTGCCGAGGACAGGTCCGCCATGTTCTGGACGGTCAACTGCATCAGGGCCGTTTCCGGCATCGCGCCGGTCTGGAGCGTCACTTGCGAGGCATCGGCGGCGTCCTGCACGGCCGAGTTGACGGCCACGGTAGCGCCGGCGGAGTCGCGCAACTGGTAATTGGCGGTGGCTTCCGCGGTTGCCTTCGTCACCGCTTCGGAGAACCGCACCGCGACGACCTGCTTGAACAGGCTGCCCGCGGAGGCAACCATCGGTTTGACGACATCTGCGGTGACGGTGAGGGCGGCGACGACGCTGGTCACGCTGCTGAAGTTGTTGGACACAACCACGGAGAAGCCGACACCCTGATCGGTCTGCCGGACGTAAGGAAGGGTATAACTCGCATTGGTCGCACCGGGAATCGGGGAGCCAGCCTTGTACCATTGATATAAATAGGGCGGCAGGCCATCCGCAGTAACACGCAGCGTCGGCGTGGTGGACTCAGCGGCGGTGAAAGTGGCCGCGAGGTTGGTCTTGAGAGTTACATTGCCGAAGGTATGGATCGTGGATAGGTAAGCCGCAGGGATCAGGTAGGGCGTCGTTGCTCCCTGGTTATCGGCCGGGGTGGGAGGCCAAACTGCTCCCGCCGTGGCCATGCTCGGGGTGTACCACGCCAGGGTGACACCATCGCCGCCAGTGCCGTCCCGCCATACGGCTTCGATATAGTAGCGCTGGCCGGCTACCAAATTGATGACTGCCGACCGCTGATTGGCTTGCGCGCCCATGTTCCACCGGCCCGTGCTGCCATTGTAATTGCAAATCTCCCGCTTGGACGACCGTTGGCTGGTCGTGCCCAGGTAGAGGACGCCGTGGTCGTCCGAGGCGATGCCAAACTGGTAGGCGCCCGTTTCTGGAGCCGTCAGGTAGCCAATGATCTGGCCCATATACCGGTCGGTTAGCGGGTTAAGGTCCCACGGATAACTGGACGTGGTGATCGTTTGTTCTTCGACAAACATGTCGTTGGTATAGGAAGGTGCGGTCGAGTTGTTGGTGGACCAGGTCCTCAGCATGCCGAGATCGATTGGAGCGGTGTCCCAATAGCGATAGGAGATCAAGCCCGAAACCGGCGGTGTGGCGTAAGTGGAGAGATACTGGCCCGGGATGAAGAATTTTTCCGTGCTGGATTGCACGCTCTGATTGATGGTAGGCAACGGCGGACCGCTGGGGGTTTGCCAGAAAACGCTCACGCCATCGCCGCCGGTTCCGTCGCGATGCACGGCTTCAAAGTAATAAGACTTGCCGGCTTCGAGGTAGATGAGGGCGGATTGCTGGTTGGCGAGCTGCGCGCCCGTATTCCAACGGCCGGTGCTGCCATTGTAATTGCAGATTTCACGCTTGGAAGCACGCAGGTTGCTGGTGCCCAGGTAAAGGATACTGTGATCGTCCGAGGCGATGGCGAATTTATAGAAGCCGGTTTCCGGTGGCGTGAGGTAACCGATCATCTGGCCGTTGAAACGATCGCGCGCCGGGGTGAGGTTCCATGCGTAGCTGGTGTTGGTAGCGGTCGTTTGGCCGACGAACATATCGTTCACGTAGGCAAGCGCGGTGGAGTAGGGATGGGACCAGCGCCGCAGTTCGTCCAGGTTGTCGGGGAGGTAAAAGCCCCAGGAACGGAAAGTGATGGCGCCTTCGGCGATAACAAAACTGGCGGTGGCCGGGTCCATCGTATTGGCGGGCGTCGCCATGTCCTGCACATTTTGAATGGTCAGGGTGTAGACCTGGGTGGGCGTCAGCAGGCTGGTCCTGAGGGTGACCGTGCGGAGATCACTGGAGATCGTGGCGGATAGTATCGTTGCACCGGGCAAGGAGTAAAATGCGGTATTGGTCGCAGACTGAGGGTTTACGTCCTCCGAGAAGATCACTTGCAGAGCGGTCGGGTTTAGCGGCAGCACGCCAGCACTCACCACGGTGGGTTTGTCGTTATTGACGAACAACCCCACGGGGCCGCCCGAGTATACAGTGCCGCCAGAGGTGGCCTGGATGGACCACTGCTGGCTGCTATCCGAGACATTTGCCCGCAAAATGTAGTAAGCCTGGGTGGCCCCGGACACAGGATTCCCGTCCCTGAACCACTGGTAGGTGACCGGCTGGGGCAGGTTGACATTCGCATAAAGCACAGCCAGGTTCCCATCCCAGAGCAGGGGATCGCCAGGGACCTTGGGATTGATCTGCCCCACGATGATTTCCGCGTCCATTTCGCCCCAGCGGGTGTCCCGGATGGGTTGGAAATGCCAGGCTGGCATTGGCCTTTGGAGTAATCCGCTGGGAGTTTGCCAGCCGAGCACGACATAATCGCCGCCGGCGCCTTCCTTTTGGAGGATCTTAAGATAATAGGTCTTGCCGGCCTGGAGGGCCACCGGAACTGATTGCTGCTCCGGGAACTTGGTCCATTCCCGGGTGCCACTGTAACCCGGCACCCAGCAAATGAGATTCGTCTTCGACGGGTTGAGTGGGTCGGACGAGTCGGTGTTCATGAAGAACTGCCCCTCATCGTCGCTGGACAGCCAGAACGTGTAATTCCCCGTTTCGGGAGCCGTCAGGTAGCCTTCAATCATGCCGCCGTAGTTGTCGCCGATACCCGCCAAAAGCGACTCCGTGTTGAACGGTGGGAACGCGGGAACCGGGGGGAGGAAATCCGCCTGGTCCGGAAGTTCAGGGAAGGTGACGGTACCGAAAAGGTTGGTGGTGTAAAGGTTAGTGATATTAACCCCAGAGTAATTGAGGTAGAGCAGGCGCCGGAGTTTGCCGGCTTCTGCGGGAAGCAGGAAGGCCAACACTAATGCCGCGATTAGGGAGATGAGGGGGATTGATCGGGGTTTCATAGCACACTACCTGTATTGGTTATGACATGACGGAGGCAGTCCTTGCACCCGCAGGCGAGGTGATAGTCACTTGCGCCAACAAGCAACACGCGCCGTCTGGCAGAATGCAAAATTGGGTAACGGAGCCGATCTTAACAATGTCGTTAAAGCTGCCTATCCCTTTTTTGCCAATTGCTCACCTTCTTTTGCAAAGGTCGGGAGATCGCCTACCGAGGAGCCCCCGGTTCACCGGCCACACCGCCAAATCATTTGTCTATCCGCCGCCGGACTTCTACCATGTCGGTGCCATGAACCCATTTCAAAGATCTCTTGCCACCGTTACCCGACGTGAGTTTTTGCACGCCTCCGCTTTGCTGGCCGGGGCCACGCTGCTGCCGGGGTTGCACGCGGCGGCGGCTCCGGCAAAAGGAGCCGTTCGCATCGGGGCGTGCGTGGTCGGGCTCGAGCAAGCCAAACAGGCTGGATTGGACGGCGTGGAGGTCGGCGTCGGCGATGCCGCGGACCGATTGAGCATCGCGGACCCGGAAGTGCGAAAACGGTACCGTGCGCAGATGAAAGAGACCGGCCTGCCGATCTGTTCGCTGATGATGGGCTTGCTGAACTCCAACCCGCTGGCCAGCGATCCGCGCGGCCCGGCGTGGCTGGAGCAAAGCATCGACGCCGCCAAAGACCTGGGTGCGCGAGTGATCCTGGTGGCCTTTTTCGGGAAGGGCGACCTGCTGGGGTCCGACGGCAAGGTGAAGCCGGGGGATGTGGATGTGGTGGTGCAACGGTTGAAGGCGGCGGCACCGCGCGCGAAAGACGCCGGGGTGATCCTGGGAATTGAGAATTACCTGGAGGCGAAGGATAACGCCCGAATCCTGGAGCGGATAAACCACGATTCCGTGCGGTTGTATTACGATGTATACAACACCGGCGCCACGAAAGGCTACGATGTGCCGGCGGAACTGCGGTTCCTGAAAGACCGGGTGGCGCAGGTGCATTTTAAGAACGGGCCCAATTTGCTGGAGAGCGGCCAGGTAAAGTTTGAGCCCATTGCAGCGGCGCTCAAGGAGATCAACTTCAAGGGCTGGATCGTGCTCGAAACCTCCAGCCCGTCGAAAGATGCGGTGGCCGACGTGAAACGCAACGCCGAGTTCGCGCGCGGGCTGTTTAAGTGAGCTGGGTGCGGGAGGGGGGAAATCCGAAAACCGAATTCCGAATTCCGAAAGAAGTCCGAAGACCGAATTCCGAATGAATAGGACCTCGGGCGCACCTTAGGAAAGGTGTTTTTTTGGTCGAGATCGGTGGAGATCGGTGGGGCGGGCCGAGACAAAGTGGGAGACAAAGTGAGAGACGAAGCATCCAAGGGGCGAGATTACGATTACGATTACGATTGGGGATACCCCCCATGGGTAAAAGAACCGTGTCATCCGTGACATTAACGATATTTATTTGGGTTTTTGCCAAAAGAACCGTGTCCGGAACCGTGTCCGGAAGCGTGCCGGAGGAGGGGACAAGCTTGTCCGACGGGGAGTTCTTCACAAAAGGAAACGAAGGGAACGATGGAGGAGGCTGGGGACCGCAATCCAGAGACCTCGGACGATGGGTCACACACTAAGTCCGTTAAGGGGAGCGGAACTTTACCATTTCTTTACCTTTTCTTTACCAAAATATTGTTTTCGGGAGGTAAAGGGGGTGGTTGATGGCCGAATCGGTCCGAAATTGACCGAAATCGGTATGGTCTACAGATTGCATAGTGGTCCGATTTACTCCGATTTAGTTCGATGCGGCATTGGGCAAAGGGGAGGCTGGCTACAGAATGGTCGTTTTGGGTGCTAGAAACTGCTAGCAGGTGCTAGAAACTGCTAGCGGGCCAGGATTAGAGAAGGAGTTGATGGTTGATGGTTGATGGCGGAATCGGTCCAAAACTGACCGAAATCGGTATTATTTTCGGTTTGCATAAGGTCAGAAATCGGAGGTCGGGAATAAGCAAAAAGGAGAAAGCTGAAATTTAAAATGTCAAGGAGCGGAGGACAGTATCAGCGCTGCACCGAATCAGGTCAAGCGGGACTCTACATAGAAAAGTGACATTTTTCAAGGCGACCTCTTTACCTGTTTATCGCAAACCCCTGATCCGCTCAGACCGCTCCCCCATCCGGCGTTGTTGACCTCCCACGGCTCGCCGTCGGAATGCGTATGGGCAGCAGGGGATAAACTGTTACTAAATCACTTCCAGGGTGCCAGCGGATTGTCGATTGTCGACCCTTTCAGAAACAATAAAAACGCAGGTTCGAGTCAGCCTCTGTGGAACGAGATTCGAAGCCCCGGTAAAACCGGAACAAAAAAACCGGGGCGGCAACGTTTCTTCTATTGGACAATGGCCCTAATGGGTGACCCCGTTTAGCAAGGCCCGCGCCTGGAGCTGCTCGCCCGGAACAAGCTCGACGACAAGACAGATGCCACGCCGGCTCTCGTGGGCGGTGAAATGTTCGTGCGCGGCCGGCAATACCTCTACTGCCTCGCGGCGGGGAGCTGAATACATGCTGACAACTTTCCGCGAATGCCTTTTTCAAGACTCACCCATTGAACTGGGGCCCGCAGCCAAGTGTGCTGCTTGAGATGTTCGAAGACAGCGTGTCCGGCATCCCCGCGGGGGGTAATGGGTGACCCCCGCTGGCCCCGCTTTGCGCTTGACTCTTGGGATAGTTAGGCAAAAATCGCCGCATTCACAATGGGCCCTCCTAGACAACTTCTCCTCACGACGACGGCTCTGCTGAGCCTTGTGGCCGGCGCGGCGGCGCAGACGCAGACGGCCGTGGAACAATGGGCGCGCCGCTACAGCTTCGCCGCCAATGATGCGGAGGACTCCGGCTATGCGATTGCCCACGATCGCGAAGGCAACGTGATCGTGGCGGGCCACACGCAAACCGGCGCCACGGGTTCCGACATGCTGATCATCAAATACTCAGGGTCGGGAATACCGCTCTGGACGAACCAGTGTGACCGGCAAAGCCAGGACGACGCGGCTGAGGCAGTAGCCGTGGACGAGAGCGGCACTGTGTACGTGGCCGGTGGGGCGCAAGACGCCCAAGGCAATTACGACTTTGCGACCATCGCGTTTTCCGCCGCAGGCACGGCACTCTGGACGAATTACTACAATGGCGCCGCGAATTCGAACGACGCGGTTTCGGCGATCACCGTGGCCAACGGCAAGGTGTTCGTGACCGGCAGGTCAATGGGATCCACGGCTCAATACGATTATGATTACGTCACCATCGCGTATTCGCTTGCCGGCGAGGGATTGTGGACCAACCGGTACGATGGGCCATCAAACAGCACGGACACGCCCCAGGCGATTGCGGTGGACACCAACGGCAACGTGTTCGTGACCGGCGGATCCATCGAGGGCGATGTCTATGCCTATGATTTTGCCACGATTGCTTATACGAGTTCCGGTGTTGGCCTGTGGACGAACCGGTATAAAGGACCGGGGACGACTGACCAGGCTAATGCACTTGCCGTGGATCGGCGCGGGAACGTCTATGTGGCTGGGTACTCCACTCTGGGCTATTATGACGATATGGTGACGCTAGCGTATTCACCAGCCGGGGAGGCTATGTGGACCAATCGCTTTCACGGCGGCTGCGGCAACTGTGATGACCAGGCCAGGGCCTTGGCGGTGGACAATAATGGGGATGTGGTGGTTGCCGGCACGGGGCAGGACGATTTCGTTACCATAAAATACACAAGCGCAGGTGTCGGCATGTGGACCAATCATTTCCACGGAGGGTATTATTCGGATGCTGCTGGGGTCCTCGCGGTGGATGCCAGCAACAACGTCTTTGTGTCGGGGATTTCATACGGGCCTTCGTCGGATTTCGATTATGCGACGGTGGCCTACTCCAGCACCGGCGTCGGATTGTGGACCAATCGCTACTCGGGTTCTGGAAACGACTACGATTATGTGACGGCCATGACGGTGGACGACAGCGGGAGCGTTTATGTGACTGGCTGCTCGGTTGGAAGCGGTTCCGGCTACGATATCGCGACTATCAAGTATTCGGGCACCGGGAGCTGGCTCTGGGTCAACCGCTACGCCGGAACCGCCAACCGCGATGACGTTGCCAATGCGATCACCGTCGACAGCGGCAACAAGGTCTATGTGACCGGCTACTCCTTCAGCACTGTGACCAGCAACGATTACGCCACCCTCCAGTATGACAGCGCGGGCGTCCCGGTGCGGACGAACCGCTTTAATGGAGACGGAAGCCGTGATGATACGGCCATGGCCATCGCGGTGGATTGCAGCAACAACGTTTTTGTGACGGGCACCTCCTGGGCGGGCAGCAACCCGCAAACGGATTATGCGACGCTGAACTACGCCACCAACGGAACGTCCTGGTACCGACGTTACGGTCAGACAACCTATTCCTACGACCAGGCCAACTGTATTTGGGTGGACAAGAGCAACCATGTCTATGTGGCGGGAAACGCCGGGGTCATCAAATACTCGAACTCCGGTTCAGAGCTTTGGACCCGACAGTACGACGGCACAGTGGCGGCGAGCGCGGCCGATCAAACGGGCAATTTTTACCTCACCGGCAGCTCTTCCTTCGGCAGGCTGTATGCCGCTTATTGGACGGTGGCCTATACGGCCGGCGGCGTGGCGCTTTGGACCAACCGCTATAGCAGCAGTCTCTCCAGCAGTCAGGGGGCCACCGCCGTGGCATTGGACACCAATCTTGGCATCGTCTGCGTGACGGGAGGATCGGCGGATGCTTTTGCGAGCATCGCTTACTCGACTGCCGGGGTGGCGCTGTGGACCAATCGTTTTTCGGTGTCGGCGCATGATTCAGCCACGGCCGTGGCGGCGGATGGCAACGGGAATTTCTATGTTTCCGGACGCTGCTTTTTGCCCGGCAGCGGCGCCGACATCGCCACGATCAAGTATTCCAGTTCGGGAGCGGCTCTTTGGACGAACTTTTATGATGGGCCGGCCAATTCGACCGATGAGCCGGTAGCGGCGTTGGCGGACAGCCGGGGAATTGTCTGTGTGACTGGAAAATCGGTGGGAATCGGGACCGACTCTGACATTGTCACGATTGCCTACTCAAGCTCGGGCGGGCTTCTGTGGGCCAACCGCTACAATGGTCCGGCCAGCGGCGCCGACCTGCCAACCACTCGACAATCTCTGGCTCTGGGGCCGGACGGGAGTGTGTATGTGACGGGCGGCTCGGATGGCGATTATTCCAGCGGCAGATACAACGATTATGTGACCATCAAGTACGCGGTTTCGCCCTGGATTGCGGACCAACCTGTGAGTCGGACCAACGCGGCTGGGACTCCGGCAGGGTTCTCCGTCTCCGCCCAGGGCAGCACGCCGCTGAGTTACCAATGGCTGAGGAATGGCGAACCGATCGCCAACGCGACCGATCGCACCTTGGCCTTCAGCCAGGTGACCCTGGACGACGAGGGGGTTTATAGCATCAGGGTCAGCAATGTCGCCGGCTCGATTACGAGTTCTCCGGCGAAGCTAACCGTGATCCTCCCACCGCCTCGAATCGTGGTTTTGCAGCCGGCCGTCCCAGGAGCGGGGACCAACACGCTGGTTTTCGCTGGCATCCCGGGCCAGGATTACACGGCGGAATTCGCCACGAACCTGACGACCAGTCCCTGGTTTGAGTTGACCACCCACACTGCCGGTGCCGACGGCCTTTGGACCGTGAGCGACGGCACGGCTACAAACCAGCAGCGTTATTATCGAGCGCGCGGCCGTTGAACCGGGGCGGCAACGTTTTTTCTACTGGACAATGGCCCTAATGGGTGACCCAGTCGTAGATGTGGAAGCTGGACCTGCTCCACATTCCCAAGCTTTATCAAATGGCCCTTCAAGACGCCTGCGATTCCCACGTGATCATCCTCTCCTTTGCCGACTCTCACCAGTTATCGCCACACCTCAACCAATGGATTGACCAGTGGACCCTCACACCGGGCCATGCTTTGGCCATGGTCGCTTTGTTTGATCCGTATTCAGACAACTCCGACGCAGCACGGACCACGCGGCATCATCTTTCCCAGTCAGCCATGCGCGCCGGCGTCGACTTCTTCGCCCACCCGCACACTGTGCAGTTCGCCATCGGGGAAAACGTCGACTCCCCCCCCTCCAACAGCGCGCCCGGACCGTACTCGCCGCTGATCTCCATCCATCGGCGGGTCCACGTCCCACCTCTCCACTCCACCAGGACCCGCACCCCGGCGGCGGCTAAGGTGAACCACACACGTCCCCTGCCAAAGGCATTTCCCTCAGCTTCTCAAATGACTGCTGCATCCGACGCCGCCAAATGCTTTCCGCATACCGTACGACTCAACCCTCAAGGCCCGTACGCATAGCTTGACAAAACCAGCCCGGACTTGGTAGCCTCCCGGCACAATGAGCACCACACGCACCTCCCTTTCCGCGCTGTCCCATGCAACCTGTTATCTGAGAATCCACCGGCTTATTATTCTCTCGCTTTTGGGATGGTTCTGCAGCACTGCAGCCGCCGCTACGATGGAGGAGTTCGCTGGGTGTTACGTTGGCCATCGCATCGAGAGATGGAGCTATCCCACCAGAGAGGTCCGGCATTTTGATGAAATCACCATTTACGAAACCGACGGCAGCTACTGGACGAGGCTTCAAGCCGCGGACGGAGCCGTCTATATTCTAACAGGATACCTTTCCTTCAATGCAGATGGGTCCTGGGAGGCTAACAACGGCCAGCACTGGCGTGCCGATTTCCGAGGCAACACCCTCACCATCTTTGTCGACTGGCGTCCGTTCGGCATAGGTGCTGTAGTTCAATCAATGACCCACCGTGTGAACATCATTCCCATTGATACGATTCCTCGGGTCGGCCCCAGGGCGCAGCGCCTAAACCCCGCTCCCTCTCGCCTTGACCGCCGCCCTCCGAACTCCGTCCCTTCCGTCCTTTCCGCCTCTCAACTCGCAACTGGCGTTCAGAACCGGATGCCTCTCAACTCTTATAGCCAGGTTGTCTCGGGCCTCAGCTCTCAACCCCCTGTCCGTGCTTCTGACGAAGGTGGATCAACTCCTCCCCCCTCCCCAGCGTCAACGGCGCGCCCCTAAACCAGCCTGCGGGCATCGCCCCGGCAATTGGGCCCTGTAGCTCCGAGCGCCGTTTTTGTGTGTGATCGCTGTGAGGCCCGTCCGGCTCGGACCTTGCGGCCAATCACTTCCCCCGGACCGCGACCATGGCCCGTGAGGCTCGCACCTCGGTCGCAGCGCATCGCCCAAGCCAAGGGCCCAGGATTATCCGGACCCCCACTGTGCCAGTGACCTTCCGGCCCTTTGGTCCCTCTCAACCCCCAACCCTCAAGGCCAGTCCGGCTCGGACCTCAATCATCCACTCCTGCCTACGAAGCCCACCACACCAACTTACCTCGACCGGGTCACCATATATTCTTGCAGTTTTCATTCATGTCCCAAGTGTTGGCTGGGCGTGGTTGGATGATACTCCCTCTTTCATCGCACGGTGCAAATTGGCGTTTGAGGTGTTGAACGTGCCCAGATGCACCCGCGCGGCTATGGCCTTGATCGATAGCGTGGTTTCACGACGCAGCCGCGCCCCGATGACCAGTTTGCCCGGATCATTCCGCCGCCGCCGCACCAGATCCTCGCAAGTCCAGTTGCGTCGCGCCAGTTCCTCGCCAATGAGCCGCTCAGCTTTGGCCTCGGCTGTTTCCCGGCGTAATTCCCCGGCGTGGTGCTCCCCGAGTCTACCTTCCATTCGCTCCAACTGCTCCTTGCGAAAGGCCTCGCCCCCCAAACACCAATCCTGACGGAACGCCTCCAGCGCCTCCGCGTCCACCTCCTCCAACCGCCGCCTCTCCATGTGGTGCTCGAACTCCCGACGTGACACCGGCGTGTCCTGCTGGATCCCATGCTCGCCCAAAAGCCGGTCCACCCGCAGCCACGCGGGCCTGTGCTCCCGCGCCGCCAGATACAGCGGGAAACTGCTCCAAGGGTAGGCCAGCAGCCGGTCCTCCGGGGCCAGCAACCCCGCCCGGATCGGATTTAAATGCACGTAATCACACACCGTGCGCAGGTAGCCGTTGCCGCTGCCCTCCACCAACTGTGCCTTGTAGCGCCCGCTCAGGACATGGCCGGTCAGTTTGTGCCGGTTGTTCAGGCGGATGGTGTAGGCGCTTTGCACCCATCTCATCCCCTCCACCAGGTTGGCGTTGGGGGTCTCCAAAACCAGATGGTAATGGTTGCGCATCAGGCAAAAGGCATGCACCTGCCAGCCCGTCTTCAGGCAGGCCTCGGCGAGGGTCTTGATGAAGTCATGCCGGTCCACCTCGTCCAGGAAGATGTCAGCGCGCTGGTCCCCTCGGCTCATCACGTGATACATGGCGCCGGGATATTGGACTCACAGCTTGCGCGGCATGGGCTCAAGGCTTGGACTACACAGGCCTTATGTCAACCCGATATTCACACAATATATGGTTCACGAATTGACTCAAGTTAGAAAGGACTAAGAAGGGAAAGGGGGTGCGGGGGGAAGGGGGTCGTTGACTCATAATTCTGCTTACCCAAGCAAAAAGTGAATTATGAGTAGTAAGTGTAAGAAAT
>Ga0184628_10000999_pt1 | contig 14452 bp, 9 predicted proteins | sample PLM4_5_b1_FD_133149 | JGI IMG/M metagenome (GOLD analysis project Ga0184628, IMG submission 133149) | Groundwater sediment microbial communities from an aquifer in East River, Colorado, USA - PLM4_5_b1 | ecosystem: Environmental > Terrestrial > Soil > Riparian zone | place: USA: East River... | reverse complement strand
CCGCGTACCGGAAGGCAGCCGCGCCTATGCCGGCATTGGCTGCCACTACATGGCGCAATGGATGGACCGCGAGACGCTGGGTTACACCCAGATGGGCGGCGAGGGCGCCAACTGGATCGGCGAAGCGCCGTTCTCCAAGCGCGAGCACGTGTTCCAGAATTTGGGCGACGGCACCTACAATCACTCCGGCTATCTCGCGATCCGCGCGGCCATCGCCTCCGGCGTGAAGATGACCTACAAAATTCTGTTCAACGACGCGGTGGCGATGACCGGAGGCCAGGCCAATGACGGCGGCCTGACCGTGCCGCAGATTGCCCGCCAGGTGGCCGCCGAAGGCGCCAGCCGCGTGCTCGTGGTCACCGACGAGCCGTGGAAATACGCAAAAGACACAGATTGGCCGCGCGGGCTCACCGTGCACCATCGCGATCAGCTCGACGCGCTTCAGCACGAATTGGCCACCGTGCCGGGTGTCAGCGTGCTGATCTACGACCAGACCTGTGCCGCCGAAAAGCGCCGCCGCCGCAAACGCGGCACATTCCCCGATCCGAACAAGCGCGTCGTCATCAACGATCTGGTTTGCGAAGGCTGCGGCGATTGCGGCGTGAAGTCGAACTGCGTGTCGGTGCAACCGCTGATGACCGAATGGGGCCGCAAGCGCACCATCGACCAGTCGAGCTGCAACAAGGACTATTCCTGCGTCAACGGCTTCTGCCCGTCCTTCGTCACCGTGCACGGCGCCAAGCTCAAGCGCGGTGAGGGCGTCGCCGAACCGGCCGGCTGGCCGGCGCTGCCGTCGCCGAGCGTGCCGCTGATCAATCATCCCTACGGTATTATCGTCACTGGCATCGGCGGCACCGGCATTGTTACCATCGGTGGCATCGTGAGTATGGCCGCGCATCTGGAAGGCAAGGGCGTCGGAGTCATCGACATGGCCGGCCTCGCGCAGAAGGGCGGCGCGGTCTACAGCCACATTCGCATTGCCAACACGCCCGACGACATCCATGCCATCCGCATTGCTGCGGCAGGCGCCGATCTGGTGCTCGGTGGCGATATCGTGGTGGCCGGCAACAAGAAGGTGTTGACCGCGATCAAGCCCGGCAACACGCGCGTGATCGTCAACACCGCGGAATTCCTGCCCGGCGATTTTACCCGCAACGCCGACTATTCGTTGCCGACCGAGCGGCTCAAGCGCGCCATCGTCGGCGCGGCGGGTGCTGGGCGTAGCAATTTCGTCGACGCCAGCAGGTTGGCGACGGCGCTGCTCGGCAATTCCATAGGCGCCAATATGTTCATGCTGGGTTATGCCTATCAGATCGGCGCGCTGCCGCTGTCGGCTCAAGCGATCGAGCGTGCGATCGAGATGAACGGTGAAGCGGTGCCGATGAATGTCGCAGCCTTCCGTTACGGCCGCCGCGCCGTCGCCGATCCGGCGGCGGTGGAATCGTTGGTCGCGCCTAGGCCGCAGCAGGACAACGACTCGCTCAAGCTGTCGCAGTCGTTCGCGGAGACGGTCGGGCGCCGCGTGGCGTTTCTGACCGCCTATCAGAATGCAAGCTATGCGCAGCGATATCGCGATTGGGTGGAGAAGGTACGCGCGGCGGAAGCCGAAAAGACGCCCGGACAATGCGCGCTGTCGGAAGCGGTGGCGCGCTATCTGTTCAAGCTGATGGCCTATAAGGATGAGTACGAGGTAGCGCGGCTTTACACCGACACATCGTTCGTCGAGCGGGTGAAATCCACATTCGACGGCGACAATCTGCGCTTCGAATTCCACATGGCGCCGCCCCTTCTGGCGCGTCGTGACATCATCACCGGCGAGCCTAAGAAAATGTCGTTCGGGCCGTGGATGCTCAAAGCGTTTGCCGTACTGGCGAAGTTCAAATTCCTGCGCGGCACGCCGCTCGACCCGTTCGGCTATACGGTGGAACGCCGCGGCGAGCGGAAATTGATCGCGGACTACCAAGGCTTGCTTGAAACCATCATGGGGGAATTGACGCCCGCCAATCACCAGACAGCGGTGGCGCTTGCCGCCATTCCGGAAAAGATCCGCGGCTTCGGGCCGGTCAAACAGCGGCATCTAGTCGCCGCCAAGGCCGAGGAAGCCGCTTTGCGCGAGCAATTCCGCACCGGCACCTCGCCGTTTCTCAAGGCCGCGGAATAATTTAGCTCTCCCCTGCGACTAAATACCGGTCCGCCCATGGCTTGACCGGCCAGCATGGGTGTTTTCATATCGTGGCAAGAAGACCGCCCGCCGAGGCGGCGAGGGGCGAGTGGCCGAACCAGCGTGCCGCACGGCCAAACGGGAGGAAATGCAGTGGCACTCAACGCCTCCGCTCCGGCGGATACGTTTCCTAAGCTATTGATTCGCAACGCCCATTTGTATGGGGCGCGGCCGTCTATGCGGCACAAGGATCTCGGCGTCTGGCAGACCTGGACATGGTCGGAGGCGCTCGAACTGGTGCGCGCCTATGCGGTCGGCCTCAACCGGCATGGCCTTGCGCGCGGCGAAACCATTGCCATCGTCGGCGCCAACCGGCCCAAGCTCTATTGGTCGGTGATGGCCGCGCAGATGCTGGGCGCCATCCCGGTGCCGGTCTATTCGGACGCTGTGGCCGAGGAACTCGCCTTCGTGCTGGCCCATGCCGAGGCGCGCTACGCGGCGGTCGAGGATCAGGAACAGGTCGACAAGATTCTCTCGGTCAAGGAGCGGCTGCCGAAGCTCGAGCAGATGGTCTACGACGAGAAGCGCGGCATGCGCGATTACGACCACCACCACCTGCATGCGATGGACGACATCATCGCGGAGGGCCGCAAGGCGCTCGCCGATCCTTCGGTCAGCGCCTGGCTCGATGCCGAGATCGCCGCCGGCAAGGGTTCCGATCCGTCCATCATCCTGTACACGTCGGGCACCACCGGCACCTCCAAGGGCGTGGTGCTCACCGGCGAGCGCTCGATCAAGGCCGCCACCGATACCGTCGCCTTCGATCACCTGACCGAAAAGGACGTGGCGCTCGCCTATCTGCCGCTGGCCTGGGTCGGCGATCATTACCTGAACTATGCGCAGGGCCTGGTTGCCGGCTTCTGCATGGCCTGCCCGGAGAGCGCCGAAACTGTGATGGCCGACCTGCGCGAGATCGGGCCGAGCTTCTATTTCGCGCCGCCACGCACACTCGAGGTGCTGCTCACGCGCGTGATGATCCGCATGGAGGACGCCAGCTACGTCAAGCGCAAGCTGTTCCACTATTTCATCGGCGTGGCGCGGCGCTATGGCGAACGCATCCTCAATGGCCAATCCGTGCCGCTGACCGGCCGGCTGCTCTATGCGATCGGCAATATCCTGCTCTATGGCCCGCTCAAGAACGTGCTCGGGTTTACGCATGTGCGTGTCGCCTATACCGCGGGCGAAGCGATCGGCCCCGATCTGTTCGCGTTCTATCGCTCGATCGGCCTCAATCTGAAGCAGCTCTACGGGCAGACCGAAGCCTTCCTTTACGTCACCGCGCAGCCGGACGGCGAAATCTATTCCGACACCGTGGGTCCGGCCTGTCCGAATGTGGACATTCGAATCGCTGACAACGGCGAGGTGCTGTTCAAGTCGCCGGGCATGTTCTCGGGCTACTTCAAGGACGATGCCAAGACCGCGGAGACGATGACACCGGACGGTTATGTAATGACCGGCGATGCCGGATACTTCGACGAGAAGACCGGGCACCTGAAGATCATCGACCGCGCCAAGGATGTCGGCAAGCTCAACGACGGCACGCTGTTCCCGCCGAAATACATCGAGAACAAGCTCAAATTCTATCCCAACATTCGCGAAGTGGTGGCCTACGGCGACAAACGCGATTTTGTCTGCGTGATGATCAACATCGACCTCACCGCGGTGGGCAGCTGGGCCGAGCGCAACAACGTCGTGTACGGCTCCTATCAGGAACTCGCCGGTCACCCGCTGGTCTACGACATGATCGAGAAACACGTGGCCGAGGTGAACCGCTCGCTGGCCGCCGACAAGGTGATGACGGGCACGCAGATCAAGCGCTTCCTCATCCTGCACAAGGAGCTCGATGCCGACGACGGCGAGCTCACGCGCACGCAGAAAGTCCGCCGCAGCTTCATCGCCGAGCGTTATGCCACCCTGATCAAGGCGCTCTACGACGGATCCAAGGAGGCCGATATCTCGACCGAGGTGACGTTCGAGGACGGCCGCAAGGGCGTGCTCAGCGCGCGCGTGAAAATCCGCGATATGACGACCTATGAGCACGAGATCATGCGCGAGGCGGCCGAATGACGACCGACTTCGCGAACCGGCTCACATTCCACGATTCGCTGCAGGCGGCGGAGGTCGATTTCAGTCGTGTTTCCTTTTCCAGCAAGGAGCAAGTCGATCGCATCTACGACGAGATCGATCAAAAACTCGCGGCGACCGGTCAACGCTGGTACTTCATCGTCAATTACAGCGACTGCGTGATCGCGCCGGAGGTGTGGGCCGAATTTGCCGCACGCGGTAAGAACTCAAACATCAACCATAGCCTGGGGACCGTGCGCATCGCGGCGTCCGACAAGACTCGCGAAACCATACGCGAACGCGCCAAGAGCGATTTTTTCCGTTCCAACATTTTCGACACGCGCGAAGCCGCGATCGCGGCGGTGACTAATATGCGCCGGCACAACGAGGCGCTTAAGACCCACCAGCAACCGGGCTTGGGCGTCAATCGGGAAGCGATCCTGCGCGTTGACGACGTATCGCTCAGCTTCGGCGGCGTGCACGCCATCGAGGGGGTCAGTTTCCAAATCGAGCGCGGGGAGATCTTCGCCATCATCGGGCCGAACGGCGCCGGCAAGACCTCGATGCTCAACGTCATCAACGGGTTTTACCACCCACAGAGCGGCACCATCACGTTCAAGGGCGAGAAGCGCGTCGACATGCGGCCCGACCTGGCCGCGGCGCAAGGCATCGCCCGCACATTCCAGAATGTGGCCTTGTTCAAGGGCATGAGCACGCTCGACAACATCATGTCCGGACGCGTGTTAAAAATGAATCGAGGTATCTTCGCGCAGATGCTCTATTGGGGCCCGGCGCTGCGCGAGGAGATCGAGCACCGCAAGGTCGTCGAGGACATCATCGACTTTCTCGAGATCCAGAACATCCGCAAGGTGCCGGTCGGCAAGCTGCCGTACGGTTTGCAGAAGCGCGTCGAGCTTGGCCGCGCCCTCGCCATGGAACCCGACCTGCTGCTGCTCGACGAGCCGATGGCCGGCATGAACATGGAGGAGAAGGAGGACATGTCCCGCTTCATCCTCGATGTGAACAACGAGTTTGGCACGACCATCGCGCTGATCGAGCACGACATGGGAGTGGTGATGGATCTTTCGAATTTCGTCGTGGTGCTCGACCACGGCGTGAAGATTTCCGAAGGCCGGCCGAATGAAGTGCAGGCCGACCCGGTCGTACTCCGCGCCTATCTTGGCATGGCAAATTGAAGAGCAGCTCATGTTAGGTCCCATCCTCGAAACCTTTATCGGCGGCCTTTTGACGGGCGTCCTTTATTCGCTCGTCGCGCTCGGCTTCGTGCTGATTTTCAAAGCCTCGGGCGTGTTCAATTTCGCGCAGGGCGCGATGGTGCTGTTCGCCGCGCTCTCGCTTGCGCGCTTGTCGGAGGTCATGCCGCTATACATCGCGCTCCCACTCACCGTCGTCATCATGGTGGCGCTCGCCTATGCGATCGAGTTCCTGGTGCTGCGGCCTCTGATCAATCAAGAGGGCATCATCCTCTTCATGGCGACGCTCGGGGTGGCGAATTTCCTCGACGGTTTCGGACAGACGGTCTGGGGCAGCGACATCTACAAGATCGATCTTGGCATGCCGAAGAACCCGATTTTTATTTTCGAATCGGTGTTTCCCGGCGGGCTATTGATTGACCCGTCAGAGCTGATTGCCGCGGTCATCTGCGCGGTCCTGGTCGTTGTGCTAGCGATCTTCTTCCAAGTGACGCGCGTCGGGCGCGCGCTGCGCGCGGTCGCCGACGATCACCAGGCGGCGCAATCGGTCGGGATTCCGCTCAATCAGATCTGGCTATTGGTTTGGGCGGTCGCCGGCATTGTCGCGCTGGTCGCCGGGATGATGTGGGGTGCCAAGCTCGGGGTGCAGTTCTCGATCGCGCTGGTCGCGCTCAAGGCGCTGCCCGTGCTGATCCTCGGCGGCTTCACCTCGATCCCGGGTGCCATTATCGGCGGCCTCATCATCGGCGCGGGCGAAAAGCTCGCCGAGGTCATCCTCGGCCCGGTGCTGGTCCGCGCCTTTGATCTGGCCGGCGGCGGCATCGAGAACTGGTTTGCTTACGTGCTCGCACTCATGTTCCTGCTGGTGCGTCCGCAGGGCCTGTTCGGCGAGAAGATCATCGAGCGAGTGTGAGGGGGCAAGCGTGCTGTATCGCGAAGCCGGTCAATTCAAGACGACATACAACGCCGACCAGGCGATTTTTCCGATCAGCCAGGATCGCTGGTTCGTCACGATCGTCGTTTTGTTCGCGTTTCTCGGCATGCCGCTGGTCGCCGGCCAATATCTCTTCACCGAGGTGCTGATCCCGGTTCTCATCCTCGCGATCGCGGCCATCGGTCTCAATATCCTGACCGGCTATTGCGGACAGCTCTCGCTCGGCACCGGCGGCTTCATGGCGGTCGGCGCCTATGCCGCCTACAACCTCGCGCTGCGACTGCCGGAGTTGAATATCATTGTGGTATTTCTGCTCGCCGGCGTCATGGCGATGCTGGTCGGCCTGCTGTTCGGGCTGCCGTCGCTGCGCATCAAAGGTTTCTATCTTGCAGTCGCCACGCTCGCCTCCCAGTTCTTCCTCGAATGGGCATTCGCGCGCGTCAAGTGGTTCACCAATTACGCTCCATCCGGCTCGGTTGCCGCCGGCAAGATCGATCTGTTCGGGTTCCCGATCGAAACGCCGATGCAAAAATATTTGTTTGTGCTCTCGCTCGTGGTTGTATTCGCAATGGTTGCGAAAAATCTCGTGCGCAGCCGTATCGGCCGCATGTGGATGGCGACACGCGACATGGACATCGCCGCTGAGATCATCGGCATCCGTCCGTTAACCGCGAAACTGTCCGCCTTCGCCATCTCTTCGTTCTATATCGGCGTGGCTGGCGCGTTGTGGGGCTTCCTGCGGCTTGGCGCATGGGAGCCGCTCGCCTTCGACATCAACCGTTCGTTCCAGGTGCTGTTCATGATCATCATCGGCGGGCTGGGCTCGATCCTCGGCTCGTTCCTCGGCGCGGCGTTCATCGTGTTGACACCGATTTTTCTCAACCAGTTGCCGAGTATTCTCGGTATCCCACTGTCGACCGCGGCAATTTCGCACATCGAATTCATGGTGTTTGGTGCCTTAATCGTGTTTTTTCTGATTATCGAGCCGCACGGTTTGGCTCGGTTGTGGGCGATCGGGAAGGAAAAGCTCAGGCTATGGCCGTTCCCGTATTGAGGCGCGGTCGAAATGCGCGCAGAGTTTATGTCAAGAGCGGGTTTCGACCCCGTGTCTTGTAAACAAGCGAATGACCGGATTGCGTCAGAGGCGACTGGTCTAAGCAGGGAGGAGAGAGAGAAATGAGTAGGAAAATCCAAGTGTTTGCTCTGGCGCTCGTGCTCGGCGGGGCGGCTTTCACCGCGCCGGCGCTCGCGCAGAACGAACAGTTCATCCCGCATCTCGTCTACCGGACGGGGGCCTATGCGCCGAACGGTATTCCGTTCGCCAACGGCGTTGCCGACTACTACAACTTGGTCAACGAGCGCGACGGCGGCATCAACGGCGTCAAGATCGTGTTTGAGGAATGTGACACTGGCTATGCGACCGATCGCGGCGTCGAGTGTTACGAGCGTCTCAAAGCCAAGGGTCCGACCGGAGCGGCCTATGTCATTCCGCTGTCGACGGGCATCACCTATGCGCTCACTGAAAAGGCGCCGGTCGACAAGATTCCGATCATCTCCATGGGCTATGGCCGCGCCGACTCGCGTGACGGTTCGGTATACCAGTGGAACTTCCCGATGGTCGGCACCTACTGGACAGCGGCGGATATCATCATCCAGCACATCGCCAAGAAGGAAGGTGGGCTCGACAAGCTCAAGGGCAAGAAGATCGCCCTCGTCTATCACGACTCGCCCTATGGCAAGGAACCGATCACGCTGTTGCAAAAGCGGGCGAGCATGCAGGGCTTCGAGCTTATGCTGCTGCCGGTCACGCATCCGGGCGTCGAGCAGAAAGCGACCTGGCTGCAAATCCGTCAGAATCGGCCCGACTATGTCTTGCTTTGGGGCTGGGGCGTGATGAATTCGACCTCCATCAAGGAGGCGGTCGCCGTCGCCTATCCGCGGGAGAAAATGTATGGCGTTTGGTGGTCGGGGGCGGAGCCGGACGTGCGTCCCGCCGAAGACGGCGCCAAAGGGTACAACGCAGTCACGCTGCAGCATTCTTCCGGCCAGTTCAAAGTCCACGAGGATCTCAAGAAGTTCGTCTACGACAAGAGTAAGGGCGTGGCGAAATTCGAAGAGACCGGCGAAATCCTTTACGTCCGCGGCATGATCAATGCCATGCTCGGCGTCGAAGCGATCCGCACCGCGCAGGAGAAATTCGGCAAGAAGCCGATGACCGGCGAGCAGGTACGCTGGGGTCTTGAGAACCTCAACCTGTCGGCCGCCCGGATCAAACAGCTCGGCTTCGAAGGCGTGCTGCAGCCGATCAAGCTGTCGTGCTCCGATCACGAGGGCGCGCGGACCGGCCGCATCCAGACCTGGGACGGCAAGAACTGGAAGATCACGTCGGACTGGTACACTGCCAACGACTCCGTGATCGTACCTCTGGTCAAGGAGACGGCGGCAAAATATGCGGCGGAAAAGAAGATCACGCCGGTAGTCTGTCCGTTGTCATAATGACTGTCCATTCGACCGAACAACAACGGGAGGCGGCGGCAACGCCGCCTCCTGCCACCGTGGCGATGGCGCAGGGTCAGGCGCAAGCGGCGCCCGCGCCGGGAACCGCACCGATCCTCGCGCTCAATAACATCGAGGTTGTCTATAACCACGTCGTCCTGGTGCTGAAGGGTGTATCGCTCTCGGTCCCCAAGGGACAGATCGTGGCGCTGCTCGGCGCCAACGGCGCCGGCAAGTCCACCACGCTGAAGGCGATTTCCAATCTGCTGCATGCCGAACGCGGCGAAGTCACCAAAGGTTCGATCCTGTTCAACGGTGACGAGGTGCATAACCTCTCGCCCAACGAACTGGTGCGCCGCGGCTGCATCCAGGTGATGGAGGGCCGTCACTGCTTCGGCCATCTCACCATTGAGGAGAATCTGCTCACCGGCGCCTACACTCGGCCCGACGGCAAGGCAGCGATCAAACGCGACCTCGATCTGGTCTATGGCTATTTCCCCAAGCTGGCCGAGCGCAATAACGCACTGGCCGGCTACACCTCCGGCGGCGAGCAGCAGATGTGCGCGATCGGCCGCGCCCTGATGTCGCGTCCGAAGATGATCCTGCTCGACGAGCCGTCGATGGGGCTAGCGCCGCAGATCGTCGAGGAGATTTTCGTAATTGTCAAAGACCTCAACGAGAAGGAAGGCGTTTCCTTCTTGCTCGCCGAGCAGAATACCCATATGGCGCTGCGCTTCGCGCGCTACGGCTACATTCTTGAAAACGGCCGCGTAGTGCTAGACGGCGACGCCAAGCAGCTCGCCGACAACGAGGACGTCAAGGAATTCTACCTTGGCATTTCGGAGGGGCGGCGCAAATCGTTCCGCGACGGCAAGCATTACCGGCGCAGGAAGCGCTGGCTGGCGTAGCGAATGCCCGATCACTACGACGCCTTGGAAACCCGTGATCCGGCTGTGCGCGAGCGCGAGCAGTTCGCGGCACTGCCCGGGTTTACCGCGCGCGCCATGACTGCACCGGGCTGGGCCAAACACATCAAAGGCATCGATCCGAAATCTGTTTCGTCGCGTGCCGCATTGGCAAAGCTGCCGGTACTGCGCAAGTCAGACATCGCCTCGCTGCAAGCAGAAGACCCGCCGTTCGGCGGCCTTAACGTCACCGCACCGGGCAAAGTTCGCCGGCTGCTGATGTCGCCGGGGCCGATATTCGAGCCGGAAGGCGAGGGCAAGGACTGGTACGGCACCGCGCGCGCGCTTTATGCCGCGGGCTTTCGTCCGGGCGACATCGTGCACAATTCCTTCGCGTATCACCTCACGCCCGGCGGCTTCATTCTGGAATCGGGCTGCCACGCGCTTGGCTGCGCCGTCATTCCCGGCGGCGTCGGTAATACCGAACAGCAGCTCGATGCCGTCGCTCACTACCGGCCATCGGGCTATGTTGGCACGCCGGACTTCCTCAAGATCCTGCTTGATACCGCCGAGAAAACGGCCAAGGACGCTTCGTCCATCAAGCGCGCATTGGTGACCGCCGCGGCGTTGCCGGCCTCGCTGCGCGCGGAGCTGGGCAATCGCGGCGTTGCCGTATTGCAATGCTATGCCACCGCCGAATTGGGCGTGATCGCCTATGAATCGCCGGCGCCAGAGGGGATGATCATCAACGAGACCGTTATCGTCGAAATTGTGCGGCCCGGCACCGGCGATCCCGTCGCCGAGGGCGAGGTCGGCGAGGTGGTGGTCACTTCGTTCAATCCCGACTATCCAATGATCCGGCTCGGCACCGGCGATCTGTCGGCGTTGTTGCCCGGCGTGTCGCCATGCGGGCGTACCAATGCGCGCATCAAGGGTTGGATGGGCCGCGCCGACCAGACGGCGAAAGTGAAGGGCATGTTCGTGCATCCCAAGCAAGTTGCCGAGGTCGCTACGCGTCATCCACAGTTGGGACGTCTGCGCCTTGTCGTTGGCCGCGAAGCCGAGCAGGACACCATGACGCTGATGGCGGAATGCGCCGCGCAAGATGCCGCGCTGGAAAGCGCGGTTGGCGCCACCTTACAGTCGATCACCAAACTTAAAGGCGCGGTCAGGCTGGTCGCCGTCGGCGAATTGCCGAACGACGGCAAGGTGATCGCCGACGAGCGCAAGCCATGAGTCCGACAACCGTTGCCACAACGGGCGGCCGCATTGGCGTGCTGCTGGTCAATCTCGGCACGCCCGACGCCACCGGTTACTTCGCGATGCGCCGCTATTTGAAGGAATTTCTCTCCGACCGCCGCGTGATCGAGGAGAACCGCTTCAAATGGTGGCTGGTGCTCAATCTCATCGTCTTGACCGTGCGTCCCGGCCGCAAGGGCCGCGACTACGACAAGATATGGAACAAGCAGCGCAATGAATCGCCGCTCAAGACTGTCACGCGCTCGCAATCCGACAAGCTGGAAGAAATGCTCGACAAGGTCGACAAGCGTCTGCGCGTCGATTGGGCGATGCGCTACGGCAATCCGTCGATCCGCTCGCGGCTGGAGGCGCTCGCCGCCCAAGACTGCGAACGCATCCTAATCGTGCCGCTCTATCCGCAATACGCGGCCGCGACCACCGCCACGGTTTGCGACGAGACGTTCCGCGCGCTTACGCCCATGCGCTTCCAGCCGACGTTGCGAGTGGCGGCACCATATTACGCCGAGCCCGCCTATATCGATGCGCTCGCCGGTTCGCTCAACGCGGAGCTGGCGAAACTTTCCCTCAAGCCGGAAGTGATTGTCGCCTCTTTTCACGGCATGCCGGAAGACTACGTTGCCAAGGGCGATCCCTATTACAAGCATTGCACCGAGACTACGGCGCTGCTGCGCAAGAAGCTCAAGCTCGACGACGAGCGGCTGATCATGACCTTCCAGTCGCGCTTCGGTCCGGCAGAGTGGCTCAAGCCCTATACCGACGCCACGATGAAGGCGCTTGCCGAGCGCGGCGTTAAAAATATCGCTGTCATCATGCCCGGCTTTGCCGCCGACTGCCTGGAGACGCTGGAAGAGATCGCCATGGAGAACGCCGAGATCTTCAAGCATGCGGGCGGCGAAAATTTCGTTGCCATCCCCTGCCTCAATGACTCGGAACGTGGCATGGCGGTGATCCGCGACGTGGTACTGCGCGAACTCAAGGGCTGGATCTAACCGCTGCCGCAAGACCTTAGCGCGATCAACGGCTCGTTAACCATACGGCTTTAACTTCCGTTAACCAAAGTCCGCGAACCGGCGGGTGAGCGCTCCTTTTGAAAATGGCGCGCCCGCCCGACGTTTAGCCGTGGGCGGGAGGGTTGAGACAGCCGTGCCGCGCATACGTTTCTCACGCTCGCTCGTGCCACGCGGCGCGCGGTTGTTTGTTGCTGCGGGCATGGTGCTCGCCTGCGCCGATGCGATGGCGCAGACTGCGTCGCCGCCTTATCCCGATCCTTTGACGCCGCGATTGCAAACCGATCCGCGCAACCCGCCGCGCTTCCAGAAATTCGACCGGCCGGGGCTTGCCCAATTGGGTCCGCCTGCTGTCTTCACGCTGCCGGCCTCGGCCGCCGGCGATACCGGTTTCGATTCGACAAATAGCCGCAGCGCCAAGGCCAAAGAAAAAGCAAAACCAAAATCGCGCAACAATGCACAGGCGATCGCTCCCGGAATGCCGGCACCGGCGCCTGTTTCGCCTTACCGAAAACCGGCGGCCAATTCCGGCAATGGCGCCTACGCCGCGGCGCCCGGAGAACCGCCGGTGCAACTCGGCCCGATCCGCCAGCCGCCAAAAAAGCGCAAGGCCCATATGGAGCCCGAGGATCCCTACGCGGCGCTTGGCGTGCACACCGGAGCGTTCACGTTGTTTCCGGCGATCGAGTTGATCGGTGGCTACGACACCAACCCGGCGCACACGTCCGACGGCCGGGGTGCCTCGCTTTATACCGTCATGCCGGAACTGCGGGCGCAGTCAAACTGGTCGCGCCATGAGATCAAGGCCGATCTGCGCGGCAGCTACACCGGCTACAGTCCCGATGCCACGCCGACGCTGAGCCGGCCCTATTTCAACGGCAAGATCGACGGCCGCATCGACGTCACGAAACAGACACGTATCGATCTCGGCACGCGTGTGCTGGTGTCTACCGACAATCCCGGCAGCCCGAATTTGCAGGCAGGATTGGCCAAGCTTCCGATCTTCATCACTTATGGCGGCAGCGCCGGCATCGGCCAGCGCTTCAACCGCTTCGAATTGTCGATCAAGGGCGATGCCGAGCGAACTTCGTATCAGCAATCGACCCTGACCGACGGCAGCATCGCCAGCAATGACGACCGTGACTACAACCAATATGCCGGTGCGCTGCGCGGCGGCTACGAACTGTCGCCGGGCGTGACGCCGTTCGTCGAGATCGGCGCCGACACGCGGGTGCACGACCTCAATGCGGATTTCTCAGGCTTCCAGCGGAATTCCAAAGGCTTGACCGGCAAGGTCGGCTCGACCTTCGAACTGTCGCGCCTGCTAACCGGCGAAATCTCGCTCGGCTATGTGCGGAGAAATTACGAGGACGTGCGGCTGGAACAACTCAAGGGCCTGCTCGGCGATGCCTCGCTGGTATGGACCGCGACTGCGCTGACCACGGTAAAGTTCGTCGGCAAATCGGCGGTTGGCGAATCGACGGTTCCCGGCGTCTCTGGCGTGCTCTACCGCGACGCCGGTTTGCAGGTCGATCATGCGTTTCGGCGCTGGCTGATCGGCACCATGAAGTTCGGCTTCGGGCTCGATGATTATGTGGGGTTCGACCGCACCGACAAGCGTTATTCGGCGGGCTTGGGGCTTACCTACAAACTCAACCGCTCGGTCCAGATCAAGGGCGAAGTCCGGCACGACTGGCTGCGTTCGAACGTGAGCGGAGCCGACTACACGGCGACCGTCTTGTTGCTCGGCCTTAGGCTGCAACGTTAGCCGCCGTTATTTATCGCCAAGCAGGCGGCGGAGTTCGCCACGTAGTTCCGGAGCGATATCGGGGCGCTCCAACCCGTAGGCGATATTGGCGGTGAGAAACCCGATCTTGGAACCGCAGTCGAAGCTGCGGCCCTCAAACTTGAGCCCGTAGAATGGCTGGGTGCGCGCCAGCGCCACCATGGCATCGGTGAGCTGGATTTCACCGCCGGTACCGGCCGCCTGCTTTTCCAATTGTCCAAAAATTTGTGGCTGCAGGATGTATCGGCCGGTAATAGTGAGATTGGACGGCGCTTCGGACCGCTTTGGCTTTTCGACCATTTTGGAAATAGCGAACGCCTTGCCCTTGGCCGGGCCGACGCCGACCACGCCGTACATGTGCACGCGCTCGGCCGGCACCTCCTCCACCGCGATGATGTTTGCGTTGTCGTCGAGGTCCTTGGCGGCGTCGATCATCTGGGCGAGGCAGCCGCGCTTATGCTGCACCAGCACGTCGGGCAGCAGCAACGCGAACGGCTCGTTGCCAACCAACTCGCGCGCACACCAGACCGCATGACCGAGGCCGAGCGGCGACTGCTGGCGCGTG
>Ga0184628_10000998_pt1 | contig 14455 bp, 15 predicted proteins | sample PLM4_5_b1_FD_133149 | JGI IMG/M metagenome (GOLD analysis project Ga0184628, IMG submission 133149) | Groundwater sediment microbial communities from an aquifer in East River, Colorado, USA - PLM4_5_b1 | ecosystem: Environmental > Terrestrial > Soil > Riparian zone | place: USA: East River... | reverse complement strand
TCCGCGCGACTAACCCGCTGCCTTCGGTCTTTTCACTTCGTTGATCTTTAGCACATGGCGCCCCAACGGAGCGCTGCTTCACTTTCAAATAAACTTTCGAGCTCTGAAGAATTTCACTCTATTTTCAACTGGTTTTAGCTGGTTACTTTTGAGATGGGCACGTTTTGGGCACTTTTCGCCATTTTGGCCAAAAAGCCGAAAAAGTCGCACATGGAAGTAGTTAATTTAATAGGAGAAAAATGGAGCGGGCGACGGGGATCGAACCCGTGACGTCCAGCTTGGGAAGCTGGCATTCTACCGCTGAATTACGCCCGCTCAGGTCAGCGTAGTTAGGCTTTCAAACTGTAGGGAATTGGTACTGGGTTGTCAACGCGTTAAGAAAGTTAAATCATCTGCGCTATCCAAATGACCAGCTTTGAATCTAAACATCCCCCGCAGCTTGCTGTGGGGGACCATCAAATGGGGAATCCAAAGGGGCGAGCATCCCCTTTGGTCGCGTGCGGGCTTAAATACCCCGTAGGCGAAATGCCTTGGTTATTTTTGACCGTCACGACATCGACGATCGGACACTAGGCATGGGCGGACTTACCGCGCAGCAGAGCGAGGATGTCGGCGGGCGACATTTTTGACACCAAAATGCAGATGATATCGCCTTCCCTGTGCAGCACGGCGTTGATGCCGTCCTGCGAAAAGGTATAGAAATTGAGCTTCATGTCGGCATCGAAAAAGCGTTCGGCGCGCTCGGGTGCGTCCGACTCGGAGCCCAGTAACGTAAAGCAGGTGATTGGCGGCCCGGCGCCCTGATAGACGGTGACGAGCACTTCACGGCCGCGAATCTTTTGCACGAAACCCGAAACCGGATAGAGTTTCATCATCGACAAATCTAACGCGATGGGCGCGAAGCGGCCGCCCACCGCACGCGCCAGCTCCTGGCGCAGGCGATTGGCGTCATCGTAACGCACCAGTGCCGTTTTGCCGCTGAGCATATCGCGATGGGACTCGATGGCGGTCATGCCAACATCCTGTTGCGGCGATTTGGCGTAGAAAATTGCCGCGATGGCAACAATTAGAGTTGCCACGGCAAACGCCGGCCGCCAACTGCGAAAACTAAACCACCAAGCGATACCAGCCTCGGTTTTCACTGCCAAGGCTGGCTGCGAGGCGATTTCGCTTTCAATCTCGCGGCGCAACGCCGCGGGCGCGGTAACTTCCTGACGCGCCAGCTTGAGCCGTTGTTTGAGCCGGCTTTCCGCAGTCAGCGCCCGTTGGCAGCGCTCGCAAGCACGCAGATGCGCCTCGATGAGGCTGTGCTCTTCGGCGCTGAGTTCGTTATCTAGGCGAGCCGTGATCAGCTCTTGTGCCTGGTCGCAACGCATGATTTATCTATCGTCCCGGTCTTGCCGTCCCGGTCTTGCCCAAATAACCGCTCAACTGTTTTTGCAAAAGTCTGCGCCCGCGCGACAAACGCGAGCGCACCGTACCGATCGGACAGGATAAAACTTCGGCCGCTTCGGCGTAAGTAAAATCGCCCATGTCGACGAGCAGAATCGGCGCGCGAAACTCTTCAGGGATTTGCCTCAGCGCGGTGCCGATCTGGATGCCGAGCTCGCGATCCAATACTTGGGTCTCCGGACCGGGGCCATCGCCGGCGTGGGCCTCCCAAAAGTCGGTCGCATCCGTGCCGTCGAGGAGATCTTCCGCGGCGACGGTGCGCTTGTTGCGGGTGTAAGAGTCATAGAAAAAATTATAGAGTATTCGTGTCAGCCAGGCCTTCATATTGCTGCCGGGCAAGAACTGCCCCTGCGCACTCAACGCCCGCGTGCAGGTCTCTTGGACGCAATCCTTAGCCTCGTCGGCGTTGCGCGCTAGATGGAACGCGACGCGGTAGAGATGATCCAGATAGGTCATGATCTCCGTAGCGAAACTATCGCGTGCAGGATTACGGCTGTGGGTGGCGCTCACGGCCCAGCCAGTGTAACCAAGAGTGTAGGTGCTGTCCAATCGCTCGCCTCCATTGAGTCAACGCAGCAACCAAAACAAAAGTTCCCTTCAGCCCGGGCGAGCGCTTGCGGTCCCAGCCGCAGCTGTCCTATGTTGACCGCCATGAAATACCGCACTCTCGGCAAGACTGGCCTGCGTGTCAGCGCCATCGGCCTTGGCACCATGGTCCACGCCGGCCATTTCGGCCCGATGAAAGACTCTGAATCCTTAAGCGCCATCGAAGCTGCCCTCGACCTCGGGGTCAACTTCATCGATACTTCTGACGCCTACGGCGCCGGCTATTCGGAAACGTTGCTGGGCAACGCACTCCGAGGCAAACGCGATCGGGTCGTCATCGCCACCAAGGGCGGCAATGTCATGGTCGGCCCCAATCGCGGCAAGCGAAACTTCGATCCCGACTATATCAGCCGGGTGATGGACGAGAGTTTACAACGGCTGCAAATCGACACCATCGATCTTTACCAGCTGCACAATCCGACGGTGGAGGTCATCGAGCGCGGCGCGGTTTGGGAAGTTTTGGAACGGGCTAAGCAAGCCGGCAAAATCCGCCATTACGGCGTGTCGATCAACACCATGGAAGAAGGCATCGCCGCGGTCAATGACGGCCGGGCCGAAACCATTCAAGTCGAATACAACCTGCTGGCCCAGGAGCCGGCGGAGAAAATCTTTCCGCTGGCGCATCAGGCAAACATCGGCATCATCGCCCGCGTGCCGCTGCGCCGCGGCGTTCTGACCGGCAAGATGACCGTCGCCGACGAACAAAGATTTCAAGGCGAGGATTTGCGCGCGCGCAGTTTCAAAGGCGAGGCGTTCGCCAAAGAACTGGCGAAGGCCGATGAACTGCGCTTTCTCGTCCATGGCGCTGCGAAAACCTTAGGACAAGCGGCCATCGCTTTTTGCATCGCCCATCCCGCCGTGGGAGTAGTCATTCCCGGCGCGCGCAATGCCGAGCAAATGCGCGAAAACGGCGCCGCAGCCGACATCGAAACCTCAACCGCCGACCTGGCGCGCATCGCCGAGCTCTGGCGCCGCAGCTGCGCAGTTTAGGTTTTTGCCTTTGGCTCTGCTGGCTCCTGTGTGGATCATTTGTGTCGTTCAGATGGGTTGGTTCACCACGACGATCACAGCGCGGCCGAACCGCAACCAAAAAGAAGAATGGCCGCAAAGAACGCAAAGGGCGCAAAAAAGAATCCGGAGTCGGGCGGGTTTGAAACCCGCCCTCTTGGCTTTGGCGCATCGAGAAATTTGCCCAAGCCAGGCGAATTATCACGGAAAGCAATACGAAGGACACGACAAAACTCTGAACTTCGTGAGCTTCGTGAGCTTCGTGTCCTTCGTGGTGCACAATTTAGTCACAGTATACCCGGGAGAACCACTTTTTTTAATGAGGAAATATCATGGAACGGAACCTCGCAGCTTGGCCCAACGACAAAAAACTCGTCGTCATGGTGACGATCATGTTCGAGGTCTGGTCCGACGGCAAAGCGCCGCCCTACTCGCCGATGACCACGTCGCTCAAACCCGGCACGGCGGATTTGTTAGGGATATCTTGGTCGCAGTATGGCGGCAAGACCGGCATCTGGCGTTTACTGCGCATCCTGGACGACACGGAAATTAAAGCGACGATCTGCTTGAATGCCAAAGGCGCCGAACTGTTTCCCGACGCGGTTAAAGAAGCATACCGGCGCGGCCATGAAATCGCCGGCCACTCTTACACGCAGGATACTGTCCTACCCTATCTGTCAGCGACGGAAGAGCGCGAGCTGATTGGGCGCTGCAAGCGCATCATCACCGACGCGGTCGGAGTCACGCCAGTCGGTTGGTTTAGCCCTGTGGCCGCGCCGACAGTGCATACGGCGCAGTTTCTTGCCGAAGCAGGCTTTATCTGGCACGGCGACTACAACGACACCGACCTGCCCTATGCGCTGGAAACCGGCAAAGGCCGGCTCGTCGCCTTCGCCCACAGCGACTTCACCGACAATCGCACCTTGCGCTCCAGCCCGCGCGATTTTTTCAACGTCTACAAAGACACCTTCGACTATCTCTACCAACATGAAGCGCCGTCGTTGCTGAACCTAACCGTGCACTGCCACTTCGGCGGCCGGCCACTGATGGCGGCGATGCTACATGAGCTGCTGCACTATATGAAAGGCTTTTCCGATGTCTGGTTCGCGCGCCACGACGAAGTGGCGCGCTGGGTGCTCAGTCAATAACGTTAAATTCAGAACTCAATGCCGATTCCCTTATTGCGCGCCAAAGTGAATACTTTGCTGGCGATGGCAACATCGGCGATGCCCTGGCCCGCGTTGTTCTTGAACAGCGTGATCTGTTTCGCGCCCGTGCGACCGGGAATCACGCCATTGAGCAGCGCGCCGAGTTCTCCGACGCGCTCCCAGGTTAAGAATCCCGCCTGCACCGGATCGTAAAGATCGCCCTGTTCATCTTGAATCGCTTGCTCCAATGAATTGACGACGATCACATCGCTGCGCCGAATTGTCGCATCGTCCAATTCGCGCCGCTTCGCCGCCGCGATGCCGGCTTTGACCAACCCGACATTGCCGCCCATGATCGAGGTCACATGGGTTCCCGCCTGCAACCAGTCGCCATCGAACACCGCCACGTTGGAATTGGTCGCGGTCAACACGACATCCGAATCCACAACCGCATGCTTAGCGCTGGTCACGGGTTCCAACTCGCACGGAACGATTTTTTCCATCATGCGGCAGAAATCGCTGCGCGTTTTGTCTGTGCGGCAGAAAACTTTAACCCGCTTAAACGGTCGGACTTTGGAAAATGCCAGTAAATGATACTTCGCCTCGCCGCCGGCGCCGAGAATGCCGAGTGTCGACGAATCACTGCGCGCCAGAGAGCGAGTGCCCACCGCGCTCGTCGCAGCCGTGCGCATAGGTGTCGGCCGCTCAGCCTCAATCTCGGCCACTCCGATTCTGCCGACGATAACCCCCATGAGCGAAGCGTCTTTCACATCGAACAACACAGTTACCGGTCCGCCCATGCTGTGGTAGGTCTGCACGTCTTTGGAGACCGCGACATGTTCAGCATGGGCGAGTACGCCGATTCCGCCGAGACTGGGCACCCCGCCGGGATGAACGCTGACGCGGACACCTTCCGGCGTCGTAATGCGACGGCGCGGCGCGTTCAGTTCCGGGCTCCTGCCAAACTCACGGAACCCCGACTCCACCGCATCGATCGCCTCATCCATGGTCAACAAGCCGGTTACATCTTCCGCACGAATCAGAAAAGCCATCGAGCTACCTCCAAATAAACAAAGCCCACTGTTACTACATCACTTATTCCGTTGACAAGAAAACCCACGGATGCCTATCGTCGGCCTAGTTCTGAGCTTGCGGAGATTCAACAATGATCATTTCATGCCAATTATATCGCTTACTCACTGCGCCGTTGCTCGTCGTGCTTTACCTAGCATGGCACTCGCCTGCGGCAGCGCAATCCATCGACATCGAGGCTGCGAAAAAAGACGGCAAAGTTATCGTTTACGCCGCCGTGCCACCGCAAACAATGAAAGTAATCAACGATCCCTTTGAAAAAAAGTATGGCATCAAAGTTGAGTACTGGCGTGCGTCTGCGACCGGCATCTTAGAACGGGCACTCAACGAATGGCGCGTTGGCACAGCACCCTTCGATGTCGTCGAGGGTAACAAAGGGCCTCAATACATTCTCAAGTCAGAAGGAGTCTTCGCCAAGTATCAGCCACCCTCGGCGGCCAAGTATTCCAAGCAGTTTCTCGAGAACGACCAGCTTCTGACACCTTGGCGGTTCAACCCGATCAGTATTCTTTTTAACACCACCATGGTGCGCAAGGAGGACGTCCCTAAGAGTATTCAAGAACTGCTGCTGCCGAAATGGAAAGGTAAGATCACCATTCCCGATCCGGCTCGCCACACGACAACGGCGCAGTTTCTCGCCGATCTCGATAAGTATGACGGCATCAAATGGCGCGAGTTCGCCAAGAGTTTGGCGCAACAACAACCTTTCTTGGTCGAATCCTTTGCGCCCATCGTAAACACAGTCGTCAAAGGCGAAGCGGCGCTCGGCCTGACTTACTTGAAATATGTCGGCCAGTACAAAGGTCCCATCGATTATGCCCGTTTGAACAAGTATCTCGCCGACGTGAATTACCTGGGTCTTAGCCGAAAGGCGCCACACGCCAATGCCGGCCGTTTGTACATCGAGTACATCTGCTCACAGGAGGGGCAAAAAGCGATGGCAGAAACCGCTGAATTTGTCCTTTACCCGCAAGTAGCGCCCGGCTTTGGCGGCGCCGACCAAGTGGCACAGCGAACCGTTTTCATGGAAGAACCGACCGCGGAAGAGTTCAAAAAGCTGCGCGATGAAATGCGCCAGATCTTTCTCGACAACAAATAATCACAGCGCGGCCAGCCGCAACCAAATGGGAAAGAGTTTTTCACCACGAAGTGTTTCATGATCTTACGCTCGCCTACAGAGCATGAAAATGGTTGGCGTTCCCAGAACATGATCCCCCTCAATTCGTCATTCCCGCGCACGCGGGTATCCAGGTTTGGTCTGCGCCCAATTAGCCTGGATACCCGCTTGCGCGGGTATGACGGAACCCCGCAGGCTCTTCGTTGTAAATATCACCCCCTCACATGTATTTTCGAACGAGGACATGAAGGATTCGGAAAATTATTTCTCCGAACTTCGTGCTCTTCGTGTTCTTCGTGGTGAGATGAATTTTTCTTATTGAGCGCGACTACTTACGGACACCGGTCCGAAAAATTTGCGCAAGCTGCGCAAACTGTTAGGTATTGCAGTACAGAGACAGCGAGCGAATCGCTAAAAATCGCTGCGGAAGATACCGCGCTGGCCGCGCGCTTCTTCGACGCCGACCTCCATGGCGCGGATCTTGGCGCCGCGAAATTTTGCTTTCACTTGGCGGCGAATCAGCTTGGCGACATGCTCGGCCAATAATTCGGTGCTAGTGTTGGCCAGCGGCAAGAGAATCACATCGCTCTTCGGCAGGATAATCTTCTGCGCTTTGTAACGGATTTCGAATTCCTTGGAGTGTCTGCGTACCTCAAGGTTCGGGCTATTGCTTTGAATCATCGTGCGGTGATCGAGGGAATCGCAGATGCGCTTGACCAGCGGCTTGAAGGTGATGAAGTCCAACACCACACCGGCGCGATCGAGTTCCCCTTCCATCTTCACCGACACCTGATAGTTGTGCCCATGCAGCGGTTCGCGCTGGCCGTTGGCGAAAATCAGAAAGTGCGCCGAGGCGAAATTGAAATAATCTTTGGCGACTTCGATGGTGAAGGTGCTTGGCATGGCCGCGAAGTTAACCAAAAGCGGCCACCCTTTCAAGCCGCGCCGCCGGCGCGCCAATTCAGGTATTGAATGATTGTTCGCACCGGCCAAATTTTACTTGCAAGTCAGCAACGGAAGAGTTAGGTGAGAAGACCATGTTGCTCCGGGATGCGCTGGGCGTAACGCCCGGCGAGATGGTTTCGCTGATCGGCGCCGGCGGTAAGACGACAATCCTATTTCGCCTGGCTAGGGAGCTGCGCGATCAAGGCGGCAAAGTAATGGTCACGACGACCACGAAGATTTTCAAACCGACCAAGCCGCATATTGACCGGTTGTTCATCGTCGGCGATGTCCAAGCTCTGGTCGAGGTCTGTGCTGAAATCGCCGCGCCAATGATCATCGGCGCCGGCTGCGCTGTCGACCCACAAGGCAAACTGCTCGGCATGCCGACTCCATGGCTCGATCGATTAAACCAACAAGGCGCATTCGACGCGATCTTGGTCGAAGCCGATGACGCGGCGTCGCGCTGGTTAAAAATACCGGCGGACGACGAACCGGTAATACCGGAAAGTTGCCAAACCACCGTCTGGATCGTCGCGATCAAAATACTCGGCAAACCCATCACCGACGAATGGGTGCATCGCTCGGCGCGGGCGCGCGAGCTGCTCGGTTTGCCGGCGGAAGCGCGCGTCAGCGAAGAAATCCTTCTACAGTTGGTCCAACATGAAGAAGGCTGCCTCAAAGGGATTCCGCCAGCCAGCCGGAAACTAGCCTTGATCAATCAAGCTGACAGCGCGGCAGAAATGGCGGCAGCCCAAACGCTTGGGGAAAAACTACAAAAGCTAAATTTTGATAAAGTTGTCATCACCAGTTACGCCAGCGCCGAACCGATCATCCGCGAAGTAGCCGATTGAAACTTAACTTTGACAAGCCCACATGATTTCCGCTGTGATACTGGCGGCCGGCCGCGCTGAACGAATGGGGGAGCCGAAACTGTTTTTACCCCTCGGCGGCAAACCGGTGCTGCAATGGGTTTTGGAAAGCGCCCTCGCCGCCGATCTGGACGAGATAATCTGCGTTAGCCGCGAGCTGGAATCGGCAAGGCGCCAGATCGATATCGCGGACGAACGATTATTCTGGCTGCGCAATTACGCCGCCGACCGCGGGCAAAGTACCTCTGTGATCGCCGGTCTGTGGGCGGTCAACGCCACCAGCGCTGGCGTGATGTTCCTATGCGGCGACCAGCCGCTGGTGCGGCCCGAGCTGATCAACGCGCTGATCGAAAAATTCGACGACACGTCGGCATGGATCGTCGCGCCGAGTTTCAAGGGCGAAATACGCAACCCAATCTTATTCCATCGCAAACTGTTTCCCGAATTACTCCAACTCACCGGCGACCGCGGCGGCCGGCTGCTCCTCGACAAGCACAAACGCAAAACCGCTTTAGTGGACTGGCCGGAGGAATTGTCATTTCTCGATATCGACGTCCGCGAAGATTACGAACGGATCAAACAACTGGCTTAGTCCGGATTATTCATGCTACGAGGCCATCTGACGACACTCTGCCGGCCGAGGTGTGACCCTGTATCCGCGCTGACAACCGGAATTTCAAATGGCAGATTTCAGATTTCATATCTGGAATTTGAGATTTGTTATTTGTAATCCCGGAGGGCCTGCCTGCGTTCCGGAAGGGTTGCACCTTGATCGTAGTTTAACCGCGAATAGTCCGGGCTAGACTCGCACGTCTCGGCCCACCGCTTCCGAGATATGTTTGAGGCCGTCCCGTTGGAGCAAACGCAATAAGCCTTTGTTGATGCGCTTCACCGCCCCCGGCCCTTCGTAGATCCAGCCGGTATAAATCTGCACCGCATTGGCGCCGGCCTTGATCTTCTCGTAGGCATCGTAGGCGTCAAAAATACCGCCTACGCCAATGATCGGCAGCCGTCCGCGGGTGATTCGATAGATGTGCGAAATAAATTGTGTCACCATCGCCGTAATCGGCCGGCCGCTCAAACCGCCGGGCTCGGCGCCGTTGGGCGATTTCAGTCCCTCGCGTTTGAACGCCGTCGCGTTGGTGGCGACGATGCCGGTTAGCTTCACCTGCTCCACGACGTCGATGATCTCGTCGACCTGGGCAAACTCCATATCCGGAGCGATTTTGACGAAAACCGCTTTCGGATCGACCTTCGCCCGCGCCGCCAGTTGCAGATTTTTCTGCTGCACCGCCGAGAGCAGTTCGCGCAACAGACTTTTTTCCTGCAAGTCGCGCAGGTTAGGCGTATTGGGCGAGCTTACATTGAGCGTAAAAAAGTCGCCCTGCGGAAATAGCGTCTCAAAGCAGCACAGAAAATCCGCCACTGCATCCTTGGTTTCGACAATCTTGGTGCGGCCGATGTTCATGCCGAGGGGAACCTCTGGCCGGCCGCCGCGCACGCGCAAGCGGTCGAGCTTGATGGCGATGGCTTCGGCGCCTTCATTATTAAAACCTAAGCGATTAATTAACGCTTCGTCTTCAGGCAGCCGGTAAAGCCGCGGCTTTGGGTTGCCGGGCTGAGCCTGGGCGGTGATCGCGCCCACTTCCATAAAGCCGAAACCGAAGGCGGATATCATCTTTGGCGCCAGAGCGTTCTTGTCGAATCCACCGGCAAGCCCCACCGGGTTGGCAAAAGTCAGCGGGCCGATCTTGACGACAAGCCGCTGGTCTTCGACTTTATAAAAATCTTCGATGGTGCCGTAGAGCCACTCATTGCCGGCGAGCATGTGCAAGACCGCCTCGTGGCTTACCTCGGGATCCTTGCGAAACAAGATGGGCCGAATCAGAGATTTATAAAACATGGACACCTGAACGATGTATCGGAAAACTTTTCTTACTTCCAGAGACTGCGCGACGCGAATTTCGGGTCACGGGCAAAAAAAGACAGGGAGAACGCGAACGCTCCCCCTGTCCCATCCGGTGCCTCGCCTAACGTGGCGATCGCCGCAATTGACTGATTCGCTTTCTGTTTATTTAAACGGCGCACAGGGCGCCGGAGTCATAATCGTATTTTCCTGCATCACGAGCAGCTCCCTGGTAGGCGGCGGCCATCCTTCGACGGTCTTCGATGCTTCGGCGCGCAGACGCTCGCGCTCGCCGGCGTCTTTGTACGCCCAGACATGGATATATTGATTCAGCGGCCCGATAATCGTCTGCCCGGCAAAAACCAGAGGCGAGACTTTGGCGCGCGCGCCGATTACTTTGCTCCAGCGTTCGAAGACCGTCGGCATCGCGCCCGGTTGATACGTGTAGGTGCGGAACTCATAAAGCTCCCCGAGCTTTTTTTCCGGCAACGGCGGCGAGTACGGCGCCAACTGGACGATCTTATTTTCTTGCGTGACAATGAACTCTTGCGTCTTGGGCGGCCACTTGCCGGTTTTTCTCGCTTCAGCGCCGATGCGCTCGCGGTCTTCGAAGCTCTCGTAGGGCCAGACATGAGTCACCCGGTTGAGGCCGCCGACCTCCGAGCAGAATAGGCCAAGCAGCTTGGAAAATTGCAGTCGCGCCGTTAGCCCCTCGGCAAAGCGCTCGACAAAGTTATTCGTCATCCCTGGTTTCAACACATAAGTTCTCATCTCAAGAAACATTGCGCCACCTCCAATAATTAGTCCCTATCCTTTCCCACAAATGGTGGAAGTATTGCAACCGTAGCGTCGGCCGTTTTCATGGCATCACGAATCTGCTAAGAGGCTTAGGGTAATCCCATCACAAGGGATATTTCACGGCGAAGCACCGTTTCGCCTGTGGGTAACTCAGGAGGTCCTATGAAATCGCGCGCAGCCGTCGCCTGGGAGGCCGGCAAACCGTTGATCATTGAAGAAGTCGAAGTCGGCGCACCGAAACAGGGCGAGGCGCTGCTCAAAATCACCGCCACCGGTGTCTGCCACACCGACGCCTACACGCTTTCCGGCAAAGACCCCGAAGGATTGTTTCCGGCGATCATGGGCCATGAAGGCGGCGCCACGGTACTGGAAGTCGGCGCCGGCGTGACCAGCGTTAAACCCGGCGACCATGTGATTCCGCTGTATATTCCCGAGTGCGGCGCGTGTAAATTTTGCCTGTCGGGTCGGACCAATCTTTGCGGCGCCATCAGGCTGACGCAAGGCAAAGGCGTCATGCCCGACGGCTCCTCGCGGTTCTCTTTGGGCGGCAAAACCATCCTGCACTACATGGGCACCTCGACGTTTTCGGAATACACCGTGCTGCCGGAGATCGCATTGGCGAAAATCAATCCGGCGGCGCCCCTCGACAAAGTCTGCCTGCTCGGCTGCGGTATCACGACCGGAATCGGCGCGGTGTTAAACACGGCTAAAGTACGGCCGGGTTCCACAGCTGCCGTCTTCGGCCTCGGCGGCATCGGTCTCAGCGTGATCCAAGGATTGGCGATGGCCAAGGCCGAGAGAATCATCGCCGTCGACATGAACGAAAAGAAGTTCGAGATGGCAAAAAATCTGGGCGCGACCGATTTCATCGTGCCAGAATCGGATGGCACGCCGGTGCAGCAGGCGATTATCGACATGACCGACGGCGGCGTCGATTATTCATTCGAATGCATCGGTAATGTGAACACCATGCGCGCGGCGCTGGAGTGCTGCCATAAAGGTTGGGGCGAGTCGACCATCATCGGCGTCGCTGCGGCGGGCCAAGAGATCGCCACCCGGCCGTTTCAACTGGTCACCGGACGGGTGTGGCGCGGCACCGCCTTCGGCGGCGTCAAAGGCCGCTCGCAGCTACCCGGCTATGTCGAGCGCTATTTGAACGGCGAGATCAAAGTCGATCCGATGATCACCCATGTACTACCGCTCGAACGAATAAATGACGCCTTCAATTTGATGCATGAAGGCAAAAGCATCCGCTCGGTGATCAACTTTTAGTCCCATCACGGCTTGCTTAGGCGCAAAACTTGTGGGTTGGGGAGCCGCCGCGATTGTAAGTCTCGCGGCGCCGATTAGCGGCCGTTAAACGATCGTTTCGCCGGAGAATTTGCCGGGAAAATGGCTTGCAGTTTGAAAAATTTCTAACTATAAGAAGGCCCTAGTGGTTTTTTCCAGCCTGTGCTGAAAACTCCGCGCGACAGACTCTGAGAAAGGAACAGCGATGAATAAGAAGATCAAATTTCGCGTTAACGGCAAACGACATGAGGTCGAGGTCCCGACCAATCGTATGTTAATCGACTGTTTACGTTATGATCTCGGGCTGACCGGCACCAAGGAAGGTTGCAGCGTCGGCGTCTGCGGCGCCTGCACCGTGCTGATGGACGGCGACATGATCAGCTCCTGCCTGACTTTAGCAGTTATGGCGGACGGCCATGAACTCACGACGGTCGAGGGTCTGGCGAAAGATGGCGAGCTCAACCCGGTGCAAAAGAGTTTCATCCAATATGGCGGTTTTCAATGCGGCATCTGCACCCCGGGCCAGGTGGTCGCGGCAACTGCTTTATTGAAAGAAAACCCCAAGCCCAACGAAGACGAAATCAAGGATTGGATGATGGGCAACCTGTGCCGCTGCACCGGTTATTACAAGATCATCGAATCGATCCAGAAAGCGCATCAATTCGCGAAATAATAAGGACACAGCCATGATACCTTTTGAATATCGCACTCCGAAGAGTCTCAAAGAAGTCCACGCGACACTAAAAGAGTTTGGCGGCGACGCCAAGTTGCTCGCCGGCGGCACCGCCTTGGTGATCATGATGAAACAGCGCTTGGTCCGGCCCACCTGCCTGGTCAGCCTGAGCGCGGTGCGCGGCTTGAACGGCATCGAAATAAAAGACGGCGGCTTGTCAATCGGCGGTCTGGCCACCCATAGAGCCGTGGAAAGCTCGGCGCTAGTGCGCCGGCGCTTGCCGATGTTGGCCGAGACTTATCACCATGTCGCTACCCTGCGCATACGCAACATGGCCACCGTCGGCGGCGGCTTGGCCCATGCCGATCCCAACCAGGATCCCCCGCCGAGCCTGATCGCGCTTGGCGCCACAGTGAAAGCGACCTCGGCAACTGGCAGCCGGACGCTTGCCCTCGACGAATTTTTCAAAGACTATTACGAGACCCTGCTCAATCCCGATGAGATCATCACCGAAGTGATCGTGCCGAAACAGGCGCCCAACACCGGCGCGGCCTATATTAAATTTTTGCCGCGCACGGCGGATGATTATGCCACCGTCTCGGCCGCGGCAGTGCTGACCCTCGACAAGACGATGAAAACCATCGCCGATGTGCGCATCGCGCTGGGTAGCGTCGGCGTGACGCCGGTCCGGGCCACCGCAGCCGAAGCGGTGCTGCGCGGCCAACCGTTGAAGGCGGAAGCTTTTGCTGAAGCGGGAGAGCAGGCTAAACAAGCCGTCGACCCGGTCAGCGATTTCCGCGGCTCGGCAGCATACAAGACCGATATGGCGGCGGTATTCGTCCGGCGCGCTCTGGAAAAAGCCCTCGCCGACATTCGCCAGCAGGCAAAAGCCAAAGCGGCACCGAAGCCGAAGCCGGCAGTAAAGAAAGCCGTCAAGAAAGGCAAAAGACGTTGAAATTTTCCCAGACAGCCCAGATCCCCGTTGCCCGTGAACCGCTTTGGGAATTCTTGATGGATGTGCCCAAGGTAGCCAAGTCGCTGCCGGGGGTCGATTCGGTTAGCAAGATCGACGACACAACCTATGAAGGCGCGCTGACCGTGCGCGTCGGCCCGATCAAGCTGAACCTGCAAGGCAAGATCATTCTCGAAGAGCAAAACAAGTCCGATTGGCGCGCCGCGTTGCGCGCCGAGGCGAAAGACCGCATGGCGGCGGGCGCCGTCAACGGCAAAACCATCATGAACTTGAAAGAGATCAGCGCTAATATGACCGAGCTGGTCGTCGAAACAGACGTGAATATTCTCGGCAAGATCGGCGAGTTCGGCCAACCGATCATCCGCAAGAAAGCCGACTCGATGCTCAAAGAGTTCGTCGAGAATATCAAGAAACAGTTAAGTGGGAAGTAACGGTTCGCCGTCTTCTTCGCTCTCTTCATCCTGATCTAAACTAGTTTCCGTCACCCGGCCGAGGACTCGATCATAGCAGTCCTCGGCCAGTATTTTGCGTCCCGCCGAATTATCCCGATAGCAAAAAATTCGATCTTGGGCTGGATC
>Ga0184628_10000997_pt1 | contig 14459 bp, 17 predicted proteins | sample PLM4_5_b1_FD_133149 | JGI IMG/M metagenome (GOLD analysis project Ga0184628, IMG submission 133149) | Groundwater sediment microbial communities from an aquifer in East River, Colorado, USA - PLM4_5_b1 | ecosystem: Environmental > Terrestrial > Soil > Riparian zone | place: USA: East River... | reverse complement strand
GGTCAGGGCCGAGGTGCTGGCGAAGCATTTCATCACCGAGGACCTCACGGAATCGGCGGACTTCGGCACCCACGAAACGTTCGTCTATGTCAGTGATCCAGCCACACAGCTTCTGGCGGCCAACGGCCTCCACGTGATGGCCGCCGCCAAGCCCTATGGCCGCGGGCGATCCGTCTTTTTCGGGGCGTTGCCGTATGATCTCACGAACAGCCGGTTGCTGCATCGCGCCCTTTTCTGGGCGGCTGGAAAGGAAGCGCAGCTCAAGAAATGGTTCTGCGACAACCCGGTGACCGATTGCGCTTTCTACCCCAAATCCGGGCAGGCTGTCGTGGTTAACAATTCGGACAAGCCCCAGGCCACGCGCCTTTATGATGGCAGAGGGCGTCCGCGGCGCGTTACGCTCAAGCCGTATGAAAGTCGCTGGTTGTTTTCCTAGTCTATGACGAAACCTACGCTGTTGGTTCTGGCCGCCGGCATCGGCAGCCGCTATGGCGGCCTCAAGCAAATTGATCCCATCGGCCCGGGCGGTGAGACGATTATTGATTACTCGGTTTACGACGCCCTGCGCGCCGGGTTCGGCAAACTGGTGTTCGTCATCCGCCGCGACATCGAGGCCACCTTTCGCGAAGTGATCGGGAGCCGGTTCGAAAAACGGATCGCCGTCGATTATGTATTCCAGGAACTGAGCGGGCTGCCCCCGGGTTTTTCCGTGCCGCCCGGCCGAACCAAGCCCTGGGGAACCGGTCACGCGGTTCTCACGGCCGCCACCGCTGTCCGGGAGCCATTCGCTGCCATCAACGCGGATGATTTTTACGGGCACGCTTCCTTTGAAACCCTGGGGCGCTTCCTGGAATCGGGGGGGCAGGATTATGCGATGGTGGGCTTTGTCCTGCGCAACACCCTTTCGGAATTCGGCAGTGTGGCGCGCGGCGTCTGCAAGCTCTCGCCGGCCGAATACCTCGAGAGCGTCGTGGAACTGACAAAGATCGAAAAGGATGGCGCCGGCGCAAAGCACACCGACTCCACGGGCCAGGTTCACCCTCTCACCGGTGACGAGATTGTTTCGCTGAACATTTGGGGATTCCGGCCTTCTCTTTTCACCTATCTGCAGCGCGAGTTTGCGGTATTCCTGCAACAGGAAGGCGCCAATCCGAAGGCGGAGTTCTTCATTCCCACCGTGGTCAACACGCTGATCAACAACGCTGAGACACGTCTGAAAGTCCTGCCCACCTCTTCCTCGTGGTTTGGCGTCACTTACCGCGAGGATCGCCCGCGAGTCGTGGCGAGCATTCGGGAACTCATTCAGCGTGGCGACTATCCGGAGAGACTTTGGTCATGACCCTGAAGCACGACGTGCGCGCGGTCGCGCGCCAATTCCAGATCTGCGGCGAGTTCCTCGGCGCCGCGCCGTATGGCACCGGCCATATCAATGACACTTATTGCGCGGAATTCAGCCAGGGCGGCGCGCCCGTCCGCTACATCCTGCAGCGCATCAACCACAACGTTTTCAGGACGCCGGTGGACCTCATGGAAAACGTCCAGCGCGTCACCACCCACCTTGCGGCCAAAGTGGCTGGCGAGCCTGATTTCAGCCGCCGCGTGCTAACGCTGATCCCGGCGCGGGACGGCCGCGCCTGGCTTTGCGATGCCGACGGAAACTACTGGCGCACGTATGTCTTTGTTGAAAAAGCGCGCACGTACGACGCCATCGAATCGCCAAAACAGGCTTTCGAGGCGGCGAAGGCCTTTGGCCACTTTCAGAAACTGCTGTCTGATTTTCCGGCGCCGCGCCTGCACGATACCATTCCCGATTTTCACCACACGCCCCGGCGCTTTGAACGCCTGGAGAAGGCCATCGCTGCAGACTCCGCCAACCGGGCCCGACTGGCCGGCCCGGAGATCGATTTCGCACTAAAGCACAAATGCATGACGGGACAACTGCTCGAGGCCGGATTACCGGAGCGGGTCACGCACAACGACTGCAAACTCAACAATGTGATGCTCGACGATGCCACCGGCGAGGGCCTGTGCGTGATCGATCTCGACACGGTGATGCCCGGGCTCGTGCTCTATGATTTCGGTGATATGGTGCGGACCTCGACCAGCCCGGCCAAAGAGGACGAGCGCGACTTGTCGAAAGTGAAAATGCAATTCCCGATGTTCGAGGCCCTTGTCCGCGGCTACCTGCAAACTGCGTCCGATTTTCTGACTGCAGGCGAGCGACAGCTCCTGGTGGCAGCCGGAAAGATCATCACGTTCGAAATCGGCATCCGGTTCCTCACGGATTTTCTCGAAGGCGACACCTACTTCAAAGTGCATCGCGAGAATCACAACCTCGACCGTTGCCGAACGCAGTTCAAGCTGGTTGAATCGATCGAGCAGCAGGAACCGGAAATGACCCGGCTTGTGGAGACTATTTAAGATGAGAGTACTTGTTACCGGCGGCGCCGGGTTTATTGGCAGCCACATTGTTGAGCATTTTCAAGGCCGGGCGGAAGTCCGGGTCCTGGATAACCTGCGCTCCGGTTTCCTGCACAACCTGGAAGCGTTCAAGCATGAGTTCGTGCGCGGTTCCATTCTCGATCGGGACCTGGTCCGCCAGGCCATGCAGGGGGTGGACTACGTCTTCCACCTGGCCGCCATGATCAGTGTTCCCGAGTCCATGCAGAAACCGGTGGAATGCACGGAAATCAACACCATCGGCACGCTGGTGGTTCTCGAGGAAGCGGAACGCGCCGGAGTGAAGAAGGTGGTCCTAAGCAGCTCGGCGGCGATTTACGGCGACAACCCCGTCACGCCAAAGCTCGAGACAATGGTTCCCGAGCCCAAAAGCCCCTATGCGATAACCAAGCTCGACGGCGAATACTATTGCCGGATGTTCACTGCGGAAGGACGGCTTCAGACGGCCTGCTTGCGCTATTTCAACGTGTTCGGTCCTCGCCAGGATCCGAAGAGCCAATACGCCGCCGCGGTTCCTATCTTCATCGACCGTGCCGTGAAAAACCAGACCATCACCATCTATGGTGACGGCGAGCAAACCCGCGACTTCATCTATGTGAAGGACATCGCCGCCGCCAACGCCTTCTTCGCGATTGAATCCCAGGCCACCGGCGTGTTTAACGTCGCCTACGGCGGGCGGATCACGATCAACGACCTCGCCACCTCCATTTGCCGCCTGACCGGTTCGCGATCCGAAATCCAGCACGCCGCCGAAAGGTCCGGCGATGTAAAGCACTCCCAGGCCGCCATCGACCGCCTGCGTTCCGCCGGCTTCTCGCCAAAGGGCAGCCTGATGGAAGGGCTGCGGGAAACGATAAATTGCTTCCTGTAACCGGAGAGTTGACCGGCTCCAACAGGCACAGCGACTCCAGGGCAAACGCATCACAATGTCAGGGAATACCTGGATTTCTGCCGTCCCTAGCTCGTTCGAGGAAACGACTCCTTACGTCTTCGCCTACAGGGGAAAGGGGAAGACAAAGTTTGAGACAAAGTTAGGGGGCCCCTACCCAACGACTCCTCACGTCGTCGCCTACAGTTTTCGGGGTTGTTTTGATGCGTCTGCCCTGACAGCGACTCTTCCCTTCGTTGACATAGGCTGAGGCAAATGATACTATTGTGATACTAGATGCCGCGCAAAGTGCGACAACTGATAGCTGACCTGGAACGCGCGGGGTTCGTGAATCGTGGCGGCAAGGGCAGCCACCGCAACTTCATGCACCCCCGGGGTTTCCGGGTGACGATCAGTGGGCAACCCGGCGACGACGCTAAGCATTACCAGGAGCGGGATGTGACACGAGCACTGGAGGCGGCAAAGGAATGATTACGCATATGAGTCGCAAGCAGATCAAGGCGCAGGCCGCCCGCTACGTCAAATACGTTGAGTGGAGCGACGAGGACCGTTGTTTCATCGGCAGATGCCCGGAGGTGTTTGCTGGTGCGATAGACGGCCCGGATGAGGTCCGGGTTTACGCCGAGCTTTGTGAAACGGTCGAGGAGTGGATCGAGGTGCTCCATAAGGACGGAAAACCGCTGCCGAAACCCGTGTCAGGCCAAAAGGATTTTAGTGGCAAGTTCGTGCTAAGGGTAGAGCCGGCACTTCACCGGCGATTAGCAGCCAAGGCTTTTGCATCTGGAGAAAGCCTCAATAGTTTTTGCGCAAAGGCGCTCGTGAAGGCGTAACGGCAGCAAACTTTAGTCCTTCGAAATCTCCAACAGAGTCTTTTCGATTTGACTGCGCAGGGCCTCTCGCTCGGCGGCGGACATTTCCCTGGGAATGCTTACGGGCTTTTCGAGAATCGCCTCGCAGCGACTGAAGGGAAGCGGAATCTGCAGACGGTCCCAACTCTTCAAGCGCACTTTGGAGTGGAAATAATACGAACAAGGAATCACTGGAAGGCCGGTGACCTGGGCCAGGGCGATTATCCCGTCCTGCACCCGATAAATGGGCCCCCGCGGGCCATCTGGCGTGATCGTGAGATCGAAACCGCGCTGAGCGAGTTTGGCCAACTCCAGCAAGGCCTGGGCGCCGCGCCGGCTTGAGGAACCGCGCACGGCCTCCACATCCATAATCTCAAAAATCCCCGCCAGGAAGCCACCGTCTCTGCTGGCGCTCACCATCGCCGCCATGCCGACGCGCGGGCTCCTGGGGCAGATAAACCGGCGGTAGATCGGCACCGCGAATGCCAGCCGGTTATGCCACAGGCAAAAAACCTGAGGCCCTTTCAAAGTACCATTCAGGATGCCCGCGCGATCTTCGAACCGGTAGCGCAGCGTCAACGCCAGGGCCCGGACCAGGAGCACCACCAGCCACCCGGCGAATTTCTGTTTCCAGCCTGGAGCATGCGGGACGATAACGCCACTGCGAGGTTTGGATTGGGGGCCGGCGGCGGTCATCAGTTCTTTTTCAGGCAGGCCCGCACCAGGTCTTCGATGCTGGCTTGCGGACCAAGCACGCTTTGCGCCTGTTTGACCGAGTCGTGCGCCTCGATCTGTTTAAAGCCCAGGGCCATCAAGGCGAGCACCGCATCGTTTAGCTTTTGGTCGGCTGCGGACAGAGCGTGCTTCTCGGAAGCCGCTTCCCAGGCGCCCGCCGCACCGATCTTGTCCTTCAATTCGACCAGGATGCGCTCGGCGGTTTTCTTGCCGACGCCGGAGATCTGGGATAGCGCTTTGACGTCGCCATTCACCACCGCGCCCTTGAAGGCCGGCACGCTGACCCCGCTTAAAACGTTCAGGGCGATCCTGGGGCCAATCCCACTGACGGTGTTGACCAGCAACCGGAAGAGGTCCCGTTCCGCAGCCGTCATAAAACCATAAAGCACATGGGCATCCTCCCGTATCGCGAGGTGCGTCAGGATCCTCACGCTCTGACCGGGAGCGGGCAACTTGTCATACGAGGACAGTGGAATGAGCACTTCGTAGCCTACGCCCTGAACATCGATGATCGCTTGCGTGGGCAATGATTCCACTAAAGTGCCGGAAAGAGAGGTGATCATATCAATTCAAATGCGTTTGGGGGAAGTCAGGCTGTAGCGCCCGATTTCCTGGGCGTGCGCCAATGCCAGTGCCAGGGCGTCCGCCGCATCCGGATCCGGAAGCTCCGTCAATCGCAACATCCGCTGCACCATCTTGGCCACGGCAAGTTTCTGCGCCGCACCGTAACCAACGATCGCCTGCTTCACTTTGCGGGGAGCGATTTCGTAAATCTCGAGTCCGGCTTCGGCGATCATCGCCAGGGCCGCGCCCCTTGCTTCACCCATCAAAAGTGCCGTTTGCAGGTTCTGCGCGAAAAACAATCCTTCCACGACACAAACCGTGGGTTGTTGTTCCTTCAGCAGGTCCCGAACCACCTGTGCGATCCGCGCCAGGCAGCGCGATCGTTCCCAGGTTGTCGGGCACGAGATTGTGCCGAAAGCCAGAGCGGTCGGAGCGGGTTTGCCGAGTTTAACGATCCCATAGCCCGTGCCGCGCAAAGAGGGGTCAATACCAAGAATGACCTGCTGGCTGGCTGCCCTCCCTACCACCGCGCGTTCAAACACCGGCTGCGCCGCGCGTCGGGTCCCGGTCACGCGCTGCTGCATTTGATTGAACTGCTGGGGTGTAATTCCCATCGAAGCCACATCTTGCCAGCAGTTCCCGACTTGGCAAGTGAAGGAATGCCGGCGGTAAATTTCTCGCGGCATAGACTGGCCTTTTCGGATTCAAGCCTGATATGCTGCCTCAACCGATATGAGACTGCGCGCAATCATATTTGATGTTTATGGCACTCTTCTCGAGGTAGGAACCGCTCCGGCGGATGCTGATTTGCGCTGGCAAACTCTTTGGCGTGAAATGCTGGGGGCAGCCCCATCCCTGAGCCGGCTGGAGCTCTCCGTATCCTGCAGCCGCATCATCTCCCGCCAGCACCAGATGGCCAGGTCCCGGGGCATCGCCTGGCCCGAAATTAACTGGTCCTCGGTATTGTCGGAGGCCGTCCCCGAATTCAACCATCTCTCCGAGGAAAAACAGCACGAATTCATTCGCCGGCACATTGAAACCGGCCACACCACCCGCCTGGAGACGAGCGCCATCCCGCTTTTGAAACGCCTGAAACAGCAAGGCTGCCTGCTGGGCATCGCTTCCAATGCCCAGGAATACACCGTGCGCGAATTGAGCGATAAACTGGCCGGACAGGGGCTGGAAATGTCCTGCTTTGAGAGCGATCTTTGTTTTTGGTCGTTCGAGCACGGCTTCAGCAAGCCCGACCCCCACGTCTTCCAATTTCTCTCGGCGCGACTTGAGCTTCGGGGAGTCTCCTCCGCGGAGATCATGATGGTGGGCGACCGGTTCGACAACGACATCGAACCCGCGCAAAAGTTTGGCTGGCGAACCTGGCAATTGACCTCGGCCAACGAGGCGGGGGACGGCACATTAGGGGAACTGGCGGCGGATCTTCCCTGAGGGTCAATTTGCCAACTCGCCCGGGTTGGTGAAGAATGGAGGGCATGCAGCCCCTTTTTCTCGCGCGAAGCGCACTGTCGGTCGCATTGGTCGCCGCCATGGCTCTGCCATGCTTTGCCCACGACCCAGCCGATGACATGTCCGCCGCGGCCAATGCCTGGCTTGCTTCGCTGGACGACACTCAGCGAAAACAAGCCGAGTTTGACTTTGCCGACACCGAACGCCTGAATTGGGGATTCGTTCCAAAGCCGCGCAAGGGGATGCCCTTCAAAGGAATGACGCCCGGGCAGAACCGCCTCGCCGTGGTCCTTCTGAACTCCGGGCTGAGCCACCACGGGTTCCTTCAAGCCTCCACGATCATGAGCCTGGAGGAAGTGCTTAGAAAACTCGAGAACGACAATCCCGGCCGCGATCCCGAGCTTTATTACGTTTCGGTTTTTGGAAAGCCGGGAGCCACCAATACCTGGGCCTGGCGCGTGGAAGGGCACCATCTCTCGCTCAACTTCACCATTTCCGACGGCCACGTTGTCGCCAATGCGCCGTCCTTTTTTGGATCCAACCCCGCCGAAGTCCTCCAAGGCCCGCGACAAGGATTACGCATTCTCGGAGAAGAGGAGGACCTCGCCCGCGAATTCGTCAAATCCCTGAACGACGCGCAACGGAAGACTGCGATTATCGAGAATGTCGCCTTCCGGGATATTCTAACCGGCGACTCGCGGAAGGTCCTGCCTCTGACCCCGACCGGACTCAGTTTCCCGGAATTGAAGCCCGGAGATAAAGCCGCCCTGCAGCGCCTGGTTCGCACCTTTGCCGAGCGGTTCCGACCGGAGTTGGCCATGGCAGACCTCGAGAAGATTGAACGGGCAGGCTGGGACAGGGTCTCGTTCGCGTGGGCCGGCAGCGTCGAGAAAGGCCAGGGACATTATTACCGTGTTCAAGGCCCAACCTTTGTGCTCGAATACGACAACACGCAGAACGGGGCGAATCACATCCACACCGCCTGGCGCGATTTCCTGAATGACTTCGGCGAGGATGCCCTCAAAAAACACTACCAGTCCGGTCACCATCAGTAATCATTTTCGGCGTGCATTTTTGTATGGGGTGATTAATACAAGTGCATGACGCTGAATGAAGCCCGAAATCGCCATTCCCTTTTGGGCGAGGAGATTCGCCGCCATGACCACGCCTACTACGTGCTGGCTCAGCCTTCGATATCAGACCAGGCCTACGATCGGCTTTACCACGAGCTGCTCGACCTGGAAACCAGATTTCCAGAGCTGATTACCCCGGACTCCCCCACCCAGCGCGTCGGGGGCCAGCCGGCCAAGGATTTCAAACCGGTAAAGCATCTGCAGCCGATGCTGAGTCTGGACAACACCTACTCGCAGCAGGACCTGCGCGAGTTTGTCCAGCGCGTTCAACGACTGCTTCCGGATCAAACCCTGGACTGGATGGTGGAGCCCAAGGTTGATGGCCTCGCCATTAACCTCCGCTACGAAAACGGAGTGTTCACTTGCGGCTGCACGCGGGGCGATGGCACAACGGGGGATGACATTACCGGAAACCTGAAGACCATCCGCAGCATCCCAACCCGACTGGGGGGCCCCAAGTCGGAGGTGATTCCTGAGTTGCTGGAGGTCCGAGGGGAAGTTTACCTGACAAAAGCCGGTTTCGAAAAACTGAATAGCCAGCGAAAAGCGGCCGGCGAGGAGACCTTTGCCAACCCGCGAAATGCCGCCGCCGGCTCACTGAAGCAACTGGACCCGCGCATCGTGGCAAAGCGTCCGCTCGACATAGTGGTCTATGGACTTGGCAAAGTCACCGGTGCCCCGAATCAGCCGCAGGAACACTCCGCAGTTCTGGATTGGCTGAAGTCACTCGGGTTCAAAACGCCCGAAAGAACGTGGCACTGTAAGTCTGCCGATGAACTCGTGGCCGCCATCGATGAACTCGATAAGCTGCGACGCTCCTTTGCATACGAAACCGACGGGGCGGTAATCAAACTCAACTCCTTCGCGCAACGTGAAGCGGCGGGATTTACGTCCAAAGCGCCAAGGTGGGCCATTGCTTACAAGTACGCTGCCGAACAGGCCGAGACGCTGCTCAAAGACATCACCGTCCAGGTCGGCCGCACGGGAGCGCTCACTCCAGTCGCGGAGTTGCAGCCGGTTTTCCTGGCCGGCAGCACGATCAGCCGCGCGACTCTGCACAACGAGGATTACATCCGGCAGAAGGACATTCGGATCGGCGACACCGTCACCATCGAGAAGGCCGGAGAAGTCATTCCCGCGGTTGTGGATGTCGTTCTCGCCAGGCGAAAGGGCGCTGAACAGCCGTTTGGCTTCCCCACAAAATGTCCCGAGTGCGGCTCGAGAGTGTCCCGCGCGGCAGGTGTCGAGGAAGGCGACGAAGGCGTGGTGTGGCGTTGTATCAACCCGGACTGTCCGGCCCAGGTGCGGGGCCGCATCGAGCATTGGTGTGCGCGGGGCGCGCTCGATATCGAAGGCGGAGGCGAGGTGCTAACGCGGCTTCTGGTCAATTCCGGACTGGTCCGGGACGTCGCAGACCTTTACAGCCTGAAATTGCACGAGGTTGCCGGGCTGGAGCGCATGGGCGAAAAATCCGCCCGTAATTTCCTGGATGGCCTGGAAGCCAGCAAAACGCGCGATTTGTGGCGGCTTCTCTATGGATTGGGCATTCTGCATGTGGGCGCTGGTGTAGCCAAAGCGCTCAGCCGCGGTTTTGCCAGCCTGGACGATGTACTCGCGGCCAGCACCGATCAATTGATGCGCTGCGAGGATATTGGCGAGGTGATCGCGCAAAGTGTTGTTCAGTGGCAGGGAGACTCGCGAAATCGGGCCCTGGTTGAGAAACTGCGCAAAGCCGGCCTGAACTTCAAATCAGAGCTTTTCCAGGCGCAAGCCGCGGCCGGGCCACTGGCCGGCAAAACTCTGGTTCTTACCGGGACCTTGCCCACCCTAAAGCGCGAGGAAGCCGCGGCGAAGATCGAGGCGGCGGGCGGAAAAGTCAGCGGCAGCGTCAGCAAGAAGACCGATTACGTGGTCGCCGGCGAGGAAGCAGGGTCGAAACTGGACAAAGCGCAGAAACTTGGGGTCAGGATTATCGACGAGGCCGAACTGCTGCGGTTGTGCGGCGCCTGACCCTCGCAGATACAGGACCGAGGCGCTGAATCTGGACGCGATCTCAGCGAGGTCGCCTCGGCAGGGTCGTCCCGTCGGGGCAGCATGAATATTCAATGCAGTATGCAGGCAAATCAATTTATGAAGAACCATTTATCCGGCCCTTTCGTCCTCACCCTGATTCTCGCATCGTCACTTCCCGTCCTGGCGGCAGAGTTTCACGTGTCGCAGCGTGGCAGCGACCAGGCAAGCGGCGCTGCAGGGCAACCATTCCGAACGCTGGAGCGAGCGCGACAGGAAGTCAGGGACTGGCGAACAAAACACCCGGACGAAGCCATCACCGTGACTTTTCAGCCCGGCACCTATGAACTGGAACGAACCGTGAGTTTCGGGCCGGAGGATTCCGGATCTTCGGCGAGCAAACCAGTGGTTTACCGCGCCGCGACGGGAGGAGATGTGGTAATCAGCGGCGGGCGCAAGATCACCGGGTGGCAGAAAGAAAGTGCCCTGGCCTGGAAGACGAAAGTATCACCCGTCGATTGGCGGTTTACCCAGCTCTGGGCAGGCGGCGAGCGGGCGGTCCGCGCCCGGACACCAAATTACTGGCAGTTCTCCGTTCTCAGCGGCGTGAATGAGGAACCTGCCAGAGAAGGCCGGGCAAAGCACACATTCACCACACGCCCCGAATCCCTCCGCGAGTTGCAGGGGCTTGCGCCCGCCCAACTCACGAATATCGAGGTGGTGGTATTTCATAAATGGGACACCACTCGCGAACGCATCGTCACTGCTTCGCCGGAGCAGGGAACGTTCTCAACGATTGGCAAACCGATGCAGAGCTGGAACCGAATGGAACGAGATTGCCTCTTCTACCTGGAAAACCTGTTGCCGGCAATGGATGCGCCTCGCGAATGGTATCTCGCTCCGGACGGCTGGTTGTATTACCTGGCCAGCCCGGGCGATGCGCCTGACAAACTTGAGGTCGTGGCGCCGGCGGTCGAACAATTCCTGGTTTTCAAAGGCGAAGACGAAGGGCCGGGCCGACTAGTCGAGAACATCGAGTTCCAGGGAATTAAGTTCCGGCACGGCGCGGTCAATTTGCCTCCGGAAGGCTTGCCGCCGGCCCAGGCAGCAATGAATTTGACCGCGACCGCCATCCAATTGGACGGGGCGCGGAATATCCGGTTCAAGGACTGCACCGTTGAGCACGTGGGAACCACTGCCTTTTGGTTCCGTCACAATTGCCGGGACTGTAGCGTGGAAGGCACGCGCCTGTTCGACCTCGGCGTGGCTGGCGTGCGAATTGGCGAAATGAATCTGGTGCCAGAACCCGTGCGGACCGGCGGAATCCGGATCGACAATTGCATCATCCAAAGCGGCGGCAGGATCACGCCGCATGCCGTTGCCGTTTGGATTGGCCACAGCGCGGACAACATTATCCGCCATTGCGACATTGGAGATTTCTTCTACACCGCAGTCTCGGTCGGGTGGAGGTGGGGCTACGCGGAAAGCGGCGCCAAGCGAAACCTGGTTGAGTTTAATCACCTCCACCACCTCGGATATCGCATCCTGAGCGACATGGGCGGGGTTTATACCCTGGGCCCCTCCGAAGGAACTGTGGTCAGGAACAACGTGATTCACGATGTCTATTCCACACGATACGGCGGGTGGGGACTTTACCCCGACGAAGGCAGCACCGGCATCCTCTTTGAGAATAACCTGGTGTATGACGTCCGCGACGGTTGCGTGCACCAGCACTACGGCAAGGAAAACGTCTTCCGGAACAATATCCTGGCTTTCAGCGAGGAGGGACAGGTCGCCGTGACGCGCTCCGAGCCCCACCTTTCCTTCACCTTCAGCAATAACATCGTCTATTGGGATAACGGATCCCTTCTCGGTTACTCCGGCTGGAAAAACGGGGCCAAAGTAAGCCTCAGCCAAAACATCTACTGGAGAGCGGGCGGCAAGCCGTTCGATTTCGCCGGCAAGTCCTTTGAACAGTGGCAAGCGGCGGGCAACGACAAAGATTCCCTGGTAGTCGACCCGGGCTTTGCAGATCCGAAAAACCGCAACTTCCGATTGCGCCCCGACTCCCCGGCCCTAAAGGCAGGATTCAAACCGTTTGATTTTGAAAAAGCCGGTGTGCGGGGCACTAACCTGCGAGGCCTGGCGGAATCGATCCAATACCCCAGGCCCTACGTGGTGCCGGCTCCCGAACCGCATTGATAACGTGATGCTGGACTGCAGGTAAGGGCGGGTTGCCTTTTCTCCTCGCGATTTGGCGGGGGATTAATACCTTCTGAGCCGTATGGAATGGCTCAAAGACCTGATCTGGTTCAACGGTAACTTCCTTGGCATCCAATGGGGTGCTTGGAAAATCGTGGGCTGGCTGGGAAACGCTATCTTCTTCTCGCGGTTTTTCGTTCAGTGGTATGCTACTGAGAGGAAGAAGCAGGTGGTGGTGCCGGTGGCGTTTTGGTGGCTGAGCCTCGCGGGTTCGCTGCTCCTGTTGAGCTATGCCGCGTTTTACCAGAAGGATTCGGTTTTCATCTTTGCCTACGCCTTCACCTGGATTCCCTATATCCGCAACCTGGTCATCCAGCAACGACACAAAAAGGCGCACCTGGACTGCACAGATTGCGGGGTGACTTGCCCTCCCGGTTCCAGTTTCTGCCTGGCCTGCGGCGCGCGGCTGGTTCCAGGTGGAAAAGCCCAATCACAACCCGGGTGAACCGGGTCGGTGAGTCTTAAAGAACGACCGCGTTGGGATTACTTCTTTGCGGGAGGAGGAGCCGTGACTGGTGAAGTCGCACGCACCGGCGCAGCTCCCGTAGGTCCGGCTGGTCTCGCCAAACCATATTTTGCCATGATCGGCGCGAAATCAGCATGGGTGGCGCCGTACTCCGCCAATTTGCGCCCGAACGCTTCCACTTCCGGTCCGACCAACTTTTGATACTGGGCATCGATCTGCTCTTTTTGGGGCCGCAGGATGTCGAGCTCGGCCTTGGTGAGCTGAGCCTGACGGCGCAGGAATAGCGCGGAAGCGCCGCCCGCAATAATGGTCAGCACCAGGATGTAGGTGACCACCTTCTGAAGGCTGTCAACCTGGGCCTGAAGGTCAGATTCCGAAGCCGGACTGGCAGTCGTAGAGGGAATGTTTTCGAGATTGTCCATGGCGGCAAAATTACTTGGTAGGGGGTTTGATAGCGGGAACGGGCGCGGGAACCGGAGAAACGCCCGGAACCGGGGTTTTGCCTTGCTTGATACCGTAGGTTTCCAGGAGCGGATCCAGGCCCGGGTTCTTCTTGCTGTATTCGATCAGATCCATCGCCAGGGCATTGATGACCGGCAGCCGCTGGTTGATCAAGGTAAGCTTGGTTTGGAACTGGCGGAGTTCTGATCCGTTTTTCAGGGCGGAATAAGAGTAGAACGCCGAGAGCACCGCAATCACCGCGAGCACTCCCAACAGAATCTTGGGCAAAGGGCTTTGCTTCATATAGTAAACTGGAGCGGAAAGCTTAGCCGCTCGGGGAGGCGTGTCCAAGTTGTTTTTTGGCAAAACACGCTTGCAATCAGGGCTCAAAGATCCCATTTTGCTTGTCCCCCGAGCCTGAATATGGCAGGGAAGCAGGAATTGGAAAACGGTTGGTGCCGCCGCAAGCGGCCCGAAGAAATAGAAGCTTTATTTCGCAGTGGCTAAAGAAGAACCAATTGAGTTGATGGGATCCGTCACCCAGGTGTTGCCGGGCACAATGTTCCGTGTCGCGTTGCCCAACGGACACGAGGTACTCGCCCACATCTCGGGGAAAATGCGCAAGAATTTCATCCGGATCAGCGTCGGTGACCGGGTGAACGTCGAGATGTCCCCCTACGACCTCGGCAAGGCGCGCATCACTTTCCGGCACAGTTAAGGCGGTTTTGGGGTAATGGCGGCTCCAAGGTGGGGGCGCATGATTCCCGATTTTGAACCTGCATGACTCCCACTTGACGCCGGTGGATTGCAGACGCAATATCTGTTTCAAAGGCCGGCAGGGCCGGACAGCAAAGCTGAGGCATTTTATGGCAAAGCAAATCAAATCCAAACTGAAGGTTACCTTCTCCTACACGGCACCCGAAGCGCAAACCGTTTTGCTGGCAGGCGACTTCACAAGCTGGCAGCAGGCGCCGCTGCCCCTGAAGAAGTCCAAAAACGGGGTTTGGACGAAGGCGATTTCGCTGCCGGCCGGCCGTTATGAATACCGCTTCCTGGTGGATGGGGAATGGCGGAATGACCCGCTTTGCACCCACCGCGAGCGCAATCAGTTCGGCGGCGAAAACTGCGTCTGCATCGTTTCCGATGAGGTGGCCACCGGCGAATCAGCCTGATGCGGCCAGAGCGGACTC
>Ga0184628_10000994_pt1 | contig 14504 bp, 16 predicted proteins | sample PLM4_5_b1_FD_133149 | JGI IMG/M metagenome (GOLD analysis project Ga0184628, IMG submission 133149) | Groundwater sediment microbial communities from an aquifer in East River, Colorado, USA - PLM4_5_b1 | ecosystem: Environmental > Terrestrial > Soil > Riparian zone | place: USA: East River... | reverse complement strand
TTGGCGAATCAGCTTACACGGAGTGAGTTATCCACAATTGTATGTCGGCGTCATTGTGCAACTGTCGGCTGTCACCGATCCGACCCGGATTGGCTGTTTGACGGCCCGGCGCTCGCCACGGACCACTCATGCCGGCTGTGCAAGGCGGACTTCGCCTCGACGAAATAGCGTGCAAATGGCGCGATCTGGCCAATCGCCGGCTGGCGCATTTCACCGAGCTTTATCGCAGTGGCCGCTGGACGCATTACTACACCAAAGAGGGTCTTACGTTGCGCATGCGCGAGGTAATCGCCGCAGCCAAGGTTTGGAGCGATCTCGCCGACCGTACGCATGCCAACCGTATTCCGGCCGAACAGCCGGCGGTGCGCGACGATCGTCTGCGCCCGGCTGCCTGAGCTTTGTCCCGACCGCCCCGATATGCCGGAATTCAAGTTTGACGCCGGCCAAGTCGGTGCCATCATTGCCTTGATGACCTCCATCCCGCAGCGCTGAACACCTTCGGCGTTCCCACCCCGCGAGTATTCAAATCCCATGAGCAGCGCCTTGTTCTCGCCCTTTCGGCTGGCCGGCCTGGAGCTTGCCAATCGCATCGTAGTCTCGCCCATGTGCCAGTATTCAGCCGACGACGGCTGCGCCAACGACTGGCACCTAATGCATCTCGGCATGATGGCGCATTCCGGCGCCTCGTTAGTGGTGGTGGAGGCAACCCATGTCGAGCGCCATGGCCGTATCACCCATGGCTGCCTGGGGCTTTATTCCGACGACAACGAGGCGACGCTGGCGCGCGTCGTCGCGCAGGCGCGGCGCATGGGTAGCGCCAAGTTCGGCATCCAGATCGCGCATTCCGGCCGCAAGGGTTCGGCGCAAAAGCCGTGGGATGGTGCTAGCGCGCTCAAGCCTGAGGCCGATCCGTGGCCGACCATGGCCGCTTCGCCGATCCCGTTCGGCGACAACTGGCACACGCCGCGCGAGGTCACCGAAGCCGACATGGAACGCGTGCGCGGGGCCTTCGTCTCCGCCGCCAAGCGCGCACTGCGCATCGGCTTCGACGAGATCGAATTGCACATGGCGCACGGCTATCTGGCGCACGGCTTCATGTCACCGATCTCCAATATGCGCACCGACCAATACGGCGGCTCGTTTGAGAACCGCATGCGCTTTCCGCGCTCGATCGCGCGCGCAGTGCGCGCGATAGTGCCGAAAGGCCTGCCGCTCGGCGCGCGCATTACCGGCAGCGACTGGCGCGAGGGCGGACTGACGCCCGACGACGCGGTGGCGATTTCCAAGACGCTCAAGGCCGAAGGCATCGACTTCATCTGCATTTCGTCCGGCGGCGTCGCCGCCGACATCCGCAACCCGACCGAGCCCGGTTACAACGTGCCGATTGCCGCGCGCGTGAAAAAGGAAGCCGGCATCGCGACCCGCACTGTCGGCCTGATCGTCAAGCCTGAGCATGCCGAGGAGATCGTGGCGAAGGGCCAGGCCGACATGGTGTCGATGGCGCGCTGCTTCCTCGACGATCCGCATTGGGGCTGGCACGCTGCCAAGGCACTCGGCGCCGACGTGGCGCGGCCGGTTCAATACCAGCGTGCTGGCCCGAAGCTGTGGGCGCCGGCGGCAGCGAAGGCATAAACCCCATAGGCGGCATGGAAAACATCGTCTTCTTCGCTGTTCTGTTCGCCGCGCTCTGTCACGCCGGCTGGAACGCGCTGATCAAGGTCGGGCTCGACCCGCTCTCGACCACGACGCTGATCTCGATCGGCTCCGGCGTGGTAGCGCTGGCGTTCTTGCCGCTGGTCGGTATGCCGGCCTGGGCTGCCTGGCCCTGGCTGATCGCTTCGGTGATCGTCCACCTGGCCTATTTCGCCGCGCTAATCGAGGCCTATCGCAGCGGCGATCTCGGACAGGTCTATCCGATCGCGCGCGGCTCGGCGCCGCTGATGACGGCGACGGCGACCACCTTCATTGTCGGCGAGAAGCTGAGCCTGATCGGCTGGGCCGGGATCGTAGCGCTGGTCGCCGGTGTGTTCCTGCTCTCGGCGCATGGCGGCCGCGATCTCGCCAAGATCGACCGCCGCGCTGTCGGTTTCGCGCTGCTTACAGCGCTGACTATCTGCGCCTATTCGGTGGTGGACGGCATTGGCGGCAGGCTCGCAGGCGATCCGAATGCCTATTCGCTCTGGCTGTTCGTCGGTATCGCGGTGGTGATGGTGCCTTACGCGCTCTATCGCGACGGCCGCGACGTCATTCCGGCGATGCAGACGTATTGGCGACGCGGTCTTGCCGGCGGTGCCTTGCAGGTTCTGTCGTACGGCATCGCGATCTGGGCCATGACGCTGGCGCCGATCGCCATCGTCGCCACGCTGCGCGAGACCAGCGTGCTGTTCGGCGCCGTTATCGCGGTGGTGGTGCTCAAGGAGCCGTTGCGCGCAGTGCGCATCGCCGCCGCGCTGCTGATCGTTTGCGGACTGGTTTTGATCCGCCTGCAATAAGTCTACAGCGCCAGCTCCGGATGCTCGCGCTCGAGCCGCGCGAGATCGCTTTCGGTGTCGACATCCCAGAGCGGGGGCAGTTCGGCCAAAGCAAGGCGAAGCGCGATGATGTGCGCGCGCGTCTCAGCCAGCACCGTCGCGCTGCCCCAGGAAATGCCGGAGAAAAGCTGCGGATGCGCCATGCGCACGCCGATTAGCACATAGCCGCCGTCCTCGGCCGGGATCAGTACCACCTCCGCACCATCGTGCAGCGCCCTGGCGGCGCCACGCAAATGAACCGCGGTCAGGGCCGGACAGTCGGTACCGATCACCAGCGTGGGTCCGCCGCTCGCCGCCATGGCGGCAAGCATGCGCGCGCCGAGATCGCCTTCGGGCTGCGGCTTGAGCGTGACGCGCAGCCGCATCACTAGATCGAAGAATGAGGGGTGCCTGATATCGGGCGCGCACCACAGCGTCACGGCGCCGATATTCGCCGCCAGCGCGGTGGTAATCGCGCGCTCGGTTAGCCGCTCCTGCAACACGGCCGCCGCATGCGCGCCGATCGACGGGATCAGTCGGGTCTTGGCGGTGCCGGGAATGGGCGCTTTCGCCATGATGGCGATGGCGACAGGACTAGTGCTTGTCTGCGACATTGCCGTATTGGTACGCGAGTCGCGCCGGATCGGCGCCAAAATAATACAACAGCCGCAGCCGCCACATCAGCAGCATGGTGCGCAGCGTGCCATGCTGGCGCCAGCGTCGCGCCGACGTAGTCGCGCGGGTACGCAAGATCAGCGGCCGGCTACGGCGCTTGAGTTGCGCCGACAGCGCAATGTCTTCCATTACCGCGATCTTCGGAAAGCCGCCCGCGTTCTCGAACGCCGCGCGGCTGACGAACATCGCCTGGTCGCCGGTGGCGATGCCGGTCAGACGCGAGCGCGTGTTCATCATGATGGCGATCAGGACAAGCACGCCGCCGCCGTCGATACGCACGTCAAAGCGGCCCCAGACGCGACCCGATCGGGACAAACCGTCCACAACCAACGCGTCAGCATCCTCGGGCAGGCGCGTATCGGCATGCAGGAACAACAGAACGTCGCCCTTGGCTGCCGCCGCCCCGGCGTTCATTTGCAAGGCGCGGCCACGCGGTGCGGTGAACACCTGGTCGGCGAGGGGATGGGCAAGGTCGGGCGTGCCGTCCCCGCTGCCGCCGTCGACCACGACGATTTCGACGCCGCGTGTTCGGTACGGCGTCAGAGCCTGCAAGGCCGTCTCGATTCCGACGGCCTCGTTCAGCACCGGCATAATGATCGACAGGCTTGCGCCGCTCATTCCGCCGCCTCCTTTAACGCGCCGCCGCAGCTCGAACCTTGCCCGGCGGTGCAGCCGTAGCAATGGCCGGCGACGCGGATCGGATTGCCTGTGATGTCCTCTTCAAGCAGATCGGAGAGGTGCACGCGCTTTTTGCCGCCGCGCGCCAGTGGCAGATCGAGCATCTGGTTGAAGTCGCAGTCGTAGACGAAGCCGCGCCAGTCGACCGAGACCAGATTGCGGCACATGACGCCGTCGAGATTGGCGTCGAGATGCGTGTCCTGTAGCAGGCCCAAATAGCCGTCGAACTCGCCCTTGTTGATGAGCGTGGTGCCGAAGCGTTGGATCGGCATGTTGGCGAGCACATAGAGTTTGTTGAACACGATGCCGTATTGTTTGCCGAGCACGCGCTTGTAGTCGACTTCGAGCGAGGCTTGCGCCGGCGGCAACGAGGGCCCTTGCGGATTATAGACGAGATTGAGCGCGAGCGCCGGATCGCGCCCGTAACCAAGAGCGTTGAGCTTATGCAAGCCGTGAATCGAGCCGTCAAACACGCCCTTGCCGCGCTGACGTTCGACGTTGACTTCCAGATAGCATGGCATCGAGGCAACCACTTCGACGCGATTAGCCGCGAGAAATTTGGCGAGGTCTTCCTGGCCGGGCTGCTCCAGAATGGTGAGATTGCAGCGGTCCATCACCTTCGTGCCAAGCTGGCGCGCCGCCGTCACCAGACGGCGAAAATGTGGATTGAGCTCGGGTGCACCGCCAGTGATGTCGAGCGTTGCAATGCGCCGGCGCTTGACGAAGTCGAGCACAACGTCCGCAATGTCGCTGGTCATCTCCTCGGTGCGATTGGGCCCGGCATTGACGTGGCAATGGAAGCAGGACTGGTTGCAGCGATAGCCGACATTGATCTGCAGCGTGTCGAGCTTGCCGCGGTAGATGGCGGGGAATGCAATCTTATCGAGCAGCGGTAGCGTGTCGCGCATCGAGGTCCTCGGTTCGCCGCCAACTTGCCACGCGAAACGCGTCGGCGTCACCCCGGTTTAAGTGGGCATCGAGACAAAATACCGTGACACGATTGTGAAATTCAGCGCGCCAGCGCAGTCGTGACCGGCGATTCAACCCCGATGCGGCCAAATCCCGGCAGCTTCAGCCCCGGATGGCGCAGATCGAGTCCGGCGACCAAGCCGAGCAGGTTGAGCTCTACGCCCTCGACCCAGCCGACTTTGACGTCGGCGACACCCCAAAGATTGAGTTCGACGCCGGTGCCGCTGTCGGTGCGCCCGGCGTAAAAGCCGCCGCGGAAATCGCGGCCTACGGCATTGGGCGGCAGCGCCACACCCAGTTCCGGCACCGCACGCAGGATCGCGGCGATGAAGCTGTTGCTGTTCGGCCCCGGCCAGATGCGATAGTCGCCGGCCTGCGCGAAGCCATAGGCCTTCACGGCGGCTTCGATGCGCGGGATCAGCTTTTCCGCGTCGGCCCCGGATATATCGGCAATCGCTACCGGCATATTTCCGTACCAGCGGCCGTCAGCCGGCCAGTTGTTGGCGCGCACCGGATTGCCCCAGCCGACCACGTCGTAGCGCGTCCACTCAGGCGCGTTCGCGCGTTTGAGCACGATCCAGCTATGGATCGCGAACACGCCCTTCCAGGCGCCGGCCTTGCCGGCGAACAAAACGACGCGGGCCGGCTTTTCGTCCGAAGCCTTCAGCAGCATGCCGGTGCTCGACCAGTCGGCGTCGCGCCACGAGCGCGGGTCGTCACTCACGGCATAGAACGCCGCGCGGGCGAGGAGAGGGGCCAAGAATAGCGCAAAGATTGTGAGCATGATGAGGCTGCGGCGGCTGAAACGGCGGGTGGACGGCATGGAGTGCATCTAGGGGTGCTTTCAGGCCTAAACGTGGCAAGCCGACGCGACCGCGGCCAGCAAGGCTGAGCCGGCCCGCGTGAGATCGGCAAGCCTGAGCCTGCGCCGTTTGGTCGGCTGCCGCGCGGTCCACGCAATGTTAGGCACATGCACGAAGGCGGCGAGGCGCGGCCCATTGCTCTTGGCCACCGCTTCGGCGGCGCGCCAGCATAGATAATTGCACAGATAGCGCCCGGCATCGCGCGACAGCGCGGCCGGTACGCGTGCTGCACGGACGGCCGCGAGCAGCCGGCGGGTGGGAGTCGGCACGGCCAGCGCGGCGGGTATTCCGGGCGCAATTGTGGTGCGGCGCAATGATTGTCCGCCAGCGTCCGGAAGCAGCGCCAGCGCATTGCGCGCGCGGGTCTCGATGCGCAGCGTGCGCGCTCGCGTCGCCAGTCCGAACATCAGCAGCGCATCCGGTTTGTACCTTGCGATCAGTCGGGGCAGGTCGCGATCGACCGCTGTGTAGCTGGTGGGGAAGACGTGAGTGATAATTTTGGCGTTTGCCAGTGACGGCCGCCGCAGCCGCGCCAACCGTTTGACCAGCAGTCCGGTTGGGTTGAACGGCGCGCCGGGAAACGGTCCGAAGCCAGTGACGAGAATGGTAAGGGCCATCTAGACGCCAAGCAATTGTGCGATCTGTTCCACCGCCAGTGTCGGCGCCAGCTTGCCGGCGGCGACGGCTGCTTCCGCCTGACGCAATTTGGTGCGGACGGCCGGATCGCTACGCAAGCGCGCGGTCAGCCGCTCCTCCAGCATGCTCCACATCCATTTGACCTGCTGCTCGCGCCGGCGTGCCGCCAGTTCGCCGGTCGCGCTCATTTTCTCCTTGTGCGCCAAGACCTGGCTCCAAAGCTGGGGAATGCCGTTGCCGGTGAGCGCCGAATATGTGGTCACCGGCGGCGACCAGGTGGCCGAATGCGGGGTGAGGATATTGAGCGCGGCGCGGTATTCGGCCGCCGCCAGATTGGCGCGCTGGATATTGTCGCCGTCGGCCTTGTTGACTGCGATCATGTCAGCGAGTTCGACGATGCCTTTCTTGAGACCCTGTAATTCGTCGCCGGCGCCAGGCAGCATCATCACCAGGAAAAAATCGGTCATGTCGGCAACCGCCGTCTCAGACTGGCCGATGCCGACGGTTTCCACCATCACGACGTCGTAGCCGGCGGCCTCGCACAGCAGCATGGTCTCGCGTGTCTTGGCGGCGACGCCGCCGAGCGTACCGGAGGCTGGCGACGGCCGTATGAAGGCATCCGGGTCGCTGGCGAGCCGCGCCATGCGGGTCTTGTCGCCAAGGATCGAGCCGCCGGTGCGGCTCGATGATGGATCGACCGTCAGCACCGCAACTTTGTGGCCTAGCCCAGTGAGATAAGTGCCGAGCGCGTCGATGGTAGTCGATTTGCCGGCGCCGGGCGCGCCGGTAATGCCGAGCCGCACCGCCTTGCCGGTGAGCGGCAACAGGTCCTGCACCAGATGGTGTGCGGTCTTGCGGTGATCCGTGCGCTTGCTCTCAATCAGCGTGATGGCGCGGGCCAGCGTCGCGCGCTCACCTGCTTTGATGCCGGGGGCTAGGGTGGAAGGCTTGGGGGGGCGCGCCGCCATTGACATCCGCCGCTAATGGCGCCGGCGCGGCGCGTCTTCGAGCCGGACGGCGAGCCCGCCGCCGGTTTTCTTTCTCGCCGTAGTGGCGTGCGCGAAGGTAAAGAGTTGCTCGCGCGTCTCGATGCGGCAGGCAGTGCCGCCGGGATGCTTGCAATTGGCGGCGCGGGTCGCTGCATCAGCATCGTCCTCGTCGATGGCAATCACCTGATAGACGCCCTCGGCCAACTGATGCATCAGCGCGTATTCGGCGGTCTGCGGGTGCCGCGTCGGCGACGACTGGATGATGTAGCCGCCGCCTTCGAACGGATGCACGGTGAAACCTTTGACATCGTTCATGCCATGGCCGGATTGCAGGTAGAGCTTGCCGTTCCAGGAAAAACGCGCTCGCTCGGGGTCGTGCGCGTGGCCGTCGCGCAACGCATAGAGCTGTAGATTGAGATGCTGTCCCAGCACCGGTTGCGCATCCGTCAGGATCGGACCCGACGAGTCGATACAGCCTGCCAAAACGAGGCTGCAAAGCGCGGCTAAGGCCGCGCGGACGAGGATGGATCTCACTCCGCAGCCTCTTTCCCGTGCCCCAATCGCTTGTTGAGGGTCTTGAGCAAATTCTCGGCCGCTTCCGCGATCACCGTTCCGGGCGGGAAGATTGCCTCGGCGCCAGCCTTCTTCAATGTGTCGTAGTCCTGTTGCGGCACCACACCGCCGACCACGATCATGATGTCGTCGCGGCCTTGGGCAGCCAGTTCTTTCTTAAGTTCCGGCACCAGCGTCAGATGCGCGGCGGCTAGCGATGACACGCCGAGAATGTGGACGTCGTTCTCGACCGCCTGGCGCGCGGCTTCCGATGGCGTAGCGAACAGCGGCCCGATATCGACATCGAAACCAAGATCGGCGAAGGCCGATGCTATCACCTTCTGCCCGCGGTCGTGGCCATCCTGGCCGATCTTGGCGACGAGAAGGCGAGGGCGGCGGCCCTCGGCAGCCTCGAAGGCCTCAACGGCAACGCGCACGCGTTCGACGGCGCCGGTCATGCCGACCTCCCGCTTGTAAACTCCGGTAATGGATTTAATTGAGGCCACGTGGCGGCCGAACACTTTTTCGAGCGCCATGGAAATCTCACCGACGGTGGCCTTGGCGCGCGCTGCGTCGACCGCCAAAGCCAGCAGATTGCCGTTGCCGCGGTCGGCGGCCCGCGTCAGCGCGTCGAGCGCTTCCTTGAGCGCTGCCCGATCGCGCTCGGCCTTCAGCCGTTTGAGCTTGTCGAGTTGCAAGTGCATGACGGCGGAATTGTCGACCTTGAGCACGTCGATCGGCGCCTCGTCGATCGGCTGGTATTTGTTGACCCCGATCACAGACTGTAGCCCGGCGTCGATGCGAGCCTGAGTCTTGGCGGCGGCTTCCTCGATGCGCAGCTTCGGAATGCCGGCTTCGATCGCCTTGGTCATGCCGCCGAGCGCCTCGATTTCCTCGATATGCGCCCAGGCCTTGCGTGCCAGCTCATAGGTGAGCCGCTCGACATAATGCGAGCCGCCCCAGGGATCGACGATGCGGGTGGCGCCGGCCTCCTGCTGCAGCACAATCTGCGTGTTGCGGGCGATGCGGGCGGAAAAGTCGGTCGGTAAGGCGAGGGCCTCATCGAGCGCATTGGTGTGCAACGATTGGGTCTGGCCCTGGGTGGCCGCCATCGCTTCGATCATGGTGCGCGACACGTTGTTGAACACGTCCTGCGCGGCAAGAGACCAGCCCGAGGTCTGACAATGCGTGCGCAGCGACAGCGAACGCGCGTCCTCCGGCTTGAACGGCTTCATCAGCTTGGCCCAGATCATGCGCGCGGCACGCAGCTTGGCGATCTCCATGAAGTAGTTCATGCCGATCGCCCAGAAGAACGACACGCGCGGCGCAAACTGATCGATGGTGAGGCCAGCCTTGATGCCGGCGCGCACATATTCGACGCCATCGGCTAGCGTATAGGCGAGTTCGAGATCCTGCGTCGCACCGGCTTCTTGCATATGATAGCCGGATACCGAAATCGAATTGAACTTCGGCATCTCCGCCGATGTATAGGCGAAAATGTCGGAGATGATGCGCAGCGAAGGTCCGGGCGGATAGATATAGGTGTTGCGCACCATGAATTCTTTGAGGATGTCGTTCTGGATCGTGCCCGACAGCTTGCCGTGCGGCACGCCCTGTTCCTCGGCCGCGACGATGTAGAGCGCCAGCACGGGGAGCACCGCGCCGTTCATGGTCATCGACACGCTCATCTGATCGAGCGGGATGCCTGAGAACAGCGTGCGCATGTCATAAATTGAGTCGATGGCGACGCCCGCCATGCCGACGTCGCCAGAGACGCGCGGGTGATCGCTGTCATAGCCGCGGTGGGTGGCGAGATCGAAGGCGATCGAAAGGCCCTTCTGCCCGGCGGCGAGATTGCGCCGGTAGAAGGCGTTGGAATCTTCCGCCGTCGAGAAGCCGGCATATTGCCGGATGGTCCAGGGCTGCGCCGCGTACATCGCGGGATAAGGCCCGCGCAGGAACGGCGCCTTGCCGGGGTAAGTGTCGAGAAAATCGATGCCGGCGAGATCGGCTTCGCCGTATGACGGCTTCACCGAAATGCCTTCCGGTGTCTTCCACGGCGTGGCTGAGCCATTGCCAGCGGCAACTGGCGTCTCGGTGAAATCGACCGTGGCGAAGTTCGGGACCTGACTCATTTGACGCCCAGAATATCATGCGCGGCCTGCAAGGTCGAAACCACGTCGCAGCCCATGAATATGAAGGTTTTAACGCCCGCAGCTTGCCAATTGGCCTCGTGGTTACCGGGCCTTCCCGCCAGATGGACGATTGCGCCTGCTGCCGTCAGTGCCTTGGCGGCATCAGCGGCCTGTTGCCCGTAGATGGTGTCCGATGAACATAGGCAGGCGAGTTTGGCGCCAGACGCCTTGAAGGCTGCCACCATCTCGGCCTGATCCTTGAAACCGTCATTACCGGCAGCTTCGATGCCGCCGGCCTCGTAGAAATTCTTCGCGAACATCGCGCGCGCGGTGAAGTCAGCGACCTTGCCAAGATTGGTGAGAAACACTTTCGGCCGTGTGCCGGTCTTCGCGAGAACGCGGTCGCTAGCATCGCGCAGAGCCTCGAACGGCTCGGCCAGCCGGATGCGCGGCAGCGGTTCGACGGTGACGGTTGTCGCGAGAACCATCTCTTTCAGTGCGACGACCGGTGCGACATCGAGCACCTTTGAGGGCAGTTCGGCGAGATTGGGATAGTCGCTGGTGCCGGTCAGCGCGTCCTTGCGGCGCGCGGCGGATTTTTGGCGTTCGGAGCGCACCGCCGCGACGTTTTTCTGGACCAGCCCGCGTTCGAGCGCAGCCCATACACCGCCGGCGGCCTCGATCTTCTGGAATTGCACCCAGGCGGCGGCGCACAGCTTGCTGGTAAGGTCCTCGATGGCGCCGGAGCCGGCGGTTGGATCGGAAACTTTCGCCAGATTGGATTCTTCAAGCAGGACTAGTTGCGTGTTGCGCGCGATGCGGCGCGCGAAAGCGTCGGGCAGGCCGAGTGCCGCGGTATGCGGCAGCACGACGATGCTGTCGGCGCCGCCCAGTCCGGCGGCGGCCACCGCAACCGTCATGCGCAGCATGTTCACGGCCACGTCGCGCTGCGTCATCATTCGCCAGGCGGTCTCGGCCGCGACATAAGCCGGCTTCGGCGTTAGGCCGCAGGCGCCCTCAACGCGCGCCCATAATTTTCGCAACGCGCGGAACTTGGCGATGGTGAGAAATTCGTCGGCATCGGCCGACAGCCGGAAATAGATCATGCCGCGCGCGGCATCGAGCGGCACGCCGCCGGCCTCAAGCGCGCGTAGATACTCGACCGCGCTGGCGATCGCAAAGCTGAGCTCCTGCGCTTCCGAGCCGCCGGCATTGTGGATGATGCGCCCGTCCGCTACGGCGAACGGTCCGCGAAACCCTTGGCCCGCCAGGTCGCGTACCATGTAAGCGAAGCTTCGCGACAGCTCACTCCAGGGCCGCGGACTCGCGCCAGAAGCAGCTAAGCCGCCGAGCGGATTGATGCTGGCGCGCAAATCGACCGAGGCCGGCGAAACTTTTCGGCTCTTCACCAGCGCGGCGAAATGCTGCACGGCACTGCGCGTCGGCGGGCTGAGATTGAAGTCGATGGTGATGCCGGCGTCGAGTTCGACGTCCTTGAGGACCCGGTCCAGCGTCGCCGCCGATGCATCCAGGCCGTAGCCATTGGCGTTGATCGAGCCTGCCATGACCAAGGTCAGCCCGTTGGCGCCGTTTTCCAGGTCCTCGAGCGCTTGTTTGTTGGCGTCGGCCGGATCGGGATGGTCGACCCGCTGCATCAGGGTCCAGGCCGCGCCTGGCGTGCGCCCGGCGATGGGCTTCGCGCCGGCCGCGCGCGGGTAGAGCGGCTCGACGCGCAGCCCATCATAGGTCTGGCTGACCAGCCGCTTGTCGAAAGCCGCGCCCTTCAGCGCCGTCTCGACAAGCTTGCGCCATTCCGCCTGGCTGGTGGGCGGAAATTCGGCGGCGAGGGGCAGTTCGTCGGTCATTGGGCCGAAAATGGCATAGCAGGTCAGGGGGTGCTATTGCGATAAAGCAAATTACGGGCCTGGAAACGGCAACAATCGCTCGATTCCGGCAAGATCGACGCCAGCCAGCGCTTCGCTTACTTTCCGCCCGGCAATGATCCGATCCGGCGCAATTTCGGAGAGCGGCAGCAGCACGAAGCCGCGCTCGAACAACCTGGGGTGAGGCAATGTCAGCCCCAGTTCTGCAAGCTCGATGTCGTCATAGGCGATGACGTCGATGTCGCAGGTGCGCGGGCCCCAGCGCTTTTCGTGGGCGCGGTCGCGGCCGAGCTGCATTTCAACAGACTGCGCGCGTGCCAGCAGGTCGCGGGGTTCGAGTGAGGTTTCGACCGCAATGCACAGATTGATGAACGGCGATTGGTATTTGAAGCCCCAGGGCGGCGTTTTGTAGTCGGACGAGCGCGCCGTCAGCCGGATGTCTTTGCCGTCGCAGAGCAGGAACACGGCGCGGTCGAGAATGGCCCGGCTGTTGCCGACATTGCCGCCAAGTGCGAGGTAGGCTTGCGCCAGCAACGCCTCGTTCATGACCGAGGGGCAGGTCTTTTGCGCATCAGCGTCACCCCGACGTCGCTAAAAGTGGCGGCGATCGGCGCATGCGGCTTATGGATGGTCACCCTCACCGAATTGACGCGCGGGAAGGCGGCAAGCACGGCGTCGGCCACCCTGCCGGCGGCAGTCTCGATCAGCCGGAAACGCTGCGAACTGAACGCCCCGCTCGCGCATTCGACCACCTTGTCGTAGGACACGGTGTCCATCACTTTGTCGGAACGCGCCGCGGCAGAAAGGTCGATCTCGAGGTCAAGGTCGATCGAGAAGCTCTGCCCGACCTTGGCCTCATGCGGCATCACGCCGTGATAGGCGTGCAGCGACAGTCCTTCGATGAAGATACGGTCGCTCATCGGGCGGCTCCAAGGGCGGCGGCCACCCGCAGCGCCTGCACGGTTTCTGCCACATCATGCGCGCGGACAATCGCGGCGCCATTTTCGACCGCCTTGAGATGGCTTGCAATCGAGCCGCCGATGCGGTCGTCCGGCCCCGACGGCGTCACCGAGTTGATAAAGCGTTTGCGCGACGCGCCCACCAAGAGCGGCAGCCCGAAGCGTCTGAATTCCGACAGCCGGGCGATGCAGACGATGCTTTGCTCAGGCGTCTTGCCGAATCCGATGCCGGGGTCGAGCACGATCTTATCGCGCGCAATACCGGCGCGTCCGGCAATCTCCAGTGAGCGGGCAAAGAACGCGACCACATCGGCGACGATGTCGATGGCTTCATCGGCGCTCTCACGATTGTGCATCACGATCACCGGCACGCCGCGCTTGGCGGCCAGCGGCGCCATGTCCGGATCGCGCTGCAGGCCCCAGACGTCGTTGACGATGGCTGCGCCTTTGTCGAGCGCCCAGGCGGCGACCTTGGCCTTGATGGTGTCGATCGACACCGGCAGGCCGAGTTCAACCACGGCCGGCAATACCGGGGCCAGCCGCGCCAATTCGTCGTCGGCCGAGACTGGCTGCGCGCCGCCATAGGGGCGGGTGGATTCTGCGCCAATGTCGAGGATGTCGGCGCCCTGGTCGGCCATCGCGCCGGCATGAGCTATTGCGGTTGCCGGATCGATGAACTGGCCGCCGTCGGAGAAGGAATCCGGGGTGACATTGAGGATGCCCATAACCAGCGGGCGCCCGAGCTTGAACAGTGCGGAAAGCGCGTCAGGCGCCGGTTTTCGGTCGATTCCGGCCGGATTCGTATTGCTTTGGGCGAGACCCATAACGGTCGCTTTGCGCTGGAACGCGAGGGGCTGTCAAGCAACCGGCGCCACGCCTCAATAGCTAATCTTAAGCGGCAGTTTCTGGGCGCTCTCGATCCAGCGGCAGATTAGTTTCTCGGACGGTAGCAGGCGGACCATTTTGCGCTTCTTGTTGGCGTCGGCCATTGCCTTTGCGAGTTTGCCCGGGTTTCGGTACTTGAGTTCCTTCACGGTATCGACGCCGGCGGCTTGCAACAGTTCGGCATATTCCTTGCTGACCCCGCGAACGCGCATGCGGTCGGCGACGTTGGCCCAGCACAGCAACTGCTTCTCGGCCAAACCAGTCTTTTCGGCGAGTGTCTTGCGCCCCTTCACATTGCGCGCGGCTTCGAGCAGGCGTTCGGTCGATCGGATACCCACCGACTTGAGGGTTGCGGCAACGTCGCCGTCGATTCCCTCTATGTCGGTGATGGGATAGGACATCCGTGTCTCCTCGCCTGCTTCTTAACTTTGTCGACGAACTCGAACGAAACGTTCAAATGAACTGACTCAATCCTGGAATCGCGCCGACAATCTCGCCGATCGCGTCCTCGCCGGCCTTTTCACGGGCATAAGCAATGACTTCCTTGGTGACGCCCTGCACTTGGCCCATGCTCAGGCCGGCCGCCATCATCTTGGTGCCGGCGCCCATGATGCCGCCCATGCCGAACATACCGCCACTGTCACCTTGTTGGGCTTGCAGCAACGCTTCCGCCCCGGGAAGGCGGTCGATGAGGGCCTGCACCTTATCGGCGGGTCCCTCTTTGCGCAGGAAGTCGAGAATGATCCCGACTGATTTTTCCGCGGCGGCTC
>Ga0184628_10000992_pt1 | contig 14512 bp, 13 predicted proteins | sample PLM4_5_b1_FD_133149 | JGI IMG/M metagenome (GOLD analysis project Ga0184628, IMG submission 133149) | Groundwater sediment microbial communities from an aquifer in East River, Colorado, USA - PLM4_5_b1 | ecosystem: Environmental > Terrestrial > Soil > Riparian zone | place: USA: East River... | reverse complement strand
GTCAGGGACAAGGCCAGCAGCCGGGTCAGCAACAAGGTCAAGGCCAGGGTCAGGGACAGGGTCAAGGCCAAGGACAGGGCCAGGCGCAGGGTCAGCAACCGGGCCAGGGTCAACCCGGGCAAGGACAAGACAACCAGCAGGGTGGACCAGGTGGCAATCGACAAGTGGGTGGAAGTAACGGCGGTCCTTACCAAGGCTATCAGTACGCTGGTAGTGACATCCAGAATCCCCGCCAGGTTGCAGGTGAGTACGGCAATATTGTCCAGGGCCTGCAGAATGCTTTAGACCAGCTTGGCCGTAACAATCCGGCGGCACCGGCGTTGAATCAGGCAATTACTGCCGTCAAGGGAGCGGAGAGTCAGGCGTTGAAGGGTGTCATTCTCGATCCGGCGATGTTGACAGGCGTCAGGGATGCCATCGGGAATGCGGAAGTCGCCGTCTCCCGTCAGCTGGAAGTGCTTATCGCGAAGGAAAATGCTCGGTCGCCCCAGGAAGACTCTTTCCCGGAAGGCTACGTGAAGCAGAACGCCGAGTACTTTAAGAGCCTCGCAAATCAGAGTCCGAAGCAGTAACGTACCAGTTCCGTACTCAGGAAATCGGCGGGGACAGCGATGTCCGCGCCGATTTCCTGATTTTGGAGACAGCGCCCGGCCCGGATTTCGTGCCGGGCGCTCCGTGTGTGTGGCGATCAGCGCTCTTGCTGTGCTTGCGTCCAACCGGACCGCATTTTTCTCACCCCTTTTTTGTCTGGTCTTCTCCGCATTCGACGTGCTCACGTCACGCCGCTTCGCGCAGCGGGCTCAGCCGCATCAAGCGGCTTCCCATTGCGCTTGCGAACCGCGACTCGATTGAGCTGCGCGCCACCGTCCACTCCGCCATTGCAGCGAGGTTGTTCACTGGTTACCAACAGTGAAGTCGAATTCCGGAAGGTTCCGGCTCTCACGTTACAAACCTGGCTCAAGTCTTGAAATGACTTTCGCTGTGGAAGACCGGATTGCTTCAAATAGAATCCCGCGGAAACGACCTTTTTGACCTGAAGCGGTTAAATCAGGCTTTACCCTTCCTGGACTTGCTGTTCTCATCGGTAAGGTCCTTTGCTGGGTCAAACAACATGTCCTCCATGTCTTCGCCAGCGTACCAGTCATCGTCCCAGGACAGCGACATTGGGAAAACCGTTTCGCGATTCTGATCCACCGAATCTCGCCGAACACAGAAATCAGGCTTCTGATAGGCTCTCGCCAGTTTATCGATCAGGGCGCCGCGCTGTGCACTACAGAGCTTCATCGCGAGGGCTACCGCCTCCCGGTACTCTACAATGAGGCGCAGGATTTGCATTTTCGTCACGCTTCTAGCAGCCCGGCTTTTCATTCCGGGTTTTGGTTCCTGATGGGAAACGTATTTGTCGGTTTTATCCTGGATCGTCTTCAAGAGTGACGTCAGACGGGCGGCGTCGGCGACGATCTCGACGTCGCTGTTGCTGTAAGGCCATCGTTCGTTCAGACACGCGTCGATTACCGCACTGATGGTCCTGATCGCTTCCAGCAGAGCAGGAAGCGTCTGGTCCAGCTTTTTTTTGGACACATGAGCGGTCGTCCCCAATCTTTGCGATATGCTCCATGCCGTCAGAACGGTGAAGTGTCCTTCCATCTCGAGTCGAGCTCGCGTGAGTTCGGTCATCCGGGCTATCCGGGGCTACACCTCCGGGCGCATGCTCCGCCGGCCCTGTCGCTGAGCCAGCGTATCGAGCACGTCCGTGTATAACTGCTTCTCGTATTCCAGGAACAACTCGCGTCCTCCCCTGGTTGCGTCCTGAATTCTATTTCGAAACCTGGCGTCGGCCGATGCCTGATCATGCCGGGCTTTGGTTTGAGACGGTTTTGAAGCCGTCAATTGGGATGGTTTCACCGCGTCTTCCAGCATGAGCGATTCGAGTCCTGTCGATTGATTGAAAAGCAGCAATTCCCGGGACTGAAGAACCTCCTTTCGGCCCAGACGCCAGTGAGCGTTCTCGTCACGGTTGCCCCACTCCCGCGACAGTATAGACTCGATTACCATTTGCGGGTCGATCTGCAGGAACGCCTGGATTGCCTGCTCTTTTTTGATGTTTCGTTTCGATTCGAGTTCTTCCAGTTCTTTCACTTTTTCTTTCACTTTTTCTTGTCGTTCTGTCTCGGTCCAGGAATTCCAGATCGTTTTGACCGGATCCTTACCGTTCGTCTGGATGTACTGGGATACCTTGTCCCGGGCGGGGTTTAATTTACCGTAAAAGAGTCTTGGGTTTCTCAATCCCTGGAGCAGCAGTTGCTGATCTTCCTTAAATTGCGTTTCCACCGATCTTCGCAGCCTGGACTGGATCATCAGGGCATTCATCCGGCATGGATCACCCTCGTCCTGAGTCCGTCGGGCGTTGGCATCCGCCCAGAACGGCTCGTTTCGCGTCTTAAGCCCCAGTAGTCCGGTGGAAACATTTCGGTTGAACTTCCATTCCGATGTCCCGCTCCTCGACAGGAGCTCCTCGCCTTTTTCCTCTGTGATTTTCGCCCGGATGTAAAAGGGGCGGACGGCCTGCGTTTCATAGGAAACGCCTGTCTCGTTTTCCGAGAAGGTTGTCGCCACGATCCCCAACGTATTGACCAAAGGAAGAGTAGGGAAATCGTGAAGCCGCACTCGAAAAATCTCTTCATCTTCCCTGAGGTCGATGACCTCTTCGAACGCTCGCGACACCCGAATCAGCGCCTGATAACATGCTTTGCCAGGGTCGGCAACATCGCGGAACTGTTTCAAAGTGTACAGCGCGACAGGAACGCGATTGCCAAGTATCTCGAGTGCGAGAGAGCGCGCGTCGCTGTACTCGTCTGGATAAAGAAGTGCCCTTGCGTTTTTCGTCTTAAGCTCGGACCTCTGTAGCTCAGCCCAATTTTCAGGATTAACTCGCGAATCCCACTTGCCGAAGGTGGCGCTGTCATCCTTTAAGCTGATTTCGAACAAAGGCTGGATCGAAGCCTTCTGCCCCGCATGGAGTGCGGTAAAGACTTCGGCTTTCACCTGGAGCAATGTTTGTTTGTCGCTGGAGGTTTTTGTTTCGTCTTCCAACCATGCGCTTGCGGGCCTAACGAAATCGGCACGGAGTGTCTGGATGCCGAGCACCTCGGTGCGCGAAATCGCAGCGGTGATGTCGTCGACGAATGTGCAGACGGGGACGAGACCCACCCCCTCAGTATCCCATGCCCTATTATCCGCTTCGTCTTTTGGCCTCCCTTCAGGAGGCTTTTGCCATTCGCGCGATTCGAACTTTACCGGAATTAGAAAAGACAATTCGTAATTTGCCCAATCGCCAACATCGTTGGTTTTGGAGGTCACTTCGCCGAAGGCTGTTGCTGTTGCGTAGACGTATGCGTGCTTGCCTCCAATAAGTTTCTTTTCCTCCTTCTTGTCGATTTTCGTACTGGGGCGTGCCCACAGCGCCAGCCTGAATTCCTTTTTCCGTGGGATGTCCTCCTTCTTTTCACAGGTGTTTTCATTTGGGACAGCATAAGGTTTGAGTTGTTTGTTGATGTAGTCTTCGAGAAATTCTTCCAGCTTCGTGCGATCGGCAAGCAGCGGAAGCACTCGAATTGTCGTGCGATCAAACTCGAACGGGCCCGTAATGGCGTCATCAACGGAGGAAGACACCGTCGTATTGAATAGAGGTGGCTCGACCTTGTTCCTGGCTGGCTCCTGAAACGGGTCCGGCGGTTCCAGCGGCTGGCCGTTACCGCCGTGCCATTTACCGTCCCTGGTTCGCCATGCCAGATTTGAGCCTTGCAGAAACCTCACGTTGAGGTTCGCCCAGAAGGGCATCACGGGTTTGAGCAAAACCGCATCCACGCCGTCCCCCCGCCATCTCTTGCTGACCTCCAGCCCCAGGGTCTGGACAATGGGAAGGGAAGGGTATTCGTAAAGCTTAATGCAGTGGCCTCCCGTGACATCGCCCAGGCTCGTGCGTTCTTCTCCCAGAAGTCCGCTGCCATTGAACGCCATCATCTGCAGACCCGCAGTAGTCAACGCCTGGAAGCAGATGCGGAGCGGATCGTCCGCGCTGCGAAACTGCTTGAGGTTCACGGAATTGAGCGTCAGGCCCTTTCCGTCCGGCATCAAGGCGGGCCTCAGGCATTCCAGCATCGCAGGGACGAATGACGGATCGCTCGCAGGATTGGGTTCGAAAATCCTCATGAACTGTGCCGTCCTCATCGCGTCCCGTCCGAAACCGGCGATGGTTTCTGCGAACCTGGTGGCGATGTTCCATGGCGCCAGCGGACTTCTGGGATCCGGAGGAAAACGGGAGTTCGACATAGGCGCAGCTCGTTCGACCTCAAGGAAGACACGAGACTCCAGCTTCTTTCCGGTATAGAGCTCGGGAAACACTCGTGTTTCAACCCTCGCAAGCGTTACGGGACCGGTGGGGTCTTTCAGCCACTCCCCTGCGCTATTCGTTACCTTCGCGAGAGTCTTGGGGTATCCGAACACCGAGCGGCCCAATGGCGCCGAAAAATCGTCGTCCACATAAATGAAGGGCGTGATTACCGCCCAGTGTCGGAACACCCATCGCCCACCGACTAACTGATACCATTCGACGGGCACGCCGAAGTAGACCTCGGCCTGGGAGAACCAGCCGACACTATCAACCATTCCGGAGATCTGCCCGTAGTCGAGCAACGCCAGATACGCGTATGGTAGCGACGCTCGAAAGCGGCCAACTTCAGGCGGTACGAAGTTCAAATAACTGTCACACACCTGCTGCAGGGCATCGAGGTTCGCCCGCAACGGAAAAATCCGCACCGAGAGATTCTTAAACATGAACGGTGGTTTCGAATCTGCCGATTCGTTGCCAAACGGCGGTAACTTTTCAGTGAATTCTTCTGGCGTCATTGGCGGTTCTCCATCCGTTTGGTTCCGCTTCAAACCCACGCAGTCAACGTTTCGATGAAGCGATTGTTCCGAGATTTCGGAGTATTTGGTCGTCGAGTATAGATTCTTTGCCCGTGCTTTTTCTGTTTTTCTCTGAAAAGTGTTGTAGGCGGCGTACTACAGCACACAGGTAAAGCGAGCGTGGCAGGCCAAAGGAATCGACGGCGCCCCAAGGAGTTTCAAGAAGCAGCAAATTAGCAGTCGGGAATCCGGGAATCGGCGTGGACAGCGATGTCAACGCCGATCCAATGATTTTGGATAGAGTGGAAAGTTTTCACACAGGTCTTCCACGTCCTTCTTCACCCGTTTCTGAACGCTGTCATCATTGATTCTGTCCAGAATATCGGCGATCCAGTCTCCGATTGCTTCCATCTCCGCTTCGCGCATTCCGCGAGTCGTGAGTGCGGGTGTGCCGACGCGGATGCCGCTCGGAGTCATGGGGGGATTCTGATCGAATGGGATCGTATTCTTGTTTACGGTTATCCCGGCCTTGTCCAGTGCCTGCTCGGCTTGTTTCCCATTGATCCCTTTTGAAAACACATCGACCAGCATCAGGTGAGTATCGGTTCCTCCGGATACGATTCGGAATCCGCGGGATGCGATGCGTGCGGCCAGCACTTTCGCATTTTGTACCAACTGCTGAATGTATTTTCGAAATTCATCCGTTCCGGCTTCTTTAAAGCACACGGCTTTTGCGGCAATGATGTGAACCAGCGGCCCGCCCTGCATTTCGGGAAAGACAGATCGATTCAGATCCTTCGCAAAGCTCTCGCGACAGAGGACAAAGCCACTGCGTGGCCCGCGCAATGTTTTGTGTGTGGTACTGGTGACAAACTCCGCATGCGGCACCGGAGATGGATGTACTCCTCCGGCGATCAGTCCAGCGATATGCGCCATGTCGACCATCGTGAGTGCCCCGACCTCACGCGCGACCTTCCCGATTCTTTCGAAGTCGATCGTCCGGGGATAGGCGCTTGCGCCCACGACGATCAGTTTCGGTTTCTCTCGTCGGGCCAGACTTTCAAGCTCATCATAGTCGATGGTTTCGGTGTCTTTCCGCACACCGTATGGCAAGAAGTGATAGTACTTTCCGGAGAAATTCAGGGGATGACCGTGTGTTAAATGTCCGCCGTGCGCCAGAGGCATTCCCAGCACCGTATCTCCCGGCTTCAGCATCGTCAGATACGCCGCCATGTTTGCCTGACTTCCGGAATGCGGTTGCACGTTGGCATGTTCTGCGCCAAAGAGTTTCATGGCGCGTTCGATCGCAAGGCTCTCTACAACGTCGGCATACTCACATCCTCCGTAATAACGACGGCCCGGATAGCCTTCCGCATACTTGTTCGTGAAAACCGAACCTGCAGCTTCCAGGACGGCGTCGTAGGTGAAGTTTTCGGAAGCAATCATTTCCAGACCAGTTTCCTGGCGCCGCTTTTCGTTCTGAATTGCGGAATAGATTTCCGGATCGATCTCTCGAAGTGGGACATCAATGCGATTCATCGTACCTCTTCCTGACGGCTGCGCCCTGCCGGGCTTGCACTCGCAGACGCTCGTGTTCCATAAATAGTTGAATTTACCACATGTTATAATGCCGCGAGATGTTTGGTCTTAAAGCTCGACAGGTGTTCTTCATTGTTTTTTTTGCTGCCGCCGCATACGTCGGGTTCCAATTTATTACGGTGTACTACCACTCCTTCCAGTTTTCTGATTTCGTCTATCAGGAAGTCAAATTTGCTGCCAGCAAGAGAAAGTCTACGGAAAAGGTTCGGGCTTCCATTGCGGATGAAGCAAGAAATACAAATATTCCAGTCAAACCTCGCGATATTCATATTACGAAGCGCGGTCCCTCATTCTCCCTGGAGATCGATTATTTGCTGATCGTCGACCTGCGTGTTTATCAACATAAATGGCCCCAACATGTAGTCACTGCCGGACCGCTCTTTGAAGATGATCGCAATTGAGCGCGGTGTGACGATGGTCAAGGATCTGGCCCTGGATCTTGCCAGACCGGATCGAATGACTGCGGAGTCCGTACCGCTGACCGAGTCCATGCATCGAATCCTGCGTGAAGATGTGTTCGCCGATTCCGACTCTCCCCGATTTGATAAGGCGATACGCGATGGCTTTGCGGTTCAATTTGAAGGCCTGTCTGAAATTCCATCCGAGCTCCGCATTGTTGGTGAATCCCGCGCCGGTCATTCCGCCGAAGTTGGCACCCATGTGACTCCGGCCACTTGTTGCGAGATCATGACTGGCGCTGCGATGCCCGCGGGCGCCAATGCCGTTGTAATGGTGGAGTACACGGAACGACTGGCTCCCGATCGGGTTCGAATTCTGAGGGGCGTGCGCGAAGGCGAAGGGCTGTTACGTCAGGGTGCAGAAATGCACGAGGGAGATCGTCTCCTGCAATCCGGGAAGAGAATTCTACTCGCCGATGTCGGGACGCTTGCCAGTGTCGGTAAAGCCCGTGTTGCCGTTTCAAAGCGGCCGAGAGTCGCCATACTCGCTACCGGTGACGAGTTAGTGGAGGTGCGGGAGACTCCGGACTCCAGCCGGATTCGCAACAGCAACAGCTACTCGCTGCATGCGCAGGTTGCCGAAGCCGGTGGCGAGCCGGTAATGCTGGGTATCGCACGGGACAATCTTCCCGATCTGCGGGAAAAGCTTCGTCTTGGACTGGAACACGACATTCTTCTGGTATCTGGCGGCGTTTCCATGGGGAAGTATGATTTCGTCGAGGATGTCTTCTCGGAGTTCGGTGTGAAGGTGCTCTTCGATCAGGTTGCAATGAAACCCGGGAAGCCCACTGTCTTCGGCCATCGTGGCGACACGTTTGTTTTTGGTTTGCCGGGAAACCCCGTGTCGACGCTGGTGGCCTTTCGCATGTTTGTGCGGCCGTTGATATTGAATCTGCTCAAAGCAGATGATTCCGGACCCGTAGATCTCGAAGCGCAGCTGGAGGTCCCGACAAAACGCGATCCTTCACGTACTGCTGTTGTGCCGGCCCTGGTTCATTTTGACGGCCGACGCTATAGGATTCGGACGGCGCCATGGAAAGGTTCTTCAGACCTTGCCGGACTGTCGCGCGCCAATGCACTGGTGGTGATTCCTCAGGGTGACGGTATGATCGACGCTGGAGAGTGGGTCCAATTTATGGCGATCGAATAGGAACTACCGAATACATCATGCCATCTCAGAAACTGACTCACGTCGACGCAAAAGGCCGGTCCCGGATGGTCGACGTTTCTGCAAAGATTCAAACCCGGCGCGTTGCCCGTGCCGAAGCCATGGTCGAGATGGCGGCTGCAACAGTGAAGCTCCTGCGAGACAATAGACTTCCGAAGGGAAATGCACTGGAAGTTGCCCGCATCGCTGGGATTCAGGCGGCAAAGCAGACCTCCGGATTGATTCCGCTCTGTCACCCGCTTCCTCTGACGCACGTCGACGTATCCATAGAAATTATTCGGACAGGAGCCCGCGTCGAGTCCACCGCGACAACGAAGGCGGAAACTGGTGTCGAGATGGAAGCGCTGATGGCGGCTTCGATTGCGGCTCTGACGTTGTATGACATGTGTAAGGCCGTCGAGAAGGGAATCACCATCGGCCCGATACGTTTACTTGAGAAGTCCGGCGGGAAAAGTGGCCACTGGGTACGGAAGGGTTAGGGAAATTTTTCAATGTTCAATGTTCAATGCTCAATGTTCAATTCTCTCCCTCGGATGAGAATTGAACATTGAGAATTGAACATTGAAAAATTTCCCGGTTTCACAAACATGTCACTAGGCAAGGCACTTGTACTGACGATCAGCGATTCCGCTTCAGCCGGAAAGCGAGAGGATCTCTCGGGTCCGGAAGCGCGCCGCATCCTGGCAGAAGCGGGATTTGAAGTCCAGGCGGTCGAGATTCTTCCCGACGATCGTTCCGCCATCGAATCGCGACTGCGTACCGCCAGCGCTGAAGGGTATCTGATTGTTGTGACGACTGGTGGAACCGGCTTCTCACCGCGCGACGTTACGCCCGAAGCGACTCTTGCCGTGGTTGATAAGGTTGTTCCGGGCATTCCGGAGTTAATGCGGTTCGAAGGCGCAAAGAGTACTCCGAGGGCGGCACTGTCCCGTGCCGCTTGCGGAATTCGGGGTGCAACCCTGATAATCAACTTGCCTGGAAGTGTAAAGGGCGTGCGAGAATGTCTCGGCGCGGTGCGGCCGGTCCTCAGCCATGCCGTCGCAACGTTAAAGCAATCTTCACTGGGGTGCGGAGAGTAAAGGCCTGATGGAACAAACTGTTTTAACCAACTATATTCCGATCTTCCTGTTCATTGGACTGGCGATGGCATTTCCCATCGTGACGCTGCTGGTTGCCAGGCTGATACGGCCCAGCACGGGTGGCGCGGGAAAGCTGTCGCCCTATGAGTGCGGTGTCGATCCGGATTCCGATGCCCGTCAGCGTTATGCAATCCGTTACTATGTCGTTGCCATCCTCTTTGTTATCTTCGATGTGGAAACCGTATTCCTCTTTCCATGGGCAATCATTTACAGGAAACTCGCAATCTTCGGCCTTATCGAAATGCTGGTATTCCTTGGAATTTTGATCGTCGGATACATCTGGATTATTAAGAAGGGCGCCCTGGATTGGGCTTAGTTCCCGGGAGATATTGAGAAAAAATGCCAGCCTGGATTGAAGACCGTTTCGAAAAAAACATCATCACGACAACCGTCGATTCCCTGTTCAACTGGGCGAGAAAGTCCGCGCTTTGGCCCATGACGTTCGGCCTGGCCTGCTGCGCTATCGAGATGATGGCTACCGGTGCGTCTCGCTTTGACATGGATCGCTTTGGCGCCGGAATTTTCCGCCCGAGCCCGCGGCAGTCGGATCTCATCATTGTTGCGGGAACTGTGACGCTGAAAATGGCGCCGATCGTTCGCCGCGTTTACGACCAGATGCCCGATCCGAAATGGGTGATCTCGATGGGCGCATGTTCCAATGTGGGCGGGCCTTTTGATACCTATGCCACGCTGCAGGGTGTGGATCACGTGATTCCCGTGGATGTGTACGTTCCCGGATGCCCTCCACGGCCGGAAGCTCTGCTGTATGGGTTGATGCGGCTTCAGGACAAAATCGACCGCATGACGATTGCGAAGAAGCCTGCCGGTGCCCGCTTCGACGATGTGAAGAACGATCCGCGCATCACGCAGGCGGCGAAGGACGAAATGGAACGCATCGGGATGAAGATCTGATCGAGAAAAAATCCCTCTCCTGAGGGGAGAGGGTGGCCCATCAGAAGATGGGGGGCCGGGTGAGGGGTACAACGACTTCCTGTTCCTAATCCTGCGAATTTCTGTTAGTGAGCGCAATCTTGAACCTATTCCTTACCCCCTCACCCGGCGCCCCACCTCCTGATGGCCCACATTCTCCCTCAGCAGAGGAATCCTTTTCTCCGTTGATCCAACACATCCGCCGGCGTATTCGGGAGCACGGGCTCCTTTCCTTCCGAGACTTCATGGAAGAAGCCCTCTACCATCCCCAGTTTGGTTACTACTCATCCCCACAAAATCCACTCGGGCGAGACGGCGATTTCTACACGTCCGCCGACCTCGATCCGGTCTTCGGCAAACTCCTGGCCCAGCGCTTCAAGGCGATGGCCGCTGAATTGAACGTTCCCCCTGAATCCTTCACCATTGTCGAACTCGGCGCCGGTCGCGGCCTGCTGGCGCGGGAGATCCTTCACACGCAGAAGTTTCCCTACCGGATTCTTGAACGCAGCTCCGCCATGCGTGAACGTCAGGGCTGCGTCCTGCAGGGTTTTGACGTGGAGTGGATCGAAGGCCTGCCGAAGGATTTGATCGGCTGCATTTTTTCGAATGAGTTCTTCGATGCCCTTCCGGTCCATCGCGTGGTTCGCCGGAACGGAGTCCTGCGGGAGATCTACTTGAATGAGGATTTCGTCGAAATCGAGGGCACCCCTCAACAGGGAGTCGATGTTCCCGTAAATGAGGGTAGCATTGCCGATATCAGTCTCGATTCGAAGGAATGGATCGGCCGGATTGCGAAATCGCTGAAGGCGGGATTCCATCTGGCGATCGACTATGGCTATCTCGAACGCGAGTTCTATGCGCGTCCGCGCGGCACACTGATGTGTTACTGGCGTCATCAGGTGTCGGAGGACCCCTATGTTCGCATCGGTGAGCAGGACATTACGGCTCACGTCAATTTCTCGGATCTTATCGAGGCGGGGAGAAATGCTTCACTCGTAAAGACAGAGTTTTCCTCTCAGATGGATTTTCTGATTCGTCTTGGAATTCTCGACGAAATGGAATCCCTGGCCGGTTCCGGCACCGCAGAGTCGATCCAACGGCTGCAGGCCATGAAGAAACTCATTCTGCCTGGCAACATGGGAGAACGGTTCAAAGTTCTGGTGCAGCGCAAATACTGATCGGCGACAATGGATTTTCACTGTTTCAACTGGTGATAAGCCGTTGACAGGGTTGCAACCGATGTGTTCGAATCTCTTGGCTTTGTTTCGTCCTCATAACTAGAAATAACTGAGTCGTGGCAGAAGAAATTAACAACCCGAAAGACGAATCCGCTGCACCGCCGAAGCCGGCTGCAGCAGTGCCTCCACCACCTCCAAAACCGGCAGCGCCGGCTGCACCGCCGAAGCCCAAAGGCCCGGTGCCCGAGCCCTGGTCCGATCCTCTGGTCGATGCGCTCAAGGAAAAGTTTAGCGCTGAGATCCTCAAAGCCTATTCGTTCATTGGTCAGAACCAGATCGAAGTCAGCAAAGCGCGTCTGGCCGAAATCATGACGTTTCTGCGCGACGACAGCATAGGGCAGTTCACCTATCTTGCCGATGAGACCGCCGTCCACTGGCCCAAGACCGAAGAATTCGAAATCGTCTATATCCTGTATTCGTTCGAGAAGAACCAATACCTGAGGGTGAAGACACGGACCAAAGAGTGGGAAGCCATTCAGAGCGTGGTCGCCGTCTGGGGCACTGCAAACTGGCTGGAGCGGGAAGTCTACGACATGTTTGGCGTGAAGTTTTCAGGTCATCCTGACCTGCGGCGCATTCTGCTGCCTGAAGATTGGGCCGGATTTCCATTACGCAAGGATTACGACCTTCGTTTGCAGGATGTGGAGTGGGTGCGCAAGCATCTGGGTATCGAATCGGGTCAGAAATACTATGTCGGTGAGGCGCGGCACGAGTCTCCCGACTACATCACGCCCACGGACTAGCGAACGATATGTCGACCAACGAAACTCTATTTGATGCAAGCGAACTGACTGTCAGCATGGGGCCTCAGCACCCCTCCACGCACGGTGTGCTGCAGGTGAAGCTGAAGCTGGACGGGGAGCGAGTCATCGATGCGGAGTGCGTCATCGGCTACCTCCATCGTGGCGTTGAGAAGCTTGGCGAACATCAGACCTACGGCCAGTTCGTTCCGACGCTCGATCGCATGGATTACATCGCGGCAGTATCCAATTGCCTTGGATACTGTGAAGCCATTGAGAAGATGCTGGGCATCACCGCGCCACCCCGCGCTCAGTATATCCGCGTGATCATGACCGAACTGAACCGCATCACCAGTCATCTCCTTTGGCTCGGAACCCACGCGCTGGATATTGGCGCAATGACCGTATTCCTTTACGCATTTCGCGAGCGGGAAGAAATCCTGAAGATCTTTGAGAACTACTGCGGAGCCCGGCTCACGACGCACATGTTCCGTATTGGGGGAACGCAGTATGAGTTGTATGAAGGGTTCGAGGATCAGGTGCGAACGTTCATCAAAGACTTCCCGAAGAAGGTGGACGAGTACGAGACGCTGCTGACCCAGAATCGCATCTGGATCGGCCGCACGCGCGGAGTCGGAGCGATCACGGCAAAGGCCGCAATCGATATCGGACTCACTGGTCCGGCGCTGCGAGGCTCTGGCGTGAACTGGGATATACGCAAGGCAAAACCCTACGCCATCTACTCCGAATTCGATTTCGACATTCCGACCGGATCGATGGGAGACACCTACGATCGCTACATGGTCCGGATGGAAGAAATGCGTCAGTCAGCGCGAATCGTGTCCCAGGCGGTTGAGAAGATTCCCACCGGCCCGCTGATGGCCAAACTGTCAAAGATTATCAAGCCTCCCGTAGGCGACATTTATCACTCCATTGAATCTCCGAAGGGGGAACTGGGCTACTACATCGTGAGTGACGGCAGCACCATGGCTTACCGCGCCCGCGTTCGTCCTCCGTCGTTTGTGAACCTGCAGGCACTGAAGCAGATGGTTGCCGGACATATGGTCGCGGACGTCGTTGCGGTGATCGGAACGCTCGACATCGTGTTGGGAGAAATTGACCGGTAATGGAATTTGCAATCGATTACGTTTTAATTCCTCTCATCAAGATTGGTGTCGTTTTCGGCGCACTTTCCGGTGTTATCGCGTACCTCACGCTTCTGGAGCGCAAAGTCATTGCATTTATGCAGGTGCGTCTGGGTCCGATGCGCGTTGGCCCACATGGCTTGCTTCAGCCTATCGCCGACGGCCTGAAATTGATGCTGAAGGAAGACATCGTTCCGGATCGTGCCGACCGGTGGATTTTCACGCTGGCTCCCGTCATGACGCTCGTACCCGCATTTATCGTTTTCGCCGTGATTCCGTTTGGCCCGACGATCGATATATCCGGGCGTAAAGTTGGTCTCTTCATCACCGATATCAATATCGGTGTTCTGTATGTGATGGCGATTTCGTCCATCGGCATCCTGGGAATCATTCTTGGCGGGTGGGCATCGAACAGCAAATACCCATTGCTGGGTGCACTACGTTCCGCGGCACAGATGGTCAGCTACGAAGTGGCTCTTGGTTTTTCGATCATGGGCGTCCTGATGATGTCGGGCACGCTCAGCCTTGTCGGGATTGTCGAGGCTCAGCGGGACAGCCACTACTGGTACGTATTCCTTCAGCCACTGGGATTCATACTGTTTTTCATCTGCGGGGTCGCCGAAACCAATCGCGCTCCGTTCGATCTGCCTGAAGCGGAGTCGGAACTTGTTGCAGGTTTTCACACCGAATACAGCGGCTTCCGGTTCTCGCTTTTCTTCCTGGCCGAGTATGCGGCCATGATCGTCATCTCTTCTATGGCGGTTACGCTGTTCTGGGGCGGATGGCTGCGGCCGTTTCCCAGCATCGCGGCGCTGGGTTTCCTGGATCTTATTCCCGGCATTGCCTGGTTCGCGCTGAAGGTTTTGATCTTTCTTTATGTATATCTCTGGTTCCGCGCCAGCTGGCCCCGGTATCGGTACGATCAATTGATGAAGGTGGGCTGGCAGATCCTTATGCCTTTGGCTATTGCCAACTTGATTGTGACTGCGATTCTAGTTCTCGTGTTTGGAGGTGCCAAGTGATAGTCAAACGTCCAGACCTGAGTTTCCTAAAGAAGATCTTTTTCTACGATTTGATCAAGGGATTGTTGCTGACGTTTTCATATCAGCGTCCCTCCGAGAACTACACCGAACAATATCCAAAGGAACGCGCCAAGGTTGCGGAGCGATTCCGCGGTGCTCCGCGGC
>Ga0184628_10000991_pt1 | contig 14518 bp, 12 predicted proteins | sample PLM4_5_b1_FD_133149 | JGI IMG/M metagenome (GOLD analysis project Ga0184628, IMG submission 133149) | Groundwater sediment microbial communities from an aquifer in East River, Colorado, USA - PLM4_5_b1 | ecosystem: Environmental > Terrestrial > Soil > Riparian zone | place: USA: East River... | reverse complement strand
TGGTATCGCAAGGCTGTCGACAAACTGGCTGGTGGCCAAGGTCGCCGGCGGCTACGTCGAGACCATTCGCAATATCCCGCTGCTGCTCCAATTGCTGTTCTGGTACAACGCGGTGCTCAAAGCACTGCCGGAAATGCGCGACAGCTATAAAATCCCCGGCGGTATTTTTCTTAACAACCGCGGCCTGTTCATTCCGGAGCCGATTTTCGGCCATGGGTTCCTTTGGGTAGTGGTTGCGCTTACGGCCGGCATCATCGGCTCGATTGCGTTCTACATCTGGGCACGCAAGCGTCAGGAGCAGACCGGTCAGCAGGCGCCGGTGTTTACGGCAGCACTCGTACTGGCGATCGGACTGCCATTGGCCGTGCTGGCGCTGACCGGTTTCCCGCTTTCGTTTGAATTTCCGCAAGGCGGACGTTTCAATATTACCGGCGGGATTGAAGTGCTGCCGGAATTCGCCGCTTTGCTGTTCGGCCTGTCGATCTATACCGCGGCGTTCATCGCCGAGGTGGTGCGCGCCGGCATTCTCGCCGTCTCGCGCGGTCAGACCGAAGCGGCCTATTCGCTGGGCCTGCGGGGCTCGCCGACGTTGCGGTTGATCGTGGTGCCGCAGGCGATGCGCGTCATCATTCCGCCGCTCACCAGCCAATACCTGAACCTGACCAAGAACTCCTCGCTGGCGGTGGCGATCGGCTATCCCGATCTGGTGCAGGTGTTCACCGGCACGGTGCTGAACCAGACCGGGCAAGCGGTCGAGGTCGTCGCCATCACCATGGCGGTCTATCTCACCATCAGTCTGACGACCTCGCTGCTGATGAACATCTACAACAGCCGCATCGCGCTGGTGGAACGGTGAGGGCGCCGCCATGACCATGGCCGAAGGCGATCTCGCTGTGGCGAACATAAAATTCGTGCGCAGCGCCACAATTGATGCCAGACCGCCGCCGTTGGCGATGAGCGGGGCGCTCGGCTGGCTGCGCAAAAACCTGCTATCGACGCCGTTCAACATCGCGCTGACAATCCTGATCGTCCTGCTGCTGGCCTGGGTGATCCCCGGCCTGGCTAAATTTCTGCTGATCGACGCGGTGTGGACCGGGACCGACCGGGACGCCTGCCGCGAAATCGTCCAGCATCGCGAGATCGGCGCCTGCTGGCCGTTCGTCTGGGAGCGGTGGGCCTATTTCGTCTATGGCTCCTATCCGATTTCGGAACGCTGGCGGGTCGATGTGTTCTTCACGATGCTGGCCATCGGCGTGGTGTGGCTGCTCTGGCTCGGCGCGCCGCGCCGCGATCTCGGCTCGGTCTATTTCTTTTTGGTGCTGCCGATCGCCTCGTTCATCCTGCTGACAGGTTGGACAAGAATAGGCTTGCAGCCGGTCGACACCGTGCTGTGGGGCGGCATCCTGGTGACCATCGTGGTCGCCTCGGTCGGGATTATCTGCTCGCTGCCGTTCGGCATTCTGTTGGCGCTCGGACGGCGTTCGCGCATGCCCGCGGTGCGGCTGTTTTCGGTGGTCTTCATCGAATTCGTGCGCGGCGTGCCGCTGGTGACCGTGCTGTTCATGGCGAGCGTGATGCTGCCGCTGTTCGTGCCGGAGCAATATTCGCCCGACAAACTGGTGCGGGCGCTGGTCGGCATAGCCTTGTTCGCGTCGGCCTATATGGCCGAAGTGGTGCGCGCCGGGCTGCAGGCCATACCGAAGGGGCAATTCGAAGGCGCCATGGCGGTCGGCCTGAGCTATTGGCAGATGATGCGGCTGATCATCCTGCCGCAGGCGCTGAAGATCACCATTCCGAATATCGTCAACACCTATATCGGCCTGTTCAAGGACACCACGCTGGTCTTCATCGTTGGAATTTTCGACTTCCTGCACACCGTCGAAGTTTCCCGCATCGATCCGAAATGGGCGACGCCGGTCACCAGCACGACCGGCTACGCGGTTGCGGCGATGTTCTACCTCGTGTTCTGCTACGCCATGTCGCGCTATGCCCGCGCGACCGAAGCCCGCCTCGCCATGAGTGATCGACGTTAACGCATGATCCCGAAAAGTGGGAACCGGTTTTCGGATAAGATCATGCGCAAGGAAAAAGGTATCGTGATGGCCACCACCGCTAATGCCGCGCTCCATCTCAAGCCGACGCCGCTCAACACCGCGATGGCGGTGGAGCTCACCGGCGTCAACAAATGGTACGGCACTTTTCACGTCCTGCGTGACATCGATCTCACGGTGAAGGGCGGCGAACGCATCGTGATCTGCGGGCCGTCCGGCTCCGGCAAGTCGACCATGATCCGCTGCATCAACCGGCTGGAAGAGCACCAGCAGGGGCGGATCGTCATCGACGGCGTCGAGCTGACCAACGACCTCAAGAAGATCGACGAAGTGCGCCGCGACGTCGGCATGGTGTTCCAGCATTTCAATCTGTTCCCGCACTTGACCGTGCTGGAGAACTGCACGCTGGCGCCGATCTGGGTGCGCAAGATGCCGAAACGGGAAGCCGACGAAATCGCGCAGCATTACCTCAAGCGCGTGAAAATTCCGGAGCAGGCCGCCAAATATCCGGGCCAGCTGTCCGGCGGCCAGCAGCAGCGCGTGGCGATTGCGCGCGCACTGTGCATGAACCCGAAAATCATGCTGTTTGACGAGCCGACGTCGGCGCTCGATCCGGAAATGGTCAAGGAAGTGCTCGACACCATGGTGGGACTGGCCGAGGACGGCATGACCATGCTGGTGGTCAGCCATGAAATGGGCTTTGCCCGCCAGGTCGCCAACCGCATCGTGTTCATGGATTCCGGCCAGATCATCGAGGCCAATACGCCGGAGGAATTCTTCCATCACCCGCAGCATGAGCGGACCAAGCTGTTCCTCAGCCAGATTTTGCATTAACGCGCCAGCGGCCCTTGCGCCTTTTTCCAGGCGTCGATGCCGCCCTCGACGTGCAAGGCGGCGACCATGCCGGCGTCCTGTGCCGCCTGCACCGCCATGGCCGAGCGTTCGCCGAAGGCGCAATAGAACACGATGCGCTTGTCGCTCACGTGCGCCAGTTCGCGCAACATGCCGCCGGCGCGGATATTGTCCTGCAGGTCGCCATAGGGCGCATGCAGCGCGCCGGGAATGCTGCCGTGCTTTAAGCGCTCGCCGGTCTCGCGCAGGTCGACGAAGGCGATGTCGGGCCGCCCGACCAGCGCGATCGCCTTCTTGGCATCGAGCGCCCAGCCGCGCCGCGCGATCTCGGCTTGCGCCAGGCCGACCTTCATGTTGGACGGCACCGCGACGTCCATCATCTTCGGGTTCGGCAGATTGAGGCTTGCCATCAGCGCGACGTATTCGTCGACCGACTTGATCTGCAGGCGCGGATTGTAGCGCTTCTCCTCGCCGATGGTGGACACCGTGTCGCCTTTGTAGTCGTGCGCCGGGTACACCAAGGTGTCCTCGGGCAGGCGCAACAGCTTGCCGAAAATCGAGTCGTATTGCGCGCGCGCGTCGCCGTTCTGGAAATCGGTGCGGCCGGTGCCGCGGATCAGCAGCGTGTCGCCGGTGAAGACGCGGTCGCCCATCAGGAACGAGTATGAATCGTCGGTGTGGCCGGGGGTGTAGAGCACGTCCATGCTGACGCCCTCGATGGTCAGCCTGTCGCCTTCGGCGAGCCGCATCGACACCACGTCGGCCTTGGTGTTCTCGCCCATCACGGTGATGCAATGGGTGCGGTCGCGCAGCGCGCCGAGGCCGGTGATGTGGTCGGCGTGCAGATGGGTGTCGACCGCCTTGAGCAGGCGCAAGTCGAGCTCGGCGATCAATTGCAGATAGCGGTCGACCTTTTCCAGCACGGGATCGATGATCAGCGCCTCGCCGCCGGCGCGGCTGGCCAGCAGGTAGGAATAGGTGCCGGAGACGCTGTCGAACAATTGGCGGAAGATCATCGGCGGCCTCAGTTATTCAAGAAACAGAATATCATGTTTTGGCCGAACGCGGGCCGTTCTCTGACCGTCATGGTCGGGCAAAAGGCGCGAAGCGACGTCTTCGCGCCTGAAGTCCCGGCCATCCACGTCTTTCTTGGTGCATGGCCCCAAGGCGTGGATGCCCGGCACATAGGCGTGCGAAGCACGCCGTCCTTCAGACGGCTATGGCCGGGCATGACGGCTGAGCGTTTTGCGCGACTGTCATTCTGCATTGCGGGCAAACTCCCTCGTTGTCGCGGCGCGCACGCCAGACATCGCGTCAGCGCCCACGCGCGGGATTATGCTCGATGCGGGTGGTCCAATGCGCCAGCGCGGCAAGCTGCTCCGGCCAGCGCGCGAAGGCCTGGTCGAAGCTCAGGCCTTCGCACTGGCCCTCGATGCACGCCATGGCGCCGTCGAAAACATCGTCCGACAGCAGCGCTCCGCAGCCCTCCAGGCACTCATGGGGATTGCCCATGCAGGCGCGGTTGCGCCGGCAGCGCGCGGACCGGCACAGGCCCCAGAGCGAAAGCGTGTTGGCGAGCAGGCGCGCCACCGCGATGCTGACGGGGTGATCGGGCGGCGGCAGCGGCTCGTCGTCGGGCAGGGCAGGCGAGGCTTGATGGTGCTGTTGACTATCGTTCATCCGGGCAAGCTCCTTTGTTCTCGCGGCGCGTAATTGCGCCCGAGGCTTCCATCCCCCGCCTTGGCGGGGGCGGGCTTTTCCCTCCCTCGAAAAAGGGAGGGGGACGGCGCGCCAAGCGGCGCAGCAGTCCGTCTGTCACGCGATCTTTCGACCGCGTGGCGCCTCTCGGCGCGCCGTCTCGGCGTTCTCCTTCGGCGCCGGGCCGCGCTTTTCGGCTCACCGCTTCGTCTGCCTCCGGCTTCGAGGCCCGGCCCCTTTTGGGTGGCCGCGCGTTCGAAGCCTCGGGCAGGCCTAACGGCCCGCCGTCAGCGAGCTCCTCGCAGGCGGCTCATAGTGGCCGCCGGGCGGAGCCCCGGCGCCGCCCGAGTGCGTGGCTTGCTGGCCACGCCCGCGGGCGCCGGCCCGAACCCCACGAACGGTGCAACCGGTTCGCGTCCCCTCATGGGATCGGGCGGGGTGGAATAAAATCCTATAATATGGCGGAATTAAGTCCTAGTGCAAATTAAAAAAGAGGCGCACGTCCGGCTTCGTGGTGCTTGAAAGGCTTGCTACCATAGCTTGTAGTGGCTTTGGGGACATGAGCAGTGGGGGCGTCGATGCGTCGCGTGGTGTGTATCGGCGCGTTATCACTCATGTTGGTTGGCTGCGTTTCGCCGTACATCACTGCCGGTCTTGGGCGCATCAACAGACCGATCAACACGGTTTGGGTCGGCGAAGACAAATTCGTCTACGTGCCCGGGCCGACTGGCAAAAACTTCACATTTGAGACTGCGAACGGCCGCATCATCGAGCCCGGCATGATGTACACCGACGGCGGCTCAATCCCGCGCTTGGCCCAGATCTTCAAAGGATTTTCGCCGTGGGGCTTCGGGCCGGCCTACATCATCCATGATTGGATATTTTACGCACAGCATTGCTACATCGATCGCCGCGAGATCGACAAAGAAGGCTACGACGCCATACGCTTCAGAGATGTTTATGGCTATGGCGATTACCGCAAAATCGAGTTCGGTGACTCGGCGACAATCCTGGCTGAAGTGATCAAGACCATCATCGATGATCGCGAGGTGCAGCCGCAGAACGTGCCGGCGACGCTGATCAGCAGTGCAGTCGACAGCGTGTTTGCTTTGGCACTGTGGAACGAGGCGGACGCCTGCGAGCGTCAGCGCGTCAGCGCGGAGCACATCGCGATTCTCTGGGTGCGGCACAATGGCGGTGAGGGCGACCGCCCGCCAGGAACGTGGAAGCTGTCTGGCGATGAAGCCAAAGATGCGCGGCGCTATCTCGGCCGCGCGCGTTGTCTTGTGGCCACGGTCGTACCCGGCCGACCGCGGCTATGCCCGCCGCCGCCGAAGCTGAGTGAGGTGATTGCGAAGGAAATGTAAGGGATTATGAAGAATCGATCGCCGCCGCTTGCTGCGCCACCCCCAGTAAGCTGGCGCAAACGCGCCAACGGTCAAGCCATCCCCGCACCCAGCGCCCGAGCACCGTTATCACCGATTATTTTGCGGACTGGACAGGGCAGCGAAATCCCGGGGGTTGACAGGCGCTCATGATGGGCAGAAACAGCGAACGTTGAACCCTGTCCGGGATCTTGGCAGCCGCCTTGGTCCATTAGCGGCAGGTTCGAAGAACGGAGATTTACTATGACTAAGACCAGCAGCGCTGGCACCGTCCAGCTGCGTTACGAGACGATCCGCAACCTCACATCCCCCGAAGAAAAGGCGAACGGCGCGCGAAGCTATTTCGCGAATATGCCGATCGAAGAGCTGTTGAAGCTCGACACGATCGCCAACCTGCGAGACTACATCCCCGACCATCCCGGTAAGCAGCGAACGCTGACGCACAAGGCGATCGGCGAAACTCTGCGCCAAAAGCAAGACCGCTTCATTCAACTCTCGGGCGGCATCACGGTGTCGGCGACCGACATTGAGATCGACGACAACAAAAAGATCATCGCCGTTAGGAAGGGCTCGATTATCAACGGCGCTCAGACCCAGGGCGAGATTCGCATGCTGCTGGATGAAATCGCTGAGCAGGGCGAGGAGGTACCGCAATTCCACGCCCGTGTGGAATTTATGGTTGATCCGGACGACGAGTTCGTCGTGGAGACCGCGATCGCGCGCAATACCTCGACGAACATCCAGCGCGTGTCGATGTACGGCAAGAAAAAATACTTCGACGAGATGAACGCGCGCTTTCAGCGCACGTTCCCCGACAAGCAGCTCAGCAAGAGCGAAACCGACACCGGTGAAGAATTCGTTGACACGCAGCGCGTTCTCCAGGTGCTCTGGGCGATGATGCCCGAATACCTGTTGCCCAAGTCCAAGCGATCGACGGCCGAAGCGCGGCTGAAGTCCTATAAGAACCGCAATTACTGTTTGATCGATTTTGAGGCTGACGTCCTCACCAAAGACAACCTGAGAAAGTTGTCAGCTGAGCGGCAGGAAGCTCAAGCCCGCTACGACTACTTCGTCGCAATGGTCGGCAAAGTTTGGCGCGAATACTTGAAATGGCGCCACCACGAAGGCTGGAAAGGCCAGTATTTGAAGGAGCACACTCGCGCAGTCCGCCGTAAGGACGGCTCACTCACTGTGGCGGATGGCGTTATCTTCCCGATCCTTTCGGCCATGTCGCAGTTCGTAGTCTTGAGCCCGAAAACGGGGCGCTGGACGCTGGACGTCCCGGCGTTCTTCGAGGACGAGGAAATGATCGAGGCCGCGCGTGAGCAGCTTTCCGGCCACGACGGCAATCCGATGTTGATGGGCCGCGACGCTGCGGTCTACGATACCTTGGCGTTGATTCCGAAGATGGTGCTCCGCCTCGCGAAGCGTGTCGGACACGGGGCCTAGCTAATACATCGCGACCGGGCATAAGGCCGCCCGGTCGCTTTCACTCCGCCGCCTGAACGCCATTCTTGCGTATGTTCTTTCGTCGCTGACGCTAATCTTTCTCCACCGCCAGATCCGGCCTTGATCCCCATTCCGCCCAGGAGCCGTCATAGACGCGGCCCGGTCCTTTGCCGAGCGCGTCGAGGCCGAGCGTCAGGATCGCGGCGGTGACGCCGGAGCCGCAACTGGTGATCACCGGCTTGTCGACATCGACGCCGGCCTTCTTGAACGCGGCGGCGATTTTCTCGGGCGAGGCGAGGCGGCCGTTCTCGACGATCTCGGTATAAGGCAGGTTGAAGGCGCCCGGCATATGGCCGCCGCGCAAGCCGGGGCGCGGCTCGGGATCGCGGCCGGCAAAGCGCCCCGCCGAGCGCGCATCGACCAGCTGCGCGCTCTTGTCGTTGAGCGCCATCTGCACGTCGGACAGCATGGCAACCGCGCGGGTGTCCATGTCGGCGTTGAACTTGCGGGCAGGGCGCTTGACCTCGCCGGCCTCAAGCGCGCGGCCTTCCGCTTTCCACGCCGGCAGGCCGCCGTCGAGTATGAAGACGTTTTTGGCGCCGAAAATGCGGAACGTCCACCAGATGCGCGGCGCGGAATTCAGGCCGACGCCGTCATAGACGACGATGGTGTCGGTGTCGGCGATGCCCAGTGCGCCGACGGCGTCGCCGAATTGCGCCGGCCCCGGCAGCATGTGCGGCAGGTCGCTGGAATGATCGGCGACGGCGTCGATGTCGAAAAACACCGCGCCCGGAATATGGCCGGCGAGATATTCGGCCCTGGCGTCGCGCTTTTGCGTCGGCAGATAGAACGAGCCGTCCACCACCGCGACATTTTTGAGATTATCGGCGAGCCAGCCGGTCGACTTGAGCCATCGGCTGGCGGGTTTGGAATCGCTCATTACGGTCTTGTCCTTCCTACACCAACGCAATACGCACGCGCCGGTTCAACTTGCCCTTCTTTTCGATCTGCGTCACCCGCACCGCGCCGATTTCCTGCGTGGCTTTCACATGGGTGCCGCCGCACGGCTGCAGATCGAGGCCGGCGATCTCGATCAGCCGCACGCGGCCGGTGCCCATCGGCGGTTTCACCGACATCGTTTTGACCAGGCCCGGATTGGCGGCGAGTTCGTCGTCGCTGATCCAGCGGCTGCTGACGGCGGCATTGGCGGCAATCATCTCATTGACCTTGGCGGTGATGGCATCCTTGTCGAGGCCGGCCTCCGGAATGTCGAAATCGAGCCGGCTTTCGCTGTCGCCGACCGAGCCGCCGGTCACCGCATAGGGCAGCACCGCGGACAACAGATGCAGCGCGGTGTGCATGCGCATGCGGGCGTAGCGTCTGTCCCAGTCGATCATTGCGGTCACCGTGTCGCCGACCTTGAGGGCAGGGGCGCCGGCCGCCGGCACATGCGCGATCTCGCTCTTGGCCGCGTCGGTGTAGATCGCGCTGTCGATCGTAATACGCGTGCCGTCGGCTGCGGTGAGCGCGCCGCTGTCGCCGGGCTGGCCGCCGGAATTGGCGTAGAACACCGTGCGGTCGAGCACGATGCCGCCTTGCCCGGTGATAGCGACCACGCGCGCCTCGCATTGCTTGAGATAAGAATCTTCGCGGAACAGGCAATCGGTCGGCATCGCGTACTTAAACTTTCTCGAACGGCAGCTTGATATCCGACTTGCGCTCCAGCCATTGCGGCACCGGCAGCTTCTTCGAGCGCAGGAATTGCGGATTGAACAGCTTCGACTGATAGCGCGTGCCGTAGTCGGCGAGCACCGTCACGATAATGTGGCCGGGGCCGAGATCCTTGGCCAACCGAATGGCGCCAGCGACATTGATGCCGGACGAGCCGCCGAGGCAAAGCCCCTCGTGCTCGAGCAGATCGAAAATGACCGGCACGGCTTCCTCGTCGGGAATGAGATAGGGCTTGTCGACGTGCAAGTCGGCGACGATCGGCGTGACGCGGCCGAGCCCGATGCCTTCGGTGATCGATCCGCCCTCGCTCGCTTTCGCCTCGCCATGGGCGAACAGATTGTACATGCCGGCGCCGCGCGGATCGGCCAGCCCGATGACGATGTCCTTTTTCTTTTCGCGCAGGAATGCCGAAACGCCGGCGATGGTGCCGCCGGTGCCGATCGAGCAGATGAAGCCGTCGATCTTGCCGTCGGTCTGCTGCCAGATTTCGGGGCCGGTGGAAACGTAATGCGCCTTGCGATTGTCCAGGTTGTTCCACTGGTCGGCGAAGATGACGCCGTTCTTTTCAGTTTGCTTGAGCTGCGCGGCCAGCCGCCGGCCGACATGCTGGTAGTTGTTCGGATTGCTGTACGGCACGGCCGGCACCTCAATGAGTTCGGCGCCGCACATGTGCAGCATGTCTTTCTTTTCCTGGCTCTGCGTATTTGGAATAACGATCAGCGTGCGATAGCCGCGCGCATTGGCGACCAGCGCAAGACCGATACCGGTATTGCCGGCGGTCGATTCCACCACCAGGCCGCCGGGGCGAAGCTCGCCGCGCGCTTCGGCCTCCAAAATCATTTGCCGGCCGGGGCGATCCTTGACCGAGCCGCCCGGATTCATGAATTCGGCCTTGCCCAGGATCGTGCAGGAGGTCGCCGCGGAAGCGCGCTCAAGCTTGATCAGCGGCGTATGGCCGATTGTCTCAACGATGCCGCTGCGGATCTTCATGTCCGATTCCGGGTGTTCACGGGGGGACGGAGCGACCCTAGCGCATGATGCCGAAAAGGGGGACCCGGTTTTCGGCATCGCGCTCGGGCCGGAGGGCCTGAAATCTCCGGTTGTCGGCGCCGCCGGCCCCACCCCTCGATTGGGCAAAAACCCGTCCGGCAGGTGCTTGTCAGCCGGCTTTGGCCATTGTCGACGATCTTGGCAAGGTCCTCGAAACCATAACGGCGCATTCGCCCGTTGGAATCCGGACCCATTCACGACTTGTTTGCTGGCCGAGCCTATTCATTTTGCTGGGATTTCAGGCCCAAAACCCAGGCCCTGCTGCACATGGGCGATAGCGATCGATGAATCTCGACGTCAATACCCTCTTCATGGTGACGATCTATGTCGAGGCGATCCTCGGATTGCTGCTGCTATTTGCGTGGGCGCAGAATACCGCGATCCACGCGGTCGCCTGGTGGGGCTTTGCTCATCTGATCCGCGCCTCTTCGGTCGTGCTGTTCGGCATGTACGGCTCGGCGCCCGACCTGATCACCATCGATTTCGCCAATGCATTGCTGTTCACCGCTTTCGCGGTGACCTGGACCGGCGCCCGCGTATTCGACGGCCGTCCGGTCGAACCGGTCTATCTGGTGACCGGCGCGGTGATCTGGCTGCTGATCTGCCGCCTGCCGATGCTGACGAACTCCGTCGATGCGCGCTCGCTGATCGCATCCGGCATCATCACCGCCTATACCTGGCTGACGGCTTACGAATTCTGGCGCGGCCGCAGCGAGCAATTGGTGTCGCGCTGGCCGGCCATCTTCATGTTGTTCGCCCACGGTGCCTTGTTCTTGCTGCGCACGCCGGTAGTGTCGCTGCTGCCGTGGTCGCCGGGCAACAGTATGTTCGGCAGCGTGTGGCTGAGCGTACTGAGCTTCGAGGCGTTGCTGTTCACGATTTCGATCGCCTTCATTCTGTTGGCGATGGCCAAGGAACGAACTGAGCTGCGTCATCGTACGGCGGCCATGATCGACCCGCTCACCGGCATCGCCAATCGCCGCGCCTTCCTGCATGACGCCGGTCTGCTGGCGAAACGTCATAACGGCAATCCGCGCCCGACCGCCGTGCTGCTGATCGATCTCGACCATTTCAAGTCGATCAATGATCGTTTCGGGCATGCGCTCGGCGACCGCGTGCTGGAGTTGTTCACCGAGAGCGCCCAGATGGCGATCCGCTCGTCCGATTTGATCGGCCGCCTCGGCGGCGAAGAATTCGCCTCGATCCTGTATGACACCAGCCGCGACAAGGCGGTGGAAGTGGCCGAACGGATTCGCGGAAGTTTCGCCCAGATTGCCCAGGACGTCGACGGTCGCCCGGTCTGCGCGACCGCGAGTATCGGCCTGGTGCATTGCGAAGAGACGGCGCTCGACATGCCGGCGCTGCTGGCGCAGGCCGACCAGGCGCTTTATTACGCCAAGGAACGCGGCCGCAACCGTGTCGAGATCGCATCGCTCGACATGGTTCTCCAGCACAAGGACGGCGAGCGCGCGACGTCGGCGACATCGGTCGCGGCCATCGCCGCAAAAAGCGCCGCCTGATCGCGGCGTTGCCGCACACCCACACCGGCCGATACGACGCCCAAGCTCAAGTATTTCATTGCTGTCCGGATTGGGGCGCTGCCGACTCATCGCCAATTCGGTCATGCATTGCTTTCCGCGCGAGCCGCAGGCATAGCGATTGCGAAAAATCGCCAAGAGCCGTGAACCATGAAGCGCAGTGCGAACCGCATTCTCACCACCCATGTTGGCAGCCTGATCCGGCCGCAGCCGTTGCAGGAATTCCTGCGCGCCAAGCAGGCCGGCAAGTCATACGATCACAAGGCCTACGCGACGTGTCTCACCGGGTCGGTGGCCGAGGTGGTGCGCCAGCAGGCCGATATCGGCATCGACGTGGTGAGCGACGGCGAGTTCGGCAAATCGATCAGCTGGTCGCAATATGCGCTGGAGCGGCTGTCCGGCTTCGAGCGCCGCCCGATCAAGCATGACGCCGCCAATCCGTTCAAGCGCGGCGCCGACCGCACGCAGTTTGCGGAATTCTATGCCGAGCTCGATGCTCGCGAAGGCGTCGCCACCACCACCGAAGCGATTTGCGTCGGGCCGATCAAATATACCGGGCAGGCGGAACTGCAGCGCGATATCGACAACTTCAAGGCCGCGCTCAAATCCGTGAAGGTGGAAGAAGCCTTCCTGCCGGTGGCGGCGCCGGCGAGCGTCATTCCCGACCGCAAGAACGAATACTACAAGAGCGAAGATGACATCATGGCCGCGATCGCCGAAGCGATGCGCGCCGAATACAAGATGATCATCGACGCCGGCTTGGTGGTGCAGCTCGACGACGCGCGCAATGCCGTCACCTATGACCGCATGGTGCCGCCGGCGAGCTTCGAGGACTACCGCGGCTGGCTCGCCGCCCAGGTCGACCTCATCAACCACGCCATCGAAGGGCTGCCGGCCGATCGTATCCGCTATCACGTGTGCTGGGGCTCATGGCCGGGCCCGCATGTCAGCGACGTGCCGCTCAAGGACATCGTCGATCTGATCCTGAAGGTGAAGGTCGGCGCCTATGTGATCGAGGGCGCCAATCCGCGCCACGAGCACGAATGGAAGGTGTGGCAGGAGGCCAAACTCGGAGCAGGGCAGGTGCTGATTCCCGGCGTCATCAGCCATGCCACCAATGTGGTCGAGCATCCGGAACTTGTGGCCGAACGGATCGTGCGGCTGGCGCGGATCGTTGGGCGCGAAAACGTCATTGCCGGCACCGATTGCGGCTTTGCCCAGGGGCCGTTCCACCGCCGGGTGCACCCCTCGATCATGTGGGCGAAATTGGCGGCGCTGGCGGAAGGCGCCCGGCTTGCGAGCCAGGAGCTCTGGCTTTCTTGAATTTGCGCATGATCTTGTCCGAAAACCGGATTCCACTTTTCGGGATCATGCGCTAGACTCTTGGTCGACCGGCCCGAAGAAGCCGGCCATCAGGGAGCCGCGATCATGAATATCAGCGCGCAGCAGTCCGGCGGACTGAAGATTCCGTTCGACCATCAGCGTCTCGACAAACTGATGGACGAGGCCGGCATCGACGTCGTGATCGCCACCTCGAAACATAATTGCCAGTATCTATCCGGCGGCCACCGCGCGAATTTCTTCGACTACATGGATGCCACCGGCATCACGCGCTATCTGCCGGTCTTCATTTATCCGAAGGGCGCGCCGGAAAAAGCCGCCTATATCGGCCACCGGCTGGAAGGTTTCCAGACCAAGGTGGCGCCGCTGTGGACGCCGGAGACGCAGACGTCGACCGCAGGCTCCGTCGATGCCATGCGCAAGGCGGTCGACTACATCCGCAAGGCTGGCATCAAGACCAAACGCATCGCCACTGAGTTCGGCTTTCTGCCCTATGACGCGTCGAAAGTCTTGCGCGAGGCATTTCCTGACGCCGATTGGGTTGACGCGCTCTATGTGCTGGAGCGCCAGCGCGCCAAGAAATCGCCCGACGAATTGGCGAAGCTGAAAATCGCTTCCGAAGCGGTGCTCGCCTCAATGGAAGCCGTCATCGCCAGTCATGGTCCCGGCAGCACCAAAAGCGAAGTGGTCGAGGCGCTACGCCGCGAGGAAACCAACCGCGGGCTGACGTTCGAATATTGTCTGATCACCTGCGGCTCCAGCTTGAATCGCGCGCCCTCCGACCAGCGCTGGGAGAAGGGCGAGGTCATGTCGATCGACTCCGGCGGCAATTATCACGGCTATATCGGCGACATCTGCCGCATGGCGATCCAGGGCGAGCCGGACGGCGAGCTTGAGGACATGCTGGCCGAGATCGAGACTATCCAGCGCGCCGCCATGAAGCCGGTGCGCGCCGGTGTGTTGGGGCGCGAGATCTACGCCGCCGCGACACCGCTGCGCGACAAGTCGAAACATAACAACCATCTCGACTTCCTCAGCCACGGCATGGGCATGGTCAGCCACGAAGCGCCGCGCCTCACCAGCCATGGGCCGGTGCCGTATCCGGAGGATTATGCCGATCTGCCGCTGGAAGCCGGCATGGTGATTTCGGTCGAAACCACGCTGCAGCATTCGGTGCGCGGCTTCATCAAGCTCGAAGACACGATGGTAGTGACCGAAACGGGCCACGAGATCTACGGCGAGGGCGCGCGCGGCTGGAACAAGGCGGGCACCGCGGTTCGCTGAGTCAGCGCGATGTTTTGGCGTCGGTTTGCTTTGTGAGCGTGGCGAGGGCGTCGGCGACTTTCACCGAATAATTTGCGCCCGGCTGCAATTGCCGCAGCGGTTCCGGCAATCGCGCCAGATCGCGCGCGGCGCGCTCACG
>Ga0184628_10000990_pt1 | contig 14520 bp, 19 predicted proteins | sample PLM4_5_b1_FD_133149 | JGI IMG/M metagenome (GOLD analysis project Ga0184628, IMG submission 133149) | Groundwater sediment microbial communities from an aquifer in East River, Colorado, USA - PLM4_5_b1 | ecosystem: Environmental > Terrestrial > Soil > Riparian zone | place: USA: East River... | reverse complement strand
GGTGATAACTTCGATTTGCCGTTCCGTCGAGTCCGTGCTATTGAATAGAGCAGCTTCCAGTATCTTGAGAGGCCGTTGGATTTTGGTTGTATAAGCATACACATGATTGCCTTCACTTGCATCGTCTGTTAAAGAGGCTGTTGCTGTGACCGTAGTCCCAGAAGGAACTCCGTTCACGGTTGTCCATTGTATTGTCCCATCATCTAGCTCAATACCGAGGTAATCCCCGTTGGTAATCCCAGTGATGCTGGCTACTGTTAGGGCAGTTTGGCCAGTGGCTTCATCAGCCCCTATTGTGGTATGAGTATAGGAAAGCGTAGCATGGCCACCAGAGGGCCCTAGAGTAACAGTATTGGTGCTACTGACGGGGAGGATGTAACCCTCCTTGAGTGCCCACAAAGGCATCCCGTCATTGTGCCAAGACTTCATTATCATGTTGAGATAGAAAGCCCCATCCGTATACTGATTGGTCGTAGGAGTGTCTCCATCGCCAATAGCTCCCACATTAAGGAGAGCATACTTAATGATGTTGTCTCTAGTGACTACGAAATCAACTGAGCCGCTGGTAGTCAAGGTTTACCCCCGAGGGTAGGATTTACGGGCCTTCATAGCCCCTTTCTTTGTTCTCGCGTAGGAGGCATTCCTCTCATGGTCTACCACGTTAAGATTGCTTTTGGAATTACCACCACCCTTAGAAAGAGGATTGATATGGTTTACATCCATACCATCGCCTTTGTGAACCTTCCCTTGCTTGGAGAGTTCCCGACGAGCCTTGTTACGCATAGCGCGTAGCTGTCTACGGGCGCGGTCTTCGCTTAAATACTCTTGCTTGTAGTCCCTGACGTAATTAGGGCTTGAGGGCATGATTTAATGTCCTTTAATAAGTGTTACAATGTGTTCCCAAGCAACTGTAAAAGTGAAGACGATGATTGTCACCGCTCCCCATCCAAGAACGTGGGCCTTGGCTTTCTCCCAAAGCTCCTGTCTGCGTTGCTCTTTAGCCATCAATATTTGAACAAAGGCGTGTGAATCAGAATGGACATGACGTTCCATAGCCAAATCTATGACTTCTTTCAAATCTTCTTTGGTTATGGCTTCTACCACTTGTCGCCTATCCTGTCCATCCCAAGTCATATACTATTCCTTACTCTCTTTCACCTGCTCATTTATTTGTTCTTGTAACTTCTGAATCACTGGAGCAGCCGCCTTAAAAGCTATTTCCCCGAGAGCCGTGCCAATGACTTGTATATCCTTCTCATCTAGTTTGATTATAAATTCTTTCATTATTTTTCCAATGCAGTTAGTCTTGCGTTGAGTTCTTTTATAGCATTAACACTTGCTGCCAATATTACAAAAGGATTCAGGGTGAGATAACCCTCTTTTACTACATTTCCTTCTTCATCTTTTTCATCTTGATTCTTGCCAACTGCTTCAGGGATAAGACCCATCACGTTATTTGCTGAGAACCCGGCATAATCATCCCGTGTTTGGTCAAGACCTGATTCCAGACTGTATCCATGCAGAATAGGATTAATGTCAAGAATAGACTCAAGACCTCTAGTAAAGGGTCTAATATTTCGTTTAGCAGATTCGTCTGAAGCCGCCGTGATGTTCCCGCTTGCGTCCGTGGTCAGAGCACCAGCCCCGTAGGCGTGCCAGCGGAAAGCGCCTGCGGTGGAGAGCGTTTCCCAAAGTGTGTTGTTGGTGTAACGCTCGAACGGGTCGTTGGTCGTTACAGCAATGTAGCCAGTGCCAGAACCAAAAATTCCGTATTGGACCGTTCCCGCTGTATTTGCCGCTTGAAACAGTCTTTGATTTGCGCCAGTGGAACCGATAGAAACGTTCCCTTCCGAAACAGAAATAGACCCGCCGCTTACCGCCAGCGCCCCCGCCAGCGTCAGTCCTCCTGCGTTGTCGAAGGTGTGCGTTATCCCCGGAGAGCCATCGCTTGCAACTTGATAAATTTCCAGAACGCCGACCGTTGCACCATCAGCGCCGTAAGCCCACAAACGACTCGTCGTTCCACTTTCTTGAGAAAGGACAACCGCACTGGTTTGATTCGCCGAGAGTGGCCCCTTCGCAATCAGCGCACCAGCCGGAAGGGTTACGTCGCCAGCGGTGTCGAGCGTGATGCCTGCGGCGACGGTGCCGACGCCAGTGCGGTAGTTGAAAGTATGGGATTCAGCGGTATAAGTGGCCGGTTCAAAGTCGGTCAAACCAGCATTAAAAGTTATAAGCGCCGCCCCGCTACCAGACGGGAAGGGCTGAATTGCCAACAAATCACCACCAGATGCAGCAATCTTCAATACGTTGGTCGAGTTCGTTCCTGAAATTGATAACGCACCAGTGAACGAATGCGCGTCGGCTACGCTGTCGCCTGCGGTCAGGTTGCCACTAAAGTTACCTGAAGTGGCTGCTAAAGCAGCAAGTGTAGTAGCTCCAGTGACACTCAGAGTCTCATTGACAATAAGAGCATCATCAACCGTTACGGCTGCTGCCCCATTTGCAGAGATCCCATCTACCTTTAATAGGCTAGTCATAGTTTATCGTATACTCCACTCACAGGTCACTGTTACAGTTACTCCGTCGTCAATGATGGCGGGGCCAATAGTGACCCCTTTAATTATAGTTAAATCAGCAGAGATTGGAGTTGATATTGGGACTGCAAACATCAGAGAGCAGTCAATATTCTCATCAAGAAGAATATCTGCGGGTTCTGGTCTTGACCAAGGGATAGCCCTCTCTACTCTAGGTATCCTTGCATATTCTTGGGGGTTCTGGATGTCCAAACAAGGACGACATACCATAAGCTTGGTATGCCTTTCCTCGAATAGCTCGTCACTCTTATACTTAAAGCCACAGCGGTCACAGACTGTCCACCATGTCCCCCAAGAGAACCTCTTATCGTGTTTCACTTGTTAGGCCGTGGTAAACGTGCCATCAGCACTGAACGCATAGGCCCCATTGGGCTTACGGGACAGCACTTTGTAGTGATATAGGGTAGCTGACACTAATCCTGTAATCTGCACAGAATGGCTGGTTACTAGGGTAAAGTTCATAATAGGACTTGTCGCACCGCCATATGCTGCTGTAAGCCCCCAGAATACCTGAGAATCAGACAGAACATCTGTCGTCCATGTAATCGTTGCATCATTGGCATTAGGAGTGCCAGAGGATAAGCTAGAGATTACTGGAGCTTCTCCCCCGCCACCCTTCCTCCCCTGCTTGTTATCAAAGGGGACAGAACTGTTGTCTACTTCCCTTCGATGCTCAGAGGTCATAAATTACTTGCTAACTCGAAGGAACAGCGACCCTTGGTCAGTGGACGAAGTAAGCCCAGTAGTGGAGATTAGCAGCTTGCCGCTGCCAGTAAACGGGGAGTCGTCAATCAGATTGCCCCACTTCTGGAAGTCTACCGCCATGTTAGAGGACTCTGAGAGCACCCACTTCAGGTTAGTCCACGACTCTCCTGTTTCAAATTCAAGCACAGCATCAAACCCAGAGAAGCTGTAATCAACTTCCTGTAGCCGAAGCCGGTAGCCTTCTTTAAGGCCGAAATCTACGGGGTCAATGAGGACTTCACCATCGAAGTCTCCAGACGCACCATCACTTTTAATATAGACAGCCAAGACAATATACTTGGAACCGTCGTTGATAATCTTCTTGTTAAATGTGTTCATGTGTGAGAAAAGGGGGAGAGAGGACTTACTCTCTCCCCATATCCTTTACTCGTCTATTTCCGCCCACGCCATGTTGGTGATGCCAACAGGAGCAGTCGTAATATAGCTGATTTGGGCATAAGAGCCCGGAACCAGAATAATTGACCCGTCAATGTAATCATTGAAGGTCAAGCCCCCAGTCGTCGCAGGGGTCGTCGGCGCATAGCCGATTGCCCGAGTGTAGACCGGAAGATTAGGCGTAGTTGAAGCACTATACGCACGACCAGCATTAGCGGTTGTAACACCACTGCCGTCCGCACGATACACACCAAGGTTAGTTACTGTAGCATGGGCCACTGCGCTGACCGCGATACTCGTTGCCAAGAAAACGACCGCAGTCGCCGTCGGCACAGTAGTATACGTGAAGGTCACATCACGAAGAACCAGCTTCTTGCTTGAACCCCAAGGGTTACTCAGGATGAAGCCAGTAGCAGTCGAAGTGTTGATTAGGGTGACAGTTGCACCGGCTTGATTAGCCGCTGTAAAGAGGTTCCCAATCCTATTTTGTTCCAAAAACCAACTTGCGTTACTCATATAGAATTCCTCTCTATGAAATTAACCGTCAGCCATCACAACGATAGTCGCAGTCCGGTCTACAGCAGTTGCAGCCATAGAAGTATCATCGGAATACAGATTCCCGCCATTGATAGTCGAGGTATAGTTCGTGAAGAATAAAATAGCCGTCGCTACGTCAGCGATGAATACGTTACCCGCCACATACCACGTTCCAGCAGCCGATTGGGTAAACGCCGCAACAGCGTTCACATCTCCCGGCAGACCGTTGATGATATGGTTATTGAGCAACTGACAACGAACACCAGCACCAGTAATAGTGCCAACACACGCCGTCGAGTAGTCGCCCATAATGAAGTTATCTTTAATCACCCAATCAATCGGGGTATCCAGAGAAATCGCGTAAATCGCGCCTTCAGCACCAGAATTAAAGTAACAGCCTTGAATCAAACCACGAACCGCCGCTGTATCCGCAACAGTAATCGCCGCATTGAATTCAAAGCCAGAGGCTCCGACTTCAAACGAACAACCGACAATTTGCGCATCCAGCCCCGCCGCTTCCACATCTATTGCATGAGTAACAGCACTTACACCGGGAACAAACAGCAGGTTTTCAATTCTGACGTTTGCAGCCCCGATAACGAATTCACCGGCTGTGTTAGTGTAGGTAAACTTGGGCCTTTTTTGCCCACGACCTAAACCGATAATACGCACGTCCGCCACATCCACATCCACCGCGTCAGCAGCAGTCATGGTCTGCGTGTATCCGGGCATAATATAAATCACATCACCGCGCCCTGCGGTGCACTGGCCAATAGCATAATCCAACGTAGAGAAGGGGTATGTATACGAGCCTTTATTCGCGTCTGACCCCGTAGCACCACCGGGAGCTAAGACCGAAGAGTTGTTGACCCAAAAGACTTTACCGGGATGGGGAATCGAAATAGGGACGTTTTGAATCGTCACCCCTGTTCCAAAACCACCGGGGAAATTACTTGGGCCGGTTCCTGAACCGATTGCCATAAGATTACTCCTTTAAAAAGGAAAAGGGGAAGGGGCTTATGAACCCCTTCCCACAGGTGTTACGCGCCCGGCGAACCGAACAGGGCTTTGACGTTGGTGATACCAACGGAATAACGCTCGGACGCTTTGAACTTGGCGTTCTCAGTATCCCAGTCATTATCCATCCCAAATTCCAGCGGTCGCCGTTGGAACAACTTCAAGCCTTCATCAGCGTCCGTGCGGATAAACCACGCATCCACATCCGTCAGATAATGATTGACTTCCATCGGCATTTTCTTGTAGATAACGCTGATGGTGTTGCTCGCGGTGCCCACTTCGTATTGGGTGCCCAAAAGCTTTTCCGCTTCCGGCCAGAGGTCAACCGGCACGATGAGCTTAACCGGCTTGGTTGCTTCCTTCAATCCTCGGGAATCCGAGTATTTCTGGATGTCAATACAAGCCTGCTCAAGTGACGCTTCACTCAGGTCAGCAGCAGTTCCTAGTTCGTTAGCGAAGGTGCCCCCACCGATATGCGGGTGGTCGGTAGCGAGGATTTCCTTGTCATCAGCAAACGAGTAAGTGCTAGTGAAAGCACGATTATACAAGTTAGCGACAACAGTTTCCTTGCCTTGCAGCATCGAGTATTGGAGCTTCTTAGCCTTTTTCTCGCCTACTGCATCATACAGGTCATCTTCAAAGAGTTCGCGGGTGATAATGAAACCAAGCCCGTAAACGACGTGGGTGTAACGCTGCAAGTAGCCTTGACGCGCCACATCAAAGGTAAAGGCTTCGCCTTCCCCTTTAATCACCGGAAGACCATAGCCAGCTACGCTAAGCTCTTCTTCCCAGTTCTGACTTGACTTGTAGGTGTCTACAAGGCTAGTCCATTCTGGTTTGCGGTCTTTACCCGCCTTCGACCAAACGGTATTAAGACCGGGCCAGAGTAGTTTGGCAAAACTGCCAGTAGATTGTGCCATTTTATATTATCTCCCTAGCTATTAAGAGCCGGTCGTAGATTTGAACTCATGCTCGTTAATCACAACCCACAGTTTGGCATAGTCACCAAATGCATTGTCGGCGCGAGGAGCGAGACGCAGAGTTCGAAGCTGCGCGGTAGCGGTTTTATGGTCACTTGAGTCAAGTTCAATAGCAGAGATACCAGTAACAGTATTACCAGCAGTCCACGTAATCATATCCGCGTTTTCGCCAATATCGCCGGCAGCATAAGCAGCGCCGCCGTTATCAGCCTGAACTTCAAAAACAACATCGGGCGCATCAACAACGTAACCGATTCGGTCTACGCCGTCTGCCGCCTTATACACCACACTGGTATCACTTTGTAGCGGAGAAAAAGCAACAACCACCCCGAGAAGAGCGTCACCAGCCGCAGCGCGGTCAGCAACAGGCATACCTTCACAGTTCACTCCGTTTACAAAGACACCGGCTGAGGCGGAACTACCACCATGTTTAACAGGGTCGCCCAGATAGACGGCATTTGTTCCACTGAATAGATACATCGTGGTTTTGCCGTTAAAAGGAGAGCCATCAAGATGGGCCACCGGGACAAGCCCGAATGGACGATTTGCATTAGCCATAGTAAATCAATTTCCTATAAGTATCACAGAAAGAGGTCACTAATGGCAACTTAAGCACTAAGAGGTAGATGCACTATCCACTTTAATGTCAATATTTCCATAGTGTTCTTTCAATTCACGACTCTTCATTGCCTTTTCAGAGGCATCAATAGAGTCCTGCTTGCGTTTTTGGTCTTCATCATACCACTCCTTTCGTTGTCGCATGATGTATCCTTGCTCACCCCCGCCAAGGCTTACTTTCTGAGGAGAACCCTCAGCACCCGGCACACCGACCCGCTTATCACCTACTTGGGCCTTATGGGTAACAATCTCGTATCCTGCTTCCAAAAACTCATCAACACGGCCCGGTTTGTCTTTAACGATACGGTATTCAAAACCCGGTTCCTTTCCTCTGACGGACAAAATCTCTCTGCGACCACCTATGGGATTACGGACAGGTCGTTGGGCGCGCTCTGCGCTGTTCTCTAATTTACGTTCCTTAGTCATATCTACCTCTTGTTGTTCAGTCTTTTCATCTCTGCCGCGTATTCTTTACGCGTCATGACCCCGCTTCTCTCGAATCTGCGGGCTACTTCGTCCTCTTCTGGACTTAACTTGTAGTCGTCCTTCGATGTAGTCGAAGTCCGGCTAGAGTTATCTCCGCTATCTACGGAGCTAGGACGGGCTTTCCGTTCTGACGCGAATTGGTCAGGGAATGCCCGACGAGCTTGTTTAGTGACATACTCGAACACCTCGTTAGGGGTGGAACGCGGATTGCGCTGCATATGGCTTGCGGCCACACCGTCAGCGAAATCGTGCATTTCTTTGTCAGTATGATACCAAGGGTTTTCCTTCACCCAGCCAACATACTCCGGGGTAGGCTCCACATTGGTTTTCGTTTCTGCCTTCATTTGTTGCTCGAAGGCTGTCCTCTCTTCCTTAACCGCATCCATCTTCTCTTCGATGGCTTCTACAGCTTGCATGTCCTTGTCTTCTACAGCAAGGCGGCGTTGGATTTTAAGGTCGTCAACTGCCCTCTTGTATTCGGTTTCCCGAACTTTCTGGTGATGGTCTGCCAGAGTATTGAGGGTCTTCTTTACCTCTTGAAGCTCTTTACGAGTATGATAGGACTCAGATTTGAGGCTATCTATCTTCTCGAAGAGGGGCTTCCTGTCCAGAAATTCCTTGGCTTCAATCCATTTGGATTGGTCGCCTTTGTATTGGTCTTTCGGACGCCATCCTTCTTTAAACGCACTTTGCTCAGTTTCATTGAGTTCCGGCGTTTCGGCCACAGTCTCCGTGGCTGCTTCCACTACTTGTGGTTTTACTTCTTCTGCCGCTTTGACTTCTACTTGTTCAGTCATTTTTATACCTCTAGTCTACCTAGAATGTCTGTATCCAGAAGCAGAAGGAATTGTTCCTCCGAATCCGGCTCAGCCACCCACTTACCACCATACCTAGCAAACCACACCTTGTCACCAACTTTGGCCCAAGGCTCACCACCCAATCCGTCTGCTAACCATGCTGTCGGGCCCACATCCAGAACAACACCGAACTCTGAGCCTCGTCTTTCAGCATCCCGCACCATCTCTGGTATTACGATGCTTCCCTTCTTTTCTGCTGGTTTCTCAACCTTCACTAGAACATGATGTCCTAACGCTTTAATGCTCACTCTTCTTCGTCCTCTAAAATAGAGATTGCTGCTCTTACCCCTGCTGCTTCGCCCACTTCGCGGGCCGTTAATTGGGCTGTTAGGCCCGGTGCGTCGGCTAGGGTGCCGCCGCTAATAACTTTGTCACTGAGGTCTGCCACCGCTACGGAAAGCTTACTGAGCTTCCACTTAGTTACCGGATGGCTTACCCACTCCTCCACTTCTTCCTTGCTTGGCCTTTGTGCCATTTAATTTAGCCTTCTCTTGTTGTTGCTTCTTTTGTTGCTGGAACTTCTCTTCTTGCATGGACATACCTTGGAAGTGCTTTTCTTCCTGCATATCCATAGCCATGTCGTGTTCCCTCTGTGCCCCTTGCATCTCCATCTGCATTCTTTGTTGGTCGAGCATCATTTCCATACGCTTCATTTGCAAGTCCATCTTCATCTCAATTTCTTGCATCTGAAGTTCCATTTTCTTAGCCGCCATTTCAAGCTCGTTCTTTTGCTTGTCGGCTTCCATCTTCTGCTGAGTCTTCTGCTGCTCCATTTGCATCTTCATCTGCATTTCCTGAGCCTTCGGGTCAGGAGCAGGTTGCTTATTGAGCAGAGCTTCGATATTCTCTTGTTGCTGGGCCTCAAGCACCCGCTTGGTAGCCTCAAGCACATTGATAGTGCCAAACTGTGCTAGCTCCATTAGCCCTTGAGCCTTTGTGAGCTTTTGAATCTCACTCACCGCCGTGGGGTCTGCGTTGGGGGCAATGTCTGTAGCATCCCCTTTGTAGTCGTCAATCCCCGTTTGAGCTTCTTGGCCTGTATCCAGAATAGTGAAGTATTCCTTCTGGTCTAGGTAAATGCTATTAAGGCGATAGAGCTTCTTGTATTCTTTCTTCAGGGAACGGAACAGCCGCTTGTAGATGGCTGTAAACACTTTCATTCCTTGTTCAATAGTCGCCATCGTTGTGGTAGCAGGGGTGTTCTGTCCCGGCATTTTGCCCACGAAGATTTCGGCAACTGACGCTAGTTCCTTACCACTCTGGATGATGTTCCCAAGCAATTGGAACAGCACGGTAGAGGGCTCTTTAAAGGGAAGAGGAACAATGCCCTTCTTGAGGTCGTCCCCAGTGGAGTTTACAATCTTCCATTCACCCGGCTCGAACGTGATATTACCGGGCTTCAAGCGGAGCCCTTTGGAAAGGAAACCCCCTTGGAGAATAGAGTATGACCCGGAATCCAGTAGCTGGTTAATCAGGGTATTGACTGTCTCGTTCAACGGGCCAAGGAGGGCACCGAAGCCGAGGGAGTAGAACCCGCCATCGGGATTCGGAATAAAGGGAAACATCGTGAAATACTCGGTAGGAGTAATCTTCACAATGGTATCTCCTTGCCGTTCCACAGAGTCCTGTTCAAACCCAGCAACAATTCTAAGGACTTCCCCGGAGGCTTTATCCACGGTTATGATGTAGGGTTCTTTATACCCATCACCATCCAAATCCCAAGACCGATGCTGTTCTAGAATCACATAGGGGGCGTCTTCATCCTCCCCCGGAGGAGAAACCCCTTGGACTTTATCAAGTTCCGGGTTAATCTGGTCATTAGCGGCTTGGGCCGCTCCGAGGTCAACATCTCGATAAATTTTCTTAAGTTGCTTTTCTTTGATCTCATTAGGAGACTTATAGAGAATATGGGTCTTGCGGGAAGCAGTTTCTAGGGACTTGGCGTAGTAGTTCACTACGAAGTCTTTAGGATGCACCAGAATACTGCGATTCCGCTTAGTATCCCCATCATAGAAGGTCTTCTTGAAAGCACAGCCTATGATAGGAACCATCATGGTAATCTTGTCCATGTCCTCTTCCCAATCCTCCATCTGCTCAAGGATTTGGTAGGACATATGCTTGGACACCCGCTGGGCTCTTGCCGCCTTCGCACCATCGGGGTCGTCCCCAATAGTCCGAACCTTAACGATGTCAAGCCCCTGCACTAGGGCGGGGTAAGCCCGCGCTGAGAACTGCATCGCAGCAGTCGTCACTAGCGGGTATTTAATGTTGGCTGCGTTCTTCCAAGGGAAGGTCTTATTCTCAACCACTTGGGTAGCTAGTTTGACCCAGCTATCGTGGCGCTCCATCCACTCACTTCTGGAGTCTTCGTCTGTCTGGAAATCCTTTAAAACCCTATCCCCAATCTCAGCAAGAACCTCGTCATCGAGGTCATCTGTAATGTTGGTGGATTCCAGTATCTTTGTAAGGTTCAGATCAGCCAAAGTTTAATAGCCTGTATGTTTGCTACGTCCACCCCGCATGGGGTTGTCGCTTAGGTAGAGGGACACTTCTTCTTCCCAATCTGCCTGCTGCATTTCTTTTTCAGTAGGAGCTTCCACCAAGTCCTTGAGCATAAGACCAATGTAGGCAAAAGCGTCCACTTGGTCGTCATACTTGGAGCTTGGGAACTCCAGCAATTCCCGTTCAAAAGAAGGATACCAGTCCGTAGATTTATCAAACCTGCACCCTCTTGCTCTCATCCGGGCCTGTATTGAACGTGCCCGGAACTCCTTGTCTTTGGACGGGTTCTTTGTCACAATGGACAGAGGCACCCGGTTAGGCTTCAGCATCTCAGCGTGAAGGAAAGGCCCTATTGATTTTTCAATGACCCCTTTCTCGATAATGAAGGCTTCTGGGTCATAAGCCTCCTGTAGCATGAACAGGGTATCCATCGCTTGGTGGGTGTCCATCCGTTCCCGAATGACATCAACTACATGTAACAGCCCGTCTTCGTCTACTCCACCGACCACGAAAGCGCAATAGTCTGCTTTGTTGTCCGTTCCCAGCGCGAGGTCAAGCCCGACGTAATAGTTCTTTTTCCGCCTGACTTCGTCTTCTGAGGTTTGGACGAAATCCCCTTTCCTGAAGAAGGCGTGGGACTCGTCAATGGGGTAGTTGAGGTATTCTTTGGCATAACCTTCAGGGTTCCCGGCATCAAGATACTTCTGACGTTCACTGATTAACCTCTCTTTTGGCCATTTTGATTCCCAGAGTATGGTGCTAAAGTCCGTCATGCTGGGGTGAGCGCGGTAGCGCACCCCCCTCCATGCCCTTCTCTTATCTATCGAATATGCTTTAAGGGGTTCATTTACCGTGTTCTTTTTATCGTAAAGAAGCGGCATAAGCCCTTCCAGCAGAGAATCGAGGTGGAGTATAGTGCCCACAATCCTAACAATACCGTTATCGCTACGGCTAGGAAGAAGGGCGTCCAAGAACCAATGCTTAAATTTCTTTCGTCTTTCCTCATTCATCACAATCTCATCGTTTTCGAGGTCGTCACACACGATGAGGTCTGGTCGTCTTCCGTCCCACTTCAGTCCCCGAACCTTCTGTTCGGAGCCTTTTGCTATGATTCGGAACCTGCCACCGTCCTTAAACTTAACGATGATGTCGTTCTCACTGTCTTTTTCAAAGTCTGTGTCCACATTGAAAAAGGCAATAAGCTCGTCGTTGTCTTTAAGCTCAGATACGATGTCCTTCAGGAACATCACCGCCTGTTCGTAGGTATCTGAGATAATAAGGCAAAACCCCCGGTCTCTGAAGAGAACCGAGGCTAAAACGTAAGCGTGGGTTATCGCTGTAGATTTTGCATGGCCACGGGGAGCAGCAATGGCGACCAGTGGATGGCTACTACAGCACAAATCCCACCATTCAAGGTGGCACTTAGGAGTTTCACGCTTCTCGAAATAGCGTTGAGATAGGATACTTTCACTAAATCCATGGATGATTTGGCTGGTCAGCCGCATAAATGCCTCTAAAAGGCTCTAGGACGGCTCAGGTTGCGTTTCTAACGGCTCGGTAGGGGGTAGGCTACCCCCCTCTGCATCTAATACCCCGGACGCGGCTTCTTGCCCTTGCCCGATTTGCGGTTCTTCTTGTTGAAGTTCATCATTATCTTCTAATATCCCTTCGATTTGTGTTGCAGCAGAGAATCGTTCAAAAGTTTCTTTAAGATTCTCAAGTCGTCGGTCAAACGAAATATTCTCCGTGCGCGAGGTAGCTTCACCACGTATAAGTTGCCGCTTATCGAACAGTATTCCCATGACCATGGCCAGCCCTCTGGCATCAAGCGGCACCGTAAACTGCTCTCCGTTCTTGTAATTAACCCGGATATCTCCATTTACGAGCCTGTCCTTGATAAGGTCAGCACAGGAGTGGATAACATCGCTAAGTTTCTGGTCAAGAACGTCATTTTTCTCTTTTACCACCCGAGAAACGACGTTTTGGAACCAAGGTTCCTCCTTCCACTTGCGTATTACCGATACCGACATCTTGGAGAGGTCGGCTACCTCCTGCCAGTTCTTGAGAACTGCGTAGAGTGTGGCTACCTCGATACGCTTGTCCTCAGGAACCCAGTTATTCTTGTGGTGGGGGCCCTTTTGGGAGCCTCCTCGTTGTTTAATAAGCACTATTGGTTTGCCCTCGTAGGAGTATCCTGTGTATTTATCCGACCCTACGTTCGGAGTGGCGAAAGCCATGTTACTGGAAAGTCTGTTTAGTGCACGACCGCATCAGTAACTGTAAGTATTTGTCAGACATCAGAATACACCCGCCCTCAAGGTCACATGCCTCATACACCTCTCCGGGCATAACCCGACCTTGATAGAAGTCTGTAAAGGCGTAATAGCCATTGACAGCAAAGGAGAAAAGGAGTAAACTATAGATAGCAATGGATTTGAGCATAAGTTCCCTTGAAAGAAGTAAATATTTAAGACGGATTACTATTATACCATAGCTTTCTAGAGAAAGCAAGATATATTTATATTAAGACGTAATAGAACTTATTAAGAAGTCTTATGTCTAATATATATAATTAATATATATTATATATATATTATATATACTATATATATATTATATAATATTATATATATATATATATATAGATGTTAAGTTTTTAAAGAGGGCCCGTCTGGGGCCCCAAGCGAGGTGTGGGGTCTCTCGTCCTTCCCACGCCGAGCCGTAAGTTCCCTTTAGTATCTTTTTATAAATATTAGCGCCGTTAAATGCAGCTTGAAATCGAAATCCAGGAATTCCATCTTTTCCCCCCACCTACCCCCAAAAAGAATCTCTGTCTTGCCGAGCGTTATATTCTTTAAAACATAACGAGTCAGACGTATCACTTCCTTACGTAAGGAAATACAATGCGTTATGCTCGAAGGAATATAGCGGAATAAAGCGTTATGTTCAGGCGGGAATAACGAATATCTGGCGCGACTTCCTTACCTAAGGAAGTCACCCTGTACACTTGACACAAGTAGCCATCGGCCTATAATTGGGGTTAACCGTGGTAATCGCCACGGCCTACTCGAAAGGATGGATAGCACAATGACGAAGCGTAAAAGCAACAACGTAGGCGCGGCAATTGCGCAAATCAGCGGCGAAGCTCAAGCGTCGCATGTCGTCGCAGCGGCCAACATTGCCGGAGCGAAAACCGGCAAGGATGCAGTCGCGGCAAAGGTGGACTGGACTAAGGAACTGACAGCCATAGCGAAGCGGGAGACCGCCATCGTTGTGGAAATGGTCAACCTTCACGGCACACGCATGGACTCATGGCTTGCGGTTGCCAAGATTGGCCAGTCCGATCCGAAAGTGTTTGGCGTGTATCCGAACTTGCTGAAGCGGGAACTGCTGCTCGGTGCAGGTCTGGAAACTGACGAGACCGGCGCATTTCCGGCGCGTGAGTTGTGGCCTACCGCTATCGCGGAGCTTTATGGCCGCGTGTTGGGGAAGCGTGTAGCGGAGACTCGCAAGGCAATGGCGGCGCTCACGCACCAATACACCAAGTCACTCGCTGTCCTGTCCGGCAAGGGCACCATTCAAGCCAAGCTGGTTGCGCTCCCCAATCTCGACAGCAAGGGCCAAGAGGTGAGCGGCAAGGGGCGTCCGAAGGGTAGCGCAAGCACGAAGACTACCGGCGGGAAGGGCGAAGGCGAAGCGATGGAAGCGATGAAGGCTATCGGCGCGGCGCTGAACAAACTGGACTTCGGCAACATCGGCGCGGTCGTGGAAATGGTCGTGGCGCAT
>Ga0184628_10000989_pt1 | contig 14521 bp, 21 predicted proteins | sample PLM4_5_b1_FD_133149 | JGI IMG/M metagenome (GOLD analysis project Ga0184628, IMG submission 133149) | Groundwater sediment microbial communities from an aquifer in East River, Colorado, USA - PLM4_5_b1 | ecosystem: Environmental > Terrestrial > Soil > Riparian zone | place: USA: East River... | reverse complement strand
GGCGCGACTGGTGTACTCGACCCATTCCTGCGCGAAGACCGCCCGCACCAGCAGCACGACAGCGAGCGTCATCATTGAAGCCACGCGCATGGAGTTCTCCTTTGCCGCCTGAATACTGCCAGAATCCGCGGTGACACACAATTGCCAAGAAAGCCCTGGAGCGTTGCACGACCTCGCCGCGCCAACAAATGGGCTCGAGAATAGCTTCCTGATTGCGGCTGGTCCGCGCTTCGATAGAATCTCCTTGGAGGTGCGCCGTGAACGTTCGATTGCAGACCCTGGCGGTTGTCGTTGCCATCCTGTCGGCCATTACCGTGCCGTCAGCCCATCACTCGTGGCCTGTCACCTATTCGAAGCTGGTGACCGTCAAGGGCACGGTCACGATGTTTGTGTGGCAGAACCCGCACCCGATGATTTCCCTCGACGTCCGTCGTGACGACGGGACGATCGAGAAATGGAGCGTCGGCGGGCCGGCGACCAATCGCATGCAGGCAAGCGGCTGGAGCCGAGCCACCCTCAAGCCGGGCGACGTGATTACCGGCATCGGCTACCAGTTCAACGATGGGCAGAAGATCATCCGACTCGAGAAGGTGATCCTGCCCGACGGCAAAGAACTGTCCGTCTACGGTCGCTAGACCGTGCTGACGTTGGTGATCTGATCGTTCGCGAGTTGGCACGTCTGGCGAGTGGGTACATGAGCCCGGAGCAGGCGCGCGGCAAGGTGGTGGACAAGCGCGCGGACATCTGAGCGTTCGGCGCGGTGCTGTAATCGAAGCCGAAGGCGCGCCGCATCAGGTCGGCCCAGAGTCGGCCCCGCGCGCGCCGTTCAGCCCCACTCGGCGTGACCGCGTCCGTCTCACCCTGGAGGAGAGGCTCCGAGTGCGCTTAGCGCTTAGAGGATTTCCCGTGTTGGATTCTCAGCCATAATGACACAGCGTCAACATGTGATGTTCAAAGGAGATGACCGATGAAGCGAGTCATTTGCGTCGTGGCGGGACTAATGGCGTTCGCGGTGTCTTCTGCAGCCCAGGCGCCGACGGCTGGTCAGAAAGTAGGCTTCGCGACCAACCTGCAAAACACCTATGGGACTCTCAAGGGGAACCTCACGCGGGCGGCCGAGGCCATGCCCGAGGCCAACTACGGATTCAAGCCAGCGCCCGACCCGGAGCTCCGGACGTATGGTCAGTGGATCGGCCACCAGGCCGACAATCAGTTCACCAACTGCGCCACGCTCAAGGGCGTGACGAGCCCGAGCCCTGCCCAGAGTAACGAGAAGAAGGCGACCAAGGCCGAATTGGTCAAAGCGCTGGCGGACGCGTTCGCGTTCTGCGACGGTGCCTTGTCAGCGCTGACCGATCAGAATGCGTTGCAGATGATCAAGCAGGGCGATGGCGAAACCGCGCGCGGCGCAGTGGTCTCGGCACTGCTCTCGCACGGCCTCGAGTCCTACGGCATCACCGTCGTGTATCTGCGCGCCAAAGGCATCGCGCCGCCGGCTGCGCCTCCGGCGGCGGGCCGCGGTGGACGAGCCGGCCGCGGACAGTAACGCGCTTTGTCCTTCGCCAACACCGACTCGGCGCGGCCCTCGGTCGGCGTCGACCTCTCTTGAATTGGTGACGTCGGAGACGTGTCAGATGGCAGTGATTCACGTCTCCGGCTTCCGTAAGACCTACGGCTCGACGGTCGCGGTCGACGACGTGTCGTTCGACGTCAACGCGGGTGAGATCTTTGGTCTCATCGGAGACGATAGAAACTAGGGCCCTCCCGAAGGTGAACGGAAGGCCGGTTCTGCGACCCTGACGCCCCCCTCCGGGACGTCTCGACGAGTCGGGTCCGACCTGACCGTTCGCAGCGCCTCCGACGGGGCTGAAAGCGACTTTTCGATAAACACTAGCCCGTTACTGAGGACCTTGTCCGCCGACGCAGAGTGTTGCGTCCACTCCTCCAGTCTCACCCTTCTGGTCGCTGGCACATGCCGCGACGCCGGGATGCGTTGGCGCCGGAGGGGACAGGGCTTTCTCGTCGGCCATCACTTGAGCGGCTGAAGAAAACGGACGATCGCCTGGATCATCTCGTCTCCAGCGAGCAACTCGTAGTCGTTGTGATCGGCGTCGGGAAGGACTAGGAGCGTCTTCGGGACCATCGCGGCCTCGTACAGGCCCCGACTATTGTCGATCGGCACGATTCCATCGTGCGCGCCAGCGATGACAAGCAGTGGCACTTGGATCCGCCGGATCTGATCGATCGCTGAGAACCGGTCCCGGAGAAGAAGACGCACCGGTAGAAACGGGTAGTGATACCGTCCCAGATCCGCCATTGATGTGAACGGCGATCGCAGGACAAGCGCCGCCGGCGGGTGTTCGACGGCGAGGTCGACAGCCACTGCCGTTCCGAGTGACTCGCCGAAGTACACCAGCCGCGACAGATCGACGTCGGAGCGACCGGCCAGGTACGCTCGCGCAGCCCGGCCGTCTGCGGCTAGCCCGTTCTTCGACGGAGCTCCGGGGTTTCCGCCATAGCCCCGATAATCGACCAGCAGAACCTGGAATCCGTGCCGCTGGAGCGCTGCCGCCAAGGGACGGCGATGCGATCGATTGCCGGCGTTTCCGTTGAAGACCAAAACGGTGACGGGCGGCGACGGTCCAGATGCCGCGAAGAACCACCCGCTCAGGCTGAGCCCGTCGATGGTCTCGAACGTCACTGGCTCGACGTCGGTCAGACCGATTTCACTCGGCGCCGGCACGCCACCGGCTGGGAAATAGATGAACCGGCGCTGCATCGTCCAGATCAGTGCCAGGACGGCAGCAATGACCGCAACACATCCGGCCGTGACGATCATCGGGCGGCGCACCTCTATGGCCCCGTGCCTCGGGCTAATCCAGGCCGAGTCGCTGCCTGACGCCCGGCCAGTCTGTCTGAGAGAATGGTAACCATGCCTCGACGTCCTTCACCACCACGTCAGCCCCTGCACGTGGTTCGCGGCCGACCACCGCAACCAAAACCAACGCCGAAGCGTCCTCCCTCGCGGTGAATCAGACGAACCATGTCACGAGAAGCGCCCGCATTCCCGGTCGTGGGTGTCGAGTGCCACGCCGGCTATCGTGGCGAGGAGACGCCGCGACGGTTTCGGCTCGGGGAGCGCCAGATCGAGATCGCCGAGGTTGTCGACAGTTGGCTGGCGCCCGATCACCGCTACTTCAAGGTGCACGACACGGAGGGCGATCTGTACATCTTGCGTAACGATGTTGCCGCCGATCGCTGGGAGCTGACGTGGTTCCGTCGCGGTACGGACGATGGGGCCAGTCCGCCGACGCGGCGGACTCACGATCCTCGGTGAACACTGCGGCGTTGATCAGGACCTTTTCTACGCCCGCACAGTCGAGCAGTCGTGGGAAAGCCCGTAGTGTCCCACTTCTCAGCCGAGCCGGTTTAGGGCGCGACGTTGAGTCGCTGATGTAGACCTCCCGCGGGCGTGGACGTCGCCGCGCTTCGACTCTTCGTCATGGCCGTGGCCGGCTCGTGGGCCCAGAAGCGGCAGGCGAGTGTCACTTATCTGGTTGAGGAAGACCGCATCCTTCCGGATGCACTTACGTGGCCCGATTCGCCTCCACCGATGAAGAACGTCGTCGGTTGGCCGTCCACGGGCAAGCCTGCGCAACGACGTTGCCTTCCATCGTGTGCTAGCGTCGCCCGCCGCGGTCGGCCCGATTTGCGTTCTTCTGGCCCATCTGCTTGCCCCTGGGTTCACCCATACGCTTGTCTATTGGCTCTTGAGGAAGAGATTTCCGATGACGCTTTCCTGGGGCATCGACTGGTCCCCGACTGACCCGCGTGGCGGAGGTTGCGGTCTGTTTCGCCGCTGTGTTGCGCGTTACGGGGCTCTTGCGATTCAGCCGGTCTAGATCGTTCTCGAGATATTCGCGAGGCACATCGTCCTCGGGGACCTGCTTGGTGCGAACTTCTCCCTGACTGGCATCGGCCTCTTCGATGCCGGCCACCACACCCGCCTCGAAGTCCTGGCCTTCCTCCACGAGCTCTTCCACGCTCTCTGAATCTGCCTCCTCCACATTCGACAATCCTTGGGTATCGCCAGACTGCCCAGCTGAATGCGCGCCGAGACCTCGTCGCGTCGAGGGGATTACAACGTCGAGAGATGTGACTAGCGGAGATCGCCGCGGAGTCCGGACAATCTGTTTCGGACGCGAACGCTTGCTCGACGAGGACACTTTCTTCCTTCGTGCGGCCGTGCGGCGAAGCGTACCTGATTTCTTGCCCGCTGATTTCTTCTTGCGAGTCGTCTTCTTCTTCCTGGCCATACGGCCGAGTCTATCACCGGGCTCGGGGATCGCGCCGTGAGTGGACTGCGACCTGAACGTATCGGGGCAGGCGTTGTCAAATTGTTCGCGCCATCCGGCGGTAGGCGTTGAATAAGCACATGACCACGACGGACGATCGCGTACGGCACCATCCGGAGTCCCTTCACGAGTTTGCGAAAGAAGCGTTTCGCGGCGAGCGCGCTCCGACGGCGTTGCACCAAGATGTCGAGAATTTCCCCCGCATCATCGACGGCCCGCCACAGCCAGCCGCGCTCCCCATTGATCATCAGACAGAGTTCATCGAGGTGCCAGATGTTCGAGCACTTTCCCCGCGTGCACCTCAGTCGTCGCGCGTACTCCGTGCCGAACCGCAACGTCCAGAGGCGGATGGCTTCGTGCGAGACCTCAATCCCTCGGGCGGGCATTGTCAACTTGAGGCAACCGCGGGCACAGTAGCTGGATGCTGACGATGTGGCGCGCTATCGACGCTACCGGTTCCCGCTTCATCGCGCCGGATGGGACGCTGGTGGCCGTGACGGTCGCGGCATCAGGATCGACGTTTGAGGCCGGAAGGCCCGTGGCCCTGCTTCCCACGAGCCTCGATGCCGTTGGCTTCCCCAAGGCTCAGTATGCGGTCTCGCGCGACGGCCGGTTTCTGATGAACCAGACGATAGAAGAATCCACCGCCGTACCCATCACGCTCATCCAGAACTGGCAGCCGGAGGTGAAGAAGTAACGTTCGCGGAGGATCGGTCCTGCCTGGTCGGCAAGGGTTTGTCGACCTGCTTCGGCCATCGCTGGCCGTCGCGATCTCGCGGCGAAACCTAACGAGGAAGTCTCTTAGAGCGGAATCTTGTTCTTGTTCTTCGCAATCCACTGATCGAAGGTCTGCAGCTCCGGATTGAGCGACCGCGCGACGTCGGCACTCCGCGCGCCGAGTACTTCACGTTCGAAGTCGCGATAGACCTGGAACATGTTGCCCATCTCGTCGGCGCCCGGGAATCCGAAGCCGCGGTAGGCATCTGGTTCGACGGCGTTGTACGTGATCGAGCTGATGCCGAGCGCGGTCGACAGCTTCTGGCTCATCTCGTCGAGCGTCAGGTTTTCGCCGACGATGCCGACCGTCTTGCCGACGTACTGCTGGCCCGCCTTGAAGATTCCATACGCGACCTTGCCGATGTCCTCCGCCGCGATGCCCGCCAGGCGCTTATTGCCCATCGGGAACGTCCAGCTGTATTTGCCAGCGTCACCCTTCTTGGGCGCCATGCCGAACATGTACAGGTTGTCCCAGTAGAACGACGTCACCAGAAACGTGACCGGTAACCCCTGGAAATACGCGTCTGCTTCGGCTTTCCCGTCGAAGTGCGGGACTCTGTAGCGTTGCTGGAGCATCGGCATCCGAGTATCGTCGGCGGCCATCAGCTCGCGTGTGTCTTCCAACGTCGACCAGATGACGTGCTTCAGGCCGGTGGCCTTTGCGGCCTCAGCCATGTTTTCGGCTTGAGCCTTTTCCTTTTCCGCGGAGAAATGCTCCCAGAAGTTGGTCACGCAAAACGCGCCGTATGCGCCCGCGAAGGCCTTTTCCAGGCTGGCTCGGTCGTCGAGGTCGGCGTGGACCACCTCGGCACCGTTGGCTGCAAGCGCCTTGGCTTTGTCTTTATTGGGATCGCGGGTGATCGCGCGGCACGCGAAACCGCGGTTACGGTCATTCAGGATCGCCGCGCAGAGTCCGCCACCTTGAGAACCGGTCGCACCCACGACTGCAATGATCTTGTCGGCCACAGTCATTCTTCTCTCATCAGCCATTCGGAAGGTATCCCGAGCCGTGTCTACTGTCGAGCGAACGGACCGAGCCGGGCAATGTTCGAGTCGGTGGGATTATATCCGTCAGGCTTCGGACACTTGCGGGAATGAGCGAGCGCAGAGGGTCCGGATTAGTAACGAGTAGTCGCGAAGTGTTTAGCTATCCACCCTGGGGGCTTCCAGGGGGGCCAGCGTTTATTTATGCGCTCGGGGAGCTCGGAACGCGGGATTCCGAAAGCAACCAGCCGATTGCCAACATGACTACTTCTAGTCATAATTGACCCATGAAGCAAGTACGCATCGCTGACCTCAAGGCGCGGCTGAGCGAGTACCTGCGGGCCGTGCGTGCGGGTGAGTCCATTGCCGTGCTGGACCGCGACACCCCCGTCGCCCAACTCATTCCGGTTCGCGAGTCGCGAGCGTTGCGGGTCCAGAAGCCGGCTCCGGGGTCACCGCCGCTTCGTCGGATCAAGGTCCCGAAGCGCGCCCGGCTGAACGTGGATATCGTGGCACTGCTCCTCGAGGAACGACAAGGCCATCGATGATCGCCTACGTGGATGCATCGGTGCTTCTTCGTGTCGCGCTGGCTCAGCCGAACGTCTTGCCCGAATGGCCCAGGATTCAGCAGGGCGTCGCCAGCGCTCTTGTCATGACAGAGAGCCTGCGCACGTTGGATCGCCTTCGGCTTCGGGCGAATCTGAGCGACGCCGAGGTCGCGGAGCGCCGGGCCATCATCCTGGCGCTCGTCGGGTCGCTGGAGTTGGTCGACGTCGATTCGATGGTCCTCGAGCGCGCGGCGCAACCGATGCCGACGGAGTTGGGGACGCTGGATGCGATTCATCTGGCGACCGCACTTCTGTGGAAAGAAATGACCAAGGGAGACCTCGTGATGGCCACGCACGACGGCGCACTCGCGCTGGGCGCCCAGGCGCATGGCCTGCGGGTCGTGGGTAGCGCGCTCCCATGAGCGGATGCGTGCCGACGCCCAGAGGTTGAAACGTCTCCTCGCTCCGCGCTTGGCTCGGATTGGTCCTGGGAAGTCGCGTAGTGTGGACGAATGGGCCGGCCACCTCTATTTCGAATCTTCCGTTAGGCGAGGTCTCCTATCGCCGCGGATCTCGTCCCAGGAGGTCCCAGCGATTCCCCTCGAGATCCAGAAACACGGCCAGTCGGCCATATGGCTCATCGCGAGGCGGCGAGACGAACCGCACACCTGCGGCAACCATACGCTGATAAGCCCTATCGAAATCATCGACGCGCAGGAACATACCGACGCGACCCGCAAACTGCTGGCCCACAATGCCTGTTTGCTGTTCGCCGTCCGCACGCGCGAGCAGAATGCCTGTCTGGCCTCCATCTGGACGAATCACAACCCAACGCTTCGCGCGGCCATCATTGGTCAGCGACGGCGTGTCTTCCACCAGCTCGAACTGCAGGACGTCAACGAAGAAGCGGATAGCCGTATCGTAGTCCCGGACCATCAGAGCGACGAGTTCAAGATGCGACATTCCGGGTCAGGTTACTCCGGAGTGGTTTCTCTGCCCATCCTGCATCTGAAAGGTGAGCAGATGCGGGTTATGTCGGGCGCTCGGCCTCCAACTCCGCATCTCTCGACGTTGCTCAGGATGCCCTGAGCCTTGTCGAAGAGCATGCCGGGAAAGCGCTCTCGTGTTTTCCTATACGCTTCGGCGTGAGTAGAAGGCGAAATGCAAACCGCGAAACCGACAGCCGAAGTCACCATCGATCCCTCCATCGTTCAGGCGCTACTCCAGGAGCAACACGCCGATCTCGCGGACTTGCCAGTGATCGAGGTGGACGAGGGCTGGGACAACAAACTGTTTCGTTTGGGCGAAGACCTTTCGGTGCGCGTGCCGCGTCGCGCGGCCTCGGCAGCCCTCATTGAACATGAGCAGCGATGGCTTCCCCAGCTGTCGTCACGATTGCCTTTGCCAGTTCCCGTGCCGCTCCGTGTCGGCCGTCCCGGCTGTGGGTTCCCGTGGGCGTGGTCCGTCGTACCCTGGTTTCCCGGCCACAGTGCGCTGCTTGCGCAACCACAGGACCCTGCGATGACGGCGGTCGCTCTGGGGCGGTTTCTTCGGGCCCTCCACGAACCTGCACCGGAAAACGCTCCACACAACCCGTGGCGAGGCATACCCCTTGCGGCTCGTACGAAGACCCTCGAGGAGCATCTGCAGCGGCTCGACGGGCTCGTGGACCGCGGCGCCATTCTGGGTCTGTGGGAGCGCGTTCTCTCGACGCCTGCGTGGCCCGGACCTCCTTTGTGGATCCACGGCGATCTTCACCCCGGCAATCTGCTGGTCAGCGGCCGTCGTCTCTCGGCCGTAATCGACTTCGGCGATCTCGCTGCCGGCGATCCTGCGACAGACCTGTCGGTAATCTGGATGCTGCTGTCGCCGTCGGCGCGGCCAATCTTTCTGACAGCAGCACGCGGAGAATTCGACCCCATCGACGACAACACGTTGATGCGCGCACGCGGCTGGGCGCTTGCGCTGGGACTTGCATACCTGGCGAACTCATTGGACGATGAGGAGATGGCTGCGCTGGGTCGGGCGACAATCGATAGCGCCTTGAGGGATAACCCGTGAGTAGTCGCCAAGGGCGGACGTTTGCGCCCGCCCTGGCTCTCAGCTCGAGCAGCGTCCGGCTCGATTCCGAGACGTCGTTAACGTAGACGGAGTTGTGGATGACGCTAGAGGCAGATTTCCTGACGACCGCAGCCGACAAACTGGCTGAGAATGTGGCCCGCATTGAAACCTGTCTGACCGAACTGCCGCCGCGCTGCCTGTGGTCACGTGAATCGGAAAACGAGAATGCGGTCGGTAACTTGGTGCTGCATCTGGAAGGCAACGTGCGACAGTGGATTCTTTCCGGCGTTGGAGCTGGACGCGATGCGCGTGACCGCGCCAGCGAGTTTTCGGCGCGCACCGGCGCAAACGCCTCGGTGTTATTTGCAAGGCTGCAGGGCACAGTTGGTGAGGCCGTAAATCTGATCCGCGCTTTGCCGCACCGGCGGCTGGCCGAAGAAGTCTCCATTCAAGGCTACGACACGACAGTGCTCTCTGCCATCTTCCACGTCGTTGAACACTTTTCTGGGCACACTTATCAGATCATTCAACTGACCAAGCGCTTCACCGGAAAAGATCTCGGTTTCTACAGTTACTTGGACAAAACGGGCCGGAAAGAAACGAGCAGGAGACGAGGGACCCTCCTGTGAACGGATAGACCCTGCCTAGTCGCCACGTGCCGAGCAATCTGCCGGCCGCCCTCAGATCGTCCCTGCGGCGTTGATCGTTACTGACAGACGGTGGGTAACGACGTTCGCGTGAGTTGCGGCGGCGAGTCGCGGGATTGTGTCGCAGTCGGCGGAGTCTGTCGGCTCCACACGCCAGCTCGCGGTAGCTGGCTCCGTTTCCATCGGTCGAACATCAGTCCGAACGAGCCACGGTGAGTGTGAAGGACACGATTGCCTGATTCGGCGGCTGGTAATAGAACCGAACCGTTGCGTTGCCTGCATTGAGAAATGCGCTCGCATCGAGAGGATTCTGAGTGACGCCATTATTCGCAGTAATAATCAAGCCGCTCGCCGTGACGATCTGCAGAACCATGCCGGGAGCGCTTGCGCCATTCCACGCGAGCGTCACGCTGACGTAACCCGATCGCCGCATCGTGAGCGGAAACGACTGGCACGGTACGTCCACCTGTACATCCCTAAACTGCGGAACTTTCATCGTGCACGTCCATGTCTGCGGTGAACCGCCGATCGCGCCGGTATGAACGAGCGGTGCGTCGACCTTTCGCAAATCAAGATCGAGCGTCGTTGAAGCACTGATATTCGCGCCCTTCACCCAGCTCTGGTAACCGTCAGCAGCCGCACGAATGTTGGCGTTTCCGACAGTGATATGGTCGAACAGGTATCTCCCGTCTGGACCCGAGACCGTCTCGGTGCCCGCGTTTGTCGTCGAGCCCAGGTTTTTCTCGAAGAAGACTGTCGCACCAGAAATCGGCGCACCGGAGTCGATATCCCGCACAATGCCAGCCAGGGACACTTGCTGTAGAGGCGGAATGGACGATGGGGATGGCGCAGATTGATTCGCGCCGCACGCCACGAGGCACGGGATGACGACGATTATCAATCGCTCGACGGCCCGCATCCGCGCAAGCGGAAGCAAAGTCATCGCCGTTCAGACCTCAGCGGAAATGAGCGCGACGAGGAGAAAGGCCACGCACCGCAGGCGCATACGAACCTAACGTATCAAACGCACATCTCAGTGTGGCGTGGCAGCCACACCATATTCCAGAACGGACGAGCGTTAGCAGCGATTCTCTCCAGAAATTGAGTACCAGGTTGATGGGCCGGTGCGGAAACGTGGCGACCGTCGTGCACGGATGTCTCGGAGCACGCATGAGAACCAGGCATCCGTTCCTGTTCGCCCTGCTGCTCTTGTCTTGCGGGGGCGGGGCCGTGAACACTCCTGCCTCACCGACAGCGCCGACTCCATCTCCAACATTGAGCACGGCTTCAGGCTCGGGACCGGGCGCCACTATTTCCGGCGTGATCCGTGATGGGTGGGATGGAAGTCCGGTGCCGCAGGTAAGGGTGTGGATCAACGATCACCCTGCCACTGCTACGGACGGCGACGGGAACTTTTCGGTTTTTGTCAGTGTGAAGTCCGACGGAGGGACGCCGTACATCGGATTCGATAAGGTCGGATTCTCCGGTCGAGGCAACACGGTTTATTTGGGCAATGGGCTCAGGCTCGACGTGATCATGGCTCGAAGGTGCGCGCTCCTTCCGTATCGCAGTCCCACTGCGTCCGTCCAGCCTGGTTGGGTCGATTTCCAGTGGGATCCATACCCGGGCGTGAGCGACTACATCATTGAAGTCGGAATAATCACATCCGCCAACCCTCTGGTTGTCGATCCCGCAGGACACTTGAAGAATCCCAACGTGCTCTCCCAGCCGACCGGAGGAAAGACGTTCTACCGGTGGGACCCGCCGAACATCGGGGCTGGCACGTACTGGGTGCGCATCAGAAACAGGAATGATTGCGGCCTCAGCGATGCAAGTCTGGACACTCTCTTCAAGATTTCCGAGTGAGGACTGCGTTGCCACCTATCAGGGTCTCGTGTGCAGTTGCCCTCGCGCTGCTGTTCCTCTCGTGCGCGGGCGGTGACGTACACACCCCCGCATCGCCGACAGGATGCACAGTGGCGCCAGTAACTGGAATCGTCTCGTGCAACCCGCCGCTACCTACGCTTGCTGTTTCGGGAACAGTCCGAGACGAAACACGCACACCGCTCGAAGGGGCGTCCATTCTCTTCGGTTTCAATGGCAAAGGGGCACCGGGATTTTCGGCGAAAACCGATTCCGCGGGACAGTTCCACGGGACATTGCCACAGGGGTCGTATCAATACCACGTCGATAAACCCGGCTTCGATTCGTTCTCAGCCGGCGCCGTAGTTTCGAGCGACACGTTCGTTGAAGTTACCCTGCACCCCGGCGTATCCGTGACCGGGTTGGTGACGGAACTGGGCGTGGGGCCGCTCGATGACGCGACTATCGAAGTGATATCGGGGCCGAGTGCCGGCGTCAGTACAGTGTCAGGACGTGGGGTGTCCGGGAGATATACCTTGGCTCACCTGGTACCAGGCGATTTCACCGTGCGAGCGAGCAAGTCGGGGTACGAGCCGGTTCAACAAACCGTGCACGCCTCCACATCACAATCCGCCGATTTCGTCTTGAAGTGGTCGTACGGCACATGCCTCCAGTCTGTGACGCCGGTGGTGCTCGGGCCATTTTCGTCAACAGGTGGAACGGATACTGTCACGGTTCTTGCCAATGCCGGCCGCGCCTGGACCGCCGCGCCTGACAGTCCATGGATTGAACTGCTCTCTCCATCATCGCAAACTGGAGCAGGGAAGGTGCTGTTCCGCGTCCTCGCAAACCCCGGCACCAGTAATCCACGCATGGCTGCTTTGTTGATCCGTTGCAGCGCCTCCGAAGGGCAGAACGTGTGGATTACTCAAAGCCCAAACTGCCAAATCAGGTTGGAGGCGACATCCGACACGCCCACGACGTTTACCTCAGATGGCGGGCTCGGTTACTTGGTTGTGCATCCCGGCACTACGGATTGTCGGTGGACCGCGACCAGCCAGGCCCATTGGATCGGCATGGTCGGCGATTACGTCAACAGAACAGGCTCACCAAGAGTGGAGTTCCAAGTCCTGCCGAATAAGACCGGGACCGAGCGGAACGGAACGGTTTTGGTCGGCGACACTCACTGGCAGGTCAGGCAACGGTAATGATGCGAATCGCGGAGCGAGTGATCCAGGCTTGATGCCACACATCGCCAGTGAGCGTCGCGGTGCCCGCTGCTCTGCGCCAACGCATCGTCGCGGGTGACTGCGCGGCGAGGGTGAGACGCTGAACGAAGGTTCGCGTCATCGTCATGGATATACGCGAACTTGCAGACTCAATCCGCCGATAGCCGATAGCGTCGCCGTACCAGGCGCCAACGCCTTCACATATACGTGCTCGTACGGGGAAACAAACGGCTGCACCTGCACCACCGACGGATTACTTGACTCCACGAATGCTCGCGCCAGCACCCGCGAGCCGTCGTCATACTCCGTGACCCCGTCAACGGGAACAACGTCGCCCACCCGCATTGACGAGGGGCCGTCGAGCCACTCGCGTACGATGCGAAGGAGGCGCACGGTAACAGTTGGTGTACATGCCTCTACGCACGCGACCGACCCTTGGTACGTGGTGTAGCCCCTCTTTTCAACGGTCAGACCGACGATGTCGGGGTGCTGCCGCGTCGATGTGATGTGAAAACGTCCGGCCGCGTCGGTCTGGCCCGCTGCGTTATAGGTCAACATGTCCGCCAGGGAATACGCAAGGGCGTCCGGCACCGGACTGCCACGTCCGTCAAGCACCAACCCGCTGATGCTCCATTCCGCAACGGGAACGTTTCGCTGTAATCGCAGCGTCACTGTCGCCACTTTTGTGGTCGCCGCAGCCTGCACAGTGCTCGCGTCGCTCTCCCGCGTCTCAAAGAACTCAGCGGACCATCGCACGCGGAACGGCCCCGGCGGCAGGTCGAAGTGGTACACGCCGTCGGCGCCTGTCGTGACCGTCGCGCCGACGCCCGGACCTTCAGTGACGACGACGCGCGCACCACTCATCGGCCCAGCGGGATTAACAATGCGGTTGGTCAGATATGACTCGTGATTGACGATGCCCTCCACCGAGCCTGTTTGGGATTGCGGGGGCGCACTCGGAGCGGTTTGGTTGGCGCTACCACACGCGATGGCTAGTGCCGAAACAATCGCGGCGATCACACCCTGAATTGTTCGCAATTTGACAACCCCGGCCCATCGACTTGTCACCAGGCTCAGTAGACGCTGACGACGAGATACGTCCCAGAGATGCGTGCAGGACGATGGCCACATTTCCGAGTCGGCCATCAATGTCAGCACTCAATTTCCGGAGCGAATCGTTGCGGCCGCTCGTCAGTCGTGGAAGTGGTGTGGCTGCACCGCCACATTGAGGAGGTGCGTTTGACACGTACGCCGTGAGCGGCCACCGAGGAGTGCGAGAGGACCACAGCGGGGCCACACCGACGAGAGACGCGCTAATTTGCTAGTGATTTACCGGGCAAAGCGTTTTGCTTGCCGCTGATGCTCTCCCCGCAGCGTGCGGCCAACCGAACTAATCTCAATGGTCCGCGATAAGAGCAACGACGAGCCCGCCGACGGCCCCAATCCCGGCACCAAACAAACCGAATACCTTCGCGCCGCGAGGGCGACCCCCTCCGCAATCGGAACTACAGTACGCGGCTCCATATGCCGCGCCAATCCCTCCGCCTATTGCAGCACCGATTACAACCGGTTTCAGTTTGCTCGGCCTTTTTTCAGGTTGTGACGCCGACCCGGTTTGAGGTTGTGCGTGTAGATTCACTGCCTCGCGCTTGGCCGCCGCGATCAGTTGATCCCTCAAGGTGATGCCGCGAGACGCGGCAGCACTCGATGGGGCTGCGAGGACGATCACGAACACCCCACACACGACGATGACAAGCGAAATGATCCTCTTCATGGGGCCTCACGAAATTTACTGGCGCTCTCGGCGTACGATGTCCACTGTCGCACGGCGCTGCACGACATTACCCCGCCGACCGAGGCGTGTGATGTTCAATCCAACACAGCCGTGGGCCGTGGTGTTCAAGGAATCAGACGATGAGTAAAACGCCGAAGCCGATGAGTGAGGCCGACCTCATCGCCGCCGCACGCAAGCGATTGCAGGAGATGGGGCCAGGCGCGATGAAAACTCTGGAGGAACTGGCGCAGCAGACGAAAAACAAAAGGGTCGCCAGGAAGTC